>Ga0307982_1005046_pt1 | contig 10374 bp, 9 predicted proteins | sample OrgLakmetagen989_FD_201847 | JGI IMG/M metagenome (GOLD analysis project Ga0307982, IMG submission 201847) | Saline water microbial communities from Organic Lake, Antarctica - #989 | ecosystem: Environmental > Aquatic > Non-marine Saline and Alkaline > Saline | place: Antarctica: Organic Lake... | reverse complement strand
ACATCGTCAACAAGGTGTCGTACAGCAAGAGCGGCAACGGCTGGTCCTTCAACCCAACCTTCAACCTCAAGGACAAGAGCGTGGACCTCGCGGCGTCGGCGGACTACTCCGCGGACACCAACATCAACGTGGGCCTCAAGGCCGACGGCTCGTCGTCCCTCGAGGTGAACCACCGCCTCGACGCAGACACTTCGGTGAACGTGCAGGGCTCCGGCGCGGACCTCAGCTCCATGAACGTGGAAGTGAGCCGCAACCTGGACAAGGAGAACACCGTGAAGCCCAAGTTCGACATGGCGTCCAAGCACATGACCTTGGCGTGGGTGCGCAAGCTCGACGCCGGCCGCACTTTGAACGTGGACCTGGACCCCGACAACTCGATGACGGTGGGCATCTCGGGCGCCAGCGACGAAGACTGGTCGGCGTCCGTCCAAACACCTTGGGGTAAATTCTCCGACGCGGACGTGTCCTTCGGCCGCAAGTTCCAATTCTAAACGCGCCTTTTCTTAGGGCCGTTGTGGAATAAGTCAAGAAAGTTCAAGCCGTGCGTCGACTAACTTTGGCGAGATGAACATGCACACATAAAAAACAACCAACCACCTCCATACAAGCAAAGCAAACGACGTCCGCGATTTCTGTTGCCGAAACATCCAAACTGTTCTTGGCTTCTCTCAGCGGGATGTACGAAGGTCTCCCTGCTATTTCTCTAATACACATTCGAATTCATTAATAAGAGCGAAGGAAAATAAAATCATATATAATGATAATATAAACAAATTATAAATTATCAATATTTGAATTTGGGGATTAGATCTAGGATAATTTATTAATACTAATATGATTTGTAATTGTTCTTGACTACAAATAAGAAATAATATATAAGTCATTTTAGACAAATGAGTATTATAAATGAGAAAGCCATGACAAAGAGTTTAAGTCGTAATGAATTTTTCTCAAATTGCGTAATTGCGTAATTGCTAATTGCCACGGCTATGGCCGCTATGGCTATGACTATGGCTATGTAAATGTGAAAGTGAAACCCCGCACCCCACACCCCCTGGCCATTTCGCCATTTCCGACGTCTGAGGCAAATTGAGGTGTGGTGTTTGCTGCTTCGACTTCACCTCAAACGAGCAACGAGGACGAGGAAAAACGTTTGAGCCTCAAACTGCTTCGAAGTGCCCGTTCTTCTTCTTTAGGCTTCCACGCGCGTCACAGTAGGCGGCGCGTTTTTGCCTCCGTCCACCACTACAAAGCCCAACTCCGAGATCTGAGCGCGCAAAGCATCTGCGAGCGCGAAGTCTTTCGCTGCCTTTGCTTCCACACGTTGATTGATGAGATCGGACACCTCCGCTGGAATCTCGTCCAATGAAAGCGCGCCGTCAACACCGCTACCACTGCCGCTGGCCGCTTCCTTTTCTGATGCGAAGTAGCCGGTCGGCATGTCGTACCAAATTCCCAGCACCCCGTTGAAGGTATCTAAACAAGCAAGCACTTCAGCCGCTGAGGCCTGTGTTAGGCTGTTGCTGGCGATCAGAGGTTGCACCTTCTTGAGAAGGCCAAACAAACTGGCTCCTGCTCGAGGGGTGTTCAAATCATCATTCATCGCTGCGCTCAAGCCTTCAACTGCGGTTTCACACGCAGCGGTGACCGCACTGGCTTCGTCGGCATCTTCAGTTGCAGAGTCTTCTTCCTCTTCATTGGTGGTGGCAGCAGCAGCGCAATCCAACAAATTGTTGCGAAACTTGTCGAGCTTCTTGAGAGTAGTTTTGGCCCCGGCAATTGCTTCGCCGTTGAAGTTCAGTGGAGAGCGGTACTGGGACAGCACTACGAGATACCTGGTGAGAAAAGACAAGAAATGAATGAAGTAAGGATGCTTGTTACAAAGTCATGGCTGTAAGCAGTTTCGCAACTTGAAGTAAAAGTGAAGCAGTTGAATAAAACAAGAGAACTAATTTCATATTCCAACCACTGCCTCACAAAACATTTTTGAAATCAATGAAAAAGAATCAAGCAACCTTCTTACCGAAACGCACGCACGTCGAGAGGCGTCTTGAACGACTCGCGCAGAGTCACGAAGTTGCCCAAGCTTTTGGACATTTTCTCGTTGTTCACGTTCACGAACCCGTTGTGGACCCAGTGCTTGCAGAACTCTTCGTCGTTGAGCGCTTCCGATTGGGCGATTTCGTTGGTGTGGTGCGGGAACGCTAGGTCAATCCCGCCGGCATGCAAGTCTACCTGCCGAAAGCAATCGAACGCAAATGCAAAATCACGTGAGGTGCTACAGGGGATATATGCCTATGACTTCCAGTTGACTTCCTGTTATCAGTCTCGATGTGTTCGACGCAACTTTGACCTATTTAACTTCTCTCCTTCTTTCTATTGAACGCCTTATTTTCTACAATACCAGACGGAACCCGCACCATCGCTCGCGCACGCAACGCACCGATTTCCCGAAGAAGTGTTGCACCATGGCGCTGCACTCAATGTGCCACCCCGGCCGCCCTTTCCCTAAAGAAGACTCCCACGCCACCTCCCCGTCGGCTTCTTTGTAGGCCTTCCACAACGCAAAGTCCCGGCTCCCTGTGTATGAGGTACAAGCGGGTGCGTTGAGAAAAGGAAATTGACGACACATCGGAGCAAAAGCACCAGTCATGGGAGTAGCAAGGGCTACTTTTCAAACGATACAAAAATATTGAAATTAAGTAGATGAACTCAAAATTACGGCAACTCACCTTTCTTGTCGGACGCAAATTGTTCGCCATCAGTGAAGCCACCTCCTTCGCCTTGGCCGTCCAGTAGTCCTGCGGTGTCGAGCCTAGCCAGCCTTCCGTAAGTGGCCGCTTTGGACACATCGAAGTACACGCTGTCGCTGACCTGGATTGGAAAATGGTGGTTGGTGCTTGTTGGGGAGGAATACTAAGCCAGAAGCACAAACCACATACAGGAGCACACAGGCTGCACTGTATTTGACGTCAAGGAGACATCATCTGAGGTGCACTTTCAATTGATTTTCGAAAAAAAAATGTGTGCGTCATCTCACCGAATAAGCAGCGCCTTTGTCCATCAATTTCTGCACCATGTCTACGATGCCGCCTACGTGCTCGGTAGCTCTCGGGTAAGCTTTCGCGGGTATCACATTCAGAGCCGACAAATCTTCGAAGAAATAATTAGCGTATCTGTATTATTGGTGGTCAGAACCCATGAGATAGGGATGAGAGAAAGGCATGACGAGGACAGTAGCAACTGGAATAATAAGTATGGGTGATAACACATCCAACAGCTACAACCGTGATTAGACCTAAGAGTTGAAATGTGATTTAAAAAAAAAGACTGCCTAGAAATTCAAGAGCAATGTTGAAATGCTTGTATGCTTGTATTTTGTCTTACTTGTCCGTCAGCTCTTTGAGTGACACGCCGTCGCGTTGGATCCGAGCAATAATCTTATCGTCGATATCAGTCAAATTGCAGACGTGCTCTACGTCGTAACCTAAAGCCACAAAACATTGGTCCGGTAAAATGAGTACGAAGAGGAGTGAGAGTGAAGTGGGGATAGAATAATTAGAATCAAGCTGTCTAGCTAGCCAGCTGCAAATTGAAAACGAGTTTCACCAATTCTGGTAGCTACAAACTAAAGTGAAAGTCGAAGAGTGGCGCCTAATTCAAATTACACCAGCGACAAGTTTTTCGATTTGACTCCTGCTTGCTTAAGGTCTCTCCAAAATAGCCTCTTTTTTTCTAGCTCTCGCACTTTCGCCTTCTGTGACAAACACACCTAGCCACGTCAGCCATCGCTTCAGAATGTCATACGTCAAAAAGGCTCGAAAATTGCCGATGTGCGCGAAGTCATAAATCTGAAGTTCGAAAACAACAAGAAAGGCTATGAATAGGTCTAACTTGTCAACACCTGAAGACTCTATTGTAGTTGAAACGACTATGGAAAGCTGCACGAGCGGCGGCCGCCGAGTTCCAAATTTTATGATAGTTTATCGAAGGTTTATACGTTGCGTGCACTAAACTTTTGCCTTACCGTTGGGCCGCAGGTGTACATAGAAACATAGGGCGGTGCTTTGGGCTCAAACGGTTCCTTTGCGCGTGCCATTGTATTGTAAAGCTTCATTGAGCCCAGACCAGCACGCTTCGGCGGTGTTTCAGGTGAAGCATCGACTACTGCTGGAGCTGCAGCTAATCGTGCACGAAAGAACCGTCGATGTAAACTGCCTAACCCAGGTCTTGCCGGAGTTTGGGCTACGTGGAGCGAATCCCCAAAGCAGTCTAGACTTAGGGCCACGAAGGCGAGCACCTTCATCTCGACGAAGTTGTAGTTGACGATAGTCTCCTCGTCAACTCTCAGCTCTCAGCGTTTTCTGTTTTCTCCAAGAAGACGACGAGGAGGCAAATAATTGCAGACCCATGCTGTCGGTAAGAAATTCCCCTTCGCACAGCCAGCTCAAATCGCGAGCCGCAAAAATGGCAAACATCGTTTTGGCCTATTAGCTTAAACTCGTGCCTTGTACAGGAGGCAATGCTTTCATCATTTGATTTCTTTTCCGAAGCATACTCATGATACACCATAATCTTCGACTAGATTGTCGTCGCTAGAGTCGCTATTTCGGTGGTTACCCGCCATGGGGCCTCCCTCAAAGTTTTTGTTTCCAATCTTAACCGTATGTGTGTGTGTCTTGATTCTGCACGCACGGAACTTGCGTATCATCGATAAGAGAAGTGTAGATGATTGGCGACGAAGGCGACGTGATCACCTAAGATCACTCAGATATCCGAGCAGCAACCCTGGGCATGCTAAAATCAATTGGGTTTGGCCAAAGCTCGAGGCTACGCTAGCAAATAGGACAATACACCTGGATGATCAAGCAGAGCATGCAGCCGTTATCGTCGAAATGCGCTGCACGCCGTTACTGCGTTTAGTCATCATGCACAACTTAGCTATGCTAGGGCCAGGCTGGCAGCTTTTCGTGTTTCATGGCACGGAGAATGCTCAATGCGTGCGAACAGCTCTTCAAACTTCCGTCACTGGTCCGGGCCTAGTGTTCGTTGACGTAGGGGTCACTCAGCTGAATGACTCGTCGTACAACCGGTTACTTAAAAGTGCAAAGTTTTGGGGGACATTCACAAGAACTTCGCCGACTAGAATCAAACGTTGCTTGGTGTTCCAGCTGGATTCACTCATCCTGCAGAAGGGTAGAAGCTTTGAATTCACTGCCTACGATTACATTGGAGCCCCCTGGCATGCCGAAAACGACGCATACTCTGGCATCAACGAAGCTCGTGTGTCGATCCCAGCGCTGCATCCTTCTCAGCGCGTCGGCAACGGTGGCTTTTCGATTCGAAACCCCGAGGCCATGCTTGCAGTGCTTACAAAGTACGCAGCCCAGAGCACGGATCACGAGCAAGAAGATGTCTTTTTCGTGCGCTTTCTTGCCTCCTCCGGCTACTCTGTTGCTCCATTAGGAAAAGCAGCAGGGTTTGCCCTTGAGGTGCCGGTGGAAGATGTGCACTACGAGAAGCAGCCCTATCCTTGGGCCATTCACCAAGCGTGGCTCTATACGCCATGGGGTGAAAGTAGAATGACCCAGAAATTGATGGATAGCGCCATCGATGCCGCTATCGAGACAAACACCGTACACATTTAATAAAGTTTGAAACGAATCAAGAGAGTTTTTAGCTCAGGACTCTTGAATGCCAGAAAGGTGTGCTTTTGCGCAAAAAGCTAATATTAACAATTTCCATTTTGGAACTAAAATTTGATATCACCACGGTGCTACGCTGTTCTCTCAATGGCGACCTTATAGTCATTAGTAGTGCACAATAAACCTGAATGAAGGCGCTACGCATGATCTGACTTTTAATATATCTCGTAGATATGCTCAATGTGTATAAATCCGGGGTGGAGGTGGAGTGGCCGACTGGTACTTGGTAGTGAACGAATTGAACCCCCGACTTTGGAGACACTTCTATATAAAATCAGATCATAACCAGACTTTTAATATCCCCCCGTCATAAGTCAACTCAAAGAATTGGTTTTCTGTTCTTTGATGTGCTGGTGAGGGAGACGGGGCTGCGTAATGGGCAATTGCGGCTGGCGGCTGGATGGCTGTGGATGTCCCACCACGCAACACGTCCGAAATGGTCTCAGCTGCAAGTGAGGAGGTAAATCACATTAATTTACGTGCTATAAGGTACATTTCGACTCAACTGCTGTATCGTTAGCTCATTAGCCAAAGAACGCAGACCCTCGTCGTTCTACCGCTGAGCCGCTTCGGGCTCGAGGCTCGAGGCTCGAGGTTCGAGGTTCGAAGTGCCGAACGGAAGTGTTCTGCCGTTGTTCGTCGTCGATCGGTAAACAGTTACCGGACATTTCGAATCAGCTCCAAAAAATGCTTCTTGCTACGTACAGTAATACTCGCTCGCTACTAACTCGTTCCTCTTCGCTACTCACGCCGGCTCTTTGAAAGATGGTAAGCTCTCGATCTGTTCTCATTAGATAAGTAGGCTCACTATATCGCATAGGTCTATTCTAGATAGCCTGTCGATTATTCTTTTTTTAACGTATGCTATGGATTGACTCTCTTTGCTTGTTGAGTTACTTAATTCGGATCTACTGACAACTTTGTAGGGTTTGTGTCCATTATCATAATCGTGTAATCATATATGTATACAATGGTGCTACTATGCCTAAGAAGTCTACTTTATAACGCGTTATTTCAGGCGCGCAGCTTGCTCCTATTTGTTGCTGTGGCCGCGGCCACAACCGCGAGAGAACCCTCAAGAGAAGTGTTCGTCGTCGTGACTCCTGCTGAAGGGGGCGAAGGAGATCGAGTGGTTTTACCTCCTGGCACAACAGCATTCGAAACTGCAGCTGCTTACTGCCGCGCGAAGAATATTAGGCAAATGTACAGCCGCGATGGGCAAGATCCTGCTCAGGACTCTGTTTGCACGGTGCGTTTGATACCATAATTTGTTTTCAGATAGGAGAAGGTCATCAGCATTTTGGAATGAAAGCTTAGCTCTTGTATCTATTCGTACTAGCGGTTCAATTTTGGAAGTTTAAATTTGTTCATCTATACTTGAATCCGCTACGCTTTGGGCCTTCTTGTGCTCACTTTTAGATCCCACTTTTGAACGAGCTCCGGCAAGAGTCAGCGCTGAAGTGCGCTTCCGATTCAAAACCGGCCATTGCCTTCACAGTTGATGTCGACCGAAGTGGCGAACGGTGTGTTTAAAAGATATCTTTTTCGCTTTTTGTTTATCTTATTCCCTCTTTATTTTTGTGAAACTCTTCAAGCTGGTTTCGATTTCTCACATACCACTCTCTGCTATATTTACGACAGTAGAAACTGAGTGTTCATTTTGTTGTTGTGCATCATAAGGACTGCGGAGGAGTTTCGGATCTGCAACGGTGGTACAGTCGAGGACGCTGCAGTGCAATTTTGCACGACGAATGTGTCTGAAGAGGAAGTAGGCGCGTGCATTGACACCCTTGCTACAGAAGCTAATCGCTTGATTCGCTCCAGTGCCTCTGTTAGTGCTAATGATATCCAAAGTAACGATGTCCAAATGTCTGCCGCACCTTCTGCTTTAATTGGCGAGGGATCTGGTCCAGTTTCACAAGCTACATCTGCAGGTCAATCTCAACAGACAGCTGCAGATGCTAAATCAGGTGCAAATAGCGCTGGAGTACCTGTGGGAGCACCAGCAGCTTCTCCTGAAGAGCCAGCAACCCCTGGCAATCGTCGCAGTAAAAAGACACCACCGCGAGCGACCTTTCGAAAGTTGGCTCCCGGTGAGAAGGTTGGTCCCACTCGGTGGGGTATTCTAGGGTTTGCGGCGCTGCTTTTGGTGTGGCGCTGGGCGGAGAATGCGTTCTACGCACGCAACGCAGATTCCAAGGCAGGTGCAGATTCAAAGAAAGTGTCCAAAGGCGGTGGTGGAAGCAAGAAAGCTAGCAAGAAAAAACACCAGAATAAGCACAAAAATAAAGTTGTTGCTGCTGCCCTTGGGTCCTCCGAAGCAACAGGAGAGGGTGAAGAGGCAGTTGCAACCTCAGCTGCTGATACTACAAGTGGCATAAACGCGTTCGAGCCTGAGCAAACTCCTGATGACAAGACTGAGACTGAAGACGAGAGCGCTGAAGTTGCCACCATCGAAGCTTCGTCTCCGGATTCTGCGGCCTCTCTAAGTTCAAACGAGGATAAAGGCGTCACTGCAAAGTCAACCTTCGAAGCAAAGTCCGAGCTGACCTCTGATGCATATTCAGACGAACAGAACTCAAAGCCTAACGACAGGCACAATGCCAATTCAAGTTACTCTGAACAGAGTGGCGAATCCAATATCGATTCAAATAACGAACTAAAGTGTGTGGCGATGGTTGCACCATCGCCACCAACACCGCTGCCTTCAGAGATTGGGTCTGCAGACATGGTTTTACAATCATTCAATGTGAAAACAGAGGTCTCAATAGAGGTCCTAGAGACCTCGTATTCGCGAAATAGTGAAAAGATATTACCAAAGGATGAAGATGAAAAAGAACAAGAAACTGAAGAAGAAGATGATGAGGGAGAAGACGGTAGAGAAGAGGTATTGATAGCGAAGGATGAAGCAGCGTCTGCAGAGATTGAAGTGCCAGTGCATGAAGTCGAGAGCTCCGACAACGTTGCAGATACAAACGAGCCGTCTACGGAATCAAAAGAACAGACAGAAACGGACGAGTACGTTCCACAAATTGACCAGAGGCTTACTACACTACCTTTATGTTTGCACCTGTCAATGATGGATTTGTTCAGTTATGAAACTGGCGAATTCCTTTGACTTTTTGTATCGTAACTTATCTTTCTTGCTGTGAATTAGGTGCGCAGCACATGTGGCGGATGATGAATCGACGACTTCAGCGCACGACGAACACGACACTGGCGAGCTCTCCGATGAAGGCCAGGCTCAAGCGACAAGAGTGACAATTGAAAACGAAAGCAAAGTTACTGGTGCCGTAGATAAGGCAGAAGCGGCAAGAGTGATTGTGAATGCAAGCAACCTTGATGGAGACGAAAGCGACAAGGAAGACAGCGATGCAACGAAAGAAGACAGCAGCGTACAGGAAGATGTAAGTCAGCCTTCTCCTTCAGCGATAGAGGATGACACAGGGCGAGTGCAGGCATTAGAAATGGAGATCGCTGACCTCATCGCGACCTTGCAGGTATCAACTTGTGCAAGATTGAGATTGCATGCGTGCATGGTGCGTTGTCTCTACCCTCTTTTTGGGCTTTCGTTCTCTCGTAATCGACACCGTTTCTATGCGATGTTTAAACAAGAAACGTATACGAGTTCCTGTGTTTCTTCACGACGACTTTTTGTTTGGAACAGGCCACGCAAGCTCGAGCTGAGGTGGATGCTGCTGCAGCTCGGCATTGGAAAGCGTGTGCCCTTGCCGCTGAGTCAAGTCGCAGTCATACCAGCACCACCGCAAACAACAATAACGCGGTGTCCTCCTCAAAGCCTGTTGTTGCGCACGCTTCGAACGATAAATTAGCACCGCCACCTCGCAACGAAAAGCCTGCTGTTGCGCCAAAAGAATCAGAGACAGAGAAAAAATCAGCGCCAGCTTCCAAATCAGTAGGGGCAGGTGGAGCAGCGGAATCACAGAAGGCAGTAGCACTCGAAGTGAAAGCAGCTAAAACAACTCCACTTTCTTCGCAAAGCACTTCAGGCAATCAGCCTGAAGACACGGCCGGTAATTCTGCTAGTGCTGCTGATGTAGCGACAGCCTTGGCGGCTGGCGCAGCAGCAGCGGGTGCTACCCCCACACAGGCCGCAGCGGTGGCTGATGAACTATTGGCCGTTCCCTGAATGTGTCCAAACCCCCAGTCGTAGAGCAGAGGAGAATTAACAAGCGCTACTTGTCCCATAAGAAACCGAAACCTAGTACTGATACTTTTGTAGGTTGGAGTGGTGACTCAGTAGGAAAATGGACTTCCGTATTTTTCATCGTTATCATATTATACCAGATAATTGGATTTACGGTGGAGCTACGGAACCGTACTATGTGTTTTCTTCAAAGCTGCTGGCGATAAGGCCCTTTCTTCATCAATCATATCTGGCGGGACGCAATCAACGTGGGCTATGCGGGCTCCGGAGCTTAAGCAATCTCGAGGTCAAGATCACCTGGCGAGAAAGTTGAAAGTTCAAGCGCGTAGTTTAGGAGCTAGCGGTTTAAGGAAATCGCAGCACCCTAAGTAGTGGTTAGGTCGGGTCGAAAGAAGGACTTTCGACAACCTGCCGGTGCTCATATTGTGTTTAATCGCAGCACCCTAAGTAGTGGTTAGGTCGGGTCGAAAGAAGGACTTTCGACAACCTGCCGGTGCTCAT
>Ga0307982_1005041_pt1 | contig 10376 bp, 4 predicted proteins | sample OrgLakmetagen989_FD_201847 | JGI IMG/M metagenome (GOLD analysis project Ga0307982, IMG submission 201847) | Saline water microbial communities from Organic Lake, Antarctica - #989 | ecosystem: Environmental > Aquatic > Non-marine Saline and Alkaline > Saline | place: Antarctica: Organic Lake... | reverse complement strand
TACACACCGGGCTGTCCCCCCGCTGGTGACGGCCCCTGGGGGACGCTGCTGCTGCCGGTGCCGGTGTGGCCTGCACTGTGGCGGCGACGGGCTGGGAGGTGGGGGCTGCTGGTGGCGGCTGGGAGGGGGCGGCTGCTGGTGGCGGCCTCACCGGTGGCAGCTGGGGTACCCCCCCCTGCCTGTCCTGGGGGGTGGGGGGGGTGGAGGCAGGGTCCGCCCTGAAGGAGGGCGCTACCCTCATGGCCTGGGGGGGGTGCTGTGTGGGTGCAGTGTACACGCTGCTGCCGTGTGTCTCAGCCTGCAGCTGTCGAGCCTGCCGTCGCCACCTGGCAGCAGCACGCTCGAAGCGACTCGGCCCAGAGTCGACAGGGGACGAAAACGACGATGTTTGTGCACGTGGTATTGTTTGAGACGGCTGTGCAGCGCGAGAGGTGTGGGGGCCAGAGGCTGCCGCCGCCCCATGTGGCGAGCGAAACACCAGCGTTTCGCTTTTGCCGTTGATGGACGGCTTGGCCGAGGGAACACCACACAGCGATCGCAGTGCATTTTCTACCCGTGGTGTAATAACACTTGTATACTGTTCATCTTCCCTTGTGTCTGCCTTTTGTTCGTGCAGTACTCGCGGTGTGGAGGGCAGGCTAGGTGGCTTCAGATTGCCGTTGGAGGCGGCTGCATCTGCATTCGCTGCAGCAGACGCATGCCGCTTAGCTGAGCGCAGCAGAGCTTGCTCAACCGATTGCAAAATGTCTTCAAACATGCCAGCCATGTTGCTGTGTGACGGCAGCGCACTACTGCAGCTGTCAACACAGGCACTTCGAGCAGCACTGCTTGGGCTTGGGTGAGTGGGAGCCAACGTCCAGAGCACTGCGCCAGCCAGTGTGCCGAGAAGTCGTGTTTAATGGTAACTATAACCGTGTTGTAGTCATTTCAGTTGCGCCTTGAAAATGCCTTGAACGAGTGCGAACTCGTGCATCGTGCTGGTAGAGGCTGCAAGAAATCGGTGCGAAGGCTGCTGCACCCCCTCTCACGCTTATTTGACTGGTGGACCAGACAACAGGCCACATGCGTTGGTGGACGACTTCAATCAACAGTGCGTCTCGCCTTTGGCTTTGGCTTCCCTGTGTTCAAGCCACGTGCCCCTCGCGTAATATTTGGCTGGAGGCAGGTTGGCGGAAATTGACATTTCGCACCCGTACGCAATGTAAGTGTTTGGGGCAACTGTTTCGAAAACATCATCGCAGGCAGTGTGCACAGCTGGCAGCACATGTTATTCTTTCTCAGGAGTGATGGGAGCAATTCTCCTTTGAAGGGCTCATTGGTCTCTGCATGGAAGTCTCACCCGGCCTTTGCAGTGGGCTCGCCCACAGTGCAGGAGGTGCGCCTACAGACCCCCAGCGGCCACGCGCCCAAGACCAACACCGCAGTGGCTGCTGCACTGATCGGAGACATCCAGCCGCCAAACAGTGGGGACCACTCCGCGTGGCGGCGGTACCTGCGCCGAATCCAGGGCCGCTTCGTGGAAACGGGCGTGTACAACGGCGTGGCGCTGGGCGTGGAGGGGGTCCCCCGCAAGCCCCTGCAGGGGGGGGTCGCCCCATCTCCCCCCGCCTCCATCTCCTCTGTTCTCCCCGTCACCCCCCCCCCAGGCCGCGTGGCGGTGACAGCGGAGCTGGATGAGTCCTACTTTGCCTTTGAGCAGAGCACCTCCCTGGATGACGCAGGGCGCCCCCACGTGTCTGCTGACCTTTCCCTGCTGTCACCCTTTGGATGGGCGGATCGCATGAGCCTCTCTGTGGGCATCGCCTCAGCCGACAGCGCACTAGCTGGCGCAAAGGACGCCGTCTTCAAGTCCGCAGGGGGGCTGCTGGGTCCCCCCTCCGTGGCAGCTGCAGGGGCCCCTGACACGCCCAAGGACGCCTCGCAGCCAACAGTGGCCGGCGGCGTGCACTCCATCCTGGATGCCGTGTGGCCCACCCTGCGTGTCAACTACGGCAAGCCCACGCTGGGCGGAACACGGAACAGATTCACTTTCTCCGCAGGCACCTTTGTGCGCGACGCATCTGCTGCCTCTGGCGTGCTGGCCCGGGGGTATGACAGCACCGTTGCGGTGAGCACCCCGGATGGGGACCACACGCTGTCCTGGCAGGGAGGTCTGCGCCACTGCGCCGTGGCTCGCCCCGTGACACGGCCAGTGTACTCGGAGTTGCCCCCAGAGCTGGTGCACAGTACCAGCAGCTCCCTGCTGTCAGCTGTGGGCTACCGCTTCCACCGTTCCTCCCTGGTGGCAGATGGGGCTGGGCAGGGGGTGAGGGGGGGGGTGCTGAAGGGCGCCCTGGAAGTGGCTCACCCTGTCTTGGGGGGGGAGGAGGCCTATCTCCGCATGGAAGCCGACAGCACTGTGGCGCACTCCTTCCTGCGGTACATGCCAGACACGGGGTATGCCCCCCCTGCACTGGGCCGCACCCCTCCTAAAAAGGGCGCCGCCGACCCCCACGGGCACTTGAAGCCTGCGCCGGGACAGGGCGCTTACCCCCTCCTGCGGGCAGCCGCCCCCCCCGCAAAGGGGTCGTGGAACACAGCATCTGTTCTGGCTGCGTGGCTTGCCCCAGGGTTGACTTTCAAGCACACCGCCGCAGGGGGGGTGTTGCTACCGCTGCCCCCCGTGCAGCGACAAGCCATCTCCGCCCCCGGGGCCTCAGCTTCCGATGCTGCCGCCCAGCAGGCGCCGTGGAGCCACTTCTTGGACCGGTACACACTTGGGGACAGGCAGCTGCGGGGGTTTGCGCCGGGGGGGGTTGGCCCCCGTGCCCTGGGGCGGGCGGTGGGCGGAACACTTGTGGCGTCCAGCACAGCACAAGTGCTGCTTCCAGCGCCGCTGCCGGTGCCGCTGCTGACTCACGCTGGCGTGCGCACACACCTGTGGGGCAGCGCTGGGATGTGTGTACGAGAGCCAGCGGAGGCAGGCGCCGCACTGGTGGAGGCAGTGGGGGCAGGGTCATTGGCGGCGGCGGCGGCGGCGGTGGGCCGCATCGCCGGCGCCTCCTGTGGTGTGGGCGTCAGCATCCCCATTCCCATTGCCCCCGGTGCGTCCTTTGAGGTGAATTGGAGGCTGGCGGCACATGTGCCGGGGGGCGCGGGGTACAAGGGGCTGCTGGGCATGAGCGCCCTCAGCACCCATTTGAGCATTTGAGCACGGAGACATTTCTGCTGCGGAGCATCTCAAAGGACTATGCACAGTGCTCTCACTGCTTGCTCGGCCGTGCTCTGTCCTTCCTGCGTTGCGCACAAAGGGGGCATGTCAGCTGGTGCAGAGGGGGGGGGTGTGCGCCACCCTGCCCCCCGAGATTCGCCCCTGCCCCGCTCGCCGCCAAGTGCATTGGAGTAAATTGTAGACGAACTGTTTGTTCTCGCACAAATGCAGTGCCCAATCAGCCAAACGGAGCCGAGTACATCACGTGGCGCCGCAAGTGCAGTGCACTTGGGTAACGTACGGCCGCACAGTTCCCCCTCAACGGCAGTGTTTCTCCCCAAGGCAGCAGCGCTTCAGCCATGCCAGCGCAAAAAAGTCTGAAAGGTCCTTCTGTTTGGAAAGATGTCCGCATTCGCGGAGGCGCCCAGGTGTGTTGTCGCGGACAGAAGCTCACTGGCGTTACACCGCCACCCATTGTGTCGTTTCGTGCACAGCTCAGCGAGCAAGCCTTCGTGCAAGGAGGCTTGGACAGGGCCGATTGGCGCAAACGCAAGTATATTTCGCCCAGCGTGGATGAGGCTGTGGATGTGAACGAGGCGTCACAATTCGACGAAGGACGGGTAAGACGCCGCCGCCAGTGTCGCACAGCGACGCTGCCCCCTACTGCCTTGATGAGCGCTCAATGTAGCAAAACACACAAACCACCTTCTCAACCAATACTTCCATCCACAGGCATCAATTTGTCGTGTTTCATTGAGCGACTTGTCGGCTTTGGGCGTGGGTACGTTGTCACGCAAACGCCTGCTTACTCCCTGAAAATGCCTGGAAGCCGCTGCTGCTGCCTGCGCATGCACACGCCCCCCCTGCGCAGGCATGGCGCTGTACTTCCGCCTGCTGGTGTATTTAAGCATGTTCTTCGCGCTGGCATCCCTGGCGGCGCTGCCGGCGCTGTTGTTGAACGCGGGGGGCCAGCGGCTCACCCAGGAAGACAGCGACGGCCTGGGCCTGGCGAAGTTGAGTCTGGGGAACCTAGGCCCCCCCAAGGACAAAGCCTTTGTGGTGAACGACACACTCAGCAACGACGACTTTGTCATCGAAATGGCGTTCTTCGGAACACAGTACACGCTGTCAGAGGCAGCACAAGTGATCACCTACGCCGACTTCGTGTACAGTGTGCTGTTCTTGCTGTTTGCGTTGTGGTGGACTCGTAAGCTGCACGCAACAGAGCGCAGTGTGGACGATGAGAACGTGACTGCCGCGGACTACGCCGTGTACGTGCGAGGTCTCCCCCGGGACGCCACAGTGGGGGAAGTGAGGGCGCACTTTGACGCCCTGTATAATCTGCGGGCGCCTGACTGGACCTGGAAAGGCTCCTGCAGCAGGTGCTACTGCGGACACAAGGACACCCAGCGCCGTCAGTTCCGCGGCCCCAAAGCCGCCGCCCGCCTTGAGCGGAAATGGATGGAGTACAATCGAGCACGGGCAGCTCGCACACGCAAGGGCTGCTGCGGCGGCACGGTGCGGGTGGCGCCATCTGCGGGGGGCGCTGCCGTGGCTCGCCCCGCCCCTGTGGATTGGAGGGACTGGTTTGTCTCGCCCACACTGAACGCCACGAATTCAAGCGACCCGGGGTACTTGCGATCTTGGGTCGCGGAGGTGACGCTGTGCTACCCCAACGGCGCCCTGCTGCGGCGATACCAGGCTCTACAAGGCCTGCGCTCGCGTCTGCTGCATGCGCGGGCGGCGGTGAAGGTGTACAGCGACCCCCGGGGGTGGACGCCTCGGCAGGCCGGCTGCTGCGGCGTCTGCTGCGAATGCGAAGTGGACGGCAGCTGCGCGGGGGGGGGGTGCCGGTGCTGCCTGGTGCGTAGCGGCCCCCTCGCCGCCAGACTGGCCGCGGCAGAGACACACCTGCAGCGCATCGAAGTGCGTCTGCGACGACTGGACCTGCGTCACGCCTCCAAGTTGCGCGATGACGTCATCGGCGCCTTTGTGGTGTTCAACAATGAAGAAAGCTACCGACGGTGCCTGTATGACTACGACGGCACAAAGGCGTGGTGGATGGATTTGTGCGGTAGGGGCCCCAACCACTGCTGCCAGCCCCCCCCCCTGCGCATGCGGGGTCGCGCGCTGGTGGTAGGACAAGCACCAGAGGCAGATGACGTGATTTGGGAAAACCTGCAAACCCCTCAGTGGGAGCGCTCACTGCGTGTGGCCTGCACCAACCTCCTCATGTTGCTGCTGCTGGCTGTGTCCTTTGTGGCTATCCTGCTGTCCCAGCAGCAACAGGCAGACCTGAACCTATTCCTCCCAGAGCTGGCCATTTGTGAACAGCAGGCACCAGCCGCGGCATACGGGGGCATAGCAGCAGTGCCCAGCGACCTGCCCCGGCTGACTCGCAGCAAGACAATGGACAGCAGCTGTGATTCGGTGCCGGGGGCCTCCAGTGGCTCCTTGCTGTATCTGTGGTACGAGGGCAGTGCAGCCCCCCCTACACCCCCCTTGACCGCCCCCCTGCTGGCCAACATCACCAACGCGGCAGACGTAGTCACCAGCACTGTGCGGAACCACTGTGCTGGACCCTGTATCCCGAAGTCAGTCACTTCCGACGAACCCTGCGTGGTACCAGGGCAAGTAGACAGGGAAGGCGGAACAGCGACGTTTCCAGTGCGGAACATCATCGGGTGCTTTTGTCTGGGGGCGCTCCAGGCTAGCATTGAGCGGGACGGCGTCTTCAGCGGCGCAGTGGATGTGCTGAACAAGTTCCCCTCCTGTGAGAAGCTGGCTTCCTCTTACGTGCTGGCACAAGTGCTGATTGGCTTTGCTGCCGCCGGCATCGTCATCATCAACACCATGCTGCAGGGGTTCCTGGCACGGGTGACTCACTTGGAACACCACAACAGCGTTTCCGACCTGAAGAACGCCACGGCCGCAAAACTGTTCCTGGCCCTGTTCCTGAACACCGGGCTGCTGGTGCTGCTGGTGCACGCACGCATTGCTGGGAGCGACGCACTTCCCATTGGCTTGTTCAACGGGGAATTTGACAGCTTCAGTCCGGGGTGGTACAGTGTCGCAGGTGTATCACTGTCGCTCACAATGGTGATCAACATCATCGCGCCCCACATCTTACCCCTGGGCAGCTACATGTGTGTCGTACCTTGCAAGCGCCAGTGCTGCGGGCATACCGCCCTGGTGCAGCACGAGCTGAACCAACTGTACTCAGCGCCGCAATTCGAGATCGAGTCCCGTGTTCCCCACGTGATGAACACGGTGATGGTGGCGCTGGTGTACAGCAGCGGCATCCCCCTTCTGCTGCCCATTGCGGCCGTGTCGCTGCTGGTGACCTTTGTCATCGACAAGCTATTACTACTGCGCTTTTACGCCCGCCCCCCTCTCCTGGACTCCAGCATGGCGCAGCTGGCAGCCAATATCATGCCCTTTGCGGGGCTGGCGCACACGGCGTTTGCGGTGTGGTTCTACGGCGACGAGGACACAGTGGCCAGCACCCCCCTACTGCTGGGGGATCCGGGGGGGGTCGGCGCCGAGCAGCGCTACCAGGACTTCGTTGACAGCGTGTCGGGGTGGGACGTGGTGGGCTTTGCCCCCCGCATCGTGAGGCAGAACACATTTCCCATGTTCTTCCTGTTCGTGGTGCTGCTGCTGGGCATCCTGCTGCGTTTCACAGTGGGACGCCTCCTGTGGTCGCTGTTGGGGCGACTGGTGCATGGCGCCTCCTGTGGTCGCTGGTGCGACCAGCACACTGCAGTGGACGACAACTGCAACCCACCCTTCACTGGGGAGTTTGAACGCAAGGTGCCGCTGGGCGTGAAGATGGCGCTGTCGCCTGCGGACCAGGCCCTGGGGTGGCGAGTGGTGGACGATCATCTGCGGGCGCCGGGGGCACAAGCCCAAGTCAAGGTGTGGCCTCGCAGTGGCTCCCAATTCGGCAAGGCACACTACAAGGGCGACTTCATGCTGACGTGGGAGGTGATTGCAGAGTACGGCATCGCGTCGTACGATATGGCTGCCAACCCCCGGTACGCTGCGGCAGTTATGGCTCTGGAGAGGGGGGCTGCGCACGCCGCCGCGGTGCGCGCGCGGGAGGCCAGCGCCGCGCTCAAGGCGACCGTGGCCAGTGTGGGCCGCGCAAAGGCGGCCATCGATAGCATGCGGGGAGCGGTGGCCGACAGCAAGCGGGCGGCGCCGCCAGCACTGCAGGGCATGGGGACGTCGCCTCAGCGGGCGGCCAGGGGTGGCGGCGGGCGGGCACTGCGGCCCAGTGGCGCCAGTGCGGTGGATTCAGGCAGCCGCTCCGCACGGGGGCAGCATGAGGTCGCCCCCCCCCGACAGCAGGTGGGTTCCCCCCGTATGGGCCCCTTGCCCAGCACTGGTCGCGGGGGGGGTGGTTTTGGGGTGGCGGCGCCCGCAGCTGCCGCCCCCGTCAGCCCTCGAGCTGTGAACCCGCTGACCACTGGCCAGCCCAGCCGTGGGCTGCAGCGCTCCTCAAGCTTCACTCGTGCCCGGGGAGGGGGGGGCAGTCTGTTGAATGACGGGGGGCTGGAGATTCCAGACCCCGAGCGAGAGCTGTCAGGGGTGTAGAGGGGGGGTGTGCGCACCTTGCCATGCAAGTGAAAACAGCAACCCCCCAAATCCATCTGCGTAATTGTATGAAATCGTGCAATCTTCAATGGGTGTCAGGCGTGAGCAGCACGCACTGGTGCCATTCCGCTGCCAGCCTCGGCATGAGCTCGACTGCTGCTGCTGCTGCCAACAGCGGGGTGCCTCCCGCGGTGAGCCTGGAAAGCAAGGCCGACCTGCTGCTGTCTGATGAAGATGAATCAGACGCCGAATCTGTAGTGCTGCGCAGCAGGCCCAGGTGGGCGCTGCTGCTTCGCAGATGCATGCTGCGGTCTCTGGCCATCGCCTGTCTCGTGGGCAGGCCTTTCGCGGAAATTGTGTCATACCTCTACCCGCGTGCATTTGACGTTGGTGGGCATGAACGCACGAGACAAAGTGCCATGGCATATTTGGCACTGCATACTGTACGTTTTCGTTCCCTTCTCGCGAAGCTGCTGCCTGATTGCGACAGTCTCCATGCAAGTGGTCGCTGCGACCATTGTGTAGTAGCAACCGCTGTAGCTCCGCTGCTGCACACCTGCACACAGCACAAAACACACACTCCACAAGCATGTGCAGTCCAAGGGGCACTTCAGTTTGAATGTTCTCATGCACCAGGTGCAAAAACAAATGCGCCTGCCCGACTTTGCTGTGCTACTGGACAGCGCCAAGTCTGCCCTGGCAGCCTCAGGCTTGAACCCGCTGGGCGACACCAACAGCAGCACAGCGCTGCCGCCAGTACCCGCTGAAGAGCCCTTCACGGCAGGCGTGCGCGGCAGGGTGCGGCAGCGGCGCCCTGTGTGGCGGTGGCATCTGCAGGCGCTGGTGGATAGCGCGTGGCGGGCACTGCTGTCAGACAAGGATCTGCATGTTGCAGTGGCACGCTACCTCAGCAATGCAGCGCAGGAGGCAGGGCGGGATATCAGCGTACCTTTCACGGAAGTAGCTGCATCCGCTGCGCTGAGTTCCCTGCACCTGCGTGTGGTGGTGGGGGGGGGATCGCGTCTGGAGTGCACACAGACGCCCCAGCCCGCCCCCCAGCAAGTCACAGTGGAAACGCCATCCGCCACTCCATCCAATGCCACTGCCATTGGCACTGCGGTGGCCTCTACCCTGTTCCGTGTTCCGTCGTCGCAGGAAGCCGAGGGGGAACACGTGCACCCCCGGGCAGGCTGTCGAGGGCCCCTGCACCTGCCAGCCGTGGCGGCCCTCACCCGCAGTGCCGGGAACGACAAAGCCTCTGGGCACTTTGGCGCCCCCGCCGCCAAGCACCGGCATCTGGACAAGCGCCATGTGCTGGGGGGGCTGAAAGTGGAGGAGCGAAAGCTGCGACGCCAGCGCGCCGACGCCGCCGCCCGGGAAAAGGCAAGGCAGTCAGAGTTGCTGCGGGCAGCGGCGCGCGATGCCCGGGCAGCAGTGCCCATGGGCGGGGCCAGTCTGCGTTCCGCGTCTGGCTCCTTGTTGGGCCAGGGGGGTGCAGGGGGGGTGCCTGCTAGTCCCATGGCGCATGCCGCTGCCCTGCGGAGGGGGGGGGGCAGTGCCGTGCAGTCAATGTATGGCAGCGCTGCTGCCACGCCATCCACCACAGTCACAACAGCAGGGGGGCTTGTGGGGGCGAGCAGGCACTTGCAGGGCGCCACAGGCGTCGGTGGTGTCTTGGGCACAGCTGGCCCGGGCGCCGGTGTAGGGACTGCGCTACGGGCGTCGGCGTCGGGGCCAGCCCTGGGAGTAGCCCGCCCACGGCTGCAGCTGGGCAAGGCACTGGGGGGCAGCGATGTGTCCCAGCCGCGAGGCGGGCCCAGCCGCCCCGCACGAGCTGTGGCTGCCGCTCCCCGTATGCCCAGCGGTGCCACCGCGGCGTCCGCATCTGCCCCCAGTTTGGCGGCGCCCATGCACGTTGGGAGGGGCATGCCAGTGCGTGCACGGGAGCCTGCTGTCGCTGCCGCCGGGGGCGGTGCTGGGGGCGGCGACGAGGCACCTAGAAGTGCCCAGCGCTGGGGTCTGGCGCGGCGGTAGGGGGCGGCGGCAACAGCAGGCTGGGCGCCCGCTCCCTGATGGATGTGCTGGAAATACAGAAATACATTTGCCATCAAGCTTTTACACAAAGCATACAATCGACATCAAGGGGCACACCCCACACCAGCACATGCACAGTGCAGGACAGCCCACCGCCTCAGCGCAGGAGTGCGCTAAGGACCATTGTCATCATTGTCATCATCTTGTGTACTCATGCTCAGCAGGGACATCAGACCTCGGGGAGCTGCAGCCAGCACATCCATCAGGGAGCGGGCGCCCAGCACGGCGTCACCAGCGGGCACCACAGCAGGAGCAGGGGGGGCGCCTGACACCAGCAGGCTTGCCAGGCCCAGTGACAGGCCTGGTGGGGGATCATGGGGCAGAGGTGGTGATCTCACCAGATCCCCCAGACCTCGCAGTGGGGGCACATCATCGCCATCATGTGGCAGCTTTTGCTCTGCCAGTGGGCCATCGTCCTCCTCCTCCTTCATCTCGCCTGCGCCATCTGGTGCAGCTGGCTGAGCCTCCATGGGGGCACCATACCCTGCCACCA
>Ga0307982_1005040_pt1 | contig 10377 bp, 6 predicted proteins | sample OrgLakmetagen989_FD_201847 | JGI IMG/M metagenome (GOLD analysis project Ga0307982, IMG submission 201847) | Saline water microbial communities from Organic Lake, Antarctica - #989 | ecosystem: Environmental > Aquatic > Non-marine Saline and Alkaline > Saline | place: Antarctica: Organic Lake... | reverse complement strand
GGTAAAAGCACCAGACGCGCCATCAGCCACGAATCATAGACAACTTCACCGTCATTGCCCGGCAACGGTCCCAACACTCGGTCTACTGGAGGTGCCAGAAGAGTCAAGAAACCATGCTTTAAGTCATTGCACAGGTCTGCCACCCTCGCACCATGTGCTAGGGCCTCATTGAGAGTAGTACATCCCTTATATGCCTCGTATCTGAGATAACTCTGTGAACCAGTATGAAGGCATGTGCATGGTCATACTGCTTCGATGCTCTCTCGACCAAAAGAGCATTCAACAATAAGTCGTCGTAGACGATAATACTTCACTGCCTCCTCTCATCCGCGGTAGAAACTGAACCCCGACCGGGCACGCTGTTGAAGAATGGGTAAACGAAGATATGGCGGTAATGTGGATAATAGAGTGCGAAAAATGGTGGTCGTAGACCATTTGGTACATAAATATGGTGAGATTTTATGCTCCGTTCGTCACGGATGCCACCCCGCAAGTCACCATGGCCCTCCGGTAGGAGAGGGCCATGGTGAGGCTTCGCCAAAAATACAGGGGGGTATCAGAACAGAACATGTGTACCCAGAAGCGCTGTGTTGAGAATACTTCCTTCTCTCCACGCACTTCCTTTTTACGATTTTGACTTGCGCGCATCGCATGCGCGTACACTTCTGCCCGCAGCATTGGCTTCTGTGCCATTTGGGTTTGTATTAGTTCGAGTTCGAGTTCGTTGAGAATACAAAGCTTCGCTGAGTACGCGCAAACCTTAGCGAAGCATTCGAGGCGCTACAGACACTCGACACGAGACTAACTAGCTAGCTACCACAGTACGTTTTTTGTCTGGGTGCAGATATTCTTTTCTGAGACCCAGACAAAACCGACGCTACGGACGTACGGACGGACAGACAGACAAAATTCGTTGCAAGAGACATTTGAGCTGGAAGCAGAAACATCAACTCTTCGTTGATCTATTTTGGTGACCTCGCACGCTTGCATCATCCAAAGATTTTGAAAAGCATCATCAGCTGGTCATTTCGTCCACCATGCCGCCAAAAGACATTAGGACATTTTTCAGCAAAGGCAAGGCCGCTTCCGCGGGTATAGGAGCCGAAATGAATGGATCAATTGATTCAGATTCTGAGCGCCAGCGTAGGCCCACCGCTACTGTCTCTGAAAGCCCAGGGAAGAAAGCCAAGTCCTTGGATTCTTCGCCCAAAAAGTCTGCAGCTACAGCTTCTTCGGACGTGGACTTGTCTCAATCAAAGTCTGTTGGAAAACGTAAAAGCGCTAGTAGTTCAAAGCGAAAAGCTGCGGAATCTGATTCTAGCGTAGGTAAATATTCTGACGATCCTCATGGGGATGCTCTTGAAGAGGATCCAGAACCGGGGGCTTCCGATCATCCAAAGAAAAGTGGTGCTTTCGTGATACCAGCCGGCTCCGTGCCGGACATTGGCGCTGTTGTGAAAGCTAAAGTTAAAGACAAATGGTACACAGCGCATCTTGTGAAGCATGAGCGGTTTGGTATCACTCAGCTTTATGCAGTGAAGGGGCTCACGGTGATTTTTGATCGTGACGTGCCCAAGCCCAAGGCCACGTATGAAATGGGAAGTTCAGACATTCTGCTTACTGGAGAGACACGGACGGTGCGGTACTGGTCTTCTGGTACACCATGCATGCGTTCAACAAACGTGGATGCCTTCGCCGTTCCGACCGCTGAAGCGCAGGCTGCTGCTGCCCAGACCAAGACCAAGAAGCACAATGGGCCAGTGAAATATGCGGGACCGGTTGGAGTTAAAGAAGCAATGTCTAAAGCTGATGCTCTTGCCGCGCAGATCATGGCTGACTTGAAAGGCGGTTCTGGCGGAACCCCTACGACACAACAAATGGAAGCTGTCTTCAACGCAATTGGCCCCAACTGGCCTACTCAGGATCGGCCCAACGTAACACCAGTGGCGGGCAAGCCAGTGACAGGCTTTTGCTTGGGTGCTGTCTACGTGCTGGGTGGCGTTGGGATGGCTACAAGCAATGTTTCGTTGGCCTTTCCTGCGCTGACAAAGTGCATCACGGCATGGGTGCGCGGCTCCCTGCCAGACAAAGATTTCCCGTTTTCCAGCATCCAAATCAACTACAATTACATGGCGCGAAAGCATGTAGATGGTAACAACATTGGGCCGTCGTACATCATTGCTATTGGTCCTCATTCTGGGGGTGGCCTATGGACGGCAGATCAGTATGTGCACTCGGTAGACGCAACCGACGGCAGCGCAGTGGTGAAAAGCGGTGGAGGACCCACAGTGCTCGATGCGAAAGGCGAGTGGCGCTTGTTCAATGGTAACGCTGAGCACGCGACTGAGGATGTAGGGCCCCTTCCTGGCCGCAGCGACTACATGCGTGTGTCGGTGATTGTCTTTAGCAACTCGTCGTACAACAAGCTACCGTCGTATACTGTGGAAGAAATGAAAGACCTCGGTTTTACGGCGCAATCTTCCAACGGCGAAGATTTGCCGTACTTCAAACGGTACCGGATCGACAAGAAAGAGTTCAATAGTGACCAAAACAAAACGTACGTGGGCTATTTGATCAGCCGTGCCAAGAAGCAGCCTCCACCACCAATCCCAGGCCGTGTTTGCATCGAGTGCTTTGGGCTGACTATGAACCGTGGCGGCGGGTGGATGAGCTACGGGGGCCCCAATCCTGCAAAAAATGCCCAAGCAGAAAGCTCCTCTGACGTGGCTCAAGTGGTGGAGCTGGAACCCAACCGCACTGGCTTTCACGTTCTCGCACTCAAGTTAGACCCGGTAAGCCTGGGTTTGACGCTGGTCGCGAGCCACGTCAACAAAAACCGTTTCGACATTTACAAAGACGAAGTGAAAGAAACCGCTCGCTTCGCAAAATTCGTGCAAGGGCTCCCTGACGGTTGCGTAGTACTTATCACCATCACAGACACAGCCATTGCTGCGAAGCGCCCACCTGGTCGAGAGCTCTATGCGGCGCTTGAAGCTCTTGGAGGGTCTTCAACCATGGAGCGCATTGGGTACCGCTTGCCTTTTGCGTTCATTGGAGTCAAGGGGGCCGCCCCAGGTACCGCCAACCAAGCCATGGATAAGACAAAGATTTTGTTGCGCCTTGAAACTACAGCTGCTTCAAGCTCAGCTAGTGCTGCCAAAGATGCGAAGCGCAGTGGGAGTGCAGCGGTGTCGCTGTTTGAGTGTACGCAAGAGCGGACGGACATCGCAGAGCTGATGCTTACGGATGACGGAGGCCCACAACCGGCCAATTCAGGAGCAGAGAAAGAGTACCAAATGGATGCAAATATTTATTCGTGACGAGGCCGATTAACGAGATGGTGTGATTTTTTACGTGAAATCCCAAAATTATGGCCCGTGCTTGCATCGACAAAGACGAAGAGACTGCTAACGATAGTAACATGAACCCCGAGACAGGCTTCCAGTCCGGCCCGGGGGACTCTGTAGAAACCAACTAGATGGTACCCTGCCTGTTAGTTCCTAAATCCAGTCCCCCTAGGGGAAATCTTATGGCCATCATAGCGTTTACGACTATTGAGAAATGCACTGCACCTAAAAGTTCATAATACATGGTACTGTCTAAATTTTATTTGAATAGCACATTTGACCATGATGGCGGAGGGTGGGGCTGCTTTACTTTTTTTTACTTTTGCGTGAGTGAAATATACGGACGAGATGTGAATATAAGAAATGCGCACTTCACACCAAAATACTTCGAACTTCGAATGGTAGCTGTATTCAAGAGCGCAGTTTTTAACTGGTGTTGTTTGTGCTTCACACCATCGCCCTAGTATCTGGTTTCTGGTATTTTTTATATGAGATATGAGGGTGCCGTTCTGGTTCTGGTTCTGTAGCAAAAATATATATACTCTCCTTTTAAGACCTGAGCTAGTTTCTTTGAATAGACTATGGCATACCGTGGAAGGCGCTCTTTGGGCAAACCTACTTGAAGAGTTTACAGCTGCCGTACCTCCTGATCATTAAATTTATTGAGGACTACGATGACCAAGTTGATTACTTTGCAACTTTTCTGTTCATGTTCACAATCACACTCCCTGCAAGTTCTCCATTGATTTTCTCCGATGTCAAAGTAGCTTTGGACAAATCAAAACAGCGTCCCGAAGATTGAAGGACATCAGCCAAGTCCACTTCAAAGTAGCCCAATTCCTTAGTCTTAGCTTCGATATGGCCACCAGTAAGCGCACCAAAAGTCTTGTCCACGCCGCCAGCTATAAATTGAGCTTTGTGCATAATCGATATGCGCAAAGTCCGGGTGCTGGGATGCTTCACAATGAAGTAAACCGATTCGAGCCAAAGAACAGAGAAAGGTTGAGCCTTATTTCTTTTGTTTTTGGTCGACTTTTCTTCGTTGCCGACAGATAGCTTCAGATGAATCTTCTCATTGATCATGTTGGGTCCTGAAATGCTTTGTACACCCTTAAGCTCAAGGCCCTGAACATGCAAAATCGCAATATCTTCCATTGCGCTAAGCTCGCGTGCTGCATCAGCAATTGCCACAGCAGCTGTTTCGGGATCCTCTTTCGTGAGGGCATCCGCGATTTTCTCTGCGTCTTCTTCGTCAGGACAAGAAAAGTACTGAGTGGAAACGCGCAACACAGGTCTTTTCACCTTAGTGTCTTTTGCTCCGTAGTCACTGAGCTTTAATTCACGCTCATGACGCTCAAGCTTATTCTGGTCAAGATCTTTGAGTTTGATAGAGCAGGTACCAATGAGTTCATCATAGGTTACGACATCCTTGTCAAGAACACTCAAGACGAGTTCCTCAATATCCTTGTCCCATATGAGAATCTCGAATGTGGCAGTCCCCTTGCTCCATTTGGGATTGAGATTCTTCTTAATGACATCAGTTTTGAGTTTATCTGTGCCCTCTCGAAGTTTGCACACTACGAACGGATCTATTTCGGCAACGAGAAGAGGCTTGTTATGATATGATTTCACCCAGTGAAATTTAATACGAATGGTAAACTAATTACCTGAGGAGGTGCGTGCTCCTACTGAATTCGTGTCCATTCGTGGCAGATCTTTAGCTTCATGAATCGAGAACCGCAAAATACCCTTTGGCGGCGGCCTCGTTAGCTCCGAGTTTTTTATGCTCTCAGCATCCGAGAGTGGAATAACCAAAAAAGTTGGGTATACGCAAGTAGTTTGAATAGCCTCCTTGATCTTGTCAATAACATTATCTGCCACGCTCAGAACTCCCGGAATCGATACACTCATTGCATCCAGACCCATTACTTTGAAGCTAAAGTCTACGTGTGGCTTGCGGAGGAAGGACACAGAAATTGCTCCAATGAATGGTTGGATCGGCACAAGTGGGCTCATCTTGATTCGTAGTAAGGCACTGAAGTTTGCATGTTCAAGACTCAAAGTAAACGGGAAGTAACTGAAGCCTACTTCCAAGAGAGCAAACAAATCTGAGCTCCACTTGATCTGCATTTCAGCACAATGCGAAGATACGAGAGAACAAATGGTGAAAACCGCAGAGGTTCAATCATACAATTCAATTCAAATGAGAAAGTACTCTGACTTACTTCCATATCAAGATGTACTTCTGATTTGGATGCATGTGATGCTCGAATTGAAGTTATTTTCGGTGCGACACAGCCGAGGGTCAGCTTCGTCAGTTTCAGTCGCAATCCTGGAACCAAGTTTTCTATGAGAGGTGGCACAACATTCTCTCTTAGATTTGAACAAACCCCCTCATCTATAAATGGCCAGAGTTGTTGCAAGGTGCTATTAATCCAAGCCGCAGTCTCAACGTCTTTGAAAGAGTACCACAAGGGCATTTCTTGAGCAACCATGGAGAGAAGCTGTGGATCGACGACCATTCCGAGGACAGCCGCTTTGTCAATTTTTTCCTTGCGGTTCGCGAAGTATTTCAGCACAATTCCAAGAGGGAGTAAAAGCCAGAGCTCTGAGAGGCCCCAGGGCATCCATTTGAAATGACAAATCACTATGAAACTCGCCATCAGTGGGAATAGCTGAATGGCAGAAACTCCAAAGACTGGAGCAACGAGGGCCCGAATTTGTTCAACACGGGCCTGTTTTCGTTGGTCATTGATTGTGTCGTTCTTTGATATTGCTTCTTCAGATACTGATAGCCTGTCCTGTGCGCCTATGTCAGAAACTTTATTTTCCCAGTCTTCTTCTTCTGGGATGCCTTCAATTTGAGCAACTTTGCTCTTCTTTTCCCATATTTTACGTTTGATTGCGTTCATGCTGCTAATGGGCATACCAACGTAAGGATAGAGTGATTGTTTTGTTTGACAGGTTGTGGTCCATCAATCAAGTGGTCGAGTCCTATCAAAAAGAGAATCAGGTCACGCGTATGCCACTGGTGGAACATGTACTATGTCGTAAAGCGACTGATAAATGCATAAAACCACTAGAATTATCGTAACGTTGAAGAGCTATCTTTGAATTTGGGGAGTCGTTCTTCTACAGTCATTCTACCATACCACAGATTCGGCAGTACCAAAAGGGTCGAGTTCTTTATACTTGACTCTGCCACATTTGGCATTATCGTTCTAGAAAATCCTCAGATTGCGATTGAAAACAAACACTTCGCATTGTCACAACTAGATGACCTTCGCCAATCCTGATTACATCCCCATATCTCGTAAGTGGCTACGCACTGAGTTGCTCATTTACGATTCTCAGAAGGGGGCCTTGTGCCTGACAGCTTAGTACGTGATGTCATATCCACAGTGCGTCGTTTGACATTTATCAGAAGTAGGACCACAATAAGACCAGGCATTTTCACTGGTCACTACTTCAGCCGCCTGCTACACAGCAAAACTGTTTTTTATCTCACTGGTGCAGAATAGCTATCCAGAGAAGTCAAGTAGCACTGGGGCTTTTACAGGAGGAGACCAATTGTATACACATTTCAGGCAAGCTAATTTAAGTGAGCGAGGATATGGAGAGGTTTCCACACCCGAGCTTATTTCTTGCGCATAAAGTCCAAGATCTCAGTTGAATCTGGCCTCGAGATTATTCAAAACAAATTTTCGAAAGCCCTTATCTTATGATATAATTAGTAGTCAATGCCTCCACAAATCCAATGTAGGCCGGGAGGGATACCTCCCTTATCTGTCCCTTAGTTCCCAAATTCTGGGCTATTGCTTAAATAGTACGCGGAAGAGCAGGCCGCTTCGGACCGTCATTATCACAACCATCTTGGTATCTTAATGGCCACTCGGGCTTAAGTGCCTTATTAGCTCGCTTTCTAGTATAAGCTGCATTGCATTGCATTGTGTTGTATGGTATTTCTGTGTGTTAGCCCTCTAATTCAGGCCCTTCGGTGCCCGTGTCCGTGTAAAAATATCCTTTCTGTATTGTCTGACTTTATGGCGTTGCTTGCGTTCATGACCTCTAGCAAAGTGTCCCCGAATCTAGCTAATTGCATAGAACGCGTGCATAATTGGGTCATCACAATCACCAGGTAATAGAAGCAATCGCCGACACTCATGTGTAAAGTACTAATTTTCTGTGAGAGTGGTTGATAGTCGTGTTGCATGTGTGCCCCAGCACCCAAACTCAGTCGGTATTAGGGTCAATTCCTTGGTTCATAGCGAAACTTATGCCAGTTTGATTTACAAGGCTAACTTAGCTAACTATGGGTCAAAAGCTACCAATGGTACTTTGACTCTCTGGCCAAAGGCATTCTTGACAAGTTTGGGGCTTAATTTTCTTTGCGAATGACGGCTAGGCGAACTATTCCCCGCACATGACTTTGGGCAGGACGCTGCAGAACGCACTCAAAAGTACGGGCATTTTGAAAGAATTTGAAATGTGAATCGCCATTGCGAACGACAGGACAGGGCGAAATTGAGGCACTAAACCTCCAGCTGCCTGATAGCTGAAGGACACCTCAGCACAGTAGTTGATATGCACACATACGTAGATAAAACTTGATGACACCAAGAGGAAACTCAGCCCAGTCTACAGCATTCTCCTAACGATTATAATTTTCTATCAGTAGCCACCGATAGTACGCGGTATCTAGGTATATCTTTGAAGTCCAGTCTAGTCTAGTTGATATTCCCCAAAAACAAAGAAACACCCCTGTACAATGCAGTAGCAGAAAAAGTTATGCTCGATCGCCGGAGCCTCGTACAAGCCCCGAGCGCTCCACGGGACCAAAGCCAACACCCCCGTGCTCGCAACGACTACGACGAAGAGACCGCTTACGAAAGTTATATGAACCCCTTCCAGTCCGGCCCGGGGGACTCAGTAGACGCCGATTAGATGGCACCCTGCCTGTTAGTTACTAAATCCAGTCCCCCCTCGGGGGGGCTCAGAAAAAGTGTAACCTTCAGAACAAGTCTGACTGGGCTGAATGTTTATTTAATATCTGGACACCATTCTTGCTAGCAAGACCAGCGTTCAGAGAGATGAATCCTTAAAGTCAAAACAATTAAGGCTTGCCTGTTAGCCTTCAAATTCCGGCCCCTCGGGGCCTGTGTCAAAAAAAATAATGCTGAAAGTGAAATGTACCAATATAAGAGATGAGAATAGGAAACCCCGAGCCAGGCTTCCAGTCCGGCCCGGGGGACTCAGTAGACGCCGATTAGATGGCACCCTGTCTGTTAGTTACTAAATTCAGTCCCCCCTGGGGGGCAAAAAAAATATATACATACAGTGTTCTAATTGTGAATCAATTCATAAATATAGGATGCAGCAAACGTGTAGAAGCAGATGCAGGTACCCTTACGTGTCGAAGCAGATGCAGGTACCCTTGCTTGAGGTCGCGGATGAAAAAACTCCGCTAACCGGGAATCGAACCCGGGGCTAACGGATGGCAACCATTTATTTTACCACTAAACCATTAGCGCATGCGAAATGTGTAAGAAGTCATTAATCAAACACAGTTATATTATGAAGAAGATTGCTAAAGTAAGTACTAGATCCCGCACGATATTTTGAAGTCTCGCAACTCGCAGCCCGCAGCTCGCAACATCGTTACGTACAGTACGTTTAAGTAGTCGTCTTCAAGGCTACGAGCTCATTCATTCATAAGGCACATTACGATACTATTACAGCGCCTAGTGTACAGCTCAAGCCTTACGCTGCATACGTGCACAACACAGTTATTGCAATTGAGGCTAGCCGATCCAATATGATTCGCACTGCATTCACGCTAGTTTTTTTCGTCTCCGCTCCTTGCATAACTGCGTGGGCTCCACCGATCTCTGGAAGATGGAATAAAGCTTCATCCACCGTGTCTCGACGCTCCGTGATATCCCTAGCAACAGATGTGCAGTGGGCTCTGCTTTTTGATTGTGATGGCGTCATCGTTGAGGTTCATATCTCCCTATCGTCTTCATGATTTCATTGAGCACATACGGATGTAGTAGTACGTACCCGTAGAATCATAATTGATTTTATGAGTAACAACGCAGGGCTCCTTGCACGTCCAGACGGAAGAAAAGTTGATCGAGTGCTTAGAATGACAGAGTAAATTCCTATTGAATCCTCATTTCTCGGCGATGACCCCTCTCCGTGCTATCTCTAAATTGTTCCAGACGGAGGAACTTCATCGGCGGGCGTACAATGGCGCGTTTGGAGCATTTGGCCTAGAAGTGGATGGGCAAGCCGTCGAATGGGACGTGAAGTACTACGATAAGCTTCAAAACACGGTTAGAAATTCGTACCAAATCTTCTGTTTCATTCGTAGTACATTGACGTTATTCGCCTCCAACTGAATTACTTTCACCCTTCACCTGGGCCGAAACAGCACTCTGCGCTATTATCTTTTCACATTAGTGAAGCCTTGGGTCAAAACCCCTCTACTTTGGAGCCCTGTGTTTCGGGTCAATTCTCTTGCCTTTCGTTGACTTTGCTTTGATTAATGTTGGGACCGAATCTCTTTCCAACGAAAAATTGAATCTCCTCACCGAAGCGTCAACTCTCTAGGTGGCTGGTGGGAAGCCCAAGATGCAGTATCACTTTACTGAGACCACCCTCGGCGCATGGCCCACTGTCACCAAGGTCAAACGTGCAGAGAGTAGTTTAATAGTAGCAGCAGCAATGGCTCATTTTCTGTGTGTTTCTTATCTCCATCAATATCTACTGCTGTAGTAGTGTCTTTCTCTTTAACCTTAGTAGGTCTTCGTCATCTGGTCATCACGTTTGCTCGTTGGGGTGTGCTCGTTAATCATTCTCACTTTTCCTCCAAGGGTGAATATTACTTGGCTGGGCCACCACCTTCTACAGTTGCAGCCCGCTCCGCACTGGTGGATGCCTTGCAGGTTTGCTCCCAATTCTCCCTACTTTTATCTCCTAACGCCGTCTTCAATCATTATCGGCTTGAAATTAGCACTTCACTGAAGCT
>Ga0307982_1005037_pt1 | contig 10379 bp, 10 predicted proteins | sample OrgLakmetagen989_FD_201847 | JGI IMG/M metagenome (GOLD analysis project Ga0307982, IMG submission 201847) | Saline water microbial communities from Organic Lake, Antarctica - #989 | ecosystem: Environmental > Aquatic > Non-marine Saline and Alkaline > Saline | place: Antarctica: Organic Lake... | reverse complement strand
GCGCTCCAGCATGGGCAAGCGCCGGTCTTCGCTAGGCGCTCTGGCAGCGAGTGTGTTGCTCTCGGGGTGTTTGTCTCGGCTCCTTTGCGCTAGGGTCCTCAGAATAAAAGCCATCTTCCAATTCTTTAATCGTGCTTCAATTTGCGCTCCGTATTCAGCGATAACGAAGACTTAAAGAAGGGGTAGAGAGTGTCCTCGTAAACTCGAGCTCAAAACCCGCAAACGCGATGTCTCGATAGCAGCCCCAAGCAATCATCCGATGGTGCCTATTTCCTATCCTGTAGGCCAAAGACAAAGGATTAAGAACGCTATCACGCTGACACTCAGCAAAGTTGATAGTGTAGCTAGCTTAGAGCTTGAAATGTGAAGGGCCAAAGAATGCTCCCCAATTCCTAACTCTCATAAGAATTGCGAGTGCGACGCATACGTAAGCTTCAACCAGGACAGCACAGGTACAGATCACTTGAATGATAGAAAAAAGGACTTACTTGATTGTCACGCTACGCTAAATTCACGCTACTCTCTCTCGAAGTGCAGTGTGAAGTAAGTGGTTCTCATTTTCACGGGTACACAGAATGCCACGCGATGCACTTTGAAATATATTATTATGTGATACTCTGGTGATTCTGAAGTCTCATTTTATTGAACAATCGAACCTTATTTACACACGTTCAAAAGAACAAAAGAACTGGTTCGCGGGACTTCTTGGAACCTAAAGAGAGAACTCAAGAACAGTGATCTGATGCACTCCTCATCAATCGTAAACGTAAACCTACGTCCCAAGCTTCCTACGTACGTCCCAGGCTTCCTACGGCAGGAAGCTTGGGATGTAGGACGTACATTCTCGTTCTCGGAACCGCCGCACAAAAAAATAATACGAAACCCAGTCCCCCCTCGGGGGGGGTCAGAAAAATGTATACGAACCCCGAGCCAGGCTTCCAGTCCGGCCCAGGGACTTCTGTAGGCGCCGATTGGATGGCACTCTGTCTGTAAGTTACTAAATCCAGTTTCCCCTAGGGGGGCTGAGAAAAAAATCCATGAGTGCCCTCTTCCGTAATTGCCAGGTTTCCCCTGAGCTACTGGATTCACTTTAGCCACTTCTGCCCGCAGCATTGGCTTCTGTGCCATTTGGGTTTGTATTAGTTCGAGTTCGAGTTCTTTAGCCAATAATCCATTCAGAGTCAGAGGTCCTTGGCAAACTCCTTGCGTGTTAGCGTGTGTTTACGCTCCGGCTTCCAGAGCCGAAACAACGCCTGCTAATATGACTGCCCGCGCCACTTGGGCTGATAGTAAAGCAGTGCCCCTAAAGTGAATGCGCTTGCTCAAATGGCCTCCGAGTTGGAATTACATGGATTTTTTTATTATAAGGGAGGGGGGGGATTTGAGTTACAACCTTGAAACACTTCGAGAGTCAAGAGGAGTTCGCTCCTAGTATTGTTTTTGCAGCCTGCGCTCATGCTTTTTTCGCGGCCAAAGATTGGTAGGCGTGCACGACGCTGGTCAGCGATTCAAAAGCCGCGGTGAAGTCGTCGTGTTCGAGGCCTTGGGCCGTGTACCTTCAATTTACGTGGAAGGAGAAAGAAGTGGGTGCGGCAGTGAGGGAGAGAGGGAAAGATCTACTTATCAAACTTCACAAATGAATGAAGAGAAGACACTCAAAAGCTCGTTGCTTTTGTCTATGCTTCAGCACGTATTTTTGTGCGTTTTACGTGTGCACGGACAAAGAATAAGAGAGAGAGGCTTGGGAAAGATAATCGAATGTTTTTTTGTTTTGAGGTATGATACTATATGTCATACCAGTGGATTTGTGCTCGTTTTTGGCACATGCGTAAATGCGCGCGCGTGGGATGAATCTCTTACCAGTGCACGTAGGCCCGCGACAGATACTTGTGAGCCGCTCTTGTGCCCACGCGCTTGAACTGAGCGCTCACCTTGAGTGAGGTGAAATGAAACAGAAATCAAAGAAAAAGAAGAAAGGTGGCGACGAACATGGGTTAGAATTAGTTGGAAGACGTGGATAGAAGTTCAGAGATGAAGGCTTGAATGAGATGACAGAAGGATGTAAATGGAAGTAGTAATCATTTACCGAACTACGATTCGCCAAAACGCTGCTTATTCGAGGCACTGCCAGGGACGCAAACCCACTGCCACATGCATTACTACTACTGCTGCCACCACCACCGCTGCTGCCACCATAGTCGCCCCCAATCGGGCCTCGCACTTTCCACACCTCCCCTGTAGTGCTCGAAGCTTCAGCCAACGCTCTCTGAGCTCTCTGCGCTGGTTGTTTTTCAAATGCTCTTCTTCTTCTTCTTCCTCCTGTTCCTCCACCTCCTTGCGATGTTGTGCTGCTACTGCTACTGCTACTGCTGTTACTGCTATTCTTGCTACCTCTTGACGGTTCTAAGGACCGCCCTACTCGAAGTGATGGCATCAGCACATCGTTCCCTCCTCGTAAAACCCAATGAGCAGCGAAAGTCACCACCTTTAGTAGGCAGGCATGAGAAAACACGCCGAAAAAAATGATGAAGGGACTCGCCGTGTAAACAGAAGTAAATTGAGGACGAAAATAAAAAGGATGAAGCATAATTGTAAAAGCATTCAAAGAAGCACGCTTTCTACGTGCGGAACAGCATGAAATTTACCGGTTTTTGATCCAAGTCAAGGTTAGGCAACGCATGCATCGTTTTCTTGGTTAAGTGACGCCAATCTTGGTCGTGTTGATTACTATCACCCTGACTGCTCGTACTCGCTGATGACGATAAAGTGCGCTGTCGTCTCGCGAGACCTTCAGCCGAGCAGTCGAGTTTTCGAAGCGATGACGACAGGGAAAGGAATCGAAGAGAAGGCAGTGGGCACACAGTGGAGAGGACCTTCCCGATCTATTAGATATACGTACAGACGCAAAGACACGCATACACGAATCCACGAATACATCAAGAGTAAGTTAAGACGTCAGTACTCGTAATTGAACTCACAATTGTAAGAACGTGATAGGCGCTCATCAAAAGTACAGAGTGAAGGCGAATGAAAGGGAACGCATAGAAAAGTTGGCTAGAAAAGGAACAAACCGGTTATAAAAAAGACAAGTCAAGCACTACCGTAGAGCAGCGCAGGAAAGAACAGATCAGAACAGAACAGAGCACAACAGGAAAGAATAGATCAGATTAGGAAAGAAAATAAACCTCGATCGGCCGTGGCGAGGGCGGGAGTTGCAGTGTCGGCGCTTTGATGTGGCTTGTGGAGGAGGTGGATGGTGGTGGGTACGCGGGAAGGGGCGCGAGAGGAAAGAGCAGAGATGCGAGGTCGAGGGCTAGGGTCTGTTTGAGGTTGGTTTGGGGGTAGTACAATTCGTTGAGGAAAATAGGTGTAGCAAAAAACAAACAAACAAAAAATACGTGGATTTGAAACATGGAATAAAAGTAATCCAAAGCTGGTCGATGATGCACATGCACGAATGCGCGGTTTAACAATATAAGAAAAGAAGAGGTAGAAGGCAAGAAACATACCAGTACACATTTACATGAAACATGCACTTAAAAAAAGGCGAGCACACACGAATCACCTGATTGAGGGCAGCATAATTGCCGCTGGAAGAAGTTTGACTTCTGCTCGTGCTGCTGCCACTGCCACTGCTACCAATGGAAGAAGAAGAGAGATGGGAAAACGCCGACGCCGCCAGCTCGTCGTTGTCCACGAATATAGTACCGTCAGAATACTCGGCCAAGTACTGCAAGCTGAACAACGTGTTATAGGCCTTGGCACATTCACACAATAGTCAAAAAGAAAAAATCAGAATTATTGGAAATTAGTCTACTCGAAATCCTATCGCAATGGCATTCGTATTCTCCCGCCCGTGTCTCTGTGCTCCTGCTTCCAATAATTGCCATTCTACATCAAGGAGTAGGCTGCCATTTTCTAATAGCAGAGGGGCATTCATCGGTTGGTACCTGCAGGGGAGTGTCCCCTCTCGCAAAGGCCCCGACGGACACCGGCAGCAGCCACGCAGTCGGGTAGTAGTCTCTCAGATGGCCGAGCAGCGCCGACCCCACCCCACTGCCGGTCCCGCCGCTCATCGAGTGGGTTAAGACGAAGTGCCGCAAACCGTCGCAGCGCTCGGCTTCGCGGCGGATCTGATGAGACGAGGCGAGGAGAAAGATCAGAGCGAGGCATTGTCATTCGCAGTACAGATAAAGCGACACGACAAGTCGATTGCAAAAGTCATCAAATGGTGTTATAGACCAGGAGAAAGAATAGTGCGCAAATGTAATATCGTGAACAGAATAAAAGAACGAATGTGCGCACCGCTTCGGTGGTGGACGAAAAGAGGCCGCAGCCGTTGGCGCTGTCTGGATCAGCCCCCTGTAAGCATAGAGTGAGGATGATTACGAGATTAAAAACCGATAAGTAATTGAAACGTAGATATGAAAAAGAAGCAAAACCAAGGCTAATGAGGCATAGGCTCCCTCTTCTATGTCTTGCCTCTAGATTTCAATCTTCCATTTCCACATTTTATGAAGTAAAATAACAACTCTTTTGGTCTATATGCCCTCTCAATCCATTACCCCCTCCATCCACACCACCATTTTATTTTCACGATTAAATTGCGGTTGCCTTCTCATTTCTCACCATCCTTAAGCCGTCGCGGTACCGCAGCGGTTGGCCTCTTCCAGCATCTATTTGAGCGCCCTGAAAGACTGCGTCATCGTCGGCACAAGCGCCAAAGCCCATCGCCCAGTTGTTCCCGAGGCCGCTCGCATGTGTATCCAAACACACGTTGCTTGGGCGCACCACGCCTGAAGAAGGAGGAGGGAATAATTGGGAAAGAAGCCGAAGACTAAGGTGGTTAGGAACCTAGTTAGCAAGTATGAAATCAAAACAATGACGCGATGTGAATTAAAAAAACAGAATAGCGTTGCTCCCTTTTCTCATTTGTCATGTGGATGGACCTAGCTTGTAGAATAGCCTTTTTAGCAAAGCTAGCTAGGTAGTTCATGCTTAACAAGTATGCGAGTAGAAATTTGACAATAATATATGCGCGCATAGTGCAAGGCATGTGCACTTTGTTCCACGTACCAGCTGGAAGGCCCTTGAGCGTTTCTCCGATTGCTTTCGGTTCGGAGTCAACAAATACGGCACGTGCGTGCCCGCTACTAGGGTCGAATAGCGGGTGCGTTCCAGAAGTGGATGAGGACGTATGGTTGTTGATTCCATGACTTGAGCTAGTGAAAGCATCTGGAGCCGCAATTCGGCGCTCGGCCGCAGCCAGTGACCATAGAGGTAAAGCTACTTGGTTGCCGCACTGCCCTACGTGAAGGAACATTGTATTGGACGTCATAGGTGACGCTAGCTATGAAGCTAGCTAAAGGAGAGCTGCTTCAATGTGACTCACGCTTCTGCTTTTTAATATTAGGTGTCGAAAGGCTGGTGAGGGGTAATGTGCAGAACGAGGAGAGCGGAGGGCTTGGCGCTTAGCGCGAAGGCAAAAGCTAAAGATACTGCAGTAGTGGTGTGTGTCGTGTGTGTGTGTGCAAGCTGAAAATTTGAAAAATGATACAGGGAGGGAGAAAGCTTTGTTGAGATCTCCGTCGTTTGATGCCTGATATGCTTCTTGGTGCCTTTTTGTTGCATCTTCATTCAGTAATCATAGCTTGATGATTGATGCCTTGATGCCTTGATGCCCTTTACTCCCTTATTGCCTTCATAGCTAGAGTAGATATCATCTTTGATAGAATTCATTCACATGAAAGATTTTATTATGAAGTGGATGCAGGCTCATGCACTTCTTCGATGTAGCACTGTAGTAGCTTGGCGACCATCATCCTACGATGCATTGGGCGGCCGTAATCGCGTCGTTGCATCTGGTTACGGCAACACCCGAAGGCCCTTGACGCCAGGGCATCAACCGGCAGACAAGAACAGTGCGATGAGTGATAGTAGTAGTAGTAGTAGTAGCAGCAGCAGCCATAACTTTAACAAATACTACGATCCTAGCACGAGCTTTGATTTCGAGGCCGCTGCAGAATATAAACCGAGCACGGTGCCAGGAAAGCTTCGTGTGGTTTGCGTCAGCGACACGCATGGCTTCGAAAATCGCCTAGGGTACGTTTTTCCTCTTTTGTCGGCCAGCATGTGCCCAAAAATTGTGCGAAGTTTTGGTCACACTAATCTCATACGTAACGTTATCCCACATCTTTCTTTTTTTTTTTCTTCTCTGTGCTTTCTATCGTGTAATTGTCAACAGGCAGATCCCTGAAGGTGATGTGCTCGTGCACTGCGGGGATTTTGCTCCGAATCGCAAAGTGCGCAGCAGCAGAGGAAGGCCAGGCCAGTCGCTAGAAAACGCTCCTCCAGACTTTGCGTCGTGGATCTTGAGCCAACCGCACCCATTTAAGATTGTGGTGCGCGGCAACCACGATCCCACGCGACTACCGTTGGCAGCAGCGAATGCGTTGTAAGCGCTTCTCATGAATGTTTTGTCTGTGTGTTCGCGTGCGTTAGTTTTCTTTGCTATTCTCAATGTGGTCTCCGCTTCCTACATTACTACATAAGTATCTGTTCTTCCTTCTTTTTGATACGAGATTTCGGCGCGTCTGTCCGGTACTGCTTCATGCAGCCGCCTCTGTCTCATTGAATATTTCTGCACGCGTGCATGCGTCTTACTCTACGATAGGTTTGCCTACAAGCCCAGTCTAGTCACCATCGCCAACGTCACGTTCAGTCTGGCGCCGTACCCAACCAACAAGCACAAAAGCATCAAGTCGCTGTCGGCCCACTCCGAGGTGTGGCCTTCTTGTCGTCGTCTTGTCTATGATTTCTACTTTGCGTGTTCCCAGCATGGTTAGGCGTTGAATATCTACAAATTGTGAACGTCTTTTCTTCTACCTTTGTTTTCCTGTTCTCTCGCACTCATTCGATGTATTTTTTTCCTTGCCCTAACATTACGCTCCCCTCAATCACTCGTCCAACAATAGGTCACCCCTGGAGTCGTCCTGGTCTCTCATGTGCCTCCCTACGGAGTGCTCGATGCTTGCGTGCAAGACGGGAAGCTGATTGGCGACAAGCAACTCCGGCGGAAAGTGCACGAATGGGCGGTCGCCGATAACGCTAAAGCTGATGCGACAGCTGCGGCGGCTGTGTCTATTGAGGCTGCTGCTACTGTTGCTGCTGCCAGTGGTGACGAAGAGGGCCAACAAAGAAGAAGAAAATTAGACCAAGGTATCTCCTGCCCATCAGTGTGGCTCTGCGGGCACGTCCACGAAGGCTACGGCACCAAACAGGTCAACTTTGCCACACCGCTGCCCGAAAACACCATGCGGAAGTCTTCCAACCGGTCAAGCAAGAAGAAGGTACCGTTGAAAGCTAACAGTTCCAAGGCGAATTCCTTAGCCGCGAAAAGCAGGGCCATGGCTGCTATCTCAGCGGCGTCTCATGACCATTCTTCTGCGGAATCTGCTGACTTTGGCCTTGCTTCTGAAGCCGGCACGAAGAGCAGCAGCGCGGAATCCCCACCACTGTTACAGCCCACCACGGCTTCAACGACCACGCTGTGCCTCAACGTAGCGGTGGCGAACGATGGCCGCGCCACGAGCATCGAAGCCGACCGCAAACCCGTTGTGTTTACGGTCGACACCAGCACACATGAAGTTGAGCTCGCTTGACTTATAAAAGAAAAGGGGTTGGGGAACAACGCAACAACACTAAACACCAACACTTAACCGATTTCCTTAAGTGCACAGGTAGTTCTCGCTTGGTTTTTACTCACAAGAAACTGGTGGTGGTCTTTATGGGCCTGAAATATGTACTAGGTCGAGAATCCTATTTGCCCTAGCAAGCCGCAAAGCCCCGTTCCGCAATCCTTGGAAATAGAAACATAAAACATAAACTTCCTGGCCTCCCTGTGTGCCATATGCTATCCCCGAAGACGAACCAGATCTTAAAGTGAAGAGATACTGCTAAGGCGCCAATGAGCCCCGTGGTGTTGGCGCTAGGAGTTGCTTCCGGAATCCCGGCTGCAACCCAAAAGCGGAAAGTCTGAAAGCCCACCCGAGCTCGTAATGCGCAGTAAAGAATCTTGGAATCTTGGCACATTCCTCAAGATATACCGTAATTGTGTGCCAAGAGTTGCGTAAATCTTCGTTACTCCTCGAACACATTGCAGCCAAGAAAAATGACGAGATGGCGCTAAATAATTTCACCATCGCAATGAACTCATAGCGAAGTTCTTCGCTTTTCTAGCAGTCATTAGAGGATAGTAGCTGTAGTTCGCTGGGATCTGTTTGTATACCCTCTGTCCTTAAACTAGGCGGCTGCTTTCAGGATGGCAAATGAAACGAGGTGCACAAAAAAAAACTCTTTCAATCTCTCTTGCTGCATTGCCCACCCTTCTTTACCAGTACACCAGCTCAGCCCCGTTGTTTCTCGTTCTCTTCTAGGCACATGAACACCAACTTTCCTGTGGCGGGCGTGCTGGCGGTGGGGCAGCAGCACTACGGGTCCGCGCAGCTCAACATCAAATCGGAGAAGCGCAAAGCCCGCTCGCACATTGTTGCCCCACCGGGCTTCGCCACGGTAAGCTACGGGCCTTTGCTACAGAGATGCCATTTGACTGCGTTTCTGGCGAACATTTTCTCTGACTAGAAAGCTCTTTTCAGGTTGAAGCATTCTTGGTCATCCTTGGAACATTCTTTTCCCCTTTCAATCCTGCCCTCGAAATAGTGCATAAACAACATTTTTTTAAATATAAATACAGGGCCGCACTCCCTTCGTAGTCACATCCGAGTCCCCAGGGCCTTCCGAATACAAGTACCAGCCAGACCCTGCGTTTGTCCACCCCAGTGAATGGGATCCGCAGCAGAATAAGTTGCCACTCTTGCCTCTTGCGTCGCCGAAAGGATCGTCAACGAAATTTCCCGAGAGCGGTGGCTCCTCTGCGACCAACCGAAGCCTGAAAAGCCAGTCGCGCGATCGGAAGGTGCAGCAGAAAAAAATGCAGGAAGTAGCTGACAAACCGAATGCAGCAGTAAAGCAGGGGAGTTCTGCTCCAAAGGCCTCGTTAGAGCGAAGCTCCTCGGTGAGTGGGGAAGAAGGCAGAGCTAGCACAGGTAATACGGGAGGAGTCGAAGAAGGTGTAGGAGCGGCCACAAGCGCTTCAGAGGAAGTGACCAATGGCAACCAGCAGCCCAGCGAAGAGACTGTTGTTGGTGCTACGCAAGCTGTCGCAGAAGCTCCATCGCCTAACAGCGTGATAAAACCCACCGAGCCAATCTCCAAGCAAGAAGACGAAGAAGAGGACGAAGACGAAGAAGACGACAACGGGTGGAGCGGGGACGAATCTTCTGAGGACGAAGGAAGGGCCGCTAGTCAGAAGAAAACACCAGGCGATGGTGGGAGCAGCAATGATGGAGGCAGCGGCAATGCGATGCCGGGGATGTCCACCCAAACGTGGTCGCTGCAAGAGTTGGAGAAAATGTGGCTGCAATACGACAACAACAACAGCGGCCAGATTTCGTTTGCGGAAATTGAGAAAGTGGTGGTAGAGCAATACCCTGAATTCGACAACAAAGAGGTACCTTTTCCCTATCGTTTGAGAAAGCACAAAGAATGCAGATCCCATTTTCATTTTCTTTAATATCTCGACAAGCGTGAAGTCTCCCCGTTCTTCGATCTGTTTTACTCTGATCTGATTATGTGACATGTTTAACTCTTCTCTTTCTCTCCCTCCGTTTCACCGCGTCTCTTTTAAGGTCCTGATGCGCGCCTACAAGTTTGCCGACGAGGACAACAGTGGGCTCATTACCAAGAGCGAGTTCGTAACCTTGCTGCGCGCTTTGACTTTCTTCCAAAACTTGTGGAAGGTGAGTAAGGAGTAGTGTCGAAGGAGGCAGATTGTTTCTCTTCCTGTTTTATTACTGCCTTTACCTATTCGCCTTTTCTTTTCTATGTTCTACTGTTTTTGTCTGGTACATGTGTGACGACATACCTTTCCTTTTCATGACCCCCACTATTCCTCTTGTACTTTCTGAAGACTAACACGCATGTATCTGTACACCCCAGCTACCTACCTACTACTTTAACCCCTAATATATCAGGTGTTCAGCGAAATCGACGTGGACGGCGACGAGTCCATGAGCTTGGACGAGTTCATCGTGAACCGCCACTTGCTCGGGCTCAAGACCTTGAACTTGGAAGAGGCCACCGCGCTCTTTCACGAAATTGACGACGATCACTCCGGCAACGTAAGCTATGGTAGAGAGAGAGCAAGTGCGAGGGAGTGTATAGCAGTTTCTGTGTGCTGATATGTTTTTTTCGAACACAGTAACCTGTGTAATGATTTGTGTGTTTGGTTTAGTGGAAAAGATGATTGTTGAATGAGATTC
>Ga0307982_1005036_pt1 | contig 10379 bp, 7 predicted proteins | sample OrgLakmetagen989_FD_201847 | JGI IMG/M metagenome (GOLD analysis project Ga0307982, IMG submission 201847) | Saline water microbial communities from Organic Lake, Antarctica - #989 | ecosystem: Environmental > Aquatic > Non-marine Saline and Alkaline > Saline | place: Antarctica: Organic Lake... | reverse complement strand
CGAGCGAGGCCGCGCCGTCGGCAATTACATGAGCGCTGTCAAGAAGGCAAAAGACGCAAATCCTCATTATCATCAACAGGTGGCTGCTGCAGGTGCCGGCACTGTTATAACATCCGAGGCGGGCAACAGCGGGTTAGGCGAGCACCAGCAATCCTCTGCGGCATCCTCGTCGGCTTCTATGACCAGCGACGGTTCACCTCCGTCTGGAAATTCCCCCCACAACGGTGCTGTGTCTGCACCTCCATTGCCACCACAGCCTCCTGCTGAAAGAGCCCTCTTTCTGGACGAAGCGAGCGGCTTGCTAGAAGCGCCTTCGTTCCAACGACAAGGTATGGAAGACCAGAGTGTGTCAGACCTCACTGTGACGGACGCCTCGATGTTGCTTGGTCCTGCGCCTATTAAAGATAGCAGCAGCAGCAGCAGCGGTGGCAGTAACGCTGCAACAGAGAATACATCCAGGGCATGCAATTCCTACGCCGTCGATGTGCTGGCACCATCCTTTGGGCAGTGCAAATGCGGTCACTTCAAATCTGCGCATGGCGTGCACGCATTTTCTGCAACAGCTTCAGCACAGGCACCTCTAGAAGCGCAGACACCACTAGCAGCATCAGCGGCTGCTCAAGTGGATGGAGATAATGACCAGAACCGCGACGGCACAGACGTTGTCGAATCACAGCCCGTTGATGACACGGAGAATGAAGAAGAAGCGGAATTGCAAGAGGAGTTGGGCGAGGAGGATGTCACCATCACCTTTCGTGCGTCCTTCGGTGAAGGGCCCATTGGAATGTCCTTCAACCAATACGAAGGCGGGCGCTGGAACTTGGTGGTGACCCGCGTGGAGCCTGGCGGAGCGGCCACGCTCGCGGGGGTAAGCCCCGGCGACTTGATCGCGGAAGTGAACGGCGAGCTCTTGTCGGCCCAGGTCAACGAAGACGACTTGTTTGACATGCTGGTGGAGTTGCCAAGGCCCATTGAAATTGGGTTTCTGCGGCTTGACGAGCTCCCGGACTGGGAACTGGCGCTGGAAATGAGCCACCACCAGTACGACGACGATGAAGACGACGACGATGAGAATGGCGACGACGCTGAGACGAGCGAAGGCGAAGATAGCCAACATGGCGCAGGAAGTGAGAACGACGCAGGAGCCGCTGGTAAAGATCGATTGACACCTGGACCGGGTTCAGGAGAAGACCATGAAGAAGAAGAATTAGAGGGCGAGTTGCCTGAGGCCCCCTCAGCTTCTGCCACTGTCGGAGGTGCCACTTTTCATTCGCCGAAATCAGCCAACGAAGCCGCGCCAAATAAAGTCCTGCCTTCAGTGCTCAGGGCAACGCCGAAATCGATCTTACGGGCCCACCGGTCGATGGCCAACCCACAGCACGGGGGAAATTATGCCGCCGACAGCCGCGACATCGGGAGCATGACCGGCCTCATGCGGAGCACGCAGTCGCCGGACCAGCTCTCTGGCGTAGGGTGATTTGCGATATACGTCGATAGTGGAGTTGGTATTAACCTATTTGGAAGTAGAAGGCTTTAGGTTTTCTAGATCCGCGCTAACGCGTACATGAAAAATGCGTACTAAGAATTGATAATTGCCAAGCGCAGTAATAGGTCACTTAGACACCGAGAACTAAGAAGAAGAATTTCAGAAGAATAAAGAATTCCCTACAGCTACAGAAAGAGAAAGAGAAAGAGAAACAGCGCCATGATACATGGCGCTTGCCCAAGTGAAATACTTATCAACCATGAACATGTATGGGTACGTGCTTATATTATACTTTTCCGAAGACAAGGGTGATCCACGCACTTTATTATGTTTGATAATGTCTTATCAATTACGCTGTATCAAGTTTATGACGAATGCCCAATTCTCATGGTTTCTGATGCTTATGAAACAAAGCAAAGGTTGTTGCTAGCAGAAGTCCCGGGGTCTACATGGCAATGGCCTCGTTATTTCTGACTTACCGCAGCCGCCCCTTACTGCAGCCGCCCTATGCTTTGTAATTGTCAGTGTTGACAGGGCTTGTCAAGCTGCCAAACCAGTTCATGATAGGATTTTCAGACTTGCCCGTTTGTTTCTTTGCAACCCGCACAGGGTCGTCTGGGAACACTTTAAGCCGATATCCATATTCAAGTCCTTCAGTCTCCGAAATTTGTTTCATCTTTGGCTGAACCTACCGACGCATTAAGAAGTACCAGGTGTGACAAATTAGAAACAACGAATAGGACAAATACTAGGCAGTCCGCTGATAGGGCAAAGAAAGAGAAAGACTTGACTGCAAATAAACAACACAATGTTGTTCATATATTGCATACATGTAATCAAATGCTGGCCAAGTTTAACGAATAACTTGATACCTTGAAAAGGCCACTGAGAAGAGCAGCTTCATTGCCGAAGATCATGTCCTCTGGCTTCTCCGATCGCGGGCATGCAATGTAGCCCACCATCTTCCAGGACGACTCGTCTCCTCCAAACTGCCGAGCGTAGACGGCAAATTCTGGGGCACCTTTTGAAATCGCTGCGTCGTAGCTTTGGCCAGCTTCTAATCGTTTGGCAGCGCCTTCGCTCAGGGGCTTAGGCGTTGGCGCAGGCGTAGGCGCACCGAAACCTTTCTGGGCATCCGTTGCAACAACACTCCTTCGAACAGCTAAAGAAGATGGAGCAAATGCACTCGTAGATGCGACCATCGCTGAAAGCGCGAGAACGTAGGAAGTATGCATGGTCGTTTATTCAAGCTCTGACGCTTTTAGAGTTAGTAGTACGTGTAGCGTGCTCAGAAATGACGTGTGACAACTTGGATTTTCTCTAATGTGATAAACCAGAAGAGTTTTACAATGTTTTGGAGTCGTCGTCAGTCGTCGGACTTCTCAAATTAAGTAGAAGCAATTATCAGGCCATGGCAGTATGATATGTGAAAAGCGGACTAGCTAGCTTGCGATAGATAAAACATGTTCGGGTGGTTGATGTACGTGCTGGATGATTCCACGAGGAATGCTATCTACGCCACGCTGTTCACGTGGTTTGTGACTGCTGCTGGTGCCGCTTTAGTCTTTGTTCTACCTGACGATGAGCAAAGCACGACGCGGTTAAAACCGTTGCTCGACGGACTTTTAGGCTTCGCAGGCGGGGTCATGGTAGCAGCGTCCTACTTTTCTTTGTTAGCGCCTGCTGTGGAAGCCGCCAAAGTGTCTGAGACCTGGAGCTCCTTCCCTGCCTTGCCCGTAGTGTTGGGCTTCGCCCTCGGCGGCGGCAGCATGGCTGGCACCGATGTCTTGCTCGGGAAATTGGGGCTCGACGAAAACGGCGCCCTCGACTTGATGCGAGCGAAGAAAGAAAAAGGTGATGACGACGACGGTTTTCACCGGGGGTCTAGCTCTAGCTTGACTACATCCTCTGAGGTCTCAGAGGCTGCGGCGTCGCAGTTGTCGCGTGATACTATGGTGCGGCGGCGACCTGGCGGCCCTCCAGGAGCGGGCGTCTTCGACGCGATGCAGCGCACGGCCACGGGCATGCAGCGCTCTACTTCCGACATGGAGCGTGGACCGGAAAGCCCTGTCTCCTCGCCTTCGAGTAAGAGTGGCCATGTCAGAAGCAGTAGCCACGGTGGCGGTGGAGCCGGCAAGAGGCCCAGCAACGGCAAGAGCGAGGAAGGCAAAGACGGAGGGCGGTGGCGGCGTATTTACATGCTGGTGATCGCCATTACGCTCCACAATTTCCCAGAAGGCTTGGCGGTTGGAGTGGGGTTCGGCAGCGCTGGAGTATTAGCTGCGAAAAGTCATTCAGCTGCATCAGCTACTGCAGCTACGGCTGCAGCTCCAGTAGCGCCAAATGATGCGCCTGAAGCGGCGCATGGAATCGGAGGGGACGCCTTGGCGCCCAGAATTCACCCGGTAAAGAGTTCAGCAGATATGTCCGCTTCGGAGTCTATTGGGAAGGCTGCGGGCGCGCATGAGGAATCGAATGGCGAGGCTTTAGCAGCGGCCACTGCGAGTTATGCCGGCGCGCGCTCTCTAGCCATTGGCATTGCGCTGCAGAACTTCCCTGAAGGACTAGCCGTAAGTGGCGACCTCCAAACGATGCCAACGAGTCCATTATATTTTTTCCGTTTTACTTTTTTCAAATCCCCGTTTTGTTTTCTTTCTATCATCATCCGTCCTTTACACAATTCAAGACCCACGAGCTCTCATTTTCACTGACTTCTATTTTGCCTCCAGGTTTCGCTGCCGCTGAGGCGCGAAGGCATGTCGGTGGGGCGAGCGTTCTTTTGGGGCCAGTTGAGCGGCGCAGTGGAGCCGTTAGGAGGGGCGCTGGGCGCGTGGGGCGTGCGCGCGGCGGCGCCTCTGCTGGCCCTTGCCATGTCGTTTGCCGCCGGCGCGATGGTACGAAGGCAACTACACCCCCACCTCTTTCTTCCTTCTCTTTTTCGTCGTCATTCTTTTGTTATTGATTGCTTCCTTCTTACTGTCTTGAAAGCTCCCACTCATAAAAGGAAGCTTACTTTGTCTTGCCCATCAATGTGGCTGTTAGATGTTCGTGGTGGTGGACCAGCTGGTGCCCGAGGCCCACGCGGGGAACCCCACATTTGCGACCCGCGGCTTCATGGGGGGCTTCTGCCTTATGATGGCCATGGACCTCGCGTTGTAGAGCCACAAGTGAAACATTTTGGTGTGGAAAGAGTTGTTGGTGTGCTGTGTGCTGCATTCAGCTTCCGTCCTGTTTTTTTTTGCTTTTTAGTAAAAGAAAGCACCGTGCACTAAAATCGAAGATTACTGCCACCTATAACAGTACAACAGTATGAGACTTGAGTAAAATTCTCCATCTGCGTTATATACTTCGCACTTCAACCGGCGATATCAACAGGATGACTATTTGTATTACTTCAGTAACATACCCATTTCGCACGTTAGATCCGCATGGTGAGGGAAAATTTAGCAGTTATAAGTTATAAGTTACGAGGCCCAGAAAATAATACTACCAAAATAAATATAACTTATATACATGGCATAAAAGTGCAATAAAAATCACGCAGAGCTGCCTTGATTGACCTCTTCTTTGGGATTCAGTGATACGTCCGCCATGGCACTCGACAAGGAAAGGCTTGCACGGCTAGGGCCACGTGGTTCCCGGCGCTTCCCAGGGCGGCTCGGCTGGGAAGCAACAGGCTGGCTGTTGAAACCAGGCAGCACGACAGGCAGTGCGCTGCTGCCAGCTCCTTTCCCGTTGCTAATCGCGCCACCTGCGTCCAAGGTTGCTTCAGCAACAGTGGCGCTTCCCATCGACCCTTCGGCTAAAGTGTAGAGGTCGCCTAGAGGCTCCGGAGGTGACCGCGGTGGGCGAACAGGTGACCTGGCGCTGCCGTTCTCACCCAAGCCCACTCCGAATTCTTGTCCATTCTGGGTCACCATTGCTGCTCCTGGTGCTGCAGGCTCCTCGTCTGGGTGGTAGTCATCTTGCAACAGGGGCATCACGCCAGCGTTCCAAGTAGGTGCACTGGAATCAAAACCATGGCCACCTCCAACGCTACCACCGTCGTCATCTTCACCTTCTTCGCCGTACACCCCGCGGCTGCTTCGTTGCCTCTGGTGGCGCATGCCCCGCAGTGCAAGGGGCACGTTGCGGCGCGCGCCACGGAGCATGCCTGAAATGGGTCTTGGTGCTACTTCTTCATTGTCTTCGTCTTCCGCTTCGTCTCTGTTGTTCTGATTGCTGTGGCCGTCTCCGTCTCCATACATTGCGTCCACCAAGCCTAACTCAGCGCTGGCCCAACTCGCAGCTCCTGACGCAGAGGGCGACACCACCCCCGGCGTTCGAGCCGCGGCAGCGTTAGCCACGCTGTTGACCCATTGCGTGCGGCTCCAAGAATGCCCGCCTATAACATTGCTGCTGGCGCTCGAGGCCATGTTTCCGCTGAATTTCATGTTCGTGCCAGAAACCATCGAGGCACCACCAGGCCTTCCCGCACTTGCAGAGCTGACTTCCCGCGAAAAGTCGCCTGAAGGTCTCAACATTTGACCATTCATGGCAGCAGCAGCACCACCACCACTAGCAGCAGGAGGTGCGGTTGACGTGCGAGTTGTGCGCCCCCCGTGGCGCTGGCGACGTGAAGTGCTGGTCGGCGCATTATCTGCCTGTACGGCGTACTTGAACGCTTCGGCAAAGTCTTCGCTCGAAGACGGCGCAGAAACATGCGCATTGCTCATCCTCTCCTTCTGGGCGCTGTTACCGCTATTCATTTTGCGTGGAGGCGAGTCAATTAAAGATGGGTTGGAGCTGCCACCGCTGCCGCTGTCCTGCTGGCCGATGTCCATGGGCAGAGGCATCGCTTCTGGGCTCAAAGTACCGTCCACTGACGCCATTTGTTGCACGCTCGAGTTCGGCGTAAACTCAGGCGGGGCCGAGTCCCGAGGAACCAGCACCGCCGTTAGCAAACTGCGGGTTTCTGACAAGCTCTCCGGGCTCATCAGAGCTCCGTCAGGGTACGGTGACGCAAAGCCCAAGTCCGTTGTGGCGAGAGGCGTCACTGGCGGTTGCCCCCGTGCAGGCCCCTGCGCGCTGACAGCTCCCCCACCGCAGCTGAAACCGCTCTTGTCGTCTTTGCTGCCATCCAGGTTGAGGGTTTCTGACCGAAACGGTGAGGGCAGCGGCTGCTGACGCTGCGCACCTCCTCGGGAATAGTCGGCCGACCCACTGGGCTGAGGCACGCGCGCTGCCAGAACGCCGCGGTGTGCCGCTAACGCCAGCTGCTTCTGCCGCACGATTTCGTCGCGAGCTGTGCGGTTGGCGATCAAGTCAGCGGCGCGCGTGCGGTTCAGGAGCGTGTCTTGTGCTGTCTTGGTCGCTTTCGGAAGGACAAAGGCACTGCTGTTACCAACACCAATACGGCTGCTGCTGCTACCGGCTACCGCGGAAAGCGCTGCTGCAGACGTTGAGGAGGACGACGAGGACGACGAAGGCATAGGCACGATGTGGCCTTGCGACGCAGCATGCGAATGGTCAACGGCAGTTGAAGTAAGTGACATAGGGTCCATGCCAACGACGAAGAGGTCGCTTGAGCCTCGGGGTTTAAGAGAAGGCGAATTTGCTAGAGAAGCTGCCAAATCTACCGTTCGAGCTCGCCTGTCGCGTAAATAGAGGATAGGATTATGTCAGTAAGTTGTTGTAAAATGATTTTATTTGTGGCATTACTATTACATATCAAGACATGTAACAAAAAAAGCAAATGCACTGTATGCAGCATTAGAGCGCTCACCGCCTAGACGTTCGACTACGGTCTACTGGCATTGCAAGTGCCGAGGCATCGGTATTCCCGTTCAGTGCAGTAGCAAGAAGCACGCGACGGGGAAGTATTGCTGTGCCGGGCGGTGGAGCATGCGACTCGTTGATAGGCCGCTCATCTGGATTATCACCATACAAGGAGGAGCAAGATGAGCACAAGGTACTCTCAGCTGAGTAAAGTCGTGCGTTAAAAAGAAGAAAACATGAGGCTACGATTTTGTTCGTACATGCAGTGGTGTTGCCAAGAAGCCAAGATAATGGCACCGAATCATCGACTTTGGGCTCCGCTTTTTTCGGCGGTCGCTTTTTCTTGGGCGTCCTCTTCCTCGCACGGACTGGTGATACCGAGCTCTCAGGCGAGTCCACCATTGCAAACTAAACTCAAAAGTGTGCAGCAATTTTCAATTTCAATTGATTTCAATGACGACTGCGATTATTTTTCCTCTTGAGTCCCCGGGTGTACTCTGCAGTTGTCAAGCTATGTTGAGGGATAGGTTTAGCATAGCAGCTAGCAGCATGCCATTTATCAGCGCTGTGAAAATGAGCCGTTGGGTGATCCGCTCATGCTTCCAACAACACAAACTCAAGAACAAGCAACAAGCAACAAGCAGCGCGAAGGAAAAGAATGCCATCCAGAAAATTAGCGTAGCCATGACCGCATCATTTGTGCAATGACCTGAACGTAGGCGCTTATAACCGATGGCTCACCACTTGCCGCCTTTAGGGCGGTCACACTACAAGTCGACTGAGTACTGGCAGCAAAAGCACAACAATGAACCTACGAATCCCCGTGCGCACCGCTTTTTGGCACCGCTGTTCATGGAGCGCGCTAAACGCGGTGCTCCAGGAGCTATGACTCAAGCGTTCAAACACTTAAAAGCGTCCGCTTATTTTAGCCCAAATGACGAAAATGCACGGTAAGGCGTGGCTGAACTTAACCTTATTCTGATTTCTACGAAATGTTTTCACAAGGCTCATGCTTTGCCATGCCTGCTGTCAGCAACGACTATGCTGTAGCACTCCTACGTGTAAACAAAGTGGATCGAGCAATAGCAGAATTTTTAGTGGGCCTGAAAAATGACCCCGAGTCTCCCTTTTTGCACAAAAACTTGGCTTCGGCGTACGCGCGTCAAGGGAAATTCAAGCAAGCCCTCGTGCATGCGCGGGAGGCAACGCGCTTGGATCCCGCGGTGAGGCAAAATGCTCGGATGATGATGCTTTATTCGTGTGCGAGTGCAGAATGATGCTTTCGCGTGCCAAACTAGATTGCTATGTACTTATTACATCTCTTGCATACTAAATTTTGAGCCTCTTTCGTGTTTGCTTTTTGACTCGATCATGTGGCACTGATTTTTGTTTGTTCGTGTCGATTCGTACACCACCAGGACCCGCTCGCGCACCGCAATTTAGCGCGGCTGCTAGACGCGACGGGCAACACCCGCGACTCGCTGACGCACAACCGGATTGCGGTGCGCTTAGGGCCGGGGCACCTGACCGAAGGCCGGGTGCGGGACGCGCACGACACCGACACCTACCGCACCGTGGCGAGGCAAACCGTCGCCCGAAACGAGTGCGTCGTTATCTTCTTTTCACAGACCTTTTTATTTTTAACATGTATTTCTTCCGTCAAAAATGTACGACGAGGCTCCTTGCCTGTATCTCACTGTCTTTTACCAGAGCGATTTGTCCCCTGAGATGGTCTTCGTTCAGGAAGAATTCCTATGATATACACGCTCGTCCAATATCAAACCCTTGCTTCCGATGCACCTCTATGATGTGCTCCGTGTGGTTTGCCTGCTTTTCAACCAGGTACGCCAATGGCATTGGGTTCGCCGAAGAGCACTTCGACGCCTACCGAGCTTTAGCTGGCAAGCGAGTCGACATGCCTTTTTCGGAGGCCACCAAGGACCTTTTACAAAGAGCTGGCCTTGAGCCCACTTAACGCGAGTCTTTAGTTCTTAATGATGTTTTGATTTCTGTCTAGGACTAGCAACACTACCTGTTTCTGTAATACATTACAAGGATTCACTTGACTCGGAACTCTGGACTTCGACTTCGGACCAGCAACCAAGAAAACCGAGGAGGCAAGTCGGTTTTTCTTTTCGCACTACTAGGATGGCCTTGGCAAGCCTAGCCTGCGGCGGGCATCGCCTGCGGCGGGCTTTCTGTGGTTCTTTAGACTTCAGCTCGCTATAGCTAATGGATTGCTTGTTGTTTGTTTTGTTTTTTTTAATCCGAAAGCCGAAAGTTCGCCGTATTTCAACAGAAGAGATTGCTTAGTGCTTAGCACTTGGCGTATAAAGCGCACTCTAAATCTGTAGCGGCACTGCGCTGGGAAATGGTGTCTTTATTTAGCCCTTAACTTTAGACAAAACTTTAATGGACGAAAGCATTTGTAATTAACAATTAAACAGCAAGGCCCAATAGCAGACAATGCCAGGTGGATTTTGCCTCAAAAATCTGATCAACTCCTTAACTGGGCATCAACAACGCGGCGCATTTCGCGCAGAAACATGCGAAGCGCTGCAAAATAATGCTCCGCATGGAGCCTTGACTCCACATACTTGCAGTGAAATGCTTACAGAGGCAGCGTTAGGCTCAGCCAGGTAAAAAAAAAGACAATCATTGAGTATCACCAGGTGAGGACAAGCCAAAGATGGTGATTTACCGTAGCGAACGCATCATCGAGTGCGCTGTCAATGCGGTGCAAAAAAATCGTCGACGTCAGTTACTTTCTAGGTAGTGCACCTGGCTCGTGATGACTCAGATTATCCAGCTTTCGGACTGCGAAATTAGAAAAGCATAGGCCCACCGGACCCAAAATCTCAATTTTTCGACCACCTTCGATTCACATTTTTATTTCTTTAATGGTCTCTTTGGGGGTAGCAAAGAGCCAAATAGACGAGGTTTCATTCAAATCGGCCCGTATAAGCCCCTAAAAAGAGCTCCTAAAGATGATTTTTTTTAAGAAGCTACGAGCTACGAGACGTCGCGCTTTTTAAATAATAGCTCTAATATAGTAAATACACACTGCGAAATGAAATATTCAGCGTGAATTCAAGCTTAGCTAACCTTTCGCAACCCGCGAGGAGCGTGATAACTC
>Ga0307982_1005034_pt1 | contig 10380 bp, 1 predicted proteins | sample OrgLakmetagen989_FD_201847 | JGI IMG/M metagenome (GOLD analysis project Ga0307982, IMG submission 201847) | Saline water microbial communities from Organic Lake, Antarctica - #989 | ecosystem: Environmental > Aquatic > Non-marine Saline and Alkaline > Saline | place: Antarctica: Organic Lake... | reverse complement strand
TCGATTGAAATCAAAGGCAAGGGGGTCGAACACAAAGCAGTCCTGCATTCGTCGCTGCTTGCAATGATCCAGGGGCATCATGTGGCCGAAAGGGCTTTCTTTCCTGAATCGAGTTTCATTGAAATGGCGGTTGCATCAAGATGGCGTGAGGACTCCCACTCGAGTGGCCAGTGCATGGTTGTTCTGGAAGGTGTCACCTTTGATAACTTCGTGGAAGAGATTCATGAGGGCTTCATACTGTATTGCGAGTCGGAGACTGGAAACCCTTCGATGAAGATTCTGTCATCGCCTGAGGCTGCCCCAAACATTGTATGCTCTATTCAAGACGTGTCTAACCAGACAGTAGCTGAGGACCGCACGGTGGATGTGATTGGATTGAGAGACAAATATGTTCAGGAATTGCTTCCTGAGATGACTCCATTCAAAGAATTATTGAAAAGTCCTTCGAATAATGAATGGCTGGCACATCTACGAACACCCGGAAATTGCGAGCTGTTTCACCTGCACCCAGCAGTGTTGAATGCTGCGCTTCAGCTCGTGGACTTTGCTGCCAAAAGTCCTTCAGGTTTCTCGTGGGTGATTCAACACATCGATTTCGTGGCAGTATTGGCGAGTGAACGAAAAGTTTCGCCTGTGTCAAAGAGCTCAACGAACCATCTTTGGGCGCATTGTCGGATCTTGAGCACGGAATCTAGCACCATCTCCTTGGACATCAATGTCGTGGATTCGGTGAGCCAGAGGAGTGTAGCGTCGCTACATGGAGTTCATTTGGTGACGCAAGCGCAGGTGCTACCACCTCTAGGGCTGTATCGTTTAGACTGGATACTTTCAAGGGGTGACAGAGTTGAAGTCCTGGATTTAACTGCAGAAAAGAAGACGGTTGCATTGGTTGAGCTTGATTCATATCGAAGCATTCCAAGCGCACTCGTGGAAGCTTTAGAATCGACGTTCACGGGTCTCAACCGCCGCCATGTAGTCGATGGGAAACTGTCTGGAACACCACCGTGCGACAACGAAACTTCTTCGACATATATTGTACCTCTGTTTGCAGACGCAACCTCAAGCACCTCGTTGGGTGAACCATCGTGCGAGCAAGTTCTCAGCTTACTGCAAGCACTGCTTTGCGCGGGACTTCCGCAGGGGGTTTCGATTATGATACTAACATGTGGGTGTGACGGACCACTTTTGTCGAACGCGCCAAACAACAGGGAGGGAGCACAATTGTCTGCATTATCATTGAGTGCAGGTGTGCGGGGGTTGGTGCGCACTGCGCGCATCGAGCACTCGAGTGCACACTTACTGTGCGTTGACACCGATGAATTGGCCTCAGACGGAAACGTGACTGTGGTCGTAAATCAAATTGTGTCTGAAATGCAGGCCAAGGACGGCAACCTGGAAGTCGCATACCGTGGTGGCGAGCGTTTCATTCCAAAACTGAGCTTAGACCTGCCATACCGAGCGTCACGCCCTCATGATTTACGGCCACCTCACGTTGGAACTGCCGTGGTAACTGGCGGCCTTGGAGGGCTTGGACTGGTGACTGCAGAAGCGTTGGTTGAGGCCGGAATCAGGTGCGTAGTCTTAGTGTCGCGCACTGGAAAGATCAAGCACTCAGGTCAAGGTCTCGAGGATAAGCTCAAGAAGTTGCGCTCGTCCGGAGCCATGGTCGATTTAGAACGCTGTGACATGGGTGTCGAGGCGGAAGTTGAAGCAATGCTGTTACGAGTACGACAGAAACACGGGGCAATACGAGGTGTGGTGCATGCTGCAGGCGTGCTGTCGGACGCGCTGCTAGGAGAACAAAGCAAGGAGACAATGCGAGCTGTGTTTGCACCGAAGGCCGACGGTGCATGGTTCTTGCACAAGCATACACTCAATGATGAGCTTACCTCTTTCGTGTTGTTTTCGTCGCCGTCTGCATTATTTGGCAACCGTTCTGCGGCAAATTACGCGGCTGCCAATCAATTTCTCGACGAACTTTCCGTGTGGCGATCAGCGCGCAGCTTGCCATCGATTAGCGTGCACTGGACAAATGTATTGGAAGTTGGCATGCTCGCGAATCTCGGCATCGGGAGTCGAATTTCGAAGAGTTCTGGAACTTCTTCAGACGTTGTTCAACGAATTATGAAAGAGATCGTAAGTGGCACTTTGGAGTGCGTACATTCGCCGATCCTTCGACCGTACCCAAGAGATTTCATTTCAATTGTGGAGATGATGCCAAAGCTCGCTCCATTGTTTACTTCCTTGCGGAGTACAAGTCTTTCAAAGTTTGAAAGGGTCGAACCTCGCTGGCACCGGAGAGTGCGGGTGGCCTCAAATTTCAAAGTTTCCAATCGTCTCTTCTTCTTTGGAAACTTCTCAACTTCATTTGCGCTTAGTGATTTTGTCTCCTCTATTGAATCACTCGATAATTCCACTGAAATACTGTTCTTGCAGAGCTCAACGACAAATGGAATTGTCTCTGACTTGCGTACTTTTTCGGATACTTACAACATTGCCATTTGTGGGTCCAATTCTGGATTTGAGCTGCTGTCGAAGGTTATGCAATCTCTTACTCAACGACCGTCACCTGGAATGCCTAGGGCCGTCTTTGTTGCTCCAGACTGTCTCGAGGCGACGGCAGAGAGCCGACTTACTTCTCATTTTTCATGTGATGTAGAGGTTTTGCTGGACGAACCAATAGAAGCAGCCAATCAAGTGCATCAATCCTTTACACGGATGGTTGCCCCGGTAACTCCAGCGATATTCGAAATGCCGACAGTACCCTCTCGAGCCGACATTGTTGTGGTCGGGGGAGGCATTTCAGGTTTGTATTCAGCTCAAGTGTTCTCTGCGGCGGGGTACAATGTAGTTCTCCTCGAGAAATCCGACAACGTCGGTGGCGTATGGGCGTCGCATGCCAACAAAACGTCCATGGTCAACACGTCTGAGCCGGCGTATCGCCTTCTTGAGAAAAAGAATCCTCCCAATTTCTTTCACACGCCCACCTCCATGGTCAATTCGGATCTGCTCCACATCGCGACGTCGGATCTGCCAGATCAAATTCGGCTTCGAGTCTCAGTGCTGAAAGTTGAAAAGTCTGACGAAGGGTATACAATTCAATTTGAAGACCAGCGCAGCGGCAAAATGGGATCAATTTCGTCAAACCAAGTCATTGTGTGCGTAAATCGTCGCCTCGGCACTCTTCGCAAAATCAATCTCCCTAGTGAAATTGCGTTCAAAGGTGTTATATGTTACGGCACATCAAACCAAGTTGAACACATCGATTTATCAGGCCGGTCCGTCGTGATAGTTGGGGGTGGTGCTTTCGCTGCAGAGAATGCACGCACTGCCATTGAACGAGGTGCCAAAAAGGTTCATGTGCTAAGTCGCCGAAGAGGTTGTGTGATGCCGTCTCTCCTGGATTATTTGAATTTCGTTCGGCCGTACGATGCAACCTACGCGCACTGCAAAACGGGCTCTGCCAGAGTGTTTGAAGCCTGGAAATCTGCGTTCACGTCTTGCGGAGTGCGTCATCCGGAGTGTTGGGAAAGCGGGCGCATTGCTCCTGTTGGGCACTCAGTGTCCGTCTCTGACTTGTGGTTGGTGGCCCACCATTATGGGATTCTTGATACGCATCTTGGTGAAGTCACGGCTCTGAATGCAGACTCAGTTATCACTTCGAGTGGGGAAAAAATTCCTTGTGAGGTGATCATCAAATGCTCGGGGTTTGAACCAAACCGTGCAGTCGTTGACTTACTTGGGAGTGAAGAGATCAGTGTCAATGGCGTCGTGAGGGACAATCTGGCATACGTAGCGGAAGCAGTTTGGGACGATGCGTCTAGTTTCAGCAATCCGTTCGGCTCGAGTTACGTGGAGGCCCTCAAGTTTTCGATTGCGTCGTACGCGCGCGAGCTCAAAGAGAAAGGCGTCTTGGCCCCTCGTGGGCGACGAGTCAGCACCATGAAACTCTCTGCGTCCGCTTTCGGTGACTTCATCCAGGATGAGGTTATACCGAGCCAAGAGGGGTCGTTTCTGCGCCTACAAGTCCTGGATCGCACCACTGCTTACTTCCAGAGGTGTTTGCCGAATCAATTCGTGGATGAAAACGTGCGCGCCTGGGACGACTTGTGCAACATGTGCGAAGCGAACAGCGGCGCGAAGGCAGTTGCACGGCCCGACTATCCATTCCGTGGACTGGTGGACTCCCTTGCGCACGAGTGGCTTTCGCCAGAAAAGTTCCCAATCGGTTCCGTGTCGAGTTTAACGAAAAGTCCAGAGGTTGCTTCGTCTCTTCAGAGCTGGGTGCGTCAAGCAGTCTCGAGGGAAAAGAGTCGCCTTCAAAGCAATAGCATCACCTTGCACGAGAAGAGCCGCCGCACGAAAAGCTCTGAAAGCATTGAAAGCATTCGCGCTTCGTTGAGCGAAATTATCGCATCCATGGTCGGAGGAACAGGCAATGGAATCAGTACCAGTACGCCTCTACTGGAACTTGGGTTGGATTCTTTGGCTGCTACACAGCTCGTTCGCACGCTGAGCAAGAAATTTGGCTTGAAATTACCGATCACCCTTATTTTTGACTGCCCTACCATAAATGCCCTCGCTGCGCACTTGTCGAGCATGATGGGATCAGCAGACCTTGCAGTGCCTATCGAGACACCAAGGCCCGTAAGTCGGTCGTTGACACCTCAACGAACAAATGTGGCCATTGTCGGCATGAGCTGCCGTTTCCCCGGCGGCATTGAAGGCCCCGCCATGTTCTGGGATGTCATCGAGTCAGCACGCAGCGTCGTTGGCAAGGTTCCGTTCAGCCGATGGGATGCCGAAGCCGTCGCGGCGTCTGACCCAAGCTTGAGCGAAGAAGTGCGCCAGCGCATGCTCTATGGCGGATTCGTGCACGATTTGGAGATGTTCGACGCGAGTTTCTTTCGGATCTCGCCGGCGGAAGCGAGTGCGATGGATCCTCAGCAGCGCTTGCTTCTGGAGTATGCGCACTTGGCGTTTGTGGACGCGGGGTATACTCGTGAAGCTCTACAAGGGCGTAAAGTCGGAGTTTTCGTCGGCATTGGTGGGACGGACGCTATTCAAATCGCTTCGCGGGCAGTACGAAGTAAGAAACCGAACGTGTATGCAGGAAGCGGGCTCTCAAACGCCATGGCTGCAGGACGGCTGTCTTACGTGTTTGGGTTGAATGGTCCATGCACTGCGTACGACACAGCGTGCTCCTCATCTCTGGTGGCATTGCATGCTGCCACGCGCAGTTTGCAGAACCACGAGTGCGACCTTGCTCTAGTGGCAGGTGTGAATGTCATGTTGACTCCAGAAAGCTCTTTAGGCCAGGCCATTACAGGGCTGACCTCTGCCACTGGCCGATGCCACACTTTTGATGCGTCTGCTGACGGCTACGTGCGCAGCGAAGGCTGTGGTGCACTGGTTTTGGAACGCCAATCAGATGCTTCGAAAAGACCGAATTCCGTGTACTCGATCGTTCAAGGCGCCAGTGTCGCCCAAGACGGCACCAGTGCGAGCCTCACCGCCCCCAACGGCCGAGCCCAAGAAGCTCTGCTGCACGCTGCGTTGAAAGACGCCAACTTACCTTCATCGGAAGTGGACTACTTGGAAAGTTTTGGCACTGGCTCATCGTTTGGCGACCTGATTGAGATTCGAGCTGCTTCGTCTGTTTTTGAGGCGAAACCAAAGGGTCAGTTGATAGTGGGTGGCGTGAAGGCCAACATCGGACATACGGAAGCGGCAGCGGGCATTGCGGGTCTCATCAAGGCGGTGATGGTGTTGCAGATGGAGCAGGCGCCGGCGAATGCGGAGTTGAAAGAGCTGAATCCAAAGATCGTAGATGTATTGAAGGATGCCCAATTGCGGTTTCCAGTAGCGATGGAGTCGTTGCGTGAGGCCAGTGGCAAAGGTCTTAACGAAGCATTGGTTGCTGGAGTGAGCTCATTCGGTTTCAGCGGAACCATAGCGCACGTTATCATGAGCCAACCGAGCGATAACTCAGCAAAGAGACGGCTGGAGTTGACTCGACCACTTGTTACGCCATGCTTCAAGCGCCAGGCTTATCCATGGCAACAACCACCGCACCCACTTCTCCAGGAGTCGATTGCTGTTGGCGATCGAGGTGTTGAGTTTCGGGCTGTCTTGCACCCCTCATTGCTCGCGAAGATCCGTGGAGGTTTCTTCGACGCGCGCCGTGTGTTCCCCGAATCGGATCTCGTAGAGATGGCGATGGCGTCACGATGGCGAGAAGCATCGCTTCCGCCTGGAAATTGGGTAATCGAGATAGGGGATATTAACTTTGTGAATCTGCTCGAATTGGATCGAGAATGCTTGTGGCTAGCGTGCGAGTTGACGACTGAAAGTGGCGCCATGGAAACTCGCACGCTTTCTCTCGAGAAGTCGTCATCAACGCTATCGACAATTGGTCACTCCAAGATTCGGGCAATGGAAGAACGTGAAGTCTTGCTTGATCTCAGTGAACTGCGCAGTCGTTGCTCGGAGATCGTTGTGGATACTGTGAGTGGTTGCACAAAAGGATGGAAGAGCCCTACAGGCGACGAATGGGTTGCAAGCCTGCCGTGGCCGGACCACAGCGAGCAATTCTTAATGCATCCAGCCTTACTGCACGCCATGTTCCGGCTCGCGGACTCTTTCGCTGCTGCTCCTTCAGGCTCTTCGTGGGTTGCGCAGCGCATCGATGCGATCGAGTTGACACTGAGCAACGAAGAAGCTCTGTCGTTGCCAGACGCGTGCTCTGGTACGTTGTTGGCTCACGGACAAGTCATCGTGAATTATGAAGATGAAATGATCATGAACATGAGACTCTGTGCCTGCAATGAAGAAGGTGTAGACAAAACCCTCATGCAACTTACAGGAGTGAAGTTCGTTCCATCGATGAAGTTTGAGAAGACGCCTGCGCAGAGTCCTCTACCTTCTTTGAATCCCGCTGCTGACTCGCCAATATCGATGGAGCAAGTGCGGAACAAGATTCTTGCACTTGCGTCTATGCATGCTTCAGGGCCATTGCCGGAAGTGACGGGGACGGAATCCTTGCAGGACTTGGGACTAACGTCATTGGCCATCATCGGTCTCCGCAACTCCCTTTTGGATCAGCACGGCGTATTTCTTGGTAACGACTATGTGCTTTCTGGGACGACGCTGGACGAGCTGGCTTCCTTTGTGCACGCTGCGATTTCATCCGAGAGGCAACATGGAGAAGCGCCTGATTTGCTTGACCTTGGCATTACCAGTGGTCATGAAGGTTTGCCGCCTGGGTTTGTGGTACTCAATAAGCTTGCACGAGACTCATTGAGAAAGCCTTCACAAGTAGTGTTGCCGAATCCGCTGTTCTTGTTACACGACATTACTGGGCAAATTCGCCACCTCGAGACAGTGGCTGACCTGCTGCCTGCGTTTGCTTGCATTGGGGTTCGATACGATGCGAGGGCAATGCATGAGGCCGGATTCACTCACGAGGCAGTGTCTGACCTTGGGTTTACTTACGTTGAGCAAATTTTGAGCATGCCAGGAATGCGTACTCAAAGAAAGATTCGAATTGGTGGGTACTCGTACGGGTGTCGCGTTGCTTATGCTGCTGCCGAATATCTTGAAAGCGAAGGATTCGAGGTCGAAGTAGTGCTCCTTGACGGACCTATCGATGGGCCCATCCACCGTGATGTCCGTGCAATCGTCAAATTTTCCCTGGAACTCTACCAGCAAGCAAACGTGCTCGAAAGTGCATTTGGCGACGAGATTGTCGACATTTTTGAAATAATGAATAGAGATAACGCTGGTCTCAGTGCAGAAGATCGGATTACCTTGGAGCGTACGATCGGACACGCACACGTTGAGCCATTGCTACAGCACGTTGAGATTGTGTCGCACTTGGCCACTTTAACGAAGTCTTATCGTGCGTCGTACAGCTTGCGCGGGCGAGCGCTGCGAATCACTTCAGAGTCCACCACCGAACCGGATGACCAAGCGTCGGCCCTGATTGCGAACCTTACTGTTGCCACTGCTCGAGGTGGCCATTTTGAGTTCTTCCGCGTCGACGCGCCCAACGTTGCAGCAGCCGTCAACGCTTTTCTCACCCTTGAAACACCTTCGGCCAGCACGGAGCCGCGCTTGGCCACAAATCAAAGCAGTGCCAATCAAGTATGGTTTGAGGTAACCGACGCCGTTTCTGGTACCGGATTGAAAGGCGGCGTTCGCAATGTTCTTCGGGTGGAATGGGACTCTGCCGTTGTCACTAAGGATGTGGATTTGTCAACCTGCCTGTTGCTTTCGGAGTCTACCATCTCGTGCGCACCGAAAAGTGCCTCGCTGCCCCATCCCCTTCGCGGCCCAGCCACGGTCGTTTGGGAGAACGTCCAGCCTTCTGCTAGCGAACGCGTGGGCACTTGGCTCAACGCTCAGTTGGCTCAAATTCCAGACGATGCAGAGTTTCTTTGCTACGATAAGGCAGCATCAGAGCTCAGTTTTCACGTCGAAGTGTTTGGCGAGTTCCCGCTACCGCCTGCTGCCTACAAGGAGAGTTAGACGCATAGTATGAATGAATTGCTCTACATAGGCCAACGATTACTGAGAAGCCTGCCCTGCGTCTACGTCTAGACTTCTAATTGACACACGCAGCGTGTGACGAAAGCACACCGCCCCACCACAGCCAAACAGTAGCAGATAAAATACAATTGTGGCACAAAGGCCGAGGTAAAGGCGCACGACGCAACTTTGATTAGAACGAAGAAAAAAATAAACCCCAACGACCCAACTTCTTAAATTTAGCTTAACTTGTGCTTAAGGAATAAGATATTATATTTAGTATTTAAGCCATTCGCATTCCGGATTCCGGCCGAGAGCCGAGACGATCTTTATATTTTTATAAAGTGGGCTGCCTGCGTTGATTATCTTAGTAGCACGCCTCCGTGTATGAACGACTATGATGTACCTAGATCCAAGTAAGTGTTAATTAAACACCTAGGCAAACTAAGATGAAGACGGAGGAACAGACCCGGCCGGGCAATAAACTCTCTATTAGCTCGCCGTCTATTTCACGTGCCCCAAAACACATCAAAAGTAAGTGCGATATCGCGCACGGCAATTCAAAAAATAGCGAGGTTTTTCATTTCGCTTCGATCATCTACTGCTTTGGTTGCTTGCGCCACATGGCCTTAACGGTTTCCGTGATGCCAGGCCCCGTCAAGTTGAGCTTGGTGAGGCCCGCCACCGACACGCCGGTGAAGGCCAGCATGCCCATCCGCGCGGGGCCACGGGCGCCGTTGCCCAGAAGCTTGGACGCGTAGTCCGTGATGACGTAGTTCATGCCGATGTGCCCTGAGAGATTGTGAAAATAAGTGAGGTAAAGCCATTAGCTACTACTAGCAAGACAAAAACAGAACAGAGAGAAAGATCCAAATCGAAGGCATTCCATCTATGTGCAGCAGCTCGAAAGGCCCGACAACATTGACACGACAAGAATCTTCTAGCTAGTGCGAATCGACTCTAGGAAAGTACATGAACTACATGTGTGCTGGTGGAGCAAAGCTCCGAATTCAGTCTCACCGTGCAGAGGCAGCATAACGCCCAATGCGAGGTCCACAGGAAAGTTCATTTTCGACGGCGACAGCAAAAACGCAACAGGAGTCAGGCCCTGTGAGAGCAACATGTGGAGTTTCTGTGGTCAGTGGTACTATTCCAATTGATAGGCAAGCGTGAACACGAATCCTGGCCTCCGGGGATTTTATAGTTAGGCTAGCGGGAGTCCTCTGTTCTGTTTGTGTGTTCCTCTGATTTATAATTGTGCAGATCTACAAAAAAAATTAGTAACTACCAGAATGGCCAGATTCACGGTGTGGTACACCTTCGTCGACATCGCCCCTTCATCAGCGGCAACGATGTTCAACGAACGGCGGGGCGCCTTCGCGGCTGCGACACACAAAAACAAACGGCAGATGCATATAAAAGATTGACACTTCGAGTTAGCCGAATACTCTTGCAACGTTGAAACCTCCGTAGAGATAACCAAATCCAATCGAGCTTAGAGAGTGCACATATTAGAAATAAATGCAGTGGCACTCGCGATGAAATCTCAAAGAAGGTACCGTGCTGTGCTGCGCGGGTGAGTGGGCCGCGCATTGTCGAGTTCGCTGATGCCAACAACTCCGATATCCGACATCCGGATCGGATCCAAACTAGATTATTGTGTCACTTCCCTGTACAGACAGATTCCGAAAATACCCTCAGAGGGGGAAATCGTTTCCAGTCCGTTCACCTAAGACCTGAGACTTCCATCAGCACGTCAGCGCACCTTGAGAAGGGCCCTCATAAAAATATCCTCATGTAGATCGCATTCGCCTATTGGCCCAGCGAGAAGCACCGCTACCTGTTTATATC
>Ga0307982_1005033_pt1 | contig 10382 bp, 5 predicted proteins | sample OrgLakmetagen989_FD_201847 | JGI IMG/M metagenome (GOLD analysis project Ga0307982, IMG submission 201847) | Saline water microbial communities from Organic Lake, Antarctica - #989 | ecosystem: Environmental > Aquatic > Non-marine Saline and Alkaline > Saline | place: Antarctica: Organic Lake... | reverse complement strand
GCCACTCTCTAATGTTCCGAAGCTTGAACAGCAGGGCGGCAAGAAGCGCCGTAGGGAATCAAAGTTTGATGCATCTTTGTATGAGTACCGCCAAGTTGCAATTGGTGTGCTCTACCTAGGGCATGCATACCATGGCCTCGCCGCAGCCGTGGCTCACATGCCCAGCACGCCCAGTTCGAGCGATGGAAAAGGACCAGAAGCCCCATCAAACCAGCCAGATGCGATTCCTACAATCGAAGGCGAATTGTTCAAAGCATTGGACAACACTCGGCTGCTGCCACCGGGGGGAAGGGCGGCAAGCAACTTCTCACGCTGTGGACGCACAGATGCCGGGGTCAGCGCTCTGGGCCAGGTGATTGCAATCAAGCTACGATCCAAGGCAAGGGTTGGCGAGGCAATACCTCCCATGCATGAAGAATTGGACTATGTTCGCATGCTGAATGCTGTGCTGCCAGTGGATGTGCGCGTTACCGGCTGGTGCCCCGTGGAAGAAGAATTTTCTGCGCGGTTCTGCGCCGGGTACCGTGTGTATCGGTACTACTTCCCGAAGCGAGGCATGAATATTGCGCACATGCAAGAAGCAGCAAAGCACCTTGTGGGCACGCACGATTTTCGTAACTTCTGCAAGCCTGACGTACTGAAGGTGACCACATTTGAGCGGTCTATTCTGTCATTCGGTGTCCTGCCTTGCTCCCCTGTGGGAACAGACTTCAGCCTGCATTCGACCAGCAGCAGTGCAGATGCTGCACCACCAACTCTCTCAGCAAGCGCCTTGCCGGATCGGCATAGCATGTGGTATTTTGAGATCGTGGGACAGGCGTTCCTATGGCACCAGGTGCGCTGCATGGCGGCTGTTTTGTTCCGAGTTGGCCGGGGCGTGGAGTCGCCAGACATCACCAGGTGCCTGCTGGACATCCAGCGTGTTCCACAGAAGCCCCAGTTTGGCATGGCCCATCAGGAGGCACTGTGCTTATACTTCTGCCATTTCCACGACCTGCCCCTGTGGGCAAGCCCCCATGCCCTAAAGGCGCTGATGGCGTCAGTGGAAGGTGTGTGGTCGCAAGCTGCAGTACGCACTGCCATGCTCAGCGACATGTTGACTTCGCTGTTCCGACTCCCTGTTCTGAGCACGCCCTCTGCCGACACGGCTTCTCATTTGGTCAGTGTGTACGAAGCAGACCTGGCCCAGTACAACCAAGAACACGGAATTACAATAACACCCAAAGCAGCAAGCGGGGCTGGGTCATACACAATTCCCCAGCGCAGTGAAGCCGAGCTGCATCGCCTGTCTGCAGCTGTGCAGCGGTCGCGCGACGCCCCTGCACGGGGCACTGCACTGGGGGCCCCTTGCACCTTGGAACACGCAAAGCCTATTCCGAGCGAAAATGCTGATGATCTGGCGTTTATGTCGTCAGCCTCAGAGCTATATGTTGTTCTGGGTGCGGCTGCGACCACTGTTCCGCGTGTGGCCTTGCCGGCGAGTCTGCTGCCCGGCACAGCCGCTGCTGGTCGGTTTCTGGAATCCCAGCACAATGACGTGGCACGGTCCCCACCTTCACTAGCCGCTGTCGTGAATTGCCTGCATGACCCCCCCCTGCATCATACTGGGGGGGGGGGCAGCGGGGTGGCGCCCGCTGTCGTCGCCAGCACCGACATTGCGGCTGGGCAGGCCCGGGCAGCCTTGGCAGCAGCCATCAACGCCGTGCAGGCGGCTGCACATGGGGGGCATATCACCAGCGTGCAGCAGCTGCTGGAGGTAGCAGCTGCGCTGCCTGGGGGGGGTAAGGGGGGGCCAGCTCGAGTCACGGCGGTGGCGGGGCTGGCACCGTCCCCCGCTCCAGACAGCGAAGTGGACACGGAGTGCCCCTTGAAAACACGCAATTACACGCCGCTGTTGCACCCATCACACAAGCGGGAGCCGTCCATTCAGGAGCGCCTGCAGCGGCGAGGGCTCAGTGCACTGCCCAGCAAAGCAGCTGTCCTGCAGGCCGGAGGCACCCAAGGTGCTGCTGGCAAGTGATTGAATGAAGGTTTGACTGACACTGAATTGTTAATGCGAGTTAGGCTAGACTGTTTGTTTCTCTTCTTTGCACTTTGAGAAAGCAAACCAGTGTGAGGGGAGGCACGGAATTTGCTTGGGCAGCTTCACGCGCCCAGTTTTTTGCGCGCATGCAGACGCACTTTTTCAATGATTGCGCTTGTGAGATTGTCTAGTTGTCTGACAGTTTCTCACCAACATCGTCAATATGGCTATGTTTTTGCTGTTTGAGGCCGCATCTGGCTATGGCCTCATGGAGTGTGTCGAGGCCGAGGAGGTTGCCTCTCAGTCCAAGAAGGTGTTGGACTCTGTGAACGACGTGTCCAAGTTCAGCAAGATCGTCAAGCTGAATGCCTTCCAGGCATTTGAGTCCGCTGAGGATGCCCTGCAGAACATCAACGACGTGTCCGAAGGTGCGTGGCTTGCGATGTATTTAGCGGAATTGGGATTTGTCTTGAGAGGCAGTTCGCTTCAATCTCCGGTATCGCGCAGGAATCGTCAATGAGTCCCTAAAGAACTTTTTGGAGATGAACTTGCCTAAGGTCAAGCCCGGCAAGAAGGCCAAGTTCTCCATCGGTGTTGTAAGTGTGAAGGCACCAGCATCGCTGAGAACACGCAGCCCACTGAGTCGGCTGTGTCATGGCCAATTTTCAAAAAATGAACACGATGATAATGCAGGTGGAGCCTAAGATCGGAACTGCCATTCAAGAAGCACTCGGTGTGACCTGCGTGGTGAACGAGACCGTAAGTGCATCCATCAGCTAGCAAGTGCGGTTTTTGCACTGCTGCTCAATTTTGACCAGCTGGTGTTTGGGATCGCAAGTTGTGACAGCCATAATTGTGCATGCATGTATATTTTGGCTCACATTCGCTCATCTTTCTTCACTCATGCGCACTGCAGATCTTCGGTCTGCTGCGTGGTGCCCGTCAGCATTTGGCCACATTGGTCAAGGGTTTGGAGGGCGGTGCCATGGAGCGCGCACAGCTCGGCCTGGCGCATTCCTACTCCCGCGCCAAGGTCAAATTCAATGTGAACCGCAGTGACAACATGATTATCCAGGCTATTTGCCTGCTGGATCAGATGGACAAGGATTTGAACACCTTTTCTATGCGCATCAAGGAGTGGTACGGATGGCACTTTCCTGAGCTGGCCAAGATCGTCAAGGACAACTACATGTACGCCCGCGTGGCGCAGTTCATCGGCCGCCGCTCCACCCTCACTGAGGAGAAGCTGCCCGAGCTCACCAAGCTGACCCTGGATGAGGACCTCACCAATGCCGTGTACGCCGCCTCCCGTTCCTCCATGGGTATGGACTGCTCTGAGGTGGACATCATCAACGTGGATGCCTTCACACACCGCGTGGTGGCACTGGCGGAGTACCGCTCCGAGCTGCACAACTACCTCATTGAGCGCATGCATGGAGTTGCCCCCAACCTGTCCGCCCTCATTGGCGAGCAGGTGGGTGCACGCCTCATCTCGCACGCTGGCTCCCTAACCAACCTGGCCAAGGCCCCCGCCTCCACAATTCAGATCCTGGGTGCCGAGAAGGCCCTGTTCCGGGCTCTCAAGACCAAGGGGAACACCCCCAAGTACGGCCTCATCTTCCACTCCACCTTCATCGGCCGCGCCGGCGCCAAGAACAAGGGACGCATCTCGCGGTACCTTGCCAACAAATGCGCCATCGCCTCCCGCGTTGACTCCTTTGCGGACTTCACCACCTCCAAGTTCGGCGAGAAGATGCGCGACCAGGTTGAGGAGCGTCTTGCGTTTTACGAGACCGGCGCCGCCCCCAAGCGGAACGTGGACGCCATGAAGGAGGTGCTGGCGGAGGTGGCCCCACTCATGGCCAAGGCATCTGCAGAGGCTGCCGCCACCACCCGTGGCGCTGCCGTGACTGAGGCGCCCAAGTCCGCCAAGAAGGACAAGAAGGAGAAGAAGGAGAAGAAGGTCAAGTCCGAGAAGAAGTCCAAGAAGCGTTCTCGCGATGAGGACGAGTCCGAGGATGAGGCTGGCGCCGCTGCTGCCGCAGCTGACAGCGACGCATCCTCTGCCAAGGCGGAGAGCTCTGCCAAGAAGGCACGCAAATCCGACAAGAAGGACAAGAAAGAGAAGAAGGAAAAGAAGGACAAGAAAGAGAAGAAGTCCAAGAAGGCATAATTTTGAAGGGAGTGAAGCTTGTTTTGTGCGCTGAACTGCAATTTATACGACAGCATTGAGGCGAGGCATATGGTCTCATGATCTCGGGATTGTAGGGGCTGCAAGGGTGTGCATTTCATAGGGGTGCAGCAACCACAGCAGGCTGCACACGCGACTGAAGCGAGGCTGCTCATCAAAGAACATATTTATTCCGCGGTTCATTTTTTCCCTGTGTCGTTGCTTTCACTGGCGCTTTGGGAAGCAGCGCAACGAAACATTTCCCCGCAACACAGTATCTCATGGCTGAAAGCACACTGTTGCCATTGCCTTCACTTCAGGCATATGTGCACCTATGTGATATCATTGGATGGAACCATGTTCGAATGGTTCGACAGATCCCTGCTGGGGTGTCCATAATCGCCCAAATTTCCGGAGAAGCTTCGAGCCAATTTGAGATCAAGTGCACCACACTGTTCACTGCATTTGAAACACCATGGCCCATCAAACCAATTCTACCGTGCATTGCATCATCGCAAAGTACAATTTCCCAACGGGGCTCGTCTCAGAGCAGCACATCCGCAAGTGCACACTCTGGTTCATCTTGGGCAAAAGCTTGCTATTCGGCCATTTTCACAGCGTGGACAGACAACTGCCAAATGATATGGCAGCAAGTACAGTCTATACAAGACACCTGCCATACGCTACATGCCATACATCCAGTGTGTGGCTCATCTCGACGCTGGGCACAAGTCCCTCTCGATGCACACTGCTACGCCACGCTGCACTGGGGGGTCAGGGGGGGGTTCATGAAGCCGGCAGCATCTAGCGTCAACGGCAGTGCACAAAAGCGTGCACGGGAAATGCACGGGGCGGCAGAGCATGGAAGCCCCCCCTTAACACCCCTCAGCCCATCTACCCAGTCACCACTCCCCGCGCCCAATGCTGTGGGGCCCCAGGTGCACTTTTGGGGCCCCCCTGCAGTGGTACGTGCATGGCTCGAAAAGCTTCAGAGATTACAGTGCGAAGGCCTCGCTGGGTGGGAGGGCTTCGCAAGCAGCGGAGAAGCACTGCTATCAGCCCTAGGCGTCCCTGGGAAGCACGCCGCCCCCCCCCCTGATGTGCGTCTGGAGTGTGCCGTGTGCTGGATGGAGGGGGACCTAACGGCAGAATGCGCGCAGCAAGGGGGGGGTAAATCTGATCCTGACCCCCCCCCTGCTGCGGCGGCGCAGTGGAGCTTTTGTGCCTCCCCTCACTGCTTTCGACCGTTTCACAGTGCATGCCTGCGGGAGGCCCTGCGATCAGAGGCACATAGTGTGGGGGGAGGGGGACAGCTGAAAGGATTCTGCCCCTTTTGCGGTGAGCGCATTGCAGTACAGGGGGGGGGTGGCAGCTGATACGTCGGCAGCAGGGGACAACCACGCCAAGTGTAGCAAGACACATGCATGCCACTCCACTGGCAGCCCTTTCTCGACTACAAATGAGTATATGGCTGTCAAGTACAGACAGCTTTTTGGCGTTTCGGCAGCGCGAAGGCACAAATGATGACGCAGCGCCTGCCCCCCCAAACTGCGCACACGCAGCCTGGGGTCACGTCATTCAAGATTTCAAGATTCGAATCTTTGTAAATCGAAGTATCTCAATGATTATCCGGCTGGCAATTTTGTGTTTGGAAACGCATCGTGACACATACTTTCACCATGGCTGGATCAGACAACATGTCCGAAGATGAGCTGCGTGCAGTTATGGCACAGGTGCGGACTCAAGCGCAGCATTGCCACGTACGCACGAGCAAGCCGACACTGACCATTTATTCTTGTTTTGATGCGCAGATGAACCAGTCCCTGCAAGCACAGGTGGGACAGGCGCTGTCGCAGGTGAGTACTGCGGAAGTTGAGAGTATCACGTACTACTGCACGCAGACAGCCTCGTTGCATGCTGCAAATCATCCCACCGCCTAGCACACGGCTATTTATATTGTGCAGGAGTCACGCGATGCATGCTTTCGCCGATGCGTGTCCTCCCCTCCTAGTGATGGAAAGCTCTCAACTCGTCAGCAAACCTGTCTGGCCCAGTGCCAGAAGGCATACCTCGGGTGCTTCAAGCTCGCCGTGAGTACAATATCGCGCAAAACGCACTAATGATGTTTCAAAAGTCAAATTGTGGTATTTTGCGCAGGGAGAAGAGTTGCGTGAGATGGCTAAGCGGCAGCAAAACCAGTGAGAGGAGCCTCCATCAGCCGTCAAAGCACACAATGAGGCGGGTCTGTGGCGACCAGTAGGACTGCATACGGATAGAAACAAGCCAGCAGCTTTATTCTACTCCCCAAAGTGTCCATCCGCTGTTTCATGTCTTGTGCATCAGCTGCTTGAGTCCACTGGGCTGGGCTGGCTAGCCCCAACACCGACGCCCACAGCGCAATACATTTGTTGAAGCGCATCCCAACGTTTACACCCGCGCTATTATGTCACTGCTTTGCCACGTTTACACGTCTTATAGCGTGTCCAGGTCTTGAGGTCTTCCCTGGATGGCAGTAGCAGCAGCCACGGGACCCGCCCCACGTGTGCCCAAGCCCACGGTGCAAATTTCCAAGAGCGCATGCAAAGGTAGCCTCAGAGCCTGGTAGGACTGAAACCAATTCTTCAAGGTGTATGATAACTCTGCTTGCAGAAGGTTGCCTTTGGTTGCTGAACCTGTGTGCGGCTTGCTATTTGACACTCATCATCTGCCTACCTCGGCCAAAAATATTTGTTTGAACTGTTTGCCGCCGCAGGATCATTGTTGTGCCAGCGCTTTGGTTACCACGAAACCGAAATGGATGAGCATTCTGTCTCCACCCTGAGGAATGTAAAGCAGCTTTTCAGCACAGCCCCGGTATCCGACATACGTGCGGAACTTGAGCGACTAGAGTATGTTTGCCTTCAGCAGCCATTGCCGTATGTTGCTGCAAGCACAGTTTTTGGCACAGGTCAAACATTCAAACCTCAAGGAAACAACTGCAAGATGTTGTTGGAGATCGATACTTGGACCTTGTGACCTGCGCGGATGAATCGCATGGCATGGCAGCAGACCTGCAGCAATATCTGCAGCTGGTTGCCAAGCTCACAGGCGAGGTAGAGTCCCGCGCAGTAGCAGACCCCTTCGCCGAGGACAACCAATCTAACAAGCAGCATTCACCAGAACACGGCAAATTGAGCAGTGCTGATCTTGCCATCCACGTGAAATCCTGCGTGGCTGCTGCATGGACGGCAGTGTCGCCAATTGAAATGTTGCGCTGTGCTGCACAATTACACGAGCTGGCCTGTGGGCAGTACACCCTCGACGCTCGGCAGCGGCGCAGCATCAACAGCATGGCCAGGCAGCTGTCCGGCCGCTGTCTCACTGCAGCGTGTGATTCGCACCCAAGTGCGCACACAGGCACGTCGCAGTGTGAAGCCACTCCCCCTGCCACCCCCCCTGTCCTTGTATGTAGCGCCGCCCTTGCCCTGCTGCAGCCGAGTCTGGGCAGCAGCGCAGCGCAGGGGGGCGGGCTGGCAGCTGCCCTGGCGCAAGCCCTGCACCGCTGCTCCAGCTGTGTGCGCACCCTGGTCGGCATGCACGATGGGCACGCTGGCAGAAGTGCAGATGCATCTGACTTTCAGGGCACAGCTGTTCCGTTTGACGGCCTGTTGCGGCCCCTATCCGTGTCGCTGGCCGCTGCAGACGCTATTTCCGCGCTGAGCGGGCAAGCGCGCTTCGCCCAAGCTAGCGCCGACCTTGCTACGATGGCCACTGTACCAAGTGTTGCGCAAATGCAACTGCATCCTTCTGCAGACTCTCTCCTGGCTCTATTTGGCGCTGGGGGGTCCGTTGGCAGCCGCAGTGCCCAGGATCAGTTCCTGAGCAGCGTGGACGTGTGGCTGGCAGCTGCGCTCAGCCGGGCTGCCGAAGCGTGTGCAGCTGCCAGCGTGGAGGAGGCAGCTGTGAGTGTGCAGCGCATTCGGGGGACGATGCAGCGTCATTGTGGCGAAGCATGTGCAGGGGGTTTACACCCACACCCATTCACTGCCACCCAGGCTGCCCTGGCATCCTGTCAGACCCACCTGCTGGCAGTCGCGTCTGCACACGCGAAGGACACATGCTTGCAGCTGATTCACACAGCTGTGGCTGTTGCTGCTGAGCAGTACCGGGTCGCATGGCGAGCTGCCAGTGTCGGGATCCCCGCAGTGTTCGACAGCGCCACGTCGGAACACACAAGCGACCTTTCTACTATTATTTCTACTGGGCGCGTGAACTTGTATGGCCTCACGATGGCTTTGGACGCAGCTGTATGGGAGGGGGGTGAAGGGGGTCAATGGGCCCTCAAACCGCCACTTAGAACAGCAACACTTGCTGCCTGCCCCCCCTCCGCTGTGGCCATGCCCCCCCTTGAGCCTCCTGAAGATTGTTTGCCGGAGGTTCATCGCAGTTTGCTCAGGGAGGCAGCCACCGGTCTTACTCACCGCAGGAGGCAATCTGCCTCACCTGCAGTTGGGCCAGCTGCCGGCACTGCCGGCACGGGGGACTGCACTTGTGGCATGATCATTGCATCTCTGGCAACTGCATGTGCTAGCTTGGTGCAACAACAAGCTGACTCTGTTCTGCGTTCCGCCTTGGGCCTGGGGCTGGAGGGCAGTCGTGCAGCTGCAGAAGCCAGGAGCGTGGCTACCGCTGCAGCCAGCACAGCAGCTGAGCCAGTACGACTCAACACTGCTGCGTGCATGTGCATGGATGAAGCTCTTGCGCTGGTGGCGGGAGATGCTCTGTTCCGGTTGCACTGTGTGGTGCACCTGTGCGCAGAACACCTGGCAGAGAGTGGCACTGCTCCAGCGCTTACCAGGGCTATAGCTGTAGCAGGAACAGCACTGGGAACACTGCTTGCGTGTTCGGGCTACACACCCTCAATGCGCACGTGGCCATGGGGCGACACTGAGATCGGCATGGCAGGGGTGGGACTGCTGTCGTCGCATGCGACCTGGGTGCGACTTACCACTGACAATGATGATGAAGGCGATGCAGGCGCATCATCGCACGTGCACATGCCACTGACACCTTCACACTGTATGTGGGATTGCGTGCTGATTCTGCAGACCGAACTGTCCACACACCTGGCACATGTTCCAAGTGCAACCTCCGGCCAGGCCAGCGGGAGCGCATGCTCACCACACAGCATTACACCTCACAGCACCGATGGGGCGCCCAGTGCTGTTGCCCCCTCAGCCGTGCAGCATGCAGACATCGCCTCCCATTCGTCGGCGGCTGCGGTGGCTGCTGGGCTGCAGGCATTCGCCCTACAAGTTGCAGAAGCATTGCAATTGCGTTCCGATGCGCTTCTGTCGCAGGAAAGTCCCGATAGCAGCGACGATGCACTGCGATTACAGTGCTTGATGGACGCGCTCTGTCTGGGGGCGGCCGTTTCAGGGGCGTGCCCGGGGGAGGAGGTGGCGCATGGGACCCCCCTGCATCCCCTTTTACAGGGGCCACTGGACGGTGACTCGGCGTGGATGCCACTGGTGTGTTCTTCACCCAGAAATTTTTTTCTTGCTGCGGGTGCACCCTCTGCGCCCTCCAAAGGGGGTTCTGGGGGGGTCCACTGGGGCTCAGCGCTAGCAGATGCCGCAGCTTCCCTTGCGGAGGTACTCAGCGGCAGTGCGTGGGCAGCAGACCTGAGTGCTGCCTTTGGTGTACTGACCACCGCCCCAGACAAGGCTGCATGGAGCGCATTGGAACAGTTGGGCAGCAGCTTGGCGGAAGCGGTGGACCCTGTGGAGTGGGCCCTGTGTGAAGACACCCTTTTGGCCTGTGCTGCGGTGCATGTGCAGCAAAGCTGCGTGCGTCTGGCACTCACCCCCCCGCTCCCCCTGTGTATGGGGGGTGCAGGGGGGGGTGTAGGGGGGGCCTCAGCCGCCGTCTCTGGGCGGCCGTGGGCGCGAAAGGCTGCCGCTTTCAAGCGCAGACTGCCCCAATTACTGCCCCTGGATGCAAGTATTGCAGTGGATGCCCGGGAGAGTGGCGCAGTGCACCTACGCATGCCTGCAGTGCTTGCAAGGGGGGGGCAGCCATCAATTGAAGGGGGGGGGGGGCACAGGCAGTGGCAAGACAGCCAACAGGGCTCTGCTATGCACGAAGCTGCATGTGCTTTTATCGCGCAGCATGGCACTATAGATGGGGGCACCAGCAGGGGGGGGCAGA
>Ga0307982_1005032_pt1 | contig 10382 bp, 4 predicted proteins | sample OrgLakmetagen989_FD_201847 | JGI IMG/M metagenome (GOLD analysis project Ga0307982, IMG submission 201847) | Saline water microbial communities from Organic Lake, Antarctica - #989 | ecosystem: Environmental > Aquatic > Non-marine Saline and Alkaline > Saline | place: Antarctica: Organic Lake... | reverse complement strand
ACATACATGTAGGCCTTGATCTATTTAATTGATAAGCACTTGGGTTTTCGCGAGATATATGTGTTTCTCGTGATGAAACAAACTACAGAGGTCGGCACACAGCGGCTGATGAGCCAAATCTGCCTCCTAGCACGGATCGGCCAGGACTAAAGCAGAACGAACGATGAGAGCTCGCCTAGACCATTGATATTGCCCCGAGTAGAACCAACTATTTGCACGTGTTATTTGCAGGTATCGTGCCTGTGCAGCATTGTTGCCCCCCTCTCTGTCTCGACCATGCTGGCTCAGCAGCTGCTGCCAATTGCAGCTCCTTCGCTGAAGTCAATGAGCTCCTGGCGCAGTCCTATTCCCTCGCATGAAACTGTTTGGTTCATGTTTATGTAAAGGAACGTGCTCAGATTGTGGCAGCTTCAGCTCTTATTTCACCTCTCAAGCTTGTCGTGGCCAGAGGCCCTTCCAGCGCTTCTCCGAATCTTACACAGGCGCCGGAACAACGCACACGCACCTGAGAGCTTTATAGCAGAATAAGCATGCCTAGTACTCGTAACAGGACCAAGAAGCGTGCCAAGGCACGACGTAGCGACCGCCTCAGCGCACAATCCGGGGCTGAGCTGAAAGCCAGCAACATGCTTTTGACGCAGCAGGCCGCTGTTGCTGAGCAGTGGATTGACCAGGCCAGTGCAAACACCAAACAGGAGATACAAGCATTGCAAAATCGATTGTGTGGTAGTGCTGACGATAACTTTTCTTTCACTGTTCGCGGTACGGGATTCGCGCCCTCAGAAGAATCGTCTGCAAGGTGAGCTCAACGGCAGGATGCATGCTTGGCGCTGAACCGGGTTTCACTTGTCCAACACATGCATGTGCCGGCCCAGCAATGCACTTGGGTGGTACTCCTGACTTATGTGGTCTTGGTTTTGTGCTTCCCAACAGTCAACTGCCAATTTCACCACCCACTTTTTCAGGTCTCCATCGAGCGCCAAGCCAGCGCTCACCAGTGTCATGCACCAACTCCAAGCTCCGTATGACTTCCAAGCAGCTGCACGAAAATCTGTTTTTCAGCGCTTTGATGCTCCTTTAGCCGGCCATATTGGCGTCGCTGCGCTGGACAGCGCATTGCAAAGCATGGGTGCGCAGCTGCCGCACTCCCACCTGGGCGCGCTGGCACAGGCATTTCCTGGGGACCGCCCTGGCTCTATTGCATACATGACACTGAATCGTGAGCTACAGGAGTACTCCCCTGACATCACTGGCCGTGCAGCAGTGTCCACAGGCGGGCGCGTATACGACACGGCGCAGAGCGTCCCAGGCCTGCTGCAGGGCGACGTGCAGGTGGCGGATGCACTGCGCCGCCTGGCCCGACGCAACGCCAACCGGTCGGAGGGTGTGCTGGCTGCACTCTTCTCTCGCTACGCCGTTGCCCCTGGGGACAGCTCCCTGTCCCCCCTCGGCCTGACCCTGCCCCAGTTTGGCCTGGCCTTGCGTGAGGTGTTTGGCATGCACATGCAGCCCACGGAGCTGCGGGCTCTGCACACAGCGTTCGACGGGGACAATGATGGGCATGTGCGCCCTGAGGACTTTGCACGGCGTGTGGCTGCTGTGGAGCAGGCCTTGCTGAAAGGCAGGCAGTGGGCTGGGCGGGGAGGCGCTCACCTGCTGCCAACAGCAGCAGGCGACACCAAGCAGATACAAGCAGGTGACAGCGCCGACACGGGGAGCTTTCTAGGGGCCCTACAATCAGCTGGTGCAGGCACGAAGTACGCCGGTGTTCTGTCCCGGAACAGGGGTGTGGTGCGATCCCTGTTCCGGGGTTGCGATGAGGACGGCAGCGGCAGTCTCAGTGTGGACGAGTTCCGAACAGCCATGCTTGTGCTGCAGCTGGCTGCTGATGAGGGCCAGGCCACTCGCTTGGCGCGGTGCTTTGACTCTGATGGCAGCGGCGGCATCGACTTCTTGGAGCTTGTGGATGGCTTCCTGGCAGCCAGCGGTCGCTGCACGGAGGCCGCACAAGCGCAGTTCCCCGGTCTGCCTCTGCACCTATTGCCTGCACAGCAGCATGCTGCGCCTGCTTCGGACGCGCTGGTGCGCATGTTGGCACTGGTGGGCCGCTTGAGCGCTCGACAGCTGGTGGCTCGGCACGCGGAGCTGTCTTCTGGGCGGCCTGCCCCCGGCAGCAGCCACACCCAGGCTCGCGAGGTGTTTACAGATGTCTCGCCGTACGGCGCCAGCGTGTTCGACTTCGGTTCCATGGTGTCAGCCCTGCGCACAGTGGCGCCGGCCTGCCCCCCCCCTGCCCACCGCGCCGTCTTCCAATGGTTTGACCCCAACGGCGACGGCAAGGTGTCCTACCCTGCTTGGGTGGATAGCTTGTTCTTACTGGGTGCCAGTAGCTTGCATGCCATCTCCAGTGCATTCCACGGGCAGCCCCCCCTCCACCTCACCCTGGAGCACTGTCTGCATGCTCTGAGCAGCATGACCCCCCAGCAGCTGGACGCGGAGCAGCGAGGAAAGGTGCATGTGCCCCAGCCTCAGCCTCCCCCTGAAGCCCCTGCTGTGCAAACGTGGGCGTGGCGGGCTCCTGCATTGCCAGCACCCACCCAGGCGTGGCAGCCCCCCCCCCCCCGCCCCGATGCCTTCGTGCTGAGCTCCTACCTGGACATCACAGGCGTTTCAGATGAAATAGCCACCACAGATGAAATGGGCACGTGGACTGCTCGCAGGCGCACAGGGCGCAGCGGGGGATCCGCACCGCCCCCCTCAGCAGCAGCCGCCTCTGCCCACATCGGCTTCGCCCCTGTGCCCCGCCCCAGCCAGGCGCCGCAGCTGCCCCCCCGCCACGAGCTGGCGCAGTCTCAGCCCATTGGTGGGACAGAAGCCACCACAGAGCAGCCCTGGGTACCTGGCAGTAAAGCTCTGTCCCACACCTGGGGCGGTGCCGGCACCGCCGCACAGCACACGCGTATGGGCCCGTGGGAGCACAGCTTCGACCTGAGCAGCACAATGGGCACAACAGACATGCCCTTGGACCAGACGTTGGGGGCCCTGGACACAAGTGCCCTGCTGCGGGCGTCTTGGGACTCTGTGGCCCACGGCAGCGCCCACGCCCCATCGGTGGCGGGGGCTGGCGACAACGACGCACCCCTGGGACGAAGCTTGCGCTGGAGCAACAGTGCACGGGAACGAAAAGCCCAAGATGAGGTTCCCCTCTCCAGCACAGCTGAGCCCGTGGCTGCTTCTCCCGCAGGTGGTGCTTGCCCCCAGCTGCACATCCAAGCACAGCCAGCTGGGGGTGAGGACGGCGACAGCTGGCAGCACCAGCGTGGGCTGCCTCCTGCTGCCCAGGGGTACTTCACAAGTGGGGGGCTGACACCAGGCTGGAGCACTCCCGTGCTTCCATCTGGTGCCTTGTCGGGAAGCATGGCGGGCTTCCCCCCCGCAGCAACGGTATCCCCCTCGCCGCAGCTGTACATGTCCCTGACTCCCCAGCAATCAGCACACCCGCTGTCCATCCCAGCTGTAGGGCCGCAGGACTGGAGCTCCCCTGCTGGTGCTGCTGGGCGTGCTGCACTGCTGCCATCCACGGTGTCTGCAGTGGGCGAGCGCACGCGACAGGCAGTGCTGCACCTGCGGGCGGGCGGCCCCCTCATGGCAGCCGCACAGCAAGCTGCAGCCACCACAGGGCAAAGCATGTCCTGTGCGCAGCTGCAACAAGCGCTGTCGCACTGTGGCCTGGTGCTGGACAGCAGCCAGATGCTGGCGTTGGCGCTGCACCTCGCGGCGGCCTGTACCGCTGGAGTGCTGGGGGACAACGGACAGCCCCAGGCTGATCTGGGCGGACAGGCGCTGGAGAACGCCCTGCAGCAGCATGGCTTGCACTCCACACAAGCCACCGTGTCACCCCAGCAGCTGCATCGCTGGCTGCTCACTGCGCCCATACGCAAGCAGGCAGCACGGCAACACCCCCCAGAAAGCACGACGCCAGCAACCGAAGCTGAGGGCACCCCACGAGTGACACCAGCAGCAACACCAAGGCCGTCTCCGTCTGCAATCGCAGAGCAGCGATCGCTCAGGCGGTGGACACGCCAGGGGGACCCAACCGGCAACGCAAAGCTCGCCCAGCGGCGCGGTGGGGCTGCCAGGCCCCCGCAAAAAGACCAAGCAGGATTAGCACTGGCCACTGAGCTCGTGAAACACTCCAAGGTTGCTCTCAGTGCTAATGCAGCAGCGCTGAAGCTGCGTCGCATGTTCCGAAGAGCCCTTGTGGCAGAGGGCAACTTGGCGGCGAGCCGGCAGCCAAGCGGTGCTGCACGAGAGGCTGTCCTGCAGGATGCCATGCAGGCGCTGCAGGCACCTGATAGCAAAAACGGCTGCAGTGTTGCCGACATGGCTGCTGCGTTGCAGGGGTACGGCCTCCCTGGGCGACCCCCAAGCGAAGCTGCCTTCACATCTGCCCTCAAGTCCGTCAATGCCTTGCGCACAGAAGCGGGAACAGCACGGGTGCAGGTGGCCGCCTTTGTCAAGTTTTTGATGGAGGGCGCTTTGGTGCCGCCCGGGCCTGCAGGGCAGCACTTGCCAGCCACCCAGCGGCTGAGCGCCCTGCTGAGGGAGTCGGGGAAGGTGGCGGCCTGGGAGAACGAAGACAGCCCCAGGCGAGACACAGCGTTTGCAGAGACACTGCACTCTCCAGCAGGCAAGGCACTGGGTGCGGTAGCTGGTGTGGGAGACTTGGCTGCTTGGCATGGCCGGGGCTTCTGGACACAAGTGGACACCCTGGAGCACGCCCTGTCCCTGGAGGTGCGTGCCCGCGCCAGCAGCATCAGCGGCGCCAGGGGGGACCGCATGCCCAGTGTGACCATGGCTGCTGCAGGGCTGCGCTCGCCCCCTGTGAAGCACGCCACGTTTGAGCTCAGAGATGCCTTCCACTTCCTGGGGGGGTCGGCAGCTGGCGGCTTGTCCCTGCCTGTGCTGCACGCAGCGCTGCATAGACTGGGCTTGCTTCCACCTGCACCGCAGCCGTATCCACTCGCTCCTACACAGCAAGCAGCTGCTGAGCCTGCGGCACATGTGGTTGAATTGGCAGCCACCCCGACGGCAGTGGCGCTGGCAAGAGCGGTGTTTTGCCGCCTGCTTGGGCACGAGGACTTTCATGGAAATGGCATGCCTAAGCAAAACCGCATGCGGGCGATTGTGCATGGACAAGCGGCCCCTGCCAGGGCTTCGTGTTTGTACGACAGACTCGTGTATTTCTCGACAATGGCGCGCTGGGCTGTGCCTCTGAATGGGCGTCTGCAAGGTGTGTTTGACCGCCTGATGCAGCATTTGCGACATAAAGCACATCGGGGCGCAGGAGTGGTTGATTGGAGCAAATCATTTGCGTCCACTGATACCAGTGGTGATGGCATTCTCCAAACTCGCGAATTTTCACAGCTACTGCGGAAACTTGTTCCTGACGTATCCACGGAGGATGTGCAGGCTTTAGCAAATGCGTTCGACAGAGATGGCAATGGTAGTGTGGATCTGGAAGAATTCGTTACAATGATGCGTCAGCGTTGATCACAGTTGGCATAGTGACATTTCAGTGGGGACACTGCCTTCGGAGGCCGCCCGTTGCCAGGAGATAATTGGGGCCCCATTTTGAGTGAGGTTACAGGATTGCCCAAACTCCACTTGGGTTCATATTGCTAAAAACAATTTTGTGCTCACATTTTATCTGAAATGGAAACTCAAACTCCCCTTTGCAAAAATCGTTTTCTAGTTAGTTCGACTTTGTCTTTTGGCTCACACCTGGCACCTGACATGCATTTGCTGCCTGATGAAGAGAAAAGGGTGCTAGGTGCCGTGGCACTTTGCTTGTGTGCCCTTGGTAGCATTGCCGGTGCTATTACTTGCTTCAATAGGTGCGAAACCTGGCCATTTTGCTTTCAATCGTGGCGTTACAGCTTCAGCGTTTCGCCGTGAAACCTTGCTTTTTGCAGAGCTCAGTACCCTGAGAATTTTTTGAAGCCAAAAGACACTGTCAGTGACTAATTAAATATTGTGAACACAGTGACATGGGCTTTTACAGGGATTCACATCGTCGCTTGAGCAACATATGCTTGCCACGGCAGCCAACCTGACAGCCAACAATACAGATTCAAGATTTTCTGTGGCAATGCGTCATGAGACTCATAAGGTTTGATCCGGCGCTAGATTTTCCGAATCCATTGTAGAACTGCATCTCGCTTGCAGTGTTCGCCCAGCGAGAGCTGTGCAACTTTGTTGAGGGGCACTGTGGACGTTCCAATGATGCGTACGTGCACTTGCATGCGGGTTTCTTGGACAGCTTGTCAACAGTCAAATTGGCTGGACTTACACAGATGTTGATTTGAATTCCTCGGTGAGTATAGGGGCCACTCTCCGTAGCAGTGATATTCTTACGGATGTTTTTGAGGTTTTACCTGTGGTCATTGATGCTGGGACGTGGAAAATTATTGGCGGAGATCGTGCGGGTCATCAAGCCACGGCAGGTGCACAAGCATTGAACGTCGTGTCAAGCATTTGCATTCAAATGAGGCCAAGGTTGACCAGAATGGCAACAAGTGACCGCATTCGCCTTCAGTGGCAATTGCATCCGATTCTGGGAAAAAACTCATTTGGCTGCAATCGTACGACATCGTGGATTGCTCAGCCTGAATATCGACCAACCCCTGCTTTCATCACACCTCATCAAGCCCTGATTGCAAACTGGACAATTTCCTTGACGATCCGCTCTTGGCAGGATCCATACATTTTGGGACAGCAGCCGTCTCCTCGAGGATCTGACACACTATCAGACGAGGATTTCAATGTTCTTGGCGGATGCCTTTTAGCAGTTACACTAGTATTGTGTGTACAACCAGTGCTTGTTGCCAAATTCCTGCATGACAAATACGTGGAGGAGTCCACCCCACCAGTGTCTGGCTGGAGTGTTGCAGCTGGGAGTGACTCCGAGAACGACTTCCGTGGAGCGACCCCATCCAGCTCCCGTGCAAACGGAGAGCTGGATGCTTCATCCACCGTGCGCGGCGGGCGCAGTATTGAAGAGCTGGCTTTTGCCAGAGTTCGCGCGCTAGAGCTGCGTAGCCGACAATAGCAAGCTTCAAAGGACGCCTCACACGCAATCCAACCGAACAATCGCAGCAAGTAGAATACCCATACTCCAAACTTGGGGGCACTGTAGTAGATCCAACCACAGAGGTATGTTCTGCATTGGCTGGTGCAAACTGCTGCTGGTGATCGTGGCACAGATCGCAGCTGATGTGGCAGCCGTGGCCAGCACCCATCTTGTGACAAAACGGGCCGGCCTTGATGTCAGTGCAACCTCGTGCAACCGAATACAACGACTGCATCCGGTTGTGAGGCCACAAGTCACGATGGCAGCTACTACAGAGCGCCCTTGTTGCCCACCTAGAGCGCGGGACGGGAATGTGCTGGACACGCCGCAGAGGAATCCACGGCAGATCAGCAGGGCTAGAGCAATGCAAGCTACCAAAGCATTAAGCATCAGAACTTGTGAGGGCGGCTGTGCGTACCCATTGGCGCTGTGCATGCAGACCTTGGAGGCTTGCCAGCTGACACTGGGCCACCCGAAGGCTGCTTCTCGCATCTGCCCTGACTGGAAATCCAGAGTCAGCCTCCACAAAGAACATACGCCCATGGTAGCCAGAAGTCCAACAGCCTGCAGAGCACAAATGCAGGCAACTGTAGCGACCAATGACACAAGAGTCCATGATGCTAGCGCCCATGCTGACGAGGCTCGCCCGCGCAGCTGCTGATCAAATGCAGCCAATTGAATGCACTTGACTACATGGGCAGCAACAACAGACACTAAAACCACAGGGACCCACTGTGGTTCCGCCTGGTTGACATTCCTCTCCCATGCGTGCACGCCCGCCGCTGCCACAGCGCCGTATGCACCCAACTCAACCAAGTCCAGCATCCGCTGTCTCCACGAAGAGGCAAGCAAGAGAGCTGCTGCTGGAAGAAGCATGCTGATGCCATCATTAAACACCAGTGGCAAGGGAAGGGATAGGAACTTCGTGACTTTGTCAAGCCCGAAGAGCTTTCCACCAGCAGGCAAGCTTGGCACCAGATGCACTTCGTTCCATGAAATGCTTCGCAACATTCCAACCAGCAATGCACCCATTAATGCGACCACAAGTATGCAGAAGCAGACTGCTGCATGATAAACACAGCTTTCCGCCGCCCTGAGGCAGTGTGCTGCTGCCTCATGCAGTGCAGAAATGTTGTCCACTCGCGACTCTACATTTCCTGAGGCCACTGCCTGCGAAAGATCCGCTACCCGCCTCCTCAATAGGCTGTTGTCGTATTCTAGAACGGAAATTTTGTACAAATAAGTATCTGCAGTTATCAGCCCCTGCAACACAATGAGTACAATCGTTCACACAAGCAAGCAATGCAAAGCAAGCGCACCTCTGTGTCACTGACTCCCCCGCCTTGCTGCTGCACCGACAGCAGCTGCTTTTGCAGTTCATCTCGTTCCTGTGTGATATGATCAAGGCTTTGCAGCAATGTCCGTTGAGTGCGCAGCAGTGACGCGTGTGGGGAGGAGCTGGAAGCGCTGGCCAAACTGCCCGCCATGTCTGGGAAGCCTGCTTTAGCTGATAAACCTGTCCCAGGTGCTCTGCAACTGCAGTCAAGTGAGGGTTCATTGCATCTTTCTGCATTATCCGTACGCTCACACATGTGACTGATGTGAGAATACACTGGATTTGGAGTGCTCAAGCCAGCCCCCCCCCAGACACACCCAGGCAAACAGGTAAACAGGCATGAATTGGGCTTGCTCGCATGAAACACACCAACCTGAATTCTACAGCTACAGCCAATACTTACACAATGGAACTTTGCAGGAGGGCTTCTCAACACACTGCTGGTACATAAGCAGACTGCACTCTCCCACCGGGCCCCTCACACAAAGTCCTGGCACACGTCAAAATGCCACGTGGATGGCTGCCCAGGCTCGCCGTACGGACACTGCTTGGTGAAAAGTACCGACATGAGCAGCCATGTGGTCATGCTGAAGGCCGTCACGATGAAGGTGAGGTCGAAAAAGGGGAACCGTGTGTCCCACGCCCGGATCAGGCGCACGCTGGCCAGCTCTAGCTGCACCAGGAGCGCCTCAGACCCAGACACAGGGATCTCTGGCACATCAGCTTCGGCAGGGGCGGCTGACATCATGGGGGCATGCGGGGAGCGGGGCAGCTCTGCCAGGGTGTGCACGTGTGCGGGCGATATGTGCTCTGGCAGCGCAGGCGTGTCATCCAGCAGAGCAGTCGCCTCCATGTGCACTTTTCCGCACGCGATACCGCCAGCTTCTCGTGTTGCGTATACATCTTTGGTGGGAGGCGGGGGCTTTGTGTTGAGGGAGGGGGCCCTTGTGGCGCCACCCATCACGCACCCCTCCCCGTCAAGCAGGAAGGAGGGAACACGCCCTGAGTCCACACCTTGCATGTCTGTGTTCAAGGAGACCTGCAGCGAGCCAGGGTCGGGGGCGTGTGACTGCGCTGTGCCTTCCCGTTCAGACCCTGTCGCATGCCCCAGCACAGCGGCAACACCCCCCTTGCCAGGAGCTGCTTCCGGGGGCACGCCGCCCCTGGCAGGCTGCAGTGCATTAACTGGGTTCCATGCATCATCACTTAAACTGATGGATCGACTGGGCTGCCCTGTTGAGTCCACGGAGACAGTGGACAAGGAGCTGCTACTCCTGGGCAGCGCGGCATAGGGGCTGCTGGAGGACGCCAGGGGGGAACCCCCACGCTGATCAACCATGAGTATGCCTGCTGCATGCTCTTGTACCAGCGGCATGGCTGTGGTGCGGTGGCTGGGCGCTTGGCCAGCCTCTATGTCGCTCAGTACTGCGCCCTCGGACATTGACGCAAGGATGCCCCAGGTTGGCTGCAGCCACACAGGGTCATGCAGGGCATCGCGGTCAGCCCGCTGCTCCATCCACAGCTCAGCAGCCGTCTGTTGCACGGCCTCGTGGTCCTCCTCTGGACACAGAGACTGGCATGACCAGAAGTACGCTTGGCGGGCCGGGCTGGTGGAGCCACCTCTGCACGAGCCTGTCGCTCGGTAAAAGCAATGGCTCCCACAAATTTGCCCATTACCAACTTGTGCCGCCAATTTTTGCTCCAGTGGTCCTGTGCTGGGTCGGTATCGCGCTGCAGGGGATTGGGCAGGGGGTGCAAGCCACCGCTGGCTGCGTCGACGCCCCCAGTCCAGCACCTGCCGCTGCGACACACGCCACTGACGCATACCCCCCACACGCACTGCACACCACAGTGACACAGGCATTGCCATCTCAGTCACCAGCTCCAGCAAGTACTGAATGCTCACACGCAGCA
>Ga0307982_1005031_pt1 | contig 10387 bp, 8 predicted proteins | sample OrgLakmetagen989_FD_201847 | JGI IMG/M metagenome (GOLD analysis project Ga0307982, IMG submission 201847) | Saline water microbial communities from Organic Lake, Antarctica - #989 | ecosystem: Environmental > Aquatic > Non-marine Saline and Alkaline > Saline | place: Antarctica: Organic Lake... | reverse complement strand
GGCCGCGCGGGCGGCGGAGCGGAAACGCATCGAAGAAGAGCAGCGCGCGGCCGCCACCGCGATTCAAACCAAGGCGCGGCAGATCCAGGCGAAAGCTTTGGTGGACGAGAAGCGCAAAGCCAAAGCCGCCCGGGAGTTGGCGGAGTTGGAGCGCAAAGCGTCGACTTTGATGCAGAAAAAGCAGCGCGGCCTGCTGGCCAAGAAAAAAGTGACCGAAGAGCGGGGCGACCAAGGCTACAGCAAGCTCACGGGAGTGAAGCCCACGGCGGAAGTCCGCGCCATGCAGGAGGCATTACGAGAGTCGCTGTTCAAAGGTGGGCAAAAGGGGTGCTTGCGAGGTTTGCAAGGGATGGCCGCCGCCGAAGTGCGCTTAGCCGAAGCCAACGAGCATTTCAGCGCCATAGGCGAGTTAGCGGCCAACCGGTTGAAAATTGCGGCCCTAGGGCGGGCAAGAGTGCTCTGGGCGAATGCCAAGGTAGAGAACGAGAAACGCCGGAAAGCGTGCCAAGACGAGATCAAAGCTGCGAAATCCGAACTGCTTCAGGAGCAGCAGCGCAGCGGTTTGCGGGGCACCAAGACGGGAGACGTGCAAATGGCTGAGCTCGAAGAGTCGTTTGCGCATTCTCTGGAAGCGGACGCCCGCGCCGCGCAAGCCACGTCCACGGAAGCCAAACAGGCCGCCGACGCCGCCGTCACCGAGGGATTCGCGAAAGCCGACGAAGCGTTCAAATCGGCGCAATCGGGCAAAGAACCCCGGGCTTTGGCTGCGGAAATTGCGGTGTTGGCCGCGCAGCTGGTGCCCCTGAAGGGGGGGCGCGCGCCTGCTAAAATCATGAACGCGTTCTGTTTCACGCCGGATGAAGAGAAAGCCGCTGCAGCGGCCACTTGCCTCTCCAAACTGAAGCAGTCCAAGCAAGACTTGAAGCGCCGCACTTTGGACGCGGAAATGGCCGAGCGCGCTCAGGATGGCGTCTCCGACGCCGCCGCCCTACGGGTGCAAGGCATGGTGCGCTGCCGCATTGCTCGACGCGTGGTGGACGAGAAACGCGCCGAGCACCAAGCCGAGTTGGACAACATGACGGACGACGGGGGGGCTGGAGGAGGACGACGGCGCGGCCGCAGCCGAGGCAAGAGCCGCAGCAGTGGGAAAGGGGGAGACAGCGGCAGCGACAGCGACGACAGCGATCCGGACGAAGCTAGGTACAAGCGCAAAGCCCGCTTGCGCAAGAAGCGCCAGGAGAAGCGGGACGAGAAGCTGAAGAAGCGCAAGGAGCGGGAAGCTGCCCTTGCCGCAGAAGAAGAGGCCATGAACCGAAACCGCCAAGGGGGCGGCGGCGGCAACGTCGGCTCGTCGTCGTCGTTAAAACCCACGAAGAAGTTTGCGTGGGAAGAAGAAATCGACGGCGAAGACCCGGACGCGGACGACACCTGCGGCTTGGCCGTGCTGCCCGGGGACATCATCGACAACCCCGAGCTGTTCGGCGACGAAAAGGACGCCAACCGGGCGATGGAAGCGGTCTACGTGCGCATGTTCCGGCGCGAAGGGCAAATGCCGCTCACGCGTGGGGAGGCCCTCCGAGCGCGTCAGGCCGCAGCGTCCAAGCGCCGCGAAGCCGCAGCCATGGCAGAAATCGCGGCCAAGTTTGGCCTCACGTCGCCCGGCGGGATTGGCGGCACGGTGGGCACTGGAGACGACGACGACGACGCCGCCGCGGAAAAGCGCGAAGGCGGCGACGCGTTCGCCACCAGCGCGTCGGTGCTTTCGACCATGTCGCAAGCGGAGCAGCGCAAGCTCAAAAAGAAAGCCGGCTTGCTAGGCTTGCAGCGCAGCAAATTGGGCGGGGCTGGCGACTCGTCTTCGGACGACGCCGACTCGAGCAGCGGCGACGACGACAACGCCTTTGCCACTCGGGCTTTCGCCGCCATGGGCTCCACCGGCAAGATCGTGCCGCTGAACCGCGAGCTGATTCAAGCCGAAGCCACGTCCGCGCTGGACGCGAAGCTCAACTCGGTCCTGGATGCAAAGTTAGCCGCGTTTGAAGCTTCCAAACACGAACTCTACGCGCTGCAAGCCAGCTTAGCCGACAAAATCAAGCTCTTGGAGGAGCGCGGGACTGGCGGCGGCGGTGGCGGCAACAGCAACCAGTTGCAAGCTTACGATGGAGGTTTGGCGCAGCCTTCAAGCTCCGGCAGCAGCCAACTCCAAGGAGGCCACTTTGGGCACGAGCTTGCGCTCGCCGCTGCGCCCGAGCACAGTGCCGTAGACCACGGCCACTTACCGGAAGGTTGGTCGGAAGTGTACGACGAAACGACGGCGACCACCTACTACTTCAACGAAGCCACGGGCGAAACGTCGTGGACTTTACCAGGCCGAGAGGGCTTCGACGACCACGGCGCCAGTTACGAGTCGGACGAGGGCTACGAGACCACGGGCAGCAAAGGCACCGCCGTGGACTACGACACGGACGCCCACTGGGACGGGGGCTACGACCACAGTGGGGCCGAGTGGGACGAGAGCCAACACCACGACCACTACGGCGGCGACGCTGCTGGAAGCGGCGAGTACCACGACGGGGACGGCGGGTACTGGGACGAGCACCACCAGTGGGTGGCCCACAGCGACTGGGAAGAGCAGTGGGACGACCAGGCGCAAGCCCGGTACTGGTTCAACAACACCACCCAAGAAGCGAGCTGGACTGAGCCGGAAGGGTGGGCCGCTTCGCAGGCGCAGGCGCAAGGTGAGTGGGGCGACGGGTACGGGGCAGCCGCGGGGGCTGGCGCGGGCGAATGGGTGTCGTACTTGAACGACGAAACGGGGGACGAGTACTGGGTCAACGACACCACGGGTGAAACGTCTTACGAGGACCCCAATGCCACTTGGTGAGGTGTTCCTAGATTAAGTCGGCTCTTTGAATGAAATTGGTATATTCGGAGGTCAATAGCCCGCTGTCGGGTTTTCAAGTGCACCTCATAGAATTACATATAATGAGTTCAGCTATTAACCGGGTAGTTCAGTTGTTGGGTGCAAAAGTACAAAAGGAATTTCCTCTCCGATCTTCGTTGACCTTATAAAAAAATATTCGAATCGGTGGTACTACACATCCCCGACCTTCGATCTTGGGCTCCGTTTAAAATATTTAGTTCTTAAGTAGAAATGGCAAAACAAAGAGGACTTCATGGTAATTGCTTCGTATTCCCTTTTAAAAAAAGTTTGTTTTGAGTAAAAAACATCAAAAGAGTAAGAAGAACGAAATCCAATTAAAAATATCCCGCGCGTCGATCTCTCTGAATTGCCTTCGCCAGCACCGGCATCTAGGTTGTCGATATCGGCGAAAATTCAGGTACCTGCACCTGCACTTGCACCTGGCCCTCACTCCTCACTTAGGAAGTGCAGCCAAAATCCGTACGTAGAGCAGAAGGTGCGTGATGCAGCTCACTCGGTTCCTGGTCTCTACAAGCCCGTTTGTCTCTAGATAGCTCTCGATGTAGGTAACTGCACTTAATGCGCAGCCAATTTCCAAGTCTGCTCTCCAGAGACCCCACCCTTCACAGCCCACTGCAGTGCTAAGTTGTAGTCGCGCGGATTCTGGGCGCTTCGAGTCATGGTCAACGCGCCAGTAACAACTGCGCCTGTTTCTAAAGCCTCCGGAGCGGTACAGGGATCGAGCATCAGCACTGTCTGTTTCCAGTGCGTTGGGAGATTTCCAGGCTGCGTGTCAAGGACTTCCTTAAATCCCGGTCCATCAAATGATACGTCAAATGATAAAACAAAACCGTCAAGTGGTCCAGCAGCCGTCATCGTAAATTCGAAGGGGACTGTGAAGTCAAGCTCTTGGGTCGATATAGACGCGAGGTCTGCATTCCAGATATTGGAAACTGAAGTAACAACTTGAGAGCTCGGCACGTTTTCAACCTGCGCACTAGACAGGAGCATAGGAGCGAATGCGCTCATGTCGACTCCATGCACGCTGTTCCACCACGATAGCCTCTTCGCACCTGGTGGCAGTGAGGCACCCTCTTTGTCACTCCATCCCGCAAAGTAAAGCGAGGCCGCGTTGGGCAGCATAGAGCCTCCAGGTTTCAGAAACAAGTCTCGCACATGCAAGACGGAGGGCAGCATATCTTCAAACAGAAGACCGTAGCCCATCCATTCGCTCACAATGACATCAACGCCTTCCTCTGGGCCCAACCCCAAGTCTTGCCGCGTCAGTGCTTCAGCCTTTTTCTGCACGAGAGTCACCTTAGATGCGACACAATTAGCCTCGACGGCTTCGCGAGCAGTGGTCAGTGAATTGCTGTCTATGCCAATTACCTTGTGAGAGGAAGACAGCAATCGAGGTCAAAGAGAGCACGAATGTCAAATAATGAGGCCACTAACAGCGTTCGCAGTAGAGAGGAAGCTAAACATGCAAAACTAGTTTGTAGCCATTACCTTGGATGCTCCAGCCTTTGCAGCAAAGATAGAAAGTATGCCAGTGCCGCACCCCACGTCGACAATGACAGCGTCTTTGAAAACCGATGCAGACTGCATCGAGATCGCACGCTGATAAGCACCTGTTCGCGCCGCGTCGCGAAGCATAATTTCATGCATGTACACGTTGCTGTAACTAGTGAAGTAATAATCGTCGTCAAGCGCAGCACTTTCGTCGGTTTCCTTTTCAGTGAGGTCTGCGGTGACTGCTAACGCAACTCCTCGTGTATTATCGGCAGCAGCATTAGAAGTATTTGGCGAGGTCGCGTTGTCCATGCTAGCTGTGAGCTGCGCAGTAGCGAGGGCAAGCTGATTCCGTGTCGCTGCAAGTTGCTCTCGAAGTTGTTTCACTTCGTCGCGCATGCGATGTTCTGAAGCTGGGACCGCCATTCCATGGCCGGATTCCTCTCTACTACGTCCACTCTCCTGATTGTCATCACTGTCATCATCATCGTCGTCTTCGTCATCGACGGCGAATCGGTCCAGACAATGCAAGAAAGGGTCCGCTGGGTCTGAAGGTTTCAACAAGGAGTCATCGTTGATATCAATTTCTGCAGATTCAAGTAAAAGAGCTTGGACTACGTCGGGCGATAAAGGAGCTTCTGCCGTTGGCGCCAAAGATCCGACACGAGTGCGAAGCCAATTGACTAGCCGAGCAACGCCGTAAAAATCTAAGCCCCGCTGAAGCCCCACAGCCTTTAGGTCGAATTTGAATGATTTGAGATCGTGGGCGCAAGCCTCGTCGACAGACGGCAGCTTTAGATACGGAGATAGGAGCGGAGAAGCTGCTATGGAATCCTCGTCTTGGCACTCGGCATCCTCTCCCCAATTCTCGTCGTCACTAACTGATGACTCCGAGTCAGACATCGTAAACGTGATTGGACTTTGAAGCAGTTTAAAAATATTCCAAACTATTTAGTTGTGCTGCCAAGTGCTACCTGAATGGTGGTCCTACTGCGCCTCGAAAGTTTTCAGCGAGAGAGTAGCTTCATGGCTTCTACAGAATACAGCAATACAGCGATCAAGCCAGCAAGCAAAGATCGAGCTTTCTCTTTTTTGTGGACCAGAAATTTCCCGTTACTTTACACGTGGACGGATATCTCTATATACATCTATACATCTACAGTCTACAGTATACCCACTGAAGTTTTACAAAAGCTTCCTGGGCTTGTTGCTACTATCTGTAGTCTAGCTAGCTTGTACTGGTCAAAACTTAGCTTTATGGACCCGCCGAAACGCGAAGCAAAGCCTAGCCGTCGGAAAGGCCCCTCAGCACAAGAACGAAGGCGAGAGGAAGTTCTGAGAGCTCAGAAAGAAAGTAGGCGTAGTGCTTTATATCGAGCACGTGACTTAATTGAGGATGCGGATCAAAGAGAGGATCGCCGCGGCGAAGACTACGAGAAGTCAGGAAATTTACTGCTATCAAGCAGCCAAGGCGGAACATTTGATGGATCAGGGCAAATTGACGGTTCGGCGGAGAGTCGCTCCAAGGGATGGCGACAAGCGAAGCGATCCAGTCGAGTGCTCGAGCGTCGCATCTTTTGGGCCTCTTCAGTGACCACTCCAGAGTGGATGGTGAGCAAAGAGTAGAGCCTTAATGCCTTGCAATGTATAACATATTCTAAAGAGTGACTTGATAAGGCTGATCGCTTCTTTCGTTGCCCCTTCAGACTGATGTGCCAGTCGGATTAAATGGCACTGGTAGCTCGAATGGCGAAGGTTGGTACGTACGCCCACGACCAGAAGGACGCCGCTGCCTCGTAACAGCGTGCAACGGCATCACGGTACTATCAAACCTATTCAGTATGCTTCATTTGTATGACTTCATTCCATTTATCTATTTTGTTCATTTTATGCAGTGAAAAAGATATCTTAAGTTTCTCACGTTTCCATGGTTAGAACGTAGCTTCAACCCTTGAATCTCGATACATTCTATTTTTCTAGGTAGCGCGCGCTCTTGACGGCAATGTGCTGCATCGATGGGCGTCACCCTTGCCTTGCGGTGGCTCCAGTAGTCGTGGTTTAGGAAAAGGTGCTTTTCTGGTCCTGGACTGCATTTTTGACGACGCGCAAACTTTCTGGATCTTGGATGCTATGCATTGGCGAGAGGTAGACTTGTACGAAAACCCCGCAGAGTTTAGGCTGTTTTGGCTCACGACGAAAATCGCGGAAGAAGCTCCACATATGTCGACGGCTGAGCCTTTTCGTTTGGCGTTAGTGCCATTCTACGAGTGCGACCCTGCAGGCCTTGAGCAAGCTTACCGAGGCCCTATACCATTTGCGAGGGACGGCCTTTTATTTTACTTGAAGCAAGGCTTCTACCGGCCGGGTTCGTCACCACTTGTGCTGCAGTGGAAAGACGCAGCCTCCAGTCAATATCTCGTTTACAGCAAGACGCTGCAAGCTGTGTTAGCCGTGCGACAGAGAGGCGCAGAAGCGGCGGAAAACGAAGAAGAGGACGATGACCTCGCGGCAGCAATGGGTGCCCACACCTTGGAAACTCCGATTGGTCTGGTCAATTCCTGGGGTCCTCCCAAGGCTGCAATGGGAGATGCCGGGACTAGAGATGCTGTATTAGTACAGGACTTGTGTTTGGTGACTTTGGAAGGTTTGGAGGTTGGCGCGGTGCCGGAGGCTTTAGCCGTTGAAAAATGCATCCAACCCGGTACGAATTTCGGCAAAGCAGCCATGAGGAGATAGGTTCTTCATTTGTGAAATCAGATAGTCGATGTTAATTCGAACATCACATTTCACGCGCACCTTAATGACGACATTATCCTTGCTTTTCTTCATGCACTCAGGAGAGTTGTTGAAGTTCAGTGCGTTGAGCGCGCACGAAGACGAAAATGGAACTCCTGTCTTGATGGGCGCCCAGTTCTTGCAGCGATGCTCTCCCAGCCGCGCTTTAGCTGATTCTTGGTGAGATAATCGACTCCTATGATTTCCTTGTTCGCTTCATAATGACTTTTCTCTTGCTCCACTTGTTTGATCATAGGTCCAAGATTCTGTTTCAGAGCCGAGCGCGTTCTTCGCCAGAACCGCGCATCGAAGACATTCTTGCGGCCGCCAACGCACCTTTAGTCCATGCACCTCCGTTGGTAAATCCATTGGTCCCTACTGTTGCGCCTTCTGCTTTGGCTATGCCCTCTATGGATGAGTGATTGAACGAACGAACATTAACTTTCATTTTATGGCATTGCACAATACTAAAGATAAAAGAAGGAATTAAGGAAAGGCTGTTCAGATAATTTACTCTGCTGATCGTACTAGTTACCAGAAATTCGAGTTGGCTCTTTGGCGCCGCGGATATTCATTACCTATAGTAAATGAGGCCCAGTTGTAGTAGTTGAAGAAGTACTATCTGTATACTTATCTTGTACTAGTACCACATGAATCACAAGAATTACACGAAGGTCTTGCATCTTCACAATCACAAGAATAAGAATTCTTGATACGGAAATGGATTCACATACCTATATGCATGTGTATTACTTATAAATTAATCGCCCCTCTGTCGATGGCTGACGGCGGTGGTATTGCCTTTGGCGGCACCACCTTTCAGCTTCGTTGAAAAGAAGCCATATGCCATGACACCCACTAAAGCTGCATTCACGAACGAGCCACGGACCAGCATTTGTTGCGGTATCTGCTGAAGCAGATGTATGCATTTTTTAATATTCTGCGCATCATGATGGAATAAGGTGAAAATCAAATTATATTAAGGGAACCTTGCTTGAAAAAAAAGTGCGAGAGAGGGCCTCGCTACCCGCAAAGCTCAATCCCAGCAATACGCACAACTTCTTCTTCACATATGGGGTACTGTATGACATAGCAAAGGTAGCGTAAAGTGTCAATTGCAGTAGCATAACGATGATCCAGTTTTGAATATTCAACGTCGTTGCAGATGCTTCGCCATCCTCGTCGCTGTAGACCTTGAACCTAATTTCATAGAATGAGAATATCATTTCAGCGGAATAAACAAAGTCATTACAGAATGTTTCCTTCAGACATCAAAACATACCTTGAGAAGCCTCGAAAGACTGCCAAATCTCCGGCCGTTGTCATCAATAAAAGTCCATGCAGAAGAAGAGCCTGACTTGCAGCATCTTTGGGTACAATCGGATTTTCCTTACTAGTAGGCGTAGCGAGCGCCCCTGACCGAACTTGTGCTCCACTCATATGCATTAGGAACAACGAAGTGCCAATAATTGATATCCTCATTTGTTTTGACATTGCATTCTGACTAAAAATTGCGCCAGTCAACTGAACCAACAAGGAAGTTTCAACAAAAGAAAGAAGTCGACGAAGTTTGCTTTGGTCGGCGCGGGCGTAGAAAGCCAAAAGACACAGCTGACACGCACCAAGAGTTTTCAAGAACGCCAGCCAAGTTGTTCGAATACCGTCAGATTCTTGACAACCGACCCATAAAGCCTCGCAGCCCATGCCTTTCCTCACTGGCGCAACTATCAACCCCAGCGCAAATTCAAGCAGAGCATAGGCCCCAATAGTAACAAGAAGAAGTTTACCCATGATAAGAACAACTTTGAAGGCGGTGTAAATTCAACATATGAAAGTGGATGGGTCAAGTGCTGTCATCAAGAAATCAAGAAAACTGCACATGTGTGCCAATGTCATTCTTGACTACATAGTATAACCAATGAGAATGCCTCAACCGTCTTCAATTCACTCTCGTATGATGCTCACTATCGCACAGATCACTTTAGAGTGCATTGCCTTTTGTTCTTTCGCAAGTTCAATATTCCTCAGAGAACTTATCAGTAGTGAGTGCATCGTCTTGTTTTCCAGGATGTATTCGTAAATGCGTTTGAATATGAGTCGTCATTAAGATTCGCATCTTGTTTCTTTCAATGAATTACATGCGATGCATGTATGCCCATTTGTACACAAATTCGAGTTCAATGTGAATAGTAACGGGGATGGGGGAGAGTTTCTTCAGCCGAGGTCTCATGGGAGTAACTTCTTACATCAACCCGGGGTAGAGAAAGAATGGAGATTTGTTTTAGGTGCTATACTCCACATGACATGCAAACAGAAAAGTATTTCAAGCTTATTCTTACTACTTAAAGCATATGCAGAATTATAGAAAATCGCATTTCATTTAAGAGCCCAACTCCACTTCAACTACTTCGACAAGAGCCAAGAAGCAAATCCTCAAGCCTCAGGCGTCACTTTGCTTATGATTTCTATTCGCAATGGAGCAAGGGTGTGTAATAGGTAGTCTTATGATCATATTTTAAACGCTGATATTCCTAGCCAGAGCCGCGCCCTCGTCGACAGACAATATTTACCGGTAGTAACCAAGAAAATCGCGTTTTTAAGGGGTTTCTTACCCACTTTCAGCCGCCATAAGACCAGCGAAAAATAGTGGGCTGAGGGGAAACTCAGCAGCCTCCTGGGTTTTCTTGGTTACTGCGGCTACTGGGTTGTCTCCTTGAGATATCCCGTTAATTCCAGCGACAGCAAATTTATTTATGATTATTTCAAAGGGGAATGGATTCCAGCCCCCTCATCCCTTTTTAAAGCAAGAAGCGATAGAAAAAGTGTCTTTTTATATTATGCACTCCGTAAAGAACGGCTGTTAAAATCAAAGAGCTGGAATCACTGGATCACTGTAACTACAGCTATCCGATTTCCCAATCCACTAATCATAGATTCCCGATTGCCGAGAGATCGAGAGATTGCCGAAGAAAGAAAAACAAGGACTAATGTTTTTATGTTTTCGGGTTTTCGGGTGTCCTCGATCATGCTTTCGAATTTCGAACCATTTCTTTGGTTGTAGATCAACGAAGAGTTGATGTTTCTAGGACCAGCTCAAATGTCTCTTGCAACGAATTTTGTCTGTCCGTCCGTCCGTCGGTCGGTCGGTAGCGTCGGTTTTTTTTCTGGGTAAGGGTC
>Ga0307982_1005030_pt1 | contig 10388 bp, 4 predicted proteins | sample OrgLakmetagen989_FD_201847 | JGI IMG/M metagenome (GOLD analysis project Ga0307982, IMG submission 201847) | Saline water microbial communities from Organic Lake, Antarctica - #989 | ecosystem: Environmental > Aquatic > Non-marine Saline and Alkaline > Saline | place: Antarctica: Organic Lake... | reverse complement strand
ATAAATGTTTCGGACCGTAAAGTTCCGGTTTCGGAAATTATTTGTTTCGGACCGTAACCGTATTTCGCACCCCAGTAGTCCTCCCTAGGATTCCGCAAAATCGACGTCCAGCATTCAGCGACCAGCGAAGATATTCGCAGTCTTAATCCAATACCAATTCCCGGATGTACCAGCAACCAGCAATCGCGTGGAATAAGTGGCCTTCGATCTTCGATTCGCGAGGAATATTATTTGTTATAAGCATAATCATCAGTATCCAAGCCCAGCAGGCAGGATAGCGAACTAGGGCGTAGCCGTAGGCCGCTGGGTTTTTCATAAGCACTAACTTCCCCTCGAGCGAATATGGGCAGAAACGGGAACACCCTCGACTGTGTATCAAGTCTTCATAAAATTCATGTAGGTACATACCAAGTAACCGAGTACACATATGCTGCGACCTCTGCCGTTCATACACTAATTTCTGTGGTCTCGTCGTCGTCTTGCGCCCTTTCCAGCCGCCCCGCGAAAAATGTGAACAACAAGCGTTCGGAAGGGCCCTCCTCGCCGTCTGCAGCACCTTTCTTGCGTTGATTTGGGAAGCTAACTTCCACGTCACCGTCTTCGTACACCGCTTCAACTTTGCCCAAGGTACCGGGCGGCACGTCATCATCGTTGCCTTTCCATGTGACAGTGTCGCCTGGCTGCAGCTTAATGTGAAAGTCGAAATCATCCATATTCACCGGTGATTCAGCTTCCGCTTTGGCGACAGCTGCTGCATGTGCCGCGGCATGCCTGTACTTCTCCCACTCTTTTGCTTCAGGCTTCTTGAGGCCAGCGCTCAACTGATCGTAGAATTGCTGAGCTGCTGCTGGAGGTGGCACCACACCTGATAGAATTTCTCGTGCGGTAATTTTCGAAGACGACGTTTCGTCATCGTCCTGGTTCGCAGCGTTGTAGAACTTTGAGTTCACGTCATTGCGTGGCTTGATAATCGCGCCCTCCAGAGAAACCCCAGCAAATAGACCCTTGCTGTGGCTGTACGCATAGCATGGAGCCAGCCCCATACTGGATGACGACTTGGTGCCCAACTTACCACCATGGAAGTTGCCGCTCACGCCGGCGTTGCGGCCGACTGGACCAACAGCAATGCCCACGTTGCCGCCCAGGCTTACTTGGCTTCCGCTTGAAAAGGCTTCAACTGCATCCTGAGTGTTGAGCACGATCATAAAGTCCGTCAACTCGGCGCCAATTTGAAAGCCATACCCAACACCAGCTGTACCAATGGCGCAAGGAGCCGACCACGAGTCAAGTTCAGGGCATGGCCCACCCAACTCCCCAAGCCGGCACACGACAATTCCCGTCCCAACTTTTACCGAGAGTCCAAAGCCAACTTTGGCGACCTTAATGAAAGCAAGACCTTTCGCGCGACGCAAAATTTCACGAGGCACAGCTTTGTCGGGGTTTTGAAGGCGCTTTGAAGTAAGCCGCGCTACAATGCGCGTCGCTTTTTCGATTTCATCCTCTAGTTTGAAATTCACGACGCCGACAGCGCTGTCGTTCCTGGATGCTGGAGTGAGAAAAGTCATGACGAGCGGTCGTCCTGCGCCTGGCATCAAGCCCATCAATTGATCATATGTTTTGATATTCACAAGTGGTGCTTCATTTTCTTGGATCGAGACGACGATGTCTCCTTCTTGCACGCCGGCAGTGTGGGCTGCGGCACCTTCGTTTACACGACTCACTACCGGCCTTCCTCTGCCGTCCTCGCGCTGCAAAGTCAATCCCAACGCTGAGTCGAACGTGACCGCTTTAGTGGTGCCCCTTAAAGAAGCTTCAACCTGGCCGCCCGCTTTTAAGGCCGCACCATGTACTGCCCCAAAAGCTTTCTGAGAACCGTCTTTTACTCCCGATGCCACCTTGGAAAAGAAACTCGCCCTTCGAGTACTGCCAGAGACATCTTCCGATGCCATTATTGCTTCTCGAATCTACGTTATGCACAAGTGCCGAAGAATCTATCTGTGTAACAATCAAGGCTACTATCTTGTTACCACAATAACACTCTTGGTGTTGGTGCTTGGTGACTTGGTACTTTATGACTTGACAGCTTGGTGGTACTGAAGCTGTAAGCTAAGCTTGTTTTCGGTACTGTGGTACTGTGTAGCCGTAGCTCGCTGCTCATCATCGGTGACGTCTGTCGTGTCGTGTCAGGGAGGGGCACAAAGATCGCAAGATTTTGCGATGGCATACAAGTGCAGGCGCCCGTGCTATGCACGGTTTAGAGGCAGTATATTGTATGTTGCCAAGGGTATCAACCCTTGATATTGCTGCGGTATAGTACAATACTGCGGTGTGTACTTAGCTTAGGTGTATGTATTCCAAGCGCCTTGGTGTGCGGCCTTGAGGTGCCCATTAATGAGTGCCCCGTGGAACCCCCGTAATGCGTGTCCCTGCTTGTGCCCGAGGTCCGATGCACATGTACCATATATTTGTACTATAGTACTGTAGGTACACAGAAAAAGACGACCACCACGAACGAACCACGGACGAACGAAATTGCACGTAATACATAGGATTACGACAGGTATACTGTATCACACCTCATCAGCCGTATTCGTAGAGTAGGCCATAGGAAGCTTGGGACTTAGGTTTACAAATATGGATGATGAGGAATGGTACCGTATACGCTTGTGTAGGCTCCTGTAGTACACAGGGGAGAAAAGCACAAAGAACGAACAACTGCTACTGCTACTGCACTAAGAATTAGGAGCAGTGCGAAGTGCAGAGTAGCAGAGTACAAGAGATATACCAGGTTTCTGAAGTCGACAGCTACTATCACAATCGGATCCTTCGTTGGGCTGGCCACGTTGCTCGTATGCTCATGAGCCGGCCACCACGGCAGTTGTTGACAAGTTGGGTAGCGCATTCTCGACCGGTCGGTTGCCCACAGGGGTAGGACGCTGGAGAACACGCTCGCCAGTAAAGGCATCTGCAAGGAATTAAAGGAGTGGATAGCCATTGCGAAGGATAGGCCGAAGTGGAGACAGCAGGCTCACTCTCACTCCAAACCAAAATTTCCTGGTGCCTGTTAGTAACTAAATCCAGTCCCCCCTCGGCTCAGAAAATTTCCTGGTGCCTGATGGCTGATGGACAACTTGAGAGTATATTGTCACAATGGCTTTATGCAAAAAGAGCCAGGCTTCCAGTCCGGCCCGGGGGACTCTGGAGACGCCGATTAAATGGCATCCTGTCTGTTAGTTACTAAATTCAGTCCCCCTCGGGGGGCTCAGAAAAAGGACACTTAGCCCAGTCAGGCTTGTTCTGAAGGTTACACTTTTCCTGCTACTGCATTGTGCAGGGCTGTTTCTTTGTCTTTCGGGAGTATTAACTAGACTGGACTAGAAGTTGCTAGTTGTCATTGTCACAGTTGTCTTGTGGATGTGGACTGTAGGACCAATGACGCCATTCCGCCTCTCATTTCGGATTCCCCTGGTCTCTGAGTTAATTCCGCGCCATTGTTATTGCAATCCATCTAGGGCTCTGGCCGCCTTCAAAAGGACACTCAGCCCAGTCAGACTTGTTCTGGAGGTCCCATCAATACGCCACTTCTTGTTGCTTGTTTATGTTCCTTTGCAATTGGGGAGTATAATATAATCTAATCTAATCTTGGAAAGGGCAACCAAGGAAATCACGTCCGTTTTGCCTTTCTTTTCATTTTAAAATTTGAATTAGAAATACACACCTAGAATTTGGTAGTGGTAAAATATCGGATTTCGGTAAATCGACAGATATCGGATTGCGAAGAATTATTAGTTTAGAAAGCAAGCAAGTGAAGTGTTTTCAGCGCTAGAAAGTCCAGTAGTCGCCATTATCCTCGCTGTTATCGTCGCCGCTGGCGTCGCCCTCACCAGTTGCCAGTTGGCTCGTTGCGCACTCGATTCCACTCGCCTGAATTGTCAACTGCCCACTTGAACGACGAACTCGTAGAGCTGGAACTGAGCGGTACAGGAGCTTCTTTTGACTCTTGAGCGGTTGAAGGCCCGTCTGCAAACCCAGCCAGGAGGCCCCTTGCATGCTGAGCAACGATTAAGGACTTGGCTGTGTTCGCCACTTCTTGAACTCGACCGATAGCTGCGGGGCCGTCACGCGCGCAGAGTGCAGAGAGGCCTTGAAGTTGTGCCTGAGGGGATGCATCAGCAAGTAAAGCTTCCACAATCACGGTCGACTTGGTGAGATTGAACGGCAAAAAGGCGGGGAGACGCCCACATTCTAAGACGCCAGCCAGCCAGGCTGATTGGTGCGCAGGTGACAAGTTCGCAGCGATGGCAGACACCACAGGCGGCGCGACTTGAATGCGCACGGGTAAGCTACCCAGCAATTTCTGCCCTGAGTCTCCCGAAGATCCTTCCCGATCCAACACGCGAGCTGTAAGGGTAGCCAGGTGTTCCTCAGCGCTCGACGCGTCATTTCGCTTACTGAGGTTGCGCAACAGCCACGCCGCGCACACGTTCTCGAGCCCTTTCGCATCTTCTCCGACCAGAAGCGCCAAGTCTACTGTGGCAGCTGTCCCCACTTCACTGCGACGGTCCAGCTCAGCGGCTACGAGTGACACCACGTGCGATACAGGCCTGGTCTTTGGTGTCTTGTTACTGTCGTTGATAGGTATCGAGCCCGCAGCTACCGCAGCTGCATACGCAACAGCGCGCGACGCAAGAAGGCAAAGCAGGTGAAGGAAAGCATCGTCGCCCACATTCGGCCTTGATACCACAATGATGTCCACGTGCCCGGATACCACTGCACCAATTCCCGTTGAACTGTCGACAGTCGGAGCGCAGCGGGCCACAGCAGTCATAAACGGCAATAGCCACTTGTCATCGGGCGCATTACACAGTAGATTCCGCAGCTCATCTACCGAAGAAAGTTCAAGTGGTGTTGCTTTACTCCCCCCTACGGCGCAGAACAGACTAGCGGCACGCTCTGGAGATTGAGCACCCACGGCCCTCACTGCACCTTGTACTAGCCGTTGTTGACCGTCTGCGTTCGCTGCTTGATTCTTCTTAGAGTGGCACAAAGCAGATGCTAAGACGTCTGTCAGCGGAACGGACGATTCAGTGATAGAAACATTGCGCCACAGTAGTCGACCCTTTGCCGTGAGACAATCGGCGTTGGCTGAGATGCTGGCTTCAAGGAGAAGCTCAGACAGTGATGCCACCAGCTCCTCGCCCAAAGAAGGGAAGGAACTCTCATTTGATGCAAGAACAACGATCCCACTGGTCTCGTGAGCTTCTACCACATGACTCAAGCGCAGAACAAAATGATCGAAGACTACGTGAGGCGCCAAAACACCACGCAGTAAAGCCGATCGCATAAAGGGCACACACCACGCAGCATAGTGAGCTTCCAAGGACGAAGCAACGGTCTCGGCCAAATATTTAGCATCTACATCGCTGCACTCGCTCAGCTCAAAGAGCGCAGTTGGCAGTGGCACTTCATCTACAACAGCAGCTGCTGCAGTAACAATAGACCCAGTATCATCACCTCCGCTGTTTTGGGCTTTCGCGGCTGCTACCGGCGCTGCAGGCTTGCTGAGAAGAACCAGCATCGTAGCCACCACGTCCACATGTGGTTTCCCCCTCTTGGGGTTCGCTTCTCCGGCCGCCCATACAGCAGCGCAGCAGCGGCGAAGGAACTGAGCGTCGTCCGCAGCTGCAAGGCGAAGCAAGGCCTTGGTCGTGCCGACGTTGGCCACTGCGAGCGCAGCAACAATTTCTTGCTGGCGCCGCGCCAAAGGCAGTGCTCGCAGAGCAGACTCCAAACCGTTCCGGAAAGCGCGCTTGAATGCAGCATCGTTGTCACTGCCTTGCGGCAGCCGAGCTAAAGCAGCAAGCACAGAAATGGGGTTGCGGCCGCTGTTAGCTAAGCACTCCACAAAGCGCAGCATCTGGTCTGCAGGCCAACTGCTCAAATGAGTGAAAGTGGTGGCTTGAAGAGGGCGCAAACCGGCTAAAGCAGCAAGCAGCACAGGAGCACTCGGGTGGAGCGTGCTTGCTGAGGTAGTGGAGTTATCCGAGTAGGGTTCGCACAGGAGCGGCTCAAGAAGGTCGGCGCTGGACGGCAAAAGCTGATGGAAAAAAGCCTCGGCGCAGCACTTCACAAGCAATGCAGCCAAGCAGCTGCGCCCTGTCAACTTGGTCTTGTTGCCACTCTTGTTGCTAGCTTTGCTACTGTTGTCAGGCATGTGAAGGAAGCGAGGAATGAGGTCAAGCTGGCCTTTGTGAAACACGTGCGCAGCGGACGCTGGAGATGCGAAGGCCACAATTTGAAGGCCGTCAGATCGCTCGAGCAAACTCGCCCAGTCCTAAGTATTTTAGAATGCCATTGCGCGACGAAAGAGTACGTTACGAATGAAAAAAGAAAGATTATAAGATAAAAAACTTTATCTGAAAAAAGACCCAAAGCAAGTCTTGATTTTGAATGCACAAGATACAAAAGATGGAGTGCCAGGCATGCTATGCAAGGCTTTCTCTTCTTCAAGAAGACGTCTAGTGGCAAACATGTAAATCACCTCCACTGGAATGGAACAAATTTCCACGAAAGCTCGCGCGTCTGCATCTTCCGAGTTTCGAAACTCCAAGCGAGCCAGCACAGCCCGAAACAGTGCTGCCGTGCTTCCTTGCAATCTGAGGACTGCCTGAGCCGCATTTGCAAGCAACCCCAAACCTCCAGCGACATGAGCTGGTTCTGGAGCAGCACCTACGGCCGCCACCAATGTGCTTAAGCAAGCATCTCGTTCCTCCGATGACAGTGGCTGCACGCGAGTCAGCCGATCCACAACCGGTTCAATGCCTTTAGTAAAACTACCGTCTGAAGAATCTGCCTGCGCTGTTGCTAAGACACTTGATACGTCAGATGATAAGAACGGGCTCCATCCTGCAGGATCTGGGCCATCATTGTTGTTGCTACTACTGGCGCTTGCAGCACTCTTGTCTTTTTTCTCGGTTGGATTGATACCTACTAATACGTGGGTAAGCATGGGCACATCTACCAGCACAGCAGCGGGTGTCTTGAGGGCGTATAACTTCGTTTTCAGCTCGCTGTAAGTTGCGAGAGTCGCATTCACTTGGCCCACTCGATCACCAGGGCTCAAAGGATCCAGAGGAGGAATCTTCAGCCCTGCTTTTTTCGAAGCTTTGCCACGTGACTTTACCTTCGGCGCAAGAGTAGGCGCCGGGCAGATGGCGTTGGTCATAGCAATGGTGAGCCTGATGACATCAGCAGCAGTGGCACAGTTCTCCTTGAGATCGTACTCGAGCAGCCAGCGCACGAGTTTACCGTTGGGTTGAGGCGAAGTGCCAGGCGGCAGTGGGGTCAACACTTTAAGCAAGTGCGATCGGCATTGCCCGACGTCCAAAAAGTCGCGGCTTAAAGTCGCTGCGCCTCCGCTTTCAGTGCTGTCACCACTGCTGTTATCGCAGTACGTCTCAAGCCAGGCATCGTTCGTACCCAACGGGAGCGCCTTGGTTGCTAAATCAGCCCAATACCTAGACATGGTTGTGTCGTCTTTACAGAGAGCCCAGAGAGCTCGGAGAGACCCATTGCTACTTGATGATGACGATGCCGAAGAAGAAGAAGAAGGAACACTAGCAAGATCAACAAAGACCCCGTGTGCAACCACTTTAGCGGTCAATGCTTTCACCAGCTCGCGTCGGTGTACGTAAGGAATGTCGATGTAAAGAATAGCAATGTTGGTAGTGGCATGCCGTAGCCGCTCAACCACGAAGTCACGGCGCAAAGAAGGTTGACAAGACGCTAGAAGTGCTTCAATAGCCTGCTTTCGCATGTCAGGCTTGCCTCTGATTGCCCCCACGAGCAGAGCGCCCTCGTCGTCCTTGGCACCTTTTGATGAATCACCCGAAACACCTCGGGGCGTTGTATTCACGGGTGGTAGTGGATACGTAGGAGCGGTGATACTAAAGTTAACTTGGCCGGTGAGGCATTTGAGGCAAGCCCAAAACTCATCACGAGGCAATGCTGGATCCTTGGACTGCAATACTCTGGACAAGAGGCGACCAGCAGGGTCAGCGCACTCGGCAGCGATCACCACGATGCAGAGGGCCCAAGGAGTGCTTGTAAATGCGGCACCTTCATTTGGTGCCAACTCCACTGACACACCTCCTTCCTTGTTGGCTACGTTCTGACCATTAGATGAAGTGAAGCTACCACCAGGAGCCTCTATTGATTGAGCACTTTTGCTCGGTAAGTCGAGCTCTGCAAGTTTGGCCACTACCGATGCAAATGCAGTTCCTGGAACTGCACCCGACGGCCCAAAATATGCATAATACTTTAGGGTGGCCTCGTACAAGAGGGTTGAATCCTTTGTGAACTCCACGAACGCTTCCCAGACGGGCCCAAGTGTACTATGCGGAGCATGAGGAAAAGTCAGCACGTAGCACAGGAGATCATACCGCTCGCGGTCGCAGAGCGCAAACTTGGGCGAACCGACTCGAGCTTTGATAAGATGCACGGCCAGAGCATGCACATCCATTGCCCCACGCCCGCGCTCTTTGCCTAGCTGCTGTTCCGCCACGTAGCGTGCAAGGTGGGCCGGCGCCACGAAACTGAGGTCTGCAACCACGTTCGTCGAGCTCCACACCCAACACGGCAGTCCGTTGAGCCATTCCGTAAGGCGAGTGAAAGTATCACGCATGCTTTTCGTCATGGGACGCATAATAGCGAGCACTTTTCGGAGGGTAGCATAACTGAGGTTGTGGCCCAGTAACGGTAAGTAGTAGTTCAAAAGGTCTCCGTAGCCTGCGTGCTTGAGACGCGGCAAAAGACACGCCGCGAGAACATCGGGCGATTTAGATGCATGAAACAAAGGCACCACCACATCAGGCATATGGTTCCGCAAAAGATGCCCAATAGTCTTCGGAAAGACACCTTGATTGCTGGTCGCATGGCGCAGGCATGTAGCATGAAGGCCAGTTGCAACAGCGTCGGCACCTTCGCCTGCGTATGCGAGGAGCCGGACCAACATGGCGTCAGTATAATACGGAGGAAACGACGCGTTGCCCCCACCGCCGCATTTATCGCCGGTTCCTAAGGCAGAAGACTGGGCAAGGTACCGCTCGACGGCGATGTCAGGCCGAAGGCGCACCACCTCCGCCAGCAGCGCTCCGTTGTCTACCCACGCGACGGTCGCGGCAGTTGCTTCAGGGGCTTGAAGCTGAAGGTTGCACCGCATGACGCGGCTTTGGTCAAAAGCATCGCACGTAGCTAGAACATGGAGATTATCTTTCGGGAGCCGCAAAGAACTCAAGCACATTTTCGCAAAGCGCCGGTCCGTCTGTTCAAGGCCCAAAAATAGCGCTGTAAGGTCACCCGGTTGCATCAACTCAAAAGCCGGCTTTGCATTGTGGCGGTTTTCCGGGAATGGCGAGCCTAATGCAACTCGTAGCAGGAAAGAGGACGCAGCAGCTGCATCCAATGCAGTGTGCGCTTTGGCCAACAAGAGAAGATTGGTCTCCTCAAATAATGATGCCGGCTCGCAGTTAAGGAGTACTCGAAAAAACTCAGGGGTCAGTTCATCGAGCCGCGCGATGCTTTCGGCCCGACTGCCGGAATCGGGGTCGTTGCATGCCTGGGACCATGCCTTTTCAATGCTCATTATGCTCAGCTGCGTGGTTATGCGCACCCACCGTTCTCAAGAGGTTCTTCAGCCGGCACTTCTGGAGGCACACACGGAAAGGTGCGAGAAGAACGATCGATCCTCAAATGAACACCCCTACGGGTTGATTAAAAAATCGTCCGGATTCGGATTCTGCACTCCCTGCGTTTCCAATATCTATAAGCGAATGCAAAAAAAGCCTCGGACAAAGCAGGTAAATAGTTAATTCTGAGCTACTGGAGGCCCTACTGTTAAATTCTGAACCAATTGGTTATCTAAAAGCGGTACAAAAACTGCGTTAAAGGGCTTCTCACCTTTTGCGTCTCATAGTACACATTATCATAGTATCCACCCATTCCCCTTAAATCTCGACGCTTCACATACTATATCACCATCCAATCCAGCTCACAACGTCAATTATATGCGGGCAGTCATCTGTGGAGCTTTGACATTCCTCGAGGATACATATTCAAGTCCGTAGTGTGTCCTACTGGCCGAGCTCGACAGCACACTAGGGAGAGATGAAGTACACATTGCGAGCACGGAAATCGATAGGAAAATAACCAAAGATAATTTTTACAAGCTTCATGCGCAACTAGCTCAAGGTTCAAGGCCAATGAAATCAAAGGCCGCAAAGCGAAAAGCCGGCGCATGCCAGATGAGAGGAAAACGCAAACACCTCCAGTAGCTTATGTCGTAGTCCAGCTACGGGACAATAACATTGTTATTGTCCCGTAGCTGGACT
>Ga0307982_1005024_pt1 | contig 10396 bp, 5 predicted proteins | sample OrgLakmetagen989_FD_201847 | JGI IMG/M metagenome (GOLD analysis project Ga0307982, IMG submission 201847) | Saline water microbial communities from Organic Lake, Antarctica - #989 | ecosystem: Environmental > Aquatic > Non-marine Saline and Alkaline > Saline | place: Antarctica: Organic Lake... | reverse complement strand
TTCATTTTGATCGTTTTGATCATCTTGATATAATTCAATATATTGTTTGAAGTTTTTAATTTTAATAAGTTCATCATTAAAATAAACTTTAACTTTTTCATTTGTACAAGCAGCAATATCATAGACACGTTTTTTAAATAATGAACAAATATCATCAGTTAAATTATTAATACCAAACCGTTCAAAATCAGGTTCAAAAATAATTTGTGTATAACCGTCTCCCTTTGTTTTTTCTTTAATTGATGGTTTAGTTTTTTTATACATATTATTAGAATAAGTTTGACTAAATGTTCGTCCAGTTTTAGAATGTTTTGTTCGAACAGTAAATTTAGATGAATAAATATTTGTTAATTTAGCACCTAAACCATGTTTACCACCAACAATTTTATTTTTTTTATCATAATTTGCACCAGTTCTTAAATGTCCAAAAATTAATTCAGGAACATAAATTTTATGTTCTTTATGTTTTTCTACTTCAATACCAATTCCATCGTTCCAAACAGAAATTTCATTATCTTTTATTGAAACTTTAATAGTTTTACAAGTTCTATCGCGAATAGTATGATCACGAGCATTAACTAAAATTTCATCATAAATTTTATATAAACCAGGTACAAAAGTAATTTCTCTTTTTTCTAATTTATCATTTTTATCATCAAATACCCACATATTTTCGGTGTTCTTTTCAATACTACCTATATACATACCGGACAGTTTTAAAACATGTTCATGTGGAGTTAATTGTTTATATTTATCTTCAATACTCATTTTAGTTTCTTTTGATGGCATATTTTTATAATTGGTTGTATTAATAGTTTTTTATTAAGTATATTTAATATCAAATTTTTTTAAATTTAAAGAATTATTACAATAGAAAAATAATAATAAAATGACAGATATATATCAAGATCCTAAATTTTATATACCACGTGTTGGGGGTGATTCTAATTTTAAACATGAAAAAGAATATATTGAAGATACTAAAAAAATATTACAAAAAGATCAAAAAAGAATTATTGAAAAAAATAAAAATAATTATGATCCATACGAAGATTATCAACAACAAATAGGAGTTTTAAATAAAACAAATGATAAACGTGAAGATAAAATAATAATAAATATTGATAGTCGACATCGTGTAAAAAAATCATCAATAATTTTAGGTGAAACAATACAATTAAAAACTGATCCTTTGCTATTTACTGAAGGTTCTAAAAAAATTTTTGTTCAAGATGCTGATCATAACTTTAATATTAATGATCGTATAACATTATCTAATATTACAACAAAACAAATAACTTTATATCATACTATAAATAATCCAGCCATTGAATTTAAACAAAATTCAAATTATGTTAAAATTAATGGTAAATTAAATTTACCAGAACCCTCTACAATATCATCTAAACCAAATTATATTAATAAAACAATGAGTGTTAAAATTAATGGTTTTCAAGGTGATACAAATATTAGAATTGGTAATATTAATATTAATGAAATAAATACTAATTTACAAGTTTATACAGATTTATCATTAAATGCAGAAAATATGGATACTGAAAATCAATTTGATTTAAATCCAGCTGATCAAGATCAATTTAGAAATCCATTTGCTCAACCAATTTTTAGTAATCAACATTTTTATATTAGACTCGATGAAAGATATGATGGATTAGAAATACCACCAAATGAATTTACAATGACAATACAATTAAATGAAATTTCTCAAATACCATTAAATTTATTAAATTGTTCAATTCCTATAACACCTAATAATTTAATTGGTTTTCAAATTATTACGGATATTGAAAAAGATGGTTATTTTTTCGAAGTTAATAATAACGCTCTTTATGATATAAATGCGGGTGGTCAAACAGTTATCGTTAGAAGAGTTGAAAATTTTATTAGTAGTTTTTCTAAACCTAATTTTTATACAATACAATTACCTTTAACAATTTCTAATATTATTGGTGCGGAAGTTAAAGGTTGTAATTTCCCACAACCATATAACATTACACAAAATAATAATAAACTTTATTTTTCTACATTAAATGAACCTAATACAGAAAGAATATTAGAAATACAAACAGGTAATCATACATTTGAAAAAATTATCGAATTAATTAAAATAGAATTTGATAATAATAAATTAGTTAAAGTTGGTATTGGTGCATTAAGTAGCGCGGTAGGTCAAACTAATATTGTTTTAGAAATAGTCGAAGAATTAAAAATTAATATTAATAAAACAACCCAAGAAATAGAATTTTCATTATTTGAATCAAGTATTATAGAAGAAGCAATATTTCCAGATGAAACTATTTTAGATATTTTAGATGAACAAACAGAAACTGGCACGGGACAAACACAAATCATTTATCCACAAAATAATAAAACAAAATATACTAAAAATTTTTCTCCTAATTTATCACAATATAAGGTCGCTGAAGTTAAAATATTTATCGAATATCCTTTTATAGATAGTCTTGAAATTGGTGATAATATTATTTTAGAAAATGTAATTAATACTCATGGCTTAGATAATTCATTAAATGATGAATTTGAAATTATAGAAATTACTACACAACCTATATTAATTGTTGGTGAATTTAGAGAAGGTTTTTATATTAAAATTGGAGGTAATGATCGATTAACTTTTAATAATACTTATATTCGTGCTAAAAATTATCAATTAACACCTGAAGGTTCTAAAACTCATGGTGGAACAGCAGTAAAAATTTTAAGAAAAAAACCTTTTAAAATGGATTTTTCAAAAACTGATACATTGGGTGAAGTTTTAGGATTTCGTAGTGTTGGTGAAGAATTTGCGATAACAAATTATAATGAAACAATTATAAATTCTAATGAATATTCTAATGATATTAATATCGATAGTGATCAACAACAAATTATTTTTAGATCATTGCCATTTAAACCATACCAATATGATTATTTTTTTATTGTTTGTCAAGAACTAAATAATAGTTTATCAACAGGACCAGTTAAAAATTACTTTTCAAAAATTAAATTAGATGATAATTATAATATAAATCGTGATATTGTCTATTATACATCTATACCAAATTATAAATTATATGAAAAACCAATAGATGAATTATTTGAACTTACATTTGAATTTAGAGATCCTAATAATAATCTTTTAGAATGGGCTAATTTAGAACATTCTTTTATTATTGAATTAACATATATTAAAGAAAAACCTCAAAATACAGAAATATCAGCATCTACAGGAAGAAACTTGTATTAATTTAATTTTTTATTATTTAATAAAAAATTAAAAATTTAAAATTTAAAATTTAAAATTTAAAATTATTGTAAAATATATAATATTTCAAAATTTCTTTCTTTTAATTGTAAATAATTTTTATAATTATTGATCATTATATTAATTTTATTTATAGTATCTTCAAATAATTTTTCATAGTATTCGAATAATTCACTTTCAAAATATTTATAAACTTTTGATTCTTTTGATATTGATATTATTGGTTCAATAATTAACATATCTAAAATTTTATCTAAATTATAGTTTTTATTAATTATTTCATATGGTAATTGTTCTAAAATATAATTTCGTAGATTTTTTAAATTATCTTCTAAATTTTCTAATTTACTATTTATATTTTTTTCACTATTTGTATTTATTATTTCTTCGGTTATTGATCTTAATATTGTTAAATATAAATTATAACATAGTGTTGTTTTTAATACATGAACTGTATGTTCTGTATCGTACGTATAATTAATATTTTTATAATAATTTAATATAATTTCTAATGTTTGTTTATTTATTTGATCTTTATTTTTTAATAAATCTTTTTCTAAATATTCAATTACATAAGGTATATTATGAACATTTAATAAACTTTTATTATCAAAAATATATTGTTTCCATAATTCATTATATTCATAATTATAATCAATATAATCATTAAATAAAGTATCATAATTTATAAAACTATCATTTAATAAATTATTTAATTTTCTTTTTTCTACACTCTTAATAATTTTAATATTATTACTAATATTTAATATCTGTTTTGAAATATTTTTATATTGATCATTTAAATCATTTATTTTGTTTTCTAAATTTATTATTTTAGTTTTATCTTTATTATGTGAGAGATAACTTGTTATTTTTGTTTTTAATAAATTTATATTTAATAATAACTCATCTTTTTCTAATTCTAAATTTTCTTTTTCTTCACGTAATACATTGATTTTTGAATTTTTATTTAATATTTGATTTATATCATTTTTAGACAAATTTGATAATATTGGTAATTTTTCATTAGTTGTTTTAATATAATTATCTAATAATTTTAATAATTCTATTTCATTTAGTGATTTTTTTGTATTTTTCCATAATGTCTCATTATACATTAATAATATTTGAGGTAATATTATATCTAAATTTTTTGGTATAAATTCTAAATCATCCTTTAATAAATTTGTTAAATTTTTACCAAATGATTTAAAATCTATAAATTCTAATTTAGATATTAAATAATCATATGGATTTACTAATTTATTACCAGTTATAAAAGCTCCATTATTTATTAATAATTTAACTAATTTTGGATACTGTATATCGATCGCATAATATAATGGTGTTTTTTCTATATTATCTATAATATTTGGACTCGCTCCTGTTTCTAATAATAATTCAAGTAATTCTAAATTTATAGTTAAATGACTATTCTCAGTTATCATATTTGAATTTGTATTAATATTAATTAATTCATGTGATGTTATATTTTTTTCTTCAAAAGATAAATTTGTATATAATAATTTTTGGATATCATTTTGTGTAGCAGTTTTAAAGTTTTTTGTAATTATTTTAAATAATTTAGTAAAATCAAAAGATAATTCTGGTTTCATATGTTCTACTATTGTTTTTAATATACTTTTTATTAATGCTTTATCTTTTTCTTCAGTATTATCGTCTTTTGATTCTTTTCTTGATGATATTTTATCACGATCTTCTTCTTCTTTATATTCACCAACTCCACCAACCATATACCCACCCCTTTTTTCTTTTGTAATAGATTTTATTACCATTATAGAAACTTTATTAATAGTTTTTTGTATCGAATTTATGATAATTTCATTAATTAAATTTGTTATTGTTATATTAATTAAATTATTTATTATATTTTCTTCTGTATTATATATTGTTTGTAAATAAGTTTTAAAATTATTTATTAGTTCTTCATATTCTACTGTTTTTAAAATATCTAATATATTTCTTATTAATTTTATTTTTATTAAATAAAAATGCTCATCTAAATATGTATTAACACATGGATATGCTCCTTTTGATATTAAACGATTATCTTCTTCAATTAATCCAATTAATCCTTTTTCTTCGTCGTTTAAATACTCATTATTTTCAGTAACTAAAAATCCTAATTTAATATCACGTGGTTTTAATCTTTTAGAACCTCCAAAAAAAATTTCTGGACCATAATCAAAATCATCCGAATCATTTTGGAATGGATTAAATAAACTCGCAACAGATTCATTATCAGAATTATCTTGTTGATCCACAATAGCTTGTTGATCCACAATACCTTGTGGAATAGCTTGTTGAATACCTTGTGGAATAGCTTGTTGAATACCTTGTGGAATAGCTTGTTGGGGAGCTATTGGTGGATTTATTTGATATGGATTAAATTCAGGAGCATTTATATTAAATTGACGTCTTACTTGTGGAGGAGCTTGTGGAGGAGCTTGTGGAGGAGCTTGTGGAGGAGCTTGTGGAGGAGCTTGTGGAGGAGCTTGTGGAGGAGCTTGTGGAGGAGCTTGTGGAGGAGCTTGTGAAGCCCCGGGAGGAGCTCCAGGATTTACTTTTGGAGGTGGTGGTATAGGAACATATTCAAAAATATATTTATTAAAAGTTATTTTATTTAATTTTATAAAATAATTATCATAAAAATAATTTATAACAAATTTATTTTGTGTTAGTGAATATAATTCAAATAAATTTGGAAATATATTAATTTTTTGGAATGAATTATAAAATATATTTTTAAAAGAATCTTTATCAACACGAGTTTCATTTAAATTTAAATATAAATAATTTAAAATAATATTTTTAGCGGAATGTTTATTAATATATTCAATAATTAAATTTATATCATGTTGAATTTTTATTAAATTATTAAAAAAATTATATAATAGACTATTTAAATCATCGATATTATAATCTTTAACAATTTTATAAATAAATAATATATGTATTCCAATTTGATTAACGGTTGTAATTAATTTTATAGTTTCTTCGGCGATTGTATATAAATCATTTAAAAAATCTTCATTATTAATAATATTTATAATTCTTTGTAAACTATAATCAACTTCTGAAATAAAATTATGTATTAAAATATTATATTCATCATAAATATTATTATCACGACTTTGTTTTAAATTTACAGGTTCTTTATTTTCTAAATTAATATTTTCATATTCTTTGATATCAACAGAATTTAAAATAACATTCATATTATTTATTTCATCAAGATAATCTTTAATATTATTATAATTAATAGGAATATTTTTAATAATATTATCTTTTAAATTTTGAATATCTACCGTAATTTTATTTAAAATAATATCATTTTCAATATCTATTTTTTTGAAAGTATTATATAATTTAGTATTAAGTGAATTACTAACTTTACTTATAAATTGTGTAAATAATTTTTGAATAGCATTATTTTTTTCATCATCTTTTAAATTTGATTGATTTAAAATATTTTTAATATTTTGATTATAAAGTTCTTTAAAATTTTCATAATCATTATAATATAATTCTGGATATTTTTTAAGAGTTTCAACAATATGTGTAATATATTGATTATAATCTGTATTATTATTAATTATATCTAAAATTTTTAAAGAAATTTTTTTTAAATGTAATAAATTAATATCTTTTGGTTGTTCTTTAATTTTAGTTGGTTCTTGTATCATTTTAGTTCCAGTAGTAGCTAAATGAATAGCATTAAAATTTTGATTAGTAACGTTATTAACATTGGCATCGTTTTTTAATAAATATTTAACTATTAAAAAATATTGTTTTTTAATAGCTAATAATAATGGTGTAAAATTTTCATTATTAAAAGTATCAATTGGTGCTCCATTCAAATGTAAAAATTTAAGCATATCCAAACGATTAATTTCTGTTAAAGATGGGTTTGGGGAATTTATAATAAGATGTATTAAACTTTCACCATCATCTGTTTTAATATTTAAATTTGTGCTATTTTCTAACATAAAATTTTTAATTTTATTATAATCACCATCATTTACTAACGAAAATAATTGAGTTTTTATATTTTCGGAAATATTTTGTTGTGGTATATGATATTTATCAAATAAAGATGTATTATATTTTCTTGGTTTTTGTTTATCGGGTTGTTTAAACATCCCAACTTATATATTATTAATATTATATAATTATAATTAATTTTAATCATAATTATATTTTTTATTTAGTTTATTTAGTTATTTTACTTGCGCGATAATCATTTAATTTTTCACATGTTTTTTTTGTCATTGCACATTTGTTATTAATATTTTGAACATGCGCGCGATTATAATCACGTTTTTCTTGATTAAAATGACGTGGTAACATTCTTGTAGGATAGTTATGCACACATTTAGATTTCCAGCACGAATGATTATTTTTATAATATTCCCATTCTTTCTCTAAAATGTGACCACCAGTTTGTTGTAAAAATAAACGGTATTCGTCATCACGATAAATATCATTAATATATTTTATATATTCGTTTCTTCGTGTTGCTAATTTATAATCAGTTATATCTCTAAACCCATCGGACATCATTGGAGGACAGTCATTAAAAAAATTATCCATTTTATATAATTATTAATTAGATTTTAATTTTTTTAAATTATTATATAATTCAAGTTTTGAATAGTTTTTATATTTATTATTTATTTCTCGTCCTATATCCAAATTATTATCTTTATTTAAATTTTGTAAATCTTTTAAATTATAATATCTTATATGTTTTAATTTTTTTACTTCTTGATCTTCTTCAACTTGATCTTCTTCAACTTGATCTTCTTCAACTTGATCTTCTTCGTCTTCATATTGATTTTCTTCGTCTTCATCTTGATCTTCTTCATCTTGATCTTCTTCATCTTGATCTTCTTCATCTTGATCTTCTTCATCTTCTTCATCTTGATCTTCTTCATCTTGATCTTCTTCAACTTGATTTTTTTTAACTTGATTTTCTTCGTCTTCATCTTGATCTTCTTCAACTTGATTTTCTTCGTCTTCTTGATCATTTTCTTTTATTTTTTCTTCTTGACTTTTATCACTTTCTTTATATTCTTCATTGTTATGATCTATTTCTTGTTCTGTTTTATCAATTATAATATTATTTATTTTATTTTCTATATTATTTACTTCATTTGTTAATATTGTTTTTGTTAATGATTTTTGTGAAGATGATGATTTTTGTGAAGATGATGAATTTTGTGAAGATGATGAATTATGTGAAGATGCTGAATTATGTGAAGATGCTGAATTTTTTGAAAATGTTGAATTTTTTGAAAATGGTGAATTTTGTGAAAATTGTATTTTTTGTGATCTATTAGAAAATATAGAATTATTAGAATAAGTATCAATTGAATTATTATATAATGATTTTTCTTCATCAATAACTTTATTAAATTGTTTTTTTACTGTATTAACATGTGGTAATTTATATTCATTTAAAATATCATCTAAAGTATTTGATGATTTAACAGATTTTATTAGAGAATCTTTTGAATTTTGTGAATTTTCTAATCCTTGTGAATTGTTTGAATTTTGCGATTTAGTTAATTCTTTTGAATTATGTGAATTATTTGAATTATGTGATTTTGTTAATTCTTTTGAATTATGTGATTTTGTTAATTCTTTTGAATTATGTGATTTGGTTAATTCTTTTGAATTATTTGAATTTAATGAATGATTTAAATTATTAAATTTATCAGAACATTCGGCAAAATTATCACTCATATATAAAGATTTACAAGAGTTACTATTAACAAAAATTTTATTATTTTCACTATCATCGGATTCACTAAAATGGTTATTATTTTTAATTTTAAGATGATGTAAAGAATTAATTTTTTGTAATTCATCTAAATTTTCAATACTAATGTTTTTAATTTTAACAATAGCTTTATTAAGAGTTTTATCAACAGAATCTATAATATTATTATTAGTATTATCATAATTATGAATAAAATGATTTATTTTTGAATTAAGTGATGTTTTAAGTTCCCATGCAATAAATATAATAATCAATAACATAATAACAATTAATATAATAAAATGACTGTTCATAATATTTTGTTTATATAAATAATATTAAAAAAAACTATAAGTTTTAGACTAACAAAAAATTTAAATTATTATATTATATGAATAATTTAATTAATAAAAATAATATTAATAAAATTATAAAAACTATAATATTACATTTAACTATAATTTTTTTATCACATTTTTTATCAACTATAATTGAAACCGATGATAATATATTAAATATAGAAATATTAAAAAAAATGTTATATACAACATTATCAATTATTTTTTATTATACAATAATTGAAAAAATGTTATAATTCAATTAATTTATTTAATTAATTAAATTATAAATTAAATTTCTAATATAAAAATATATATTAGAAAATGACAAAATTTAATGTTCAATATAAATTTTTACGTCAAACTGGATTAGCATCAGTATTATTTATATTATTAAAATATATTCCATTTTTTAAAAATAAATTATCTATGAATGAAATCGGTTTAATTATTTTATCTATACTAATTATTTCTATTTTAGCTGATGTTATCTTAGTTTATATTAATGATAATAATTCAAATAACAATTGTGGTTGTGATATAGAAGGATTCGAAACTAAAAAAATTACACAACATGTATGTACACCAGTAGTTACAGAAATTCCCGATATAAATCAAAATAGTCAAGGAAACATGGGTCAAGGAATGGGTCAAGGAAACATGGGTCAAGGAATGGGTCAAGGAAACATGGGTCAAGGAATGGGTCAAGGAAACATGGGTAAAGGAATGGGTCAAGGAATGGGTCAAGAAAACATGGGTCAAGGAATGGGTCAAGGAATGGGTCAAGAAAACATGGGTCAAGGAATGGGTCAAGGAATGGGTCAAGGAAACATGGGTCAAGGAATGGGTCAAGGAATGGGTCAAGGAAACATGGGTCAAGGAATGGGTCAAGGAATGGGTCAAGGAAACATGGGTCAAGGCATGGGTCAAGGAATGGGTCAAGGAAACATGGGTCAAGGAAATGGACAGGGTAATATGGGTCAAGGAAAT
>Ga0307982_1005023_pt1 | contig 10397 bp, 2 predicted proteins | sample OrgLakmetagen989_FD_201847 | JGI IMG/M metagenome (GOLD analysis project Ga0307982, IMG submission 201847) | Saline water microbial communities from Organic Lake, Antarctica - #989 | ecosystem: Environmental > Aquatic > Non-marine Saline and Alkaline > Saline | place: Antarctica: Organic Lake... | reverse complement strand
GGAGGGGCTGCAAACCTGGGCTGGGGGGCAGCTGCAGAAATCGCCTGCCTCTCTTTCAGTCGATATCTTCGATGTTTTTGGTTGGCATCTCCCAAGCAAACAACTAATGGCACCCGTGTCGAGCAGTGGGACACGCATATTTCACTGCATGCGAAAGAGCCGCCCTCAACTCGGGCCACGCTTGGTTGGGTCTGCGCAATTTTTCTTCGTGCCATTTGCTGCCTTTCAAACACTGCGTGATTATGTGTGCACTGAAGGCAAGCACCCTTGAGCGAGCAAGGCAAGCATTTGCATCAGGATCAATCTTGGGGGGAGGTTCCTTCGCTTCGTATCCTCTTGACAGCTGTATTTCAAGTGATGGGTCAGTGGCGCAGTGTGTCACGTCGCGTGCGACTTCGCAATATACGGATGCTTTTTCTCTTCTTGCAGCTTTGATCACAATATTTTGAGCTCAACCCATGCATCGATTCGAGCAGTTTCGGGAATTAATGTGCAACTTGACCTGAGCCCCGCAACGCAGCGGCGTGCTCTTCAAAGCCAGGCTAGAGCGAGCGACGTAATTTCTGCCGCAGCTGCTCAGACGCTTCTGTTCTTGGACCCTGACCAAGCACAGAGTGCTGCTGAAGCCGCACACCGCGACACACTTACGCATTGGCAGCCGCTTGCATGGGCCATACGATCCAGTACCAAACGAGACCTCGCTGCAGTGTTTCAGCGCTGGCGTAGGTGGCGCCGCCCGGACCCCCCCACAGATCATTCCCGTGCGCTGATGCGCCACAACTTTGTCAAGTGGCGCGACTTTGTGTATAGACGAAAAGGCATGCGAGTACTAGCAGGCACTGTTCACAATGTTGCCTTCCGCGCTCTCACTCGCCCGGCGTTTAGTCACTGGCGGTTGTACGCAAGTTGGCTGACTCTGAAAAACGCGGCGGTTCTGGCCGCGTGGCGCAGGCGGGAGCTGAGAGAGCGCTTTGACAAGTGGGTGGAGAGGACACGGCGCCGTATATGGCTTCGGCGTCTGTTGCACCGCATGTTGGGCGCCTCCCGCACTGGCATGCTGCTGTTTGCATGGCAGCGTTGGGTGCGCCACACTCGTTTTCTGAGAGCAATTGAGATCATGCAGCGACACATGCGCATGCGCAAGGCATGGGTGCTTTGGCGAGATGCTTTGCGTTTATCCCATGCACTTGCGGGTATGTCCTCCCAAGCTGCCCTACGGCGGTATTGGCAGCGCTGGCGGGCATACATAGTTCGCCGTCGACGGGAACGATACTTCCGCATGCTTTGGCTCCGACTGCAGCGCAAAGCCGCTCTGCGACGAGCGTGGGATAAGTGGTTGCAGCTGCCGCCAGCGTTTCGGCCCGAGTTTGTTGTGCGGCCGGAGGATCTCAGTGTGCCTGCCCCCCCCAGTCCAGCTTCAACCGCCAGCACTCTGCCCGATGCTCAAGAGCCCGACCCTACACGCATGCGCCCTGCTTTGTGTGCATGTCTGCGGGGCTTTGCGGCACCTTCACGGCGCTACAGTGGTGTTCCGCGTGCCCTACTGTGCATAGGGGGGCACGAGTCTGATTCGGGGGGGCTGCATTTCAGGCAGTACCTGCAGCGAGGCCTCATGGATGACACACCGTCTGCATTGGCCCGGGACCGGAAAGGCACGCTGGTGCCCTGCCCGGTGCATGGTCTGTCAAGGGGGGGTGCAGGGCGCTCTTCCCTCGCACAGCAAACTGCCGCCAACAAGCGGGCTGCCGAAGCTCTGGCAGCCTTCAAGCGCATGTCACGTGCGGAAATTGAAGCTCGTCGTGGCAGCTCCCGCGCAGCCCGGTTGCGGCGCCAGGCGGAAACCGCCTCGAAGCGGCAGCAGCAAGGTAGGAGTAGTCGCGAGCTTGTGCAGCGCGCCTCACATGGCTCGCGAGGTGCAGCCCTTGCACAACGAACACCGGTGCCGTCTGTTCAGCGACAGACAGCTGAGCGCAAGGCCGACGACAGCAAACGCCGTATGGTGGGGGGGCGGTGTTCCGCCAACGAACACATGCTTCGTCGCTTGGACGCGGCAGCGGAGGTCTTTGCATCTGTGAACCGAGGTCGAGGGGGGGTGTTCACCACTCACAGCTCTGCTGCTGGTGAAGCAGTGATAGTGCCCTACCAGCAAGTGGGGCCACCTGGGCGCCTGGACTGGGATGAAAGCTCTGCGGTTTGGCCAAGTAATAATCGTGTGGGTGTTGCCGACACTGGTGCGTTCGTTGTTGAAGACGCCAAGCAGACAATAGATGGCCAAGAACACCCATGGAGGGCAGGCAAGTCCACACAGGGCTCCATGGACTCAAGGGGGGCTAAGGAGAGTGGCAGCTTATCGAGATCTGGCGCAGTAGACACTGGGGGCAGGTTTCCCCCCCCTGCAGTGCGCTGTGCCTCGCCCCCTGGAGGGGGCCCTCATGACACGGAACACGGAACACCAAAAGCGTTCCGCATTGACCAAGGTGCTTCATCTCAGTCAGTAGCTGGCAGCTGCGCCGCAGCTGCCCCTCTGAAGCCTGTAGGCTGGCGACGCCCCGCTGTACCAGCTGCCGTGGCCGTCTCAACGGACAGATGGATGGAAGAGCTGCCTGCTGGAGCAGCAGAGGTGGGCCCATCAGGTAGCCTCGTGCTGCGCAGCTCTGCACCGTACGCGCCGCTGTCTCAGATGCGGGGGCAGCAGGCCTCGCAGTGGGTGGACACTTTTGTGCAGCCCCACGAGGTGATGGGGGGGGCCGCTCTCAGGCGCAGTGTGGATACTGTGCACGACCTGCACCGACGAGAGCGCAGTGAGAGCAAGTGGGCTCATAAGTAATGTACTGTTGTTGCTTCGGCTGCTAGTGCTGTGATGTAGTCTTGCGGCACAACCTCGTGCAAGCTTCCCAGGGTGCGTGCAATGCAGCGTCTGCCAGAAGGGTGACAAGGAACCATATGGTGTGGTGGGGTGCGCGAATAAACATTTACTTGGTGCATGCGGGTGCCCCAAAAGCACAGTGACACAGAGCTGATCGCTTTTTGGCCCCACAGCACGACCAAGGGCTTCTGCTTGAGAAGATCGGGGCACTCCTGCAATCCCACAGTTGCGCTCCAGACGCTCGGGGCTGTTATAATGCAACGTTACATACTTGAAAGCTATATACAGTTATTGCACCTGCTTTGGGGCTGCACAGTCTGCAGTAGCTGACCCTGACAGACCCTCATACAAGGGGCGCTTCAAGAAATATTTCTGAAACGCCACACTCTTTCAAGCTCAGTTTTCATTTACAAAAGTCTGTGAGTCTCGGTCAAATATCGTATGAAACTAGCCAGTAGGAAGTTTCCCGTTGTTTGATTTGCTAAACAGCTACTGTTGGAGATTGAGAACCTACCGTCCAAGCCGCGGTCGCTGTAGACTGCAGCTAGCATTGAGTTTCCACGGGTGCTTCTGAAACACGTGGCAATCCCACGAGATGGGCTGTACGGCATCAAAATCTCAGGTTATTCAAGCTGGGGACAAATACACAGCTGGCGCAAGCATAGACGACACCGGTGTGGACTCTGAGCAAACTGCGCCCAGAAACTCCGCTGGGCAGCAGCCAGCCGACGCTCTGACAGATATGACTCAGGTGCGTGATACTGTGGATCCGTCGCATTCATGTTAATATTTTTGCTGCAGTTACGGGGTGATGCACCTGGTGCCGGGTTACTTTCTCCAAATGCAATTGACCCATCCGAGGAGTTGTTTGGCGAGCCAACGGCTGAGAAGCCCCCAAACGAGGATGACGAAGGTAAGTGCCACTCTAACTTGAAGCCTGCATATTATGGCACATCATGTATTGCAGACGACCTGGCCGTTTTTGCCGAGCAGCTAAAATCTGCACAGAAGAGTGCCAAGAAACGGTATGAAACTTTGGCACGATGCGATTGCCTCGATACACCCGCACAATCTGCAGGGGCGTGGTGGTACGCAAACACAACCAAGAAATCGTTGCTCAAGACTCCAGCTCGGGAGCAAACGCCCAGAATGTGTCTCAAAGTGGCGTGGATGAGTTGGGGTATAGGCTACCGGGCATGGGTGATGAAAACCAATTTGAGCTGGAGTCTGGGGCTGCTGGCGTGCCCCGCACACTTTTTGGACAAATGTCTAGCCATGGGCAATCAAAACTCGCAGAGGATGACTATGATTTTGGTTCTCCGCAGCTTTCCGATGCGCTGGAACATTCTGCAGCAGAGCACTGCACCACTGCTGCAGGCGTAGCACCCAACGGCACGCACAGCCACAGCTCCGCACCCGCACTGCATGTGCGAGCTGGCAGTGACCTGGGACTAGATGAGGGCCTGCTGCAGCACGGCGGCTCCCCTTGTCGGTCTGGGCTGCACCGCACCGAGTCCGACCCCTCCCCCACACAAGGGGACAGGGAGCCTCCCTCCTTCGGGGGGGGGGGGCAGCCACAGTGCACTGCAATCACCAACTGTTATCCTGTCTGCGGGACAAAGCGCCCCCATCAGCAGAGCTGACAGTGGTGCTGGCGGGGCGCAACGATGAGCCCCCGCACAGCCTGTATACAGCGCAGCGCAGGGACATGCCACCCACGTGTGAGATGTACTGGCAAGGACACAGCGATTGTGAAGGGCACCTCATAGCACGCGCATTAGGCAGAGTCAAGCTTAGCGAGCTTGGCAAGCTGCTGCAATTGGTGCTCACTACCCCCCTCGCAGGGCTTCACGCCCATGAGCAACTCCGACTGGCACAATTTGCCCCTGAGAACACGAAAAAGGTTAATCAAACATTTGCATGTATTTCTGATGCTGGCTGTCAGCATGGTTTGCCAAGAATAGTCACCTCACACTGCGTGAAGCCAGTCAAGCACTGCGGCGATTGCTCGCTCGATTGTGATTGCCAGTCTGGGGCACTCCGTGGTTGGGCCATTCTGGTGAAAAAGCACCAGTTGTCACATTCTGCAAACATCGTGGAATTATGTCTGTTGCGTCGGGTGATGTAAGTATCGCACAGTTATTTTGCTTTCGAAGTCCCCAAACAAATTCTGCGAGCACAGACATATGCAAGCGAGATAGTGCCGGGTGTATACCAGCTTGTGGAGGCAGTTGCACACAGCCGAAGCCTATATGGTCACATCATTGATAGCATAGATACCCTGACAGAGGCTGTCATGTCAGAAAGCGGCGACTCTACAGTGTCATGTGCGTCTGCGGAATTAGATGTGTGGCCCGTCCAGCCGCAGGAAGCGCTCAGCACCCTCCTTTGTCTATGCAGGCAAAGCACTTCACCGCGCATGTGAACGACTTGGCTTCGGTCTCTCTGTGGAGTCTGTTCAAGAAATTTTGAATCATGTTTCGGAGCAAGTCGGTGCCAGTGGGCCCTCAGCAGCAGCATGGCCATTGCGACACACGCCTGCGCCGACATCTGTCACAAAGGAGGCCCTGGTGTCCGCGCTGCAGCCAGAAGTAGATGCCTACTTGCACCGTCTGCACAAGCCGGCCTCTCGAGCCACCCCCCCCAGCGCCGGCCGCCCCCCTAGGCACGCCACAGCCGCCCCCCTTGCTCCCCTCCCAGCCGGCACAGCTGCACACAGCGCAAGCCCAGCCAGCGACGGCTCCGTGGATGTGGAATCACTGGGGACATTCTCCCCAGCACCGGGGCCTGAGGGGGGTTGGGAGCCTGTGGATGATGGAGTGGTCCCGTCAATGGCGGATCACGTGACCCCCCCCTACAGCCCCCTTGCCCAAAGTGCAGACCAAGCGGCAGAGGCTGCCAGTATTTTAGCAGTGGATCCGGCAGATCTACCCCCGCTGCCTCAGTCCAGGGGAACGTCATCTCTGGCCTCGTCAGCACCTGTTTCACCCCCCCTTGCACCCCGCACAGGGGGGCCGCTCCCCGCGATCGATATCAGTGGTGGTGAAGCAGCTTCTGTGGCTTCTTCTGTCCGCCAACGGCTGCCCTCGCATGTGCAGAGCTTCCTGGCGGACGCCCGAGGCTGGAGTGATGCAGGTAAGCCTGTCAATGGAGGTTTTGCGAAGGAGCACAGTGCTGCGTCGGAGTCAGATGGCGACTCTTTCAGCAGCAGCACCGTGGACGGAGGCGAGATGGTGACCCAGTGTGAAAACGGAGGAACCACCGCAAGTGCAAGTGCAAGTGCAAGCGCAAGTACGAATGGGGGCCCAGAGCACAGGAGGCAGCGCAGCGATGCATCGGCTGGTATGGTATCTGAGGCCCCCCTGTCCCCTGTTTCTCGCCTGTACAGTGACTCCACGTACAGCGCTATGGACAGCACCAGATCTCAGCGGTCTCCTTCCGGCAGTACATGGGACGCAAGGGTGCAAGGCGAACGCCGCATGCCAGCTGCAACTGCAACTGCAGCATCCGGGGTCAAGTCGCCAGGTTCCAGAGAACAACAGAATGCCATAGTCGGCACCCCCCCCACAGTGCTTCAGTCTGCTAAGGGGGGGTTCCTCTCGCCAGAGCTGTCAGCATTGCTTGCGGAAATGGAGGGGGAGAGTAGGGGGGTGGAGGGGGGGGTACCTGCACCTCCGAACCCGCAACAACGCACTGCTCGGCCTGTGTCGCCACTCACTGAGTCATCAGTGGAACAGGATCAATTGGAGGACAGCGGAGGCGATAGTGTGTTCGAGGGGGGGTCCAGCGCCCTGCACCCAGATGACGCACCGGAGCAAACAGCAGCAGTGTCGGCCTCCAGAAGCAGCAGTGAGGAGGAACTCCCGCTCAAGCTCATGGCCCGGGGCCACACACCGAACAAAAAAAATGTTCCGGCAGCACCCTCCGGCGACGCCACGCCCGTGCCCGCGGCTGCGCCTGTGGTGGCTGCGGAGTGGACCTCCCCGCCCCCCTTCTCGGGCTCCCTGGCGAGAGTGGTACATCCCAGTGCAGCGGTATCTGTGACTCCATCTACCCTGGGCCCGGTGGATGCAGCTGCCTACAGCGCTGCGGAAGGGGGGGGGCTGAGCGCTGCTTCCTCCACCTACGGCGAGGTACGGGCTCCCTTCGACTCCCTGCTGCTTGCCCAACTTCAAGCAGAACATGCACAGCAGCCCCCAACAAAGAATCATGTCACACAGGCAGCACTGCACAGTACTGCAGAAGGAGATCAGGGGGGGAACGACAGCGATTCTGGGCTCCCCTCCACCGCCGCTGGCAGTGTCATGTCCTTGGAACAGCTGGCTTTTTCAGCACTGCCCAGCTCGGAGAGCGGGCCACACAGCCACAGCGCACATACAGCACAGCGTGCACATGCTAGCGGAACAGGTGAAGCTTCACCCCGAGCAGGTACTGTAACCCCCCTTGACCCTCCTGTCGTGTGGCGCTCCCCTGAAGGCTCCCCCTTGACCCCCCAAGCCCTCGCCACGGCGCACAAACAACTGGATTCTGCGTTGGATGGGATGCACAGCCGTCTCGCTGCAGTGCTGGCACGTGCCGCAGCGAGCGGAACCGCCAGCGCAGTCACCAGTGCAGTGGTGACTCGTGCAAGCACCCCCCCCTCAAGTGGCCAGGTGTGGCAAGACGGTAGCGTTTCAGGTGCTCAGTCTGCATTCAGCACCTCTCAAAGTGTGTCCAGAGCATCTCCGACTGCGTTCGTCGCGGGCAGTGCGGCGAAGGGGCTGCAAGGGGGCTCAACTGCCAGTAGCGGCAGCGAAGGATTTACCACAATTCTGTCTTTGCAAACCCAGCTCATGCGTGCCATGGATACCAATAATGCCCTGAAACAACAGCTCACAGTGCAGCAGTCTGAGAAAAACACGCTTGTGGTTGAGCTCGGAACAGCGCTGGAACAGCTTGACACCGCAGCGGAGGCGTTGGAAGCCTCGGCTGAAGCAGCACAGCGAACACACCAGGAACACCAACGAACCAAGAGCCAGCTTGACGCCATCAACAGGGGGCAGGGGGGCTCAGAGCAGGCCACACGCCGACTTTTAGGCTTAGCTATGCTGTGGCGACAAGTGTGGATCATGAACGCCGTAGCCAGCGCCGCTGGTCTGTGTTCTGCGCAGACTGCTTGGCTACAGCGGCTGTTGGCTGCCTACAGCGGAGATCAAGGCAGCGGCATTCAACAGAGTCCTGTGGTGCTGAATCTGGGCGCGACGGGGCAAGTGATCCCATCGCCTGTGCTGGCTGCCGCTCGGGCTATTGCCGCATCGGAACACAGCGCCATGCAGCGTGCAAGCGGAACACACGACGACAGCGAGCCAACACTGCATGCAGCACACGTGGCCACCGCCTGCACCGTCGTCATGCCCTCGTGGGCACCGACTCGTGGTCATGCTGCAATCACCGGGCTAGCCCTGGCGCAGCTTGGGGCCCCCTCGGGCGCTTTGACCCCCCCCTCCAGCATGAGTGCAGAGTCTGTATTGAACGCTTGCAAGGCTGTGGCCTCCACGCAGTTCCTAGCCAGCGTGCGGGGGGCCGCAGTACCCCCCCTTGACACAGATAGCGTCAGGGGACTCATGGCCGTGGGGGCCGAGGATGAGAACGACTCCAGTTCTGTGTTCTCGGTTGAAGGAGAACCACCTTCTGCCCGAAAGTTCGGTGCAATGATGACGGTGGAGGGCGTGGTGGATGCCCTGCGCCTGCTGGGCTCACCCAAGGCTGGGGGGGGTGCCACCTACATGGGCTTCTCGCTACCTGCCTCCCGCCTGGCTGATCCCCCCCTAGACATGACCGTCACAGAGCTAGATGGCGAAGTCACTCTGGTGCCCTCTGGTACAGCGGCTGGGAGGGGTGGCAGTGCATCAGGTGTGCTTCCGTCTCGCGCTTTCCGATTTCCAGTGTCCCGTTATTTAGGCCCCCTCACCCCCCCCTCGGCGCTGGTGCGTGGGGTTGTTGAATCCCCCACGAACAACGATGCAGCCATAGGTGATGCCCCTGCCTTGGGTGTTCTGTGTTCAGCGCTGGCAGGGGGCATGCTGGATGTGGGCCTGGTGCTATCGGCTTGCAGTGTGGACGCGGTGCAGGGTGCCGCCGGGCGCCTGCACGCGGGACTTCTTGAGACAATTTGGAACGGCGTGACTGCGCTTCGAACGGCCGGATCAGTGGAGGCTGCTGCAACAAGTGCAGGCCAGAACAAGGGCTTTGTACCGGAGGGTGTTCGCATTGGCTTGTCGTACTGTGCGTGCTCCGACCAAGGCGATGTCGTGGACTTGCTGCAGCGGGAATGGGACGCAAAGGGGGTCAAGGGGGGCTACGAAGCTGCACTGCACAACCCGCATGTTGTGACAGCACCATCCCTTGCTGCAGCCAAGCGCTGCGCAGAGCTGGGATTCCGTCGGCGTATGGACTGGTCCACTGGCCTTCTTGTTGCTGCCAGCCAGCGCGGCGCAGGTGGCATACCCACGCGCAGCAATGCGTTTGAGTCGCCTGCCAGGGCCCCAGCCAGCAGAAATGCGGGATATTGCGCCACACCGGCCACCCCAGCCACGCAGTCCCCACACCCCACATCATGTGCGTTCACACATGGCATCTTGCGACTGCACCTTCTGCGCCAGCGAGGCGTGGAGGGGGGTGGAGACCCCCCTGCACCCCCTTTGCGGGCAAACATGTCGGAGCTCACAGCAGAGTATGACATTGTCGGGACACTTGTGCTTGCGGAAATTGGGCCCAGTTCCGCGTGCTGGCCTCGTTTGTTCGGGCAAGGGGCGACACCCCATGTGCCAGCTAGGGAGGGTGCGTGCCCCTTCGCCAGCGCAGTGCATGCCGTGTGGCAGGCACAGGGGGACGCTACGCAGGGCGACACTGGCTCAAATGCGTCCGCTGCCGCCAGTGTGGAGCTGCCCCTTGCCCAGTTTCTGGCGCAGTCACTTGTGCGTCCTCGCAGTGCAGTCACAGCTGTCGCCACAGTGGGACCCGACATTGCTCAGTTGCTGCATGATTCTGGCGCAGATTGGCAGGGCACTGAAGAGAACATACACTCCACAAGTGACGGGACTGCTGCGTCCACCCCTCCGCATCGGCCCAAGCCCACAGAAGCTGCTGCGAGGGGGGGCTTCGTGCAGTATGGGGGGGGGGTGGTACCTGAGGAAATCGACGAAGGAAGGGATTCCCAGGCAAGGCACACTGAGTGGATGGATACGCAGCGTGGTCCATCCCACACACAGTCCCCAGCTGACCAGTATTGTCTGGGGAGTGCTCGCCACACCCTCCTGTCATCGCTCCTGGCCACTCCCCCCGCGCTGCGGCCGCTTGCGTTTGCAACGTGCCTAGCAGCCACCGTGACACAGCTACCGCCGGCGAAATCAGCATCAGGGGACAACGCTGCTGGCGGTACATTGCCCTGGGCATCGCTGGTGCAGTCCCCTGCTATCGTGGAAGGGCCCGCAACGCGTGGGGGTCAGCAGCGACTCGAGGGGGTGGACGGGGGGGGTGGCAGACAAATGGT
>Ga0307982_1005021_pt1 | contig 10400 bp, 5 predicted proteins | sample OrgLakmetagen989_FD_201847 | JGI IMG/M metagenome (GOLD analysis project Ga0307982, IMG submission 201847) | Saline water microbial communities from Organic Lake, Antarctica - #989 | ecosystem: Environmental > Aquatic > Non-marine Saline and Alkaline > Saline | place: Antarctica: Organic Lake... | reverse complement strand
GGTATCGAGATTTATCTCGGGCGGTGCCGTCTGCCGCCAACTCCATGGGGCAGTATGGAGAACAAATGGCAGAACAGCGAAGCTATCGATCCGACCCCATCAACGCTGATATGGTCATTGCCCAGCTTTCGCGCAAAGTGTTGAATTTGGAAACCCAGGTGGCTGGGCTAAATGCTCGTGTAGAAGTGCTGCAACGGTCAGCACAAGCTGCCGATTCTCTGAGAAACACTGCAAACTTACTACGATGCAAAATTGTAGACACTGGGTTGCATGAAACACCCAGAACGTCAGAGCCTGCAGCATTTTCTGGACGATATGCGGGGTTTTCATTTCGCAACTCTGGGCAGCCTGCACAGGCTGGCGCACACGAGCGGGCAGCTGCTGCGCCCTCAGAGCCTGTGGCGCCACTGTGGGCCCTGGAACTGCAAGCCACATGCGCAAAACAGCACACTCGCATTCGAGAACTGGAGCTGCAGCTTGCATTGAGCAGCAGGTCCCTGGAATCAGGGCCGGCCTCCTCCGCCACGCCCCCCCCGGGCGCCCCTGGTGGCAACAGCGGCGCAGCCGGCGGCACCGGGGGTGCACCCACGCCACACAGCAGGTCTCCCGCTACCTCTGGTAAAGTACACACCCCACACACTGACCGCGTGGCCTCGAGTGCTGCACGCCTCGCAGCCGCCTCGAGGGGGGGTGGAGCTGCGCAGCCCCCCCCCGCAAGCGCCAGCTGGCAGCCCAGCCAAGCCCCCGCAAGCAGTGCAGTGCATACAAGCAGCACGCATGCAGCTCAGTGGCCTGCCCACAATTTGTTCGCAAGCTCAGCCGCCACCCCCTTCGTGGATTCCGTAAACCAGGGCCCCACAAGCACACGGGACTTTCTGTCGTCCAGTCAACGGTTCCAGCATACCGGCACTGCCAAGCACTTTTAGTTGTCACTCTGGCTTAGTCCTACAGCCCCCGAAAGCGATGCCCCAATGGCCAACTCCGACATATCAATCTTCACCACTCTGATATTCTGCTGGTGATTTTCAAGTTCTGCGAAAAACACTTTGCCTGCCTCCCCGGTTGTGGTTTCAACCCAAGCTTCAATCTATCCTACGCATGACCATGGTCGCATTGGATGTCGCTGCAGCTTGTTGCCGTACGCGTGGCCCAACTTGAACCTATCAATACATTTGAGCGCAGACGGCGTGGACTGCTGCCAATGCGCAGTGCCCATGTGGAAAATGCACCCCCAGCGATGCGGTACTCATAGTGTTCAGAATCAAGTTCATGCAGTCCTTGGCAGCCTACGCACGCCCCCCAGAGGACAGGCAGCCACAGCAGGGCACTGGCCGAGAAATTACTCATACCGTATTTGCAGTAACGATGCACTGACATCGGAGGCCAAGCAGGGTGAGCGCATGACCTGCGGAAATAACTGCAGAAGTTTCTCCTCCTCCCCCGGCATGGCGACGGCAATGGAGGCGCTGAGCAGTCCGTTTCTGCGCAGAAAGTACGCCAAGACATCTGCATGCGCCTGCCCCAGCTGGCTGGTGACAAACACCGCTGTGGGCAACGGGATGCCTTTGCTGCAGGGAGCAAGCACCTGTCGCTCCAGCTCAGCTGTAGTGCTCGCCACGGCGTAGCTGCACACGCTAGGAAGCTTCCCAAGGATGTGAACCAAAGCCTCAGCGGTGGTCTTGCGTGGCGTCACCACCAGCACGTGGTGCCGGCAGTCTGTCGGATGGAACTTCCGACACTGCACCATGCTTGCCGCCGTCACAGCCTCCAGTGCTCGTGCCTTGCTGGCCAGGTCAATCACCGTCACCTCCATGAGCTCCTCGGGTGGGCGCAGGCCGCCCTCGGTGCCGGCCAGCACTTCAACGGACCACTGCCGCTTGCCGACGGAGATCTGATACCCCTCCGCCGCCCCCGCTGTGGCAACGCCTGCACGGGGGGAGCTCCCTGCGTACAGCAGCCTGTCGGCGGCGCACTGCGCCTCGTGCGCTGCCGCTGCGCCCGCAGTTGGGTCATCGGCCGCAAAGTTCGCACCGTGCAAGTCCACCTGCACCACACGAGGCCTGTCCAGCGCCCCCTCTTCCAGCGACAGGGGGTCCACAGACGGGTGCAGTCCCTGCATGGGGCCCTCACGCACCCGCACATTGGGGTGCAGTGCTGCAGCAATCTGTTCCAGGAACATGTCTTCCAGCCTAGCACTGTTGAGCTGGTGTGAGGTGTTCGACCGACCACCCAGCTGCGCCGCAGCGGCGGGCACGTCGCCAGCATTGGGCAGGGGTGTCTGGGCTGCAGGGCCGGGCGTAGCTTTGCTCTCCGACCTGCCCGAGCCCTCCTCTGCCACACCGGCAGCCGTGGCGGCCCTGGAGATGGATGGGGCAGCAGCGCCGGTGCTTTCATTCTGCGTGTCTTCTTCGGAGCTTCCCAGGGCAGACATCTGGTTTGCCATGGCTTCCAAGGGGTTGCAGCGCCGTGCAAACACCGAAAACACCGCTTGTGTGATGCCAGACTCCCGCGCATTTCGATGCATGCTGGAGCTGGAGGTGGGCGACCTGCCAGGCAAGAACTCGAAGGTCAGCTGCCCACCATGCAGGCGGGCCACTTCCCGTGCCACCTCCACCCCCACGTACTCGTCGTCATTGAGGGGGAAAGCATCCACGGAGTTGCCCTCCAGCTGCTGCTGCATGTTGTCGATGGCGTTGTCGGAGTCTCGACCGCTGCCCATGGGAGCCATGGCCCCCCCTTGGGAGTGGGCGGAGGGCCCCTTGTCCACAAAGCGCACAACAAGCACAAAGCGGAACCACTGCCCAAGTTGCACTTCCGTGGACTGCATCCCCAGCTGTCCGTATGAGTCGTCCATCATGTCCTCGTCGCTGTGGTGGATGTCGTAGGTCGCACTGCGACCTGCCGCGCCGCCCTCAGCAGAGAAGCTGAAGCAGCCCAAGCAGGACCCCGACACCGATGATGGTACGTTGACGCGGGAGGAGTGGATGACCCCTGGCACAGCGGATGCCACAGCAGTGCCCACAGAGGAGTCAATGGCTGGCTGCAGCTTCATTTCAACTTCAATATCGGCGTGGGAGCGAGTAGATGCCCGCCGCCAAATCACCTTGAATAGTTCGGTGGCAGCTTCGTCCAAGAGAACCACATCAGCTGCCTTTGCGCGTAGATAGGAGTAGGCCTCCGGCAGACCGCTCCAGCTCACGGAGCGCGACAGACCTTCAAAGCGCGCTCGGAGTCGGGCCCACGGCGCGGAGAACACAAACACGTCGTCAGTGGTGGGCACAAGCAGACCCTGCTGCAGTTGCATTAAGCGTTCCCTGCGCTTCATCCACGCCTGCGCCTTGTGTGCTTGCTCCATGACTGCATGCAGCTCTGCACGCATACCATCCATGGAGTTCCGCAAGTAGCAAACGTAGTCGGCACTGCTGGCACCCTGGGGTGGCTCTTCCATGATTAGCATTTGCATGCGGCAATTGGTCATGTAGGATGGGTTGCGTTCGCCATCTGAGGAATCCTTCAGCAGGGCTGTGGTGCCTTTGCTTGACGGCTGTGACTGCTCCTCATCAGCGAAGCGCACAGTGCTCTCGCCACCGACACCGTGACCATCACGGCTGCGCATGCCCCCCTCAAAGCCGTGCTTCATGCTTGCAGCTGGTTGAGTTTGTTTCTGGGCCTGCTCGTCACCATCTGCCAGGCCCACTGGTGCTGGCATGGGCACGTCGTGTGTGCTGTTGGCTTGGTCAGCACCAGCTGTTGCGGCTTTTGCATATGCAGCTCCTGCATGCTCTGCAGCACTGCTTGCAGCAGGAGGGTCGTCATGTGGGTCTTCTGCGTTGCCTACCCCCCCGGCATGGCCAGCACCGCTGGTTGCAGTGAGGTCTGGGTGCGGTGCATTGGTGGAGCCGGGCTGCCGCAGTGCAGTTTGCGAGCCGTCCATGGTCACCATGAAGTCAGAAGGCAATGAGGTGGACAGCAGTGACGAGCTGTGTCCAGTGGACATGCGGTCTGCATCTGCTTGCGCGTGAGCTGTGCTGCTTGGCTGCACAACTGCCACTTCGGTGCGCTGGGAGTCCTGAGCGCCGGATGATTCCGATGTGTAGTTCAAACTATGCCTGTCCGTAGAATCACCGCTGCGGGGTGTTGACCCGCTGGACGGGGCTTGCGGGCGTATGGCAGTTGCTGAGCCGTGCTCCGCCGGAGTAAAATCTAAGCGAGCAACTGGCCCTGAAGCAGCCGCCCCCGGCAAGTCTGCCCTGATTATCTCGGAGTTCAATGAAGAGGTATCTGTTCCATTGAGGTTCGGTAAAGAGTTTGACTGCAAGCCCAAAGCGCGCACAAACACAGCAGATTCTGCGGATTTTGACGCGAGCGAGCTGTTGGCTGCCCCTCCTGTGGCTTCACTGCGAGAGGAGCCAATGCCCAGGCGGGCGGGATGCTGAACCTGCGTCGGACCCTGAGCGGAAGAAGTTTCAAACGCAGGTCTGCCTGCCCGTGCAAAAAAGGCCCCGTGCTGAGAGCCGTTGGGCGTGTTGAGCTCTGAGCGTGCCGAGGTCGGTGCCTGTGTTGCTTGCGGTTGGGCGTACGAGCCTGAGCTGGTTGCAGACAATAGCTGGTGCAACGCATGTGGTGACTTTGCTCCTTGAAATGCCCAGCCGCTACTCACTGGCCCAGAATTACTGAGTTTGCCATCCCTAGTGTGAGCGCGCCGGGGGGCAGATGCAGCTGGTGCAGGGGAACTGGGCTCGCCGGCTTCGTACAGCTCGCTTGGCCTTGGACTGGCCACTGAGGCACTGTGGCTCATGACAGAGGCTGAAACAGAGTCATTTAACCAGAAACTGTCCACAGTTAATCGGGGGAGAAGCTGTTTCTTGAGGGCAGCTGCAGTTTTCGCAGCACCGCCGATGGATTGATGAAACTGCAAAAGAACGCTCTGCAATTGGGTGAGTGTACACACGAGTCTCGAAACCAACCTCTTTACCGAATCTGGTGATGGCTGCTGTGGCCTTGGCAAGGTCCAAGCGAGTAGCTTCTGTCCTGGCTGCAGCTAGAAATAGCACGGGCAAAACAACCCCGAAAGAAACACTGTGCACAGCCTGCACGGTTGCCACAGCGCTGACGATGGATGCCGGGAAGCACAACATAGCGCAAGTATCCACCACCGCAGCTGCAATGATAAGAGCACGATTGTGCCTTCTGAGAAGCTGTGCGATGGGACTCGCAGCGCCGCTGCTTGCCGGGAACGCGTCCACTGTGCTCGAGACCCAAAATAATTCCGCGCCTGCCAGAGCCAGGGAGGCGACCCGCAACCACGCATCCGTACCTCCTGAAAAAATACTGCGGTTGATGTCGTCGTGTGCAATGGACTCTTTGCTGGCGAAGTAACCAAGGACTCTCCAAAGGGAGAACAGCACGATTGCTGCAACCTGCAGCGCAGTAGCTCGGGGTTGTTTGTAAAAACTGCCACCTGCTGTTGTCGATGTCGAATCAGCGGTCGGCGGGTGACCGCTGCTTGTGCTCATTTGCCCGCGCGGAGGCAGCGCAATAGCTAATAACACCGGAGAAATGCTAAGCATAACTACACTGGTTGGACTTGCCCCGAGAAGCGCTTGCAGGGTTGGCTGTACAGCAGTATCAGCGTTGGACACACTGGTGGAAATCAGGGCAACACCGCTAACAAACGCGCAGTACACGCCTGTGCCAAGCCACACACCGCAGACCGCTCTCCAAATATGAAGGCCATTTGCAACAAAAAGTGGCTTCCATATCCAGTGCAGTTTGATCCCGCCCAGCTCTTCGTGCTTGGGCGTTGAAATGGAATCTGCTCCCTGCGGCTGCGAGATCGCAGGCATCTGAGGCACTGGCAATGCAGATTTGAGTGCAAGCCCGCTGTGCCCCACCAGTGCACAAGCAACTAGTGCTGCACCAAAAACAAATGCAACGAATGTACGTTCGTGGATCATGGCGCGGCTAAAGTCTACAAAGCTGTCAGCTGCCCTGAGCTCATCCGCAGTGGGCCACGGCCGGCTTCGCGCAGTATGCACCAAAATCACGAGCACGCCAACCACTGCAGCAAGCAGGCTGGACGACAAAAGAATAATCCATGCAGTGATCATTCTGCGGAATTCTACCATGTTTGTGGTCGACTGCTTCAGTCGGCGGTGGCGTAGTCCTGCAGGCTGTCACACGTAAGAGATGCTTCAGCGACTGAGACTGAGTACGACACTCGGAGGACGTAGTATGCCTACTTGCACAAAGGCAAAGCGCCAACGTATGCGGCCAGGCAGTACAGTTCCTACTGCACCTTGCGCTGACAATACGGCTACTTTGTCAGGCAGTCGAGTGGCTCAGCGTCAAGCTCGCTGGCGACGCGCTTACGACTGCTTTTGCCAGGAAATAGATGCAGCGAGGGTCGAGAGTAGGCAGAGCTGGGGTTTGAGCAGCATGATATTCTTCATTTAATGTCATACTCTTTCATCGCAGGGGAAGAAATTAGTCTGGAGCCGGAAGTAGCCCCCGCCAACATGCCCCGGCAAGAGAAAAAAGGTTTCGAGAGACAGCAGTTACATCGATATCAACAATTCTGGGCATTGACTGCATGACCCCATGGAAAGTAGCCCAATGCAATAACCGCACAGCCTTTTTGTTTTACGCCCGCCTCTGCGAGCTTTTCTTGGGTTTCTGCATTCTTGTACCGGAGGCGTGCGGATTTTGCAAAGAAGTATCCTGTCACAGCAGTACCGTCATCTTGGCGAGCTCGGCATTCTGTGGTTGGGCGACTCTGTTTGTGGCTATGCTTTCCAACACTTTAGATCACTGCATATTCCATATGCCAAAGTCGTTCCTTGCTGTCTCTTGCCGGGGAAATAGGCACATGCATTCCAAATTGCATCGTGGACAGATGTCTCAGAAGTGGGTATTCCCGATTTTCCCAGGCATGGAAGCGCCCGCAAAGGCAACTGCAGACGAGTTGCATGCTGCTAAAAAGGTCTTTGAACAGGGCTGTGCACTCATGGGATCTCAAACCGACCCTGTGTATTTTGCTCCCCGCCACGATCAGGTAGAAATTGCTCTGATCGGACGCAGCAATGCCGGGAAATCCACGCTGCTGAACACACTAGTGGGCACACACGCCTCTGCAACCAGCAAGCGCCCAGGCCACACAGACAAACTGAGCTTCTTCCAGCTGGCTGGTACCCCCCTGCACCTGGTTGACCTGCCTGGCTACGGGTATGCTGCGCACAGGCAGTCCAGCTTGCGCGAAGCCTGGATGCACTTGATTTCATCCTACTTGCACGATCGTGGAAGCGATGGGGGTGGCGTACTGCGCAGAGTGCTCCTTCTCCTGGATGCAAGGTAAGCCCTCACTAGTTAGCCCCCCCGCGACCCTGCATGCATGCACAGATTATGTTCATGCAGGAGAGGGTTCACGAGGCTGGATGAGGAAGTGGCCGAGCTCATGACCCACTTTGCCGTGCCTTTTCAGGTGGTACTGACCAAGGCTGACCAGATAAGCAGCACGCCTGGGGCAGTGGATGCGGCGGCGGCCATTGCCGGCGCCCAAGCCGCACAGTCCCACATCGCATTTCCAAACATCAACGTTATCAGTGCACAGTATGGCTATGGCATGCCTGAGCTGCTGGACTCTTTGGCCATGGCTGCCGGCTTGAGGCGCCTGGAAGGGGTGCAGAAGGGAGTGCAAAAGGGGGTGAAGGGGGGTGCAGAAAGCGCACAGGCGGTATCTGGGGCTGGTCGCACGCGAGCTAGGCGAAGGTGACAGCGGTATACATTCATATGTTACCAGCGCAGTAGTTCAGCTGCCTGTGGCAGTGGTTGCCAGCTCTGCAAGCATGGTGGGTGGCCCGCCCGCAGTGGGTGCCTTGGGGGGAGGGAGCTGCATGCAGCTTGAGAACGCCTGGCCCGTATGCGTGCTGCACTGGGGTATCCATGTTTGGGTTGGGGGCCCAGTGTGTGCGTGCGCCTGACTATCTGACCGTACTGGGCTGCTCTGCCCCGCCGACAGCCTCAACCACGACATCCTGCACATGAAGCAAAGTTTGCCGAAAAAATCATTTGCTGCAAAGCTGAATGTATGGCTTACGATCTGATCTCCATCCTCCATGTCAAGATCCAAAGGTGTGGAGTCCGGTTCGCAGCGCTCGCCGTCAAACATGAGGCGGACAGATGCTGCGGAAATTGTCATCGTCAACGCGGTGCGAGGGTTAGGCGGAAGTGACAGCTCTACGCACATGCATCAAGGGAGTTCTTTTGGCAATATGCAGCCAGAATCTTTGAGAACTTTGTTGTCGTCTTCACGCGGAAGGTGACAGCCTCTTTCTGTAAAACAAAGACCATCAACCTGACAACAAACAAACTCTGTAGCAAGCTCAAACCCTCTAGAATGCCAACAGCAAAGAACTTACAGCCGAGTTGACGACCTTAAGCTGAATGGTTTTCTTGTCTTCGGCCATTTTCGCAAGGAGGGTGTCAAACACTCGATGTGCACAGAATCGGGCAGCAACCACTGGAATTTGAATAGTAGTCACACAGCAGACTCAGTACTAGGTCAACACCAGGGCACAATGTACAAGCTTGATACATAAATATGCAAGTTCTTGCCACACACATCCCAAGGACGTATTGTTGAGGCCGATAGAGACTGCAGGGGGCTTAGTTAAAATGGGGGGTGAGCAGCTTTCCCTCTCGCAGCTGACTGTATGGTGCTGTGCGGCTGAAAAGCAACTGGTAGTGACATATGGCACCACCAATGGTAAAACAGTGCATTACTGAGAGACCTCAGACACAGACAGCAACTCGCTCAGTGTGAACAATTACGGTAACCCAGAGTGCGGCTGCAGCAAATTCTTGAAGCGTAGACCCAAGTCCTCAAACCAGCAAAAATACGTGAGATGAACAAAAATTGAGCGGCAAAATGCAATGAGTGTGCATATCCGATGCAAGTGGCTGCCAGCTTCCTCCACAGCGGCTGCACTCTAGCCAAATCCACATGGGTGCCCGTTGATACCTCGGTTGGTGCCACTGATGAACGCACGTCATGCACGCCGTTGGTATGAGCCACCCTCCACAGCTTGTTTCACGTCGATTTGGTCTCCGTCCTCGATGCCCATGCTTTCAGGCGTGTCTGTGTCGCCGCACCTATTGCCCTCAAAAATGAAGCGCAGGCTAGCTGCATCGAATGGCGTGAAACATTGAGGCAGGTTTTGCAGTCAAGGGAGCTGCCGTCACAGATTACGCACTAGCTTCAGTATTCATCTTTGATGCATATGCGTTGATGATTTTTGAGAACTTGGTTGTGGTCTTCACTTTGAATGTGACGCTGCCTCCATTCTGAAATAATTGCGCAGCATGTGCAGCTGGCACAGTTTGAGCCACGTGCACAAAAGCTTACCGAGTCCTTCACCTTCAAAGTGATTTGTTTCTTTTCGCCTTGTGAGGCCATACTTGTGTCGACTTGTTTGCTTGCTGGTAGGAAGGCACGAGGGGATGAATGAAGCTTGCCGTGCACGTCAATATGGTTATAAGTCTTGAACAGCTGACGTGGACAGACTCAAAGGCATAGAAGGCACAAACACGAAGCATCCCCATTTGCCAGTGGTTGTATTTTGTTTCGCGCGCCCAGATGCTCCGAAACGAATGCTGCGCGAGGGGGAGGGGCCTGTAGTAGGGGCCCAGGGTCGAGAGGCCCCAACACAACTGGAAGAGTGCCGAGAGCCCTGTACTCGAGGCATCGTCACTAGGCAGTACTTTGCATTGGGAGCGCCTTGTGGCCCACTCCTTCCTATCGCCATGGATAAGTTTAGCAATTAGGACGGAAGGGGGCACTGTAGGTACTTCTGTGTGCGATGGCTGCTTGCATCCCAGGAGACGCCAATTGAACGTTTCGTGCCGGCACGAAAGCGTTCCCAAAGTCGATAATTGTTCACCCTTGTGACACAGCAAACACGTGTATTCGCAGTCTTTACGCTGGCACAGTGGAGCCGTATAGATGAACGTCAGCAGTTTTCAGCATTCATTCATAGCGGGCGTAGAGACCTGTCACTGTCTTCCAGAGCGCTGAATTGTGAGTGTGGTGTATAACACGAAAGTTTTTCCGTGTTGGAGTGCCAATCCTTCTTTTGAAGCCAAATACATCTCATACTCACTGGTCGAGAAATTTCGTAAAGCACCCCTTATCTTGCTTGATGCTCAACGAATCATGGAAGTTCGTTTATACTTTGTTCACCACTATGCTTCAACTGTTAGTTTTTGCACAAAACCAACGTGATTGGTGCTGCGGTAAACCTCTCACAAGTTTTGATATCCTGCATACCCCCCTCTGAGCGGGGTCAAGGGATTGCGTGCCTCGAGCTCGGTCGAGTTGATTTCGCTAGAAAATACATTACATA
>Ga0307982_1005017_pt1 | contig 10403 bp, 11 predicted proteins | sample OrgLakmetagen989_FD_201847 | JGI IMG/M metagenome (GOLD analysis project Ga0307982, IMG submission 201847) | Saline water microbial communities from Organic Lake, Antarctica - #989 | ecosystem: Environmental > Aquatic > Non-marine Saline and Alkaline > Saline | place: Antarctica: Organic Lake... | reverse complement strand
CCAAGGAGAGACGATCCACACCGAAAACAGCCACAAGTATGACCTTCGCAGCGCGTATATGCTGCTGCGGGCTGGGAACTGGGCCCCACTGCACTACTGGTGCGACTTAGAGCAGCGTTTCGCTGTTGTCCTTGCCGAAGCGAGCGAGCCGTGCGCTGCACCTTGACGCAGCCGAAGACCCCCCAAAAGACTTCAGTCCATTATATGGTCCTCTATCGTCCCTTTTCTGAGCCCCCGAGAGGGAACGTGAGAGGGGACTGAATTTCACTTAGTAGCAGAACAAGGTGCCCTTTAGTTGGCTTCAAATGTGTCAACTGGGCTGGAGTGAAATCTAATTTTTGTGCGCGATTTTCGGGATGTGGAAGTACGTGCTCGTCTGGGCCCTTATCACCACTTTCATGGCACCTCGAGCTTTAGTACTTAATTGACTGAGCTCTATTCCTGCTATATGCCTCTTGCCGGCTTCGTCTGCTCCCTAGTAATCTCAATTTCGTCTGCGAGCCTTTTTGTTACAGGTAGTAATCAAGTGAGGGCCCATGGCGTGGCCCGTGTTGGTAAAACAAGATCCGGCAAGGAAGTGAGGGGATTGGGTCTGTAGAGGCGTGAAGCATTTGATTTGAAAAAGGATTTTGAAAATGGCGACGAAATACGTGTTATGTGTACTAAGCCGAGTAGCTCATAGCCGGTGGCTCGTAGCATTGCTTCATCGTTCCTGATCTGTCAACCCACTAGCATTAGACTCACGCATCAATTTTCCTGCGGTATGAGTATGTACCTCTTCAACATACCTCGTTGCGTTCTCAGAGCACATCCTTGGGCGGGGCTACGATGCGCTCGATCATCGGCCACCCACGATGCAGGGATTGCTCGTGCAACTGCCGCGCGGGATGGTCAGTCTATCGCGATAAGCTGGCAAACTGGTGGTTCAATGGAGCTACCAGGCGTTTGGTTGCGTGACAATTGTGCTGCGGCGCGGGACCCTACCACGAACCAAAAGCTAGTTTCCGCCGCTGATCTCTCAGCAGCTGCCACCACAGCTACCGCAGCAGCTATAGAAGCAGGCAACAACAACGGCAATCATAGTGGAGATTGCAGCTTCGATAAATTAGAAGTTAGTTGGAGCGATGGCCACGTGAGCACTTTTGACTCGCGCAGGCTGAGAGCGCTGCTGCCGCACAATCCAGTAGCACACGGTACCACCCTAGCCTCAGCGCATTCAGCATCTGTGCTTGCCGCCTCAAAAAATAGCCCAACTATATCGGGGCAGCAATCAGACTATGGCCCTTTGTGCACTGCTCTCCATGCAAACGCGCCGCTGCCTGCTGTCAGCTTTGAAGAGCTAGTGGACCACAGCGATGGCGAACAGGGTGCACTCAAATGTGCTGATGCCTTAGTAGCTAGCGGGCTTTGCCTTGTGCACAAGGCGCCACCTTTGCCGGGCGTAGTCTTAGACATTGCGCGGCGCCTCGGCCCACCGATGAACACCCTCTATGGGCTCGAGTTCAACGTCAAAGTGGATCCACAGGTAATTTGAATTGCCACTCTTAAATACACATGTCTGCACGTGTACGATTGACGCTTGTATGCTCATAGCATGGCATTCAAAACCTCTTTCAACTTACTAGAAATGTATCTACAACTCTTGCACTCTGCCTTGGTGTGCTCCGCGTGCCTTGCGATCTTTGAACCTTCGTGCGTTTGCACATCTATTATTCAGCCCATCAATTTGGCGTACACGTCAGCTGCTTTAGCGCCCCACATGGACCTCCCATACTACGAAGCCCCGCCTGGGCTGCAGCTCTTGCACTGCCTGGAGTTCGACGAGGCGTGCGCGGGTGGGGAGTCGGTGTTTTGGGACACGTTTGTGCTCGCGGAGCTGCTGAGGGAGCGCGATCCACGCGCTTTCCAAACTTTGTGCCAGGTACATGTTCATAAAAGAAGTATTTGTAACCCTGGACTCTCTGTACAACTCATTCCATCAGGCTTCTTGTCAAAATACTGCCTTTAATGAAACCCAGCTATTGATATCACTCGTCTTTTCCCCTTTTATCTACATGCAAGGTGCCCGCAACGTTCATGAAGGACCACGTCGATCGAGCAGAGCCAGCGCAGTTCGTGTACCGGCGGCCTCACATAGCCACCAATCATTTAGGCCAAGTCACCGCTGTGTTTTGGTCCCCGGCTTTCGAAGGACCGCTCGTGCTCGACGGGCACCTGGCTCCTCACTGCACCTCCAACACAACTAGCGCTGGTTTTAGCACTGCTCCAGGAAGCAATACCAGCAGCGGTATGAGCAACAATGATGGTATATCCAAGACGAGTAGAAGTGCCATCATCGCCACGGAGGAATATTACCGGGCCTACCGCGTGTTTCGAGACCTGATGCATGACCCGGAGATCATGGCCAAGTGGCAGTTGAGCTTCAAACTTCAACCGGGTACATGCGTAGTCTTCAACCAGCGCCGCCTCTTGCATGGCCGCACGGCCTTTGGCCACAAGAACTCTAATGCGAGCAGCAGTACTGAGAGTGTCCTCACTGCCGCAGACGCAGCAGGAAGTGAAGGTGGTAGTTCCCAGGAAGCAGGCGCGATGATTGGTCGGCGCTGGCTGCAGGGCTGCTACGTGTCAATGGACGAGTTCCTGAGCCGTTACCGCGCTCTCAAGCTGAGTGCCAAGGGCGGGGTGCGGGGAGTGGAATCAGTGGTGCGCACGGGCAATCAATGCTTCCGGTAGCGAGTAGCTGTATTCAACGATTGGTTGAGCTACTGGAATGATAATTGACCTCTCTGGGTTGATCGTTACTCGGTCGGTTACATTTTGGTGTCTCGGCTAGAGCAAGAGTACAAACATGGCTCCCTCTAGACCGCAATACGCAGTATAATTTTCTGAGCACATCAAGGGTAGCTCGGAAATTTTGGAACTGGGCAAATGGCAAGTGGGCTGAATGGAGACTTATTAATGGAGATGGGAGATAGAACTGGCTGATTTCTTTCGGTTTTTGGTTTTGGTTCTGGGGCTGGCCTTGGTCTTACATGTGGATCGAAACGTGGAGCGTGGAGTAAGCAAAAACTATACCAACAATCCCTATGCGTGCCTTATTATCATATGGGTGAATGGGTAGAAGAAGCCAGAAGACGTTCTCGGCACTAGGATCTTGAGTGAAGCTGCGAAGCTTCAGAATTCTTATCTACGCATAAGTAGGGAAACATTTGGCATCAATGGACGAAAGCTCAGCTTCTGCCATGATCTAAACCCCTCTTCCAGGATTAAAGCGATCGTCAACTTCTAATGCTGCTAAAGACGCTGCTGCTAGCTCCTGCGCCAACTGCAAGCGATGAGCAAGCCTATCATTGTCTTCGGTCATGAGAAACACTGCCGCACAGGCAACCTCAATTTGTCGGTTTATTTCTTCAAGTTCGGCCTACATGAGAAAGCGCGCATCTAACGATAAAGCAAAGAATGGAGTACGCACAATGGGTATATCAAAAATAGTACCTTCTTCTGGGCAATAAGTGCCGCTGTGTTCATCTCCTCGGCCTTATACGACTTCAAACCACTAGGCTCGGGCAATGCGCCCAAACATATCCGTGGAGAACAGGAGCGTCCAGAGCTAGACCTAGCGTGTGTGTATGTGACCGGCAAAAATGCTAAAGTGTGGACTATGAAGATAGTAGCCAAGAGTACAGCCTTCATGCGTTTTTGCACTCGTTCTATACTAGTATACTCGATGTCTCTTGGAATTACAGATTGCTACTTCTGTAGTAACTTGATGCCTAGTTAGGATAGGCCCTGGAGCCCTAGCCTGGAGCAGCTACAAGATCGTTTAAGCTCTAGGAAGCAAGCTTTAATTCAGCACGCAAAAGAGCATCCGTAGTTCAAGCAAGCTAGCAACCCAGTGGTAGCTGCGACGGAGTATGGAGGATGGAGGCATGGAGGATCGGATGGAGGCATGGAGGATCGGATGGAGCCATGGAGGCACGATGGCACGATGGAGGCGAGGCTCGAGGCTCCTGCTTCCTGCTCCTGCTGTTGTTTTAAAATATCTCGTGGTTTTACGTTCATGAGATTTTTGAATTATGGAAACAGCACCAAACTGTCGTCGCGCGTTTTTCTTGAGCGTTTGCCATTTGCCATACGGAAGACGCTCCTAGCTTGAGCGCAACACCAGCCGACACGATACGATGTCGACTGCTCTCGCTCAACACGACCTGAATCTACCGCCGCCACCAGTACCTCCGCAGAAGGCTTTGGCGGCGCCAATGCAGTCACCAAGTGAAGACACGACAGTGGCAGAGGTTGCTGCTCTGTCGCAGACGCTAGACAACACGCTAGCCATGGACCTGTCAGCTCGGCAGCGCGCCACGCAAGATCTCGAAGCACGAGCTCTCGAACCTGCTACTTATGCCCCTTTGTTGCTACGACTTGTGGTCGGCTCGGGACAGCCACCTGCCCGTAGGTTCGAACTCTTGAACTTTTAGTGTTTCCCACCCATTATTTTCTTTAGAATACCTATCGAATTATAGGAGCTCAAGTTTACGCCTGGAGCCTAATCTCGTTCTCATTTCCGATTTCGCAGCCTCTCTGCCGCCATTGCACTCAAGAATCTAGTGAAGACACGCTGGGCGGACGAATCAACAGTTGGGCCCGTCTCGCCCTCGTCCGCCGCCGCCTTGGACGGTGAGAATGGCGGCGCTGACGCACAATCCACTGCGCAGACACCCAATTTTGGCGCCGATGTGGCTGGTGGAGTCAAGGAGAAAATGCGAGCTAATGTCTTAGCCGCGCTGCTCGCTCTGGAACCAACTGATCAAAAGGCCAAGGTGAGCTTTTCACTCTTCAAGGAAGTAGTGAATCAGTACGACCAGCGTCTAGTCTAGCTAAGTGCGCTCACTTTCCTCTCATTCCCATGATATTTTGAATGTGGTGCGATTATTGGCAAGGTGCTTGCTGAGATTGTGCGCACCATGGCAGCAGCTGACTTTCCTTCGCGGTGGCCGGAGCTCTTGCCTACTCTAGTGCAGGCCCTCGCCCACGCTGCCATTCCTGCCGGGCAAGACGGCTCCACTGGAACTACTCGCACTCAAGAAGAGCCCGGCACGCCAGACACGAACAAGAGTAGCACCAACAAAGAAGGCGCGCCACTCGCAGCGAAGCGTCTGCCCCTTGAGCAGGTGTTAGTGGTGTTGGCCACCATCTCCAAGCAGTTTGTGTGGTTTCGAGACACGACAAGTGACAAGCCAGCAAGCGCTGCCGCTAGCAAGGAGCAAAGCGCCGCCCCCGAAGAGCTCAATGAATTTGTTGGTAAGGACGTGGTTTTGTGGAATAACATGTTTCAGCTCTTTGATTCCTGCGTTCGTAGTGCGATTGCTTCGATTTTGTCATTTATTCTTGTCACTGGTTTTTGTAGTGTTCTGTGTCACTTTCATTTCTCTTTTCCCTGATTCCTTGGTACATGCTTCTAATTTTTCTCTCGGTTGTCTATGATGCTATTCGCAGGCAAGCTGGTGCTGCCTCTCATGAACAATACCATGCCCCAGCTCGTTCAACTCCTCGCAGCGACAACCTCGGAAGCCTCTGGTAGTGCTGATGATGCCTCCCGTGCCCAATTGTGCTGTTATTTGTTGGCGAAAACGCTCCACCGCTGCACTCGCGTATACATGCCTTCGCAATTGGGAGATGCCATCGCAGCAGCCTCTCCTCAAGGCTTTATTCCCAATCTGCTGCAGCTTCTTGAGGTAAGTCACTTGAGCTTCTGGGGATGATGCACAACTCATGTACCATCACGATGCATATTTGTTCAGGCATGATTTCCCCCTGAATCTTCTTGTTCGCATATTACCTCTTCGCCCCTTCCCTACGTCTCCTTTTCGCCGCCTCGATTATGTGAATATCGCGCGCTCTTCCAGGCCACGCTTCAGTCTTCATGCATGAGCCCGGGTGGGGTGCGGCTTACCAAGAGGGTACTGCAGCTCTGCCTCGGTCTGCAGCAACGGCACAGCCAAGCTCTGGCCCCTCATTTCAACGCCCTTCTGGACGTCACTTGGCATGCTCTGGAGTCCTCCGGCTCTGGCGGTGGTGATAACTCCAAGGAAGTCGGCAAAGAAGGAGAAAGTTGGGGAGGAAGCAGGATGCCGGATTTGCTCGAAGCTCTGTGCTTAGATGTGGTCGCTTCTGCGTGCTCGAATGACGACGACAGCAGCAGCAGCAGCAGCAACGGTGGCGGAGGCGCAAAACAGCGCACCAGTGTCCTTGCGCGTGTGGCCAAGCACTGCAAGAGTGTGCTGTTGCCCAGGCTTATGCTAGCTCCAGCGGACAAAGCCCTGTGGGCTGACGACGCGGACGAGTACGTGATTCCTTGAAAATAGCATCAAATTGCGTTTGTAATAACACGCGCACATCGCTTGTCCTACGCCTCCATCTCTTCTATTTTTGCGCTCTCATGGAGATTGTTCTTGCTTCTTTTGCGTTTATTTTATTTCTTTCTTCTTGGCTCTGCTAACAACATGCCTCACAGCACAACTGCACACCTGATTTGATCCATTCCATCCTTGTTTACCATGCAGGTACGTGGGGCGCAACTTGGCGATGGATCTGGAAGGCGTGGTGGACCTCAGCCAAGACAGCGAGCACGACCTCGCGTCTGCCCGCAAGTCTGCCCTCAACCTCATCGACAACATGGTGCGTATTTTTTTACTTGACGCAGCAGCTGTACGTTCATTGTTCTCTTTTCGAATTTCAAACCCTCGCCTCTTGTTGCGTCCTTCGCTGTGCACATGTGCCCACTAGGTTGCTGACGACGCCAACTACCGCACGCAAGTGGCCAATGCAGCGGAAGGCAAGGCCAACAAAAAGGGAAGCTGCAAGGCAGGCAAGAGGGGCGGCAGCTCGAAAAGTGGTGGTGGAAGCCTCGTAGAGCCACCGCATTGTGGTCAGGTGTTCGAGTGCGTGAAATGCGAAGCCATGGCGGCCCTCGCTAACCTCGAAGAGAATGCATTGCCGCTGAGTGATCAAGGCACCGGTGCTGCCACCAATCCCAAGGCGAATGCCGCTTCGGCCGCTGCCGATTCGTTGTGTGGTTTGCTGCTCGCCCTTGGGTCCCTGGGGCCCTGGCTCGCCGCATCCGGTCGCACCAAAGAGCTGGCTAGCTTAACCCGCTCGCTTGTCTTGCCTGCCACGTCACCCGATGGCTTCAACCCGAGCCTTGCACGCCAAGGCCAAGCGCCTTCGTCTTCTTCTGGTTTAAGCCTTGGGAGCAACATCAAGGGTGCTGTTAACACCACTGCTGCTGCTGCTGCTGCCGCTGTAGGAGGAGCCATGTACCGCAACAAGTATCTGAACGCGCATGCGCTGTGGTGCTTGTACAAGTGTGGAGACGCGCTGCCGGAGACGTTGAACGCCGCGGTCTTGGACGCGTCCCTCCAATGCATGGCGAAGCTCGACGAGGAAGAAGACGAGGACGAGGAAGGTTTCGAAGATGCGCATGCAGAGACGAGCCTCAACGAGAGCTCGATCGGAGACTCCCTCAACGGATCGATCATGAACGGCGTTAACGACGAGTCCTGCACAAGCAACACCAGCGGCGACGACGACAACGACGACGTCGGTAGCAACGACGCGTGCGGTTGCATGAAACCAGTGCGTGTGGCCGCCGCGCACGTGCTCTACCAGCTCCTGCAAAGCCGCTACCCGCAGGCCCAGCTGCGGCTCGTGCTCGGGCGGGTAGTGAAGAGCATGATTGCGGCAGCGAAGGCGGAGCAAGACAGCGAGGACGGAGACGAGGCGAAGGGAGCTTGCAACGGGCTCCCCATGCGCGTGTGCCATTTGGTTGCAGAGGTAGCTGAAGGTGACTTGCTGCCTCACATGGGACCTCTCTCCAAGGTGCTCGCCAACCAATGCTTAGTGCAACTGAGCGACGGTGCTGATATGGCGGAGTCGGTGGCGCTAGAAGCACTCGGCATGCTAGCTTCCACGCTGCAGCACCTCTGGGACAACGAGGAAGGCGACAAGGATGACGACGAGAACGACGAAGGTGCAGCAGCAGAGGAAGCGGAAGACGAGGCGAAGGGCAAAACAAAGAAACGCGGCAACACCAAGAGCAGCCCAGAGTCGTCTCCAGCCTTCAGCTTTGGTCCAGATATGCGCGCCGTGATGAGCACCGTGACCAACCAACTTGTTCTTACGCTATTGCCGGTTCTCACCCACCTTTGGCCCGATGCATCAAACTCTACCGAAGGCGTGGGTGCCAGCACCAACACCACCAGTGGAGGCCCTTATCTCGAAGATGCAGTGGTGCTTCTGAAACTAGTGCTTTTCCACGGTGGAGCTCACAGCAGCTGCGAGAGTGCTTCGACTACTAGCCAACCCGAGAGCGAGGAAGTTGCAGCCCAAGGATCTTGGAGCGAGGAGCACTCCCAAGTTCTGAAAAGCTGTGCTCTGAGCTTCTTGCGCACGCTGAGTGGGTGGGTGGGGACCTGCGAAGTGGATTTCGCTACCACTGCATGGGGCGTCGCAGCCCACCTCGCAGCCCGGCAAGACGTACTCCCGACAGCTGCCGTGTCAGTCGGTAGTGGTGAATCTGCTGCTGATGGTGATTCTGCAGCAGCCCAATACAAAGCCGCTGCACAAGAGGGCCGCGAAGCGTTGTTGGGTCTCGCGGCGCGGTCGTTCAGTGAAGGGGACCTCGCTGCGGTGCGAGCGTCGAGCCTTGCCATTCGCCGCGCCATGGCTCCAACTACTCCTTCGTCGTCTACCTCTGCAGACCAGCGTGAGCCTCCGGTCAGTGCGTGGCCAGCACCCGCAGTGGGAAAAGCTTGCGAGATCAGTTGCCGCGCGCTCCTAGACCTGCGGGCAACGTCCGACGAGTGTGCTGATGCCAAAGCAGTCGCCATCTGGGCACTCGTCGCTGCCTGCCTCTCCGCCAGTGGTCAAGGTCAATCCGCTGCTGCCATGGCAGCGCTTCGGGCAGCCACGCCTACTCCTCTCTCTCCTGTGTCTGGGGTTTCTGGAGGTGCGGCTTCCACTACTCTCGCTGCTAATGCTCCTGCGAAGAAGGGCAGTGACAAGTCGGACCCGTTGAGTGCACTTACCCAGTCCTTCACCGAAGCTCTCAAAGCTACGGCCTCGTTGCGCGAAGGTGGGAGCTACGGCGGCAGCGGCGGTGGCGGCAGTGCTGGGAAGAAAGCTGGAAACAACAACGACAATGACGACGACGACGATGACAGTAACGAGTCTGCAGTGGAAGTGGGTTTTGCGCTCGCGCCCGCCACCCGGAAGAGTCTAGTGCTTGCTGCCGGCCGGGTGGCGGCTGCTCTGGGCAACGCTGTGGACTGCACGGCAGGGCTGCGGCGCCAAGTGTCGGCTTTATTGGACGCAAGTTTCCCGCATCTTGTGCTCCTGGCAGAAGAAGCAGCTGAGAAGCAGGAAGGAGATGGAGGAGACGAGGAAGGCGGCGAGGAGGAGGAAGACGCAGAAGGAGATGCCAACTCCGAGGAAGAAGACGAAGAAGTGAGAATCTTGTTCATTATTTCATAAATGCCACCTTTTCTTCCGGCTCAAAATCATATATATTTCCTGTGGTAGTGACTTTCGAGTGCACTGCTATTTCTTTCAGAAAGCTTGTCTTGTTCTAGAGTCGATACCTCATTTGATTCGCTCTTTGTCCTTCTTTTGGAACAGGAGGAAGAAGAGGAAGAGGAGGAAGAAGAGGACGACGAAGAAAATGAGGACGGCGACGAGGACGACGAAGATGCCAACTGGGACCTGGAAGAGGAAGACGAGTTCGCGCCAGCTGCCACTCCCCTGCTGCCCCCTGGCTGCTTGGCCAATGGCCTGCTCGCACTGCAGTGGGACCGCGTCAATGCAGTGAGCGCGTTCGAACACTGGTGCAGCGCCAATGCCGAGTTGCTGTCGTCCACCGCCAAGCGAGGCCAGCCAACGCTGCACGCGCGTGTGACCGCCCTTCAACCTAAGCTTGATGCATGAGAGACAAGGGCGCCACGAGGCAGCTGTGATGCACAAGTGAGACTTTGACGAGGCAAGTCCTCGCGTTTTCATTAGATTTTTAGCAATTAGCACGCAGCTCTACGTGATTGAGTGTTGCTTCTGTGAGTGTCACAGCCCAGTGATATTCAAAGGTGGCCAGGTCGCCAGATCCCAAATTCCCACCTTCAGCAAGGGGCCCCCTGGATTTGAATACGGAACACCACCCTCTAGTCTAGTTAGTTGAATTCGCCCGCCAAATCGATTTTGAGAGTTCGTGCTGATTGGTGCCTCGGGTTTTTTTTAAAGATGCAGTTCAAACAGTAGTACAGTAGTTAGTTCTGAAATCTGAAATACCGACCTAGCGTCCCAGCCCCAGCCTCTCAACCTGGGCTTCTCAATTAGCCCACCCCTCCATCGGGGTG
>Ga0307982_1005014_pt1 | contig 10410 bp, 7 predicted proteins | sample OrgLakmetagen989_FD_201847 | JGI IMG/M metagenome (GOLD analysis project Ga0307982, IMG submission 201847) | Saline water microbial communities from Organic Lake, Antarctica - #989 | ecosystem: Environmental > Aquatic > Non-marine Saline and Alkaline > Saline | place: Antarctica: Organic Lake... | reverse complement strand
AGCGCTGAAGGGGTCGGCATTGGCTGCACTGTTGGACTGGACTGAGGAAGGAGTGTCGGATTGGGCACAGGGATAAGCGATGGGTTCGGTGCAGGGAGTACCGATGGACTGGGTAAAGGGAGGATAGTAGGGTTGAGTACCGGAAGAGTAGTCGGGATTGGCATCGGGATAGCTGTCGGACTTGGCATAGGGACGATCGAAGGATTAGGCATTGGTAGCATACTGGGATTGCGCGTTTCACAGTATGACTGCTCTAAGCTGATCACGTAAAGAGCACCCGTGCTTGTACCCCCATCATTATCCAAGTAAGCACCTACCGCCAAGTCTCCCACACCATCGCCGTCAACATCGCCCAGAGCAGCGACGGAGATGCCGAACTTGACACCTACGTCGAGTGTATAAAAAGTGTCGAGACCACCATATAGCGCGGACAATTTTTGAACATTTTTTGCATGTCCATCGGTTTTGAGGAAAGTGATGTATACCGCGCCCACATCAGCGCCTCCATCAGCATCTGTTCGTGCACCAACGCCCAAATCTTTCACACCATCACCATCAGCATCGCCTAGCGCTGTGATTGATGTGCCAAATTGGCCGCCTGCAGTGAGAGTATAGAAAATGCTGATATCACCATAGAGTGCGGACAACTTTTGAGCACTGTTGACGTTTGCATTCGTTTCAAGGAAAAGTAAGTACACTGCGCCTGTTCCGGAGCCCCCATCGCCATCCCCGTAAGTACCTACAGCGAGGTCCTCAATGCCATCACCATCAATGTCGCCTGGTGCTGTTATATCAAATCCAAAGGAATCACTAGCGATAAGGGTATAAAAAATGCTGAGCCCACCATATTGCATGGAAAGCTTCTGGGCATCTTTGACACTTCCATCAGTTTGCAAATAGATAATATACGCTGCGCCCGCATTAACGCCTCCATCATCGTCGAAATCTGCGCCAACGGCCAAATCGACAACACCGTCACCATCGGCGTCTCTGAACCCTGATAGTGAAATAGCGAATCGATCATACGCGTCGAGGGTGTAAAATGAGCTTAGGCCACCGTACAGTGTAGAAATCTTCTGACAGTCTTTGGTTTTTCCATCTGTTTGAAGGAAGATGATGTACGCTGCGCCAGCATCCGTACCCCCATCATCGTCCTTGAAAGCGCCAACGGCCAAATCTACAACGTTGTCACCATCAAGGTCGCCCAATGCGGCAACTGACCAGCCGAGCCAGTCTCCTATTTCAAGAGTGTAGAACATATTCAAATTACCGTACAGCATGGAAAGCTTTTGAGCATCTTTGATGCTTCCGTCAGTATCAAGGAAAAGCACGTACACTGCACCCGCATTCGAGCCTCCATCGCCATCAATATTGGCGCCAACGGCCAAGTCCACACTACCATCACCATCGACATCACCCAGCGCCACTACTGACACGCCGAAATAGTCGCCGGCGTCGAGAGTGTAAAAGTTTTTAAAATTGCCATAGAGCATGGACTGTTTCTGGGCGGCTTTGGCTGTCCCATCTGTGAAACATGCTGTCGATGTGGTGCGCCGACCATCAACAAGGACATTGGCTGGCTCTTGATCAACCGTGGCGGCATACGTGTTAGGCATGTAGGTGATCATGTATATCAGCAGTACCGAAATAAATATCTTCAATGAGAATACGGAGTCCACTTTAGCTTTACAGGTGGTTCTCTCTGCTGGAATGACGACCGCATCAGCGTCCTAGGCGAGATTCAGAGAGTAAGAAAATGAATGAGTAAAGCAAATCGAAAAAATAATGTTTCTGATTACTATTCAAGTAGAGTACCTTGAGAGAGCGTGTAATGACCGAACCAGTCGCTTTTAATAGGAAAGCTAACGTAATCACCAAACCAACCTGTGAGAAAGCAAAGTGAACTCATCATGAATGGGTTAATTCCATATTGAAATGTGTGCATCCGTGCATCCCTTGGAGGTAAAGTATACAATCAGTGCCAGATATGCATAGCTTACAAGATGAAGACGAATGACCACCGATGCTGAAGATAACGACCAATCTTCAGCACACTATGAGCGAGAGAAGAGACATAGGGGAACGATACTTTTTAGGATTGAGAATAAAGTCTAATCGATTGCTCCACCTTAAAATGTGGCATTCACTGTCATGATATAAGAAAAAAATGATATCAAAATAGAATTTACAAAGTGTGTCAATTGCAAGGCGGGTGGATACGGCGACGTGAGTTTGGGGGTCAAGGATCCTATAATTGTCGTATTGGTGTTGGGAAGCTCAGCTCGGACCAATAACTAATATGTCAAGTAGGCTCAACAAAAAATGGTAGAAGGCTCACAGTGACAGCAGGTGAATATTGGTGTACCATGTCGTGCCGCTCACTCCGATTCCGATCTTGTCGGTTACACCCGCAATATTGCTCTTGGTATTCTGTCGCTCGTCGCAAAACCTGAGCCAAATATTTGCTGAAGTTCCAGCGCATTTCGTTCTCAACACGCGATGGGTCTGTTCTTATCTCAAGGCGGTACAATTTCTTGGTAATCAACGTAGAGTTCATATTCACGATCTGTGATAAGTACGGGATTGTTGTGCTAATCGTCGACACCGCACAGATAGGCTTTAGTGAAGCTTCCACCAAAAATATTGATTTGAATATACCGACAAATGCAGCACGTGCGAAGCTCATCGTTTTTGCGCAGTCTTTTGATGATTGACACATGAAATCAAGCGAGCCCATAATGACGAATAGATTGCACCGGTCCACCATTCTGGCCTTGTTGAAGAGAGCATCCGTCCACTCTCCTTCAAACTCATCGCCAGCCTCGCACACCAATAGAGTTTCAAACTTGATGCATGGGCGTATGTTCATGACCCAGGGTCTAGTCATGCGAAGAAGTTCCAGCGTAGAGAAGGCACCTTTGGTATCCGTTAAGGCGTAAAATGATGTGTGGCTCCACGAACTCCCATCCGTCGTATTAGTGCCCATCATCAAGTCATTCTGATAAAGCTTTTTCACGCTCTCCTTGAATATTTCGGGCCCCGAAGTCTCGCTCGTGTAGCCTTTGGAGCATGCTGCGAGCTGGTCGTCGACCTGACGTCTCGAATCATCCATGCTTGCAATGCATTTGTGTTCGTAATTGACGCAGCAGATCAAGTCTTCTATGCTGCTCGATTCCATTTGCATTTGCGGGCAACTCACTTCTTGAAATGTTTTGTTTGCCCTGAAGGAGTGCACAGCAAAACAACTACCATACAAAAATGAGTAATCACTGCGTGGTCCTAGCATGTTGTCGAAGTCCATAAGAAATTCGAAAGCACCCCACGACCTTGAGCTTACAATTGCGTTGCCGGCAAGGGAAGTGCCGTTGAACAGCTTCATTTTACAGTGGCCTAGACAAATGCCTACCTCACGCGGTAGGAATGACAAAGGGCAGGCAAAAGAGGGAAACGAGGGATCAATAGATAAACATATGCGTGGGAAGGGGGTTAAGGTATTATCAGGGAGGGGAATGGAGGCAGGGGCAACACTCTGAGATCTTCTCATTCAGCGAAATGGATGAAGGTATAGGTATGCCTTTCGCAGCCAGTGTAGTAGAACTTCAGTCGACGAGATCGAGACGATACTGATATTTGTTACATGTGAAAGCGTGAGAAGGTTTTTATATCTTTTGGCGCGGCTCTTCAACTGCTTTCGAAGCAGCCATTATGTGTTGGGGGGGGAGGGGAGAGATAGAGAGTGCCCGAGTTACTTATCAAATGGGATCCGTGTGTTGGGAAAGGGAGGTCCTCATGCATTTAGAGGAAGTTTACAGGGCTCGTTGCGCACCGTCGCCTTGGAAGAATTCTACGCATCCCAACACCGCGCGCGCGCTGAGGCTCAAGCAAAGGATGTACATCTGCATCATGGGCAACGTGGACATGGTGGTGACTATTGAAAATACTGGTGAAATGAAGTGCAGATTTCCTCGGAGCTGGTTGAGAATTCGGGAATTATTATACAGAAGGGGTTTGGATGTTTTGATACCCAAACGAGCTGTCGGTCGTCCGGTCGTCCGACTGTCTGTCCGAACGGATCGCGGCATCGCATTATTGTCCGTTGGAAGAGGGCATTCTGCTCTTTCCTCTGCCAATCAGAACATACTTAAGGTGAGTGACGTGTCGGTACAGAGCATTGGCGCCTCTTTGTTCCCCACTCTGCCGATGACCTCGCCCATGTAGGTGCCCAGGGAGCGCTGCGGTTTATAAGTAGAAATGCACTTCAGATGCTGCGGTTTATAAGTTAGAAATGCAGCATATAAACGAAAGGACGAGGCGCCTCTCGTTTCATACACAGTTTACCACGAGGCCAGCGAAATTAAGGCCTGGAGGCCACAGGGGAAAATGAACTGTTTTAGATGGACTAGTTTTGCGTTGAACTATGGCTATGGCCATATTTCTCATAGCCCGTAGCCTAGAATAGAGTGCGGCATCTGGCTTGCAAAGACTCACTTATGGTGAAGGTGGAAACCCTAGCCACCCAGGCACACAGGCATCCATAAGACGGGGCGTGTGTTCTAAGCAGGGCGAAAGGCCGTACTAGTTTTAGTCAGTTGGTTAGAGCTGTACACAGAGATATTCAAACACAGAGCAACACACTGACGTTGCTGGTTCAACATCCGAACACGGAACACCAGCTGTCACCAGCTGGCCTATCCCTGTGATGCTTCTTATGACATCTCGGTGTATTGCTGCCCTCTAGCAGAAGCGTCGGTATGTCATATCCGTACCTTACTCTGTTGCAGAACAACCCTAAATTTTTCAGTGGCATCTCTATAAAAAATATATGGAAATTTTTTGGTAATGTGCGGGTAGTAATTTTGGTTTTTTTTTGTGGCATGCTCTATAGCCCGCACTGGCTTCTTTACATTTGAGCTCCGAGAGTAATAGTGCGCGTTGTAATTCTTATTCCTTGTTGAGAACATTCATCATTCATACTGCCGTATAGCTCGCTAGGTAATTCGAATGCGGTCATTCCAGGAATGGGTTATCTCAATTAACCAATGGCGCATATGTATGCCAATCAATGGATCAACCCATACGTCGAACTCCCGCTTTCGACCCAAAATTGACCAATATTGTGCCCTCTTTGAACTACGAATATCATTGCCTCCTATTATGTGCCTTGACTTCGTTGCTCATGGTTCCATTAAAGCGGCGTCAGGTGCTTCTCTACTATTTGCGCCTTCTTTGACCTAGCCTAGGCAGTAGAATCGGCGTTAAAAGCTGCGCGCATGGCAAACGCAACGGCTTTTGCGCCTGGGTCCGGCACTGTCGCCACCAGTTCTGCACTAATATAATTGGACCGCCCCGCGAGCGCTTCCATGGTCTTGGTGGCCTCTGCACCGCTTTCAGCAGCGGCAACGGCAGATGCCCAAGCCTCGGTGCAGTCGGAAGTGCTTGCTGTAGGAGGTAGCGCCTGGCCAAAATTCGAAGGCATGCGCACATGGTACAAATCAAGTGGACGTAAAAAAAGACCACATTTGTTAGAACCTTCATCAATCTGTGTCAAGAAGAAAACCCAACTATAGAACATCAATATATCTGGGCAACCTCTAAGTACTATTATATCTCTGCTGTCTCCTTCTAAATTCTCTCTCTCTTCCTCTCATTTACCTCGAGTACGGCCGCAGCCGGCAGGAGAGCGTCAAGCATCGTGCGCATGCCCGCTTCAGCCCCGCCTACGTTTTTCACTGCCTGAGAGCCTGCCACAAACGCGCCGGCCAAGTCTGACGAAGGAGAGGAAGAGGAGCTGCTTGAACCGCGCGAGGCCTGTGGAGGAAGAAAAAGCAGAATGGATGCAACAGAGACGATGACATAGAAGGGCAAGATTCTTTCCAAACAAAAGCATAGAGGTGTACAATTTCAACTACAAGTAGTCAGAAGGAATATACATCAAAGTCTCCAATAAACCCATGAATTCATTTTGCAAGTCAATACCTGGAGAAGGTGCACACGGCCAGCGCGGAAGAAAATTTCAAGCAAGGCCCCACTGGTGCCCCCCATGCTATTGGCAATGGCGTCGGCAAGCAGACCAAACGCACTGGCAGCATTGGGGCAATTGCGTAGAGAAATCTTAGCTTCTCCTTCTTGGTCTTGGCAGAGCTGCGCCACGGCTTTGGCGCCTCGCTGAAAGGTGACGCCGCAATCCCCGTCGCCTGCGACCTGTGTATACATGTACGCAATGAAGGAAAGACGCCCATACACAGGCATGATAAAAGACGAAGCGATGAAGAAGAGAACGATGAAGTCGACAATGAGGATAATAAATATGAAGACTACGCAAAATATACTTTCAAGAACTTCGATATATTAATGTGAAAAGCATGCGCGAAACAAAATATCTTCAAGGGTGTAAGGCAGGAAAGATAAATGCCAAAAAAGAGCAAAATATCACCTGATCCCATTTGGTGAGTTCAGCTTCGGAGGCATCCAGCGCTTGGCAAGCTGCTAGCACAGCCGCCACAAACACCGCTGGAAGTGAAGAAGTGGAAGATGCTTCTCCTTCTTTGCTGCCATCCGATGCTGCTGCTGCTGCTGCTGCTGCTGTGGAACCATCAGGAAGCATAGAAGAAGATGGAACTGAAGGCGACAGCGGTGGGCGGGGCGGTAAGGGGGAAGGCGGGTGCCAGGCGGGAGCTGACGTGGGGGCGTCGAGGCGGGCCAGAAGGAGGGACGACGACGACGACGACGACGACGATGATGATGATGAAGTGTTGTTGTCGTTGAGTGGGAGCACCGAGAGGGACACGCCTTGCATTTCCAGCGACGTCATGTAAGATCCCACCTGTTTTGAGTAGAAAAAGAGGAAATTGAGACAAGGGGAATTGGAAGTAAGTATCATCTGATTATACATACTATAGTAGGCACTCGTGATAGGAATACATTTACATAAACGCGATTTGGTGTCAGCGTTGGTGCAACAAACTTACCATAACGCGAGTTGCATTGAGGCTATGGTGAGTGCGCAGAGCTTGTACAGCGTTGTGAGCCACAATGTAAAGCTCCATCAGGGGAGTTCCACCAAGATTGTTCACCAGCAGCGCCACCTTTCAAGAAACTCAGGTATATATAGAGAGTCCCAGTGTTGATGTACTTGACTCAACATCAGAAGAGGAAAGCAACCGATGCAACTACAGCTCGAAAGCAACTTACGACACGCATTATTCTCGATTGTATTTCCCCCTTTATACCTCCACCTACAACCTTTCAATGGCGCAATCACTCACCGGACGCAAGTCTTCATTTTCTTTCGCAGCAGTAGGAGTAGTGGCACCAGGATTGGCACCAGGGTTGGCAGAAGTCGGCAACCGCGGCACAATCACGTCGAGCATGTCTTTTACGAGGGCCTGCGCCGGCTGCCACTGCGCTTGTTTCAGGCCGGGTTCGCCGTGAATCCCGAGCCCCACTTCAATGGTCGAGGGGTCCGACAAACGAGTCGAGGGCGCCTGCCAACAACATACACACACACAAACATAGAAAAGCGAGAGAGTGGGAGAGGGAGAGACAGAGTATAGAGTATAGGGATAAGACAAAGATGAGGGATGGAGAGGGCAAAAGAGCAGGTTAAAAACAATGATTAGAGGATTAAAAGTAGGAGGTGCATTCATCCATCCCCTTCCCTGCAATGCATCACTATCTCTTGAGCCTTCATTCACTCACCGTGCCCGGCACAGTGCAAGTGGTAAACGCCGTCCCCAAGCTCTTCACCAAGGATGCTGCTTCTGTCGCGGCTGCCACTACCTCACTGAGAGAAGCACCGCTCGCAGCCGCGGCACCTGCGACCTGTTGTGTTTTTGTTCGTTTAGTGTCATGGGTTGGTCGTAGGGTGGCATGTGAGCGGGTGTGCATATGTGTGAATGTGATCAAACAAAGCACGCGTCAAGATGCAGCTGTCACAGCAGCAACACCGCTCGCGCATCTTTCTCCTGTTATTTTCTTCCAAAGCAAACCGTGCGCACATTATCTAGGTAGGTCAAACCTTGTGCACGAACACCGTGCCTGCCACCCCGCGGCCGCCAGTGACCCCTTTTCCTTCCGGCAGCGCACAATCGTCGGCCACCACCACCATTTCCACTTTGAATCCCTCTGCTTGCGCCATCAGGGCAGCCTAAATCACCGAGGAGATTGGATTTTGAGTTTGAAGTGAGCAATTGTTTCGCTCCGATAAATGACTCTCTTGATTCCTCGTTCTCCAAGTCAATTTCTACAAGAAAAGAGAAAGGTCAACAACAGCTACGTATATCACCTGGCCAAAATTAATGCGGTCGCCCGTGTAGTTTTTCACAATCAGCAAGCAACCCGCAGGGCCAGCGGAGGCTCGAATAGCAGCCAACACGGATGACGTTGACGGCGACGCAAACACACCGCCGAGCACAGCACCTAGTAGAGACAGATGGTAGTAACACAAATACCGTAGGAGAAATGAAAAATGTAAGAACCACAGGTGTGAAGGCATTCACCTTCCTAATACACCATTCGACACTAATCAAACAAACGCCCCTCCAAAGCCCACTTCACGATATCTTTTTCCGATAAACTTAATTAATTTCACTCAGCCTCTACATACCGCTCAACATCCCATCGCCAATGAAGCCTGCGTGTGCTGGTTCGTGGCCCGAGCCGCCCCCTGAAAGCAGCGTCACCTGCTGCTCCCGCACCACCTTGGGAAAGAAGAAATAATAGAACGATAACTAGGACCAGCAAATTGTTTGTTTCGTAATAAAAAATCCTGTGAGCATAGTTGCATGAATAGCAGCCGCATTGTAATCTAAGCAGCCTTGGCGTTTTGTACCTCGATGTTGCGATGCAGCAGCACCGTGTAGCCTTCGAGGCGTACGAGCGCATCTGCGTGCACAGCAGCGAGCCCAGCCACCATCTCTTCGACCACATCGACTGGATCTGCACATGCATAAGACACCCACCATAGTATAGACGGGCATGTTAACTGTTCTTTGAGAGGTATCCTTTACTTAAAGCCTTCCCACACTGATCTCGTACTCTTCTTAGGTATCCAAACATGAACCAGTCCTCATTGAAAAAAAAAACACAGAGGGAGTTCACAGAGGCACGCACCGTTGATAAACTTTTTGGCAGACATCGTTTACTCAAGAATTGTTTGGTTTGGAGCCTTGATGTCTTCCTCTGAAGATGAGAAGTCTATTTTTTAAATGCTCGGCACAATTTTGACTCTTGATCTACGTACTCGTATTGAGCTTCAATGAGTGAGTCACAGTGATTTCTGAAGAAGTTCTGAGTTCTGAGAGTTGAGCTGACAACTGATGAGCTGTGAAGCTGTGCGCTGATAATCCGCTGATGAGCTGCTGCTGAACTGCTGAACTGTTGAGCTCTACACACTACTACTAATTATTAATTACTGCGCTGTAGCAAGTCCCATATCATTTGAGAAGCTACCAGCCCAAGAAGCCAGGTATCCATTGGCATATATGTAGCGATTAACTAACTCACAGCTGAATTGTTACTACGTGAGATTATATTCATGTTTGAAGTCTATATACTTTGAATTGACTCACAGTATAATATAGCACCAGAGCTTCATACTGTATCTTGTATATTTGCAGGCACAGTATTCCGAACGAAAAAATGGCATGGGCGCCGCAGCTGCAAGGCTCAACGTGCCCACATCTGCGTGCTATGCGAGCTACGGCTGACGGCCAGGCCGAGCTGCGCTTCTTGGTGCAGCAGCATCGCTTGAGCTCCCATGTGTTTCATCGTATGGTTCACTATGCACACCGCTTAGATTCACCTTTGGCCACGGACGGCCGATGCAACACTAAAGCCAGCGGCGGCGACATTCCTTCTCCTCGCAGCGTAGCAGCAGGAGGAGGTGGAGGACTGAGAGCTAGCGTTGCAGACGAAGACTTGCACGTGTGTTTGCACTGCTCCTACGCGGGCACTAGGCGAGCAGTACACGGCCGACCGCTGCAGCGGCACCTCATTGCTACGGGCCATGTCTACGCTGTGCGGGTGGCTACTGCAAGTGAATTTTATGAAGCGTGTGTGTGGTGCAGCCGCTGTGGTGACTACGTGTACGACACTATTTTTTCAGCCAGTGGTGATGCCGGCAGTAGTAGTAGTGGTGTATGGACGCTAGCAACAGGCGGCAGAAGTGCAGCAGCAACAGCCCAGAAAATACACCCAAGATCTCTGGTGTCCTATAATGCAAGTCCTAGGGAGAGCGGTGCGACAGGAGAAGAAGAAGCCTCGTTTCTGGAGCCACAGCAGTGGGCGACTCTAATGCAAGCCGGTTTAGTGCCAGCGCTGCGGCCAACAGGTTTCGTTATACCACCAGCGGCACTACCAGCACCAACACCAGCAGCGGCCATGCAGTTGAGCGCTAGCGTGCGCGCCAGT
>Ga0307982_1005012_pt1 | contig 10414 bp, 12 predicted proteins | sample OrgLakmetagen989_FD_201847 | JGI IMG/M metagenome (GOLD analysis project Ga0307982, IMG submission 201847) | Saline water microbial communities from Organic Lake, Antarctica - #989 | ecosystem: Environmental > Aquatic > Non-marine Saline and Alkaline > Saline | place: Antarctica: Organic Lake... | reverse complement strand
AAGTAGCCGTGGGGGCTCGTCGAGCAGGAGGAGCTTCCTCGACTGCAGTGACTCGAGCAGCGGGTGCAGCGGCCACAGTGGAGAGAGAACTGCAGCGGTGGTCGCCTCCTTTATCGTCGAAAGCCTCGTCGCCATCGTCGCCTCAATCGAGAGGTGCCAGAAGCGCGAACCACAGCCACCATCACCATCAGCAGCAGCCTTACCACCGAAATTCAGTCAGCACACCTCCTGCTGCAGCTTCTCCGGGCCACCATCGCAGCCCCAATGCGAGGAGCCCTAGCCTGAGCGTTCATAGCAGTGGTCATAAGGACTACTACGGTAACAGCAGTGGCGGTGGGAGCCCTTTGAGTGGTGGAGGCACGTCGTCCATAGGGAGTTTGTCGGAAAGGCAGGCGTGGGCCGCGGCGCTCGATGCAGCAGAGGCTGAAGCGGCAAACAAGGAACAAGAAGCGAAGGAAGCGGCGGAACGAGAGAAGCGAGAGGTAAGGAAATCGAAGAAAAGTGGAACTTCTGTGAAAATCTAAGTGTTTCGAATCTGAAAGTTTTCTTCTCTTTCAATTACCTTCGTCTTCTCTCATACTCTTGCCTTGCAATCATAATTCTTCCTTGCTTCCTCATTGGGGTTGCATATGTGTATTGTTCCCCAACCATCAACATAAAAAAGGCCAAACGGCAAGAAGAAGCACTTCGAGCTGAAGAAGCGGCGCAGTGGGCCAGTTCTTTTGCCACTACCCCAGTGAGCAGTGTGCCCCCTGTAGTGGGGCCCTCGCACAGTACAGGGGGCACCTGGGTCAATCACGGCCGCGGTACCACGGTGCACGCCCTGGAAGAAGAATGGGCGCAAGAGAAAGCGGCTCGGGACCGAGAGGGGAAACTGAGGCGAGAGGAGCGGCAGAAGGTGATGGAAGAGTTTGAGCGAGGCGCGGCAGAAAGGGCGGCGCAAGCGCGGGCAGCCGACGAGAAAGTGCGCGCCGAACGAGAGCGCATTGCCAAGGTAACACACGCTGCATCTTTTATTGACTTTCTTCCATTACCAGGAGTATAAAGAGGTGGCAGCAAAGGTCTGCTCAAAAGATCTCACTGCCTTTGTAGTCGTCGTCCTCATCACCTCAATCTCGTCATCTCAACCCATTTGAAACAATCAGGCTCGCGCCGACGCAGCTTCCAAGCTCCGAGCGTCAGAGGAGGCCGCCAAGAAGGGTGCAGCCGCAGCTTTGGAAGCAGAAACCAGCGCGAGAATTGCCGCGGAAGAGCAAGCGAGGAGGGACAAATACAAGGGAATGGCACAGGTGAACGTTACTTCGAGATGCTTTGTGGAAAAGAAAGACTAGTCGTGAACGATGAGCACAAGCGTACCTTTCAAATACTTTCATCGACGAAAAGTGGCGTAGAAAGACTGCAAAACTCACAGTTTTTTTCATGTTGCATATATTTGCAGGAGTTGAACGCTCGCGAAGCTCTGAAGAGCCAAGCAAGGCAGGCTGAGATCTTGAAGACCCACCAAGACCGCCAAGGGTTCGTGCCGTCCTCTGCCAAACAACAACAATTCGCTGAAGAAGAGAAGGAAGAAGCCACAGCTAACAACAGGGCTGCAAGTCATACCGACAAAAAGGACCATTTCAGCAAAGAATCCTCGGGCCATTCGAGTAGCAGCAACAGGGCGCTGTCTAGTCGTAGTTCGTCACCTCGACCAAGCAACTATGGCAGCAGCAGCAGCAGCAGCAGCAAAGGACGGACTCGGTCAAGATCATCCCCGCGGGACGGCAGCCGTCGGCACAGCAAGGGCAACGAGGCCGTGGCCGACATAGTGCGCCCTTCTTCGTCGTCTGCGTCAGTGGACTCCAGCTCAACGGCCTCCAGCTCTGTGGCACCATCGTTCGCGCTGGCACAGACTTCATCGCCATCATCAGCAGAGCATGCTCCTCCTTCAAGTAATAATGCTGGTCCTACTCTGTCCAATGAGCCCCGCCAGTCAGTGACTTCCCCCAACGAAGCACATGTAATGGCAGCGGACAAGCGCGCCGCCGAGACTCAGGCCAAAGGAGAAGCCTCAATGCAGCGGGCGATATCTGCTGCAGTGGCTCAGAGGCAAAGCGCCGAAATCAAAGCGGTGATCGATCGCAATCGGCCGCGCACCACCGCCCTGCGCGCCAACATCGTGCAACGCCACGCCACCCCGACCTCTGCGTCGGACCGCTCCTCTTCGCCACGCATCACCACCTCGGTGCGCACCTCGTCGCCTCGGCCATCGTCGCCTCGACCTAGCTCACCGCGCTCGTCCTCACCGCGGCTCAGTACTGCTACACCTGCGGAAGTACCGGCTGCAAGCCCGGTAATGCCACTGAGATGGTTCTCTTGAGTCTTGTGCAGATAGAGCAATAGAACCACGTGGATGGAGCGTCGAGCACTGAGCTCTTTATTTCCATAGGTAGTTTTTAGAATTCAAACCATTTGGCTCTGGCTGATAGCACAGCGGCTAACGGCTAATAAATTCGCATTCAAACTCCGTGTAGCCGATTTATTTATGGAGTAAAATCATGTTTATTCAGGATTCAGGGCCTTTATCTTCCATTCGTACAAAATATTGGATGGCGTGTCATGGTCTTGACACAGGCCCCGAGGGGCCGGAATTAGAAGGCCAATAGGCAAACAGATAATTCAAAGTAACCAATACTACATACTAGGGGCTAGGGGGAATGGTTTACTCGCTGTGGTTTTAGTTTGTGGGTGTCTATTTGAACGAAAACAAAGCCCACTTCAGAATTTTAAAATACATGAAAATCAATTGCAATGGACCGCCAAAAAGGCCCATGTAAGCAAAAAATGCTCTTCCCCCCGCTATAAACCATCGCCATCGCCTTCGAGGAGGCGGCAAGCGAACGAAAGAGCGCGCATTTGATCGAGCGAGGAAGCGCCTAAGCTCTTGGCTAATTGGTCGCTGAGCACGACAACAGCGACGCACTGAGCGCGACTCAAAGCGACGTTCAACCGCCGCATATCGAGCACGAAGGCTAAGCTTCGACTGCTACCACTGCCACTCAAACTCTGCTGCTGTTGGCAAGCTTCTAGCACAGCTGCTCGCACCAGATCTTCACCGTGTTCGGGCCCATCATCTGCTGCGTGATCCAAGAGGGTAACCCATGTTGATGGTGGCATCTTTGAGGAGGAAGCAGGGCCTGCAAAGGTCCCGTCGAAAGAGGAGGTAGCGAGGGAGATGATCACCACGGGGGCTTCTTGTCCTTGAAACTTATCTACCGTGCCCACTCGAGCCGAAGGGCCGAGGCGAGCTGCAAGGCGCTTCACCTAGTGTTCGCACGCGTATGTGATCAAGAATAAGACAGACAAATCATATCGAGATGGAGGGGTCAATCGTAAGCTGGAGTAATTGAAACGAGGCAATCCACAGAAATGCGCTTCAGTGAAGAAAAGAGGCCAAGAAAACTTCAAGAGTATACGTGCGTTTCGTTCGGGAAGACACACCTGTAAATTGTATGGCGAGACGACCAAGATGTCATTTAGAGTCAGAGGGCGACCATTTATGTTCTTTGCAGAGATAAGACCTTCATCACCACTGCCGCCGTCATTTTTCAAAGGATCATCTAGCAAGGTACGAGTAGGGTCGAGGAGTTCTCGAATGAGTGCACTGATAGCCTCACATTCTTCTTCTGACGATTGGTCGTTGAATTGTTCATGCGCCACTCTTAGCACGGACACGCCTTGACCAGTGGCCAATAGCCGCTCGGGCGACGTTGGCTTTTCCTTCTTGTTTGACAGCGGAGGCCACGACGGCCAGCAAATAGTTGAAGGCTTCTGTTTGCTTTGGTCCATAAGCTTACTGCTGGGGCTACTGTCATCGAGAAGACAAAGAGAGCGCTGGGCAGCACCAGAGTGGCTGTACAGTTTCCCGTCGTAGACCTGGTCGGAGATCACACGGCAGAGGTTGGGGTGCAGACGAAAACTGAGTGGCAGAAAGATGCCCATGTGTCCTGGAAGCACGCCGCTGTTGCCGCCACTTGCACTGCTGCTGCTACTAACGCCGCCAGCAGCGCCAGGAGGGTCACCCACGGGGCCAGTCAATAGATATTCTAGGGCAGACAAGCCTGAGAGGCCAGGGTGAGTGCCTCCCGTAGGTGCAGGCAATTGCATTTGGTCCCCTAACAACACCAGACCGCCACTCCCGGGCTCGCCATTGCTGCTGCCACCTAGCACGGAAGCATCCACCTCATTCCTAGCATGATGGAGCGACGACGACGATGATGAAGATGTTGGCTTTCGAAGGACCTGCCCCATGGCCAGGAGCCTTGGTACGGGGACCTGGCCTGCTTCGTCGACAATCAGCCAATCAGCGCAGCCGCGCATCGCGGAGTGGCTCAACCCCCATGCTGTGGCTCCAACCAACAAATCGTTCGCCTTCAACGCACCGCTTACTTTGCTTCCCTTCTTTTTGCCCCCTTTCTTTTCGTTCTCGCTGCTGCTGCTGCTGCTGCTGCTATCGCCGGAACTGTCGCTGTCACTTTCGGCAAGGTCTTTAGCGCCCACAACTCCGCGCACTGTCACCAAAGCTTCGTTCTTACTTTTCGCATCTTCATCCAGTCCAGCCAAATATACAGTTTCCCCGCGCGCTGCTGCCGCGGCGATTTCCGCTACATCTTCCTTCAGCGCTCCACCTACTTTCACCATGCCTATCACCTGGCTTTGACTTTCTTCACGTGTAAGTGAAGAAGAAGAAGTGCGACCTTGACGTGCAAGCTCGTAGGCGACTTTAGCCATGAGATTGACAATGACCTTGTGAGAATTGGCGGTGATGGCTACGCGACGGCCGCGAGTGACTGCTTCTACTACCAAGCGAGCTCCCACCTAATGACCATTCGCAGGAATCCAATGTCAGAACCAATACAAAAACAAGCCATTGAAGCGAGCATCGAGCACCACAAGTTCTTTTCACTGCAAAGTGTGTGCGATTTTGCTTACCGTTGTCTTTCCAGTCCCGGGTGGTCCTTGAATGGCGAGGTAACTCCAAGGTTGCAGCGCATTGAAAGCGGCCGTCGATGCATCAGCTACCGACACCACTTCGGCCGGTTGCTCTAACGGATTTTGATGACCTCCATCTTGTCTTTGTTCGTTGCTTGTTTTTGCAGCAAGGTGTTGCGCAGCACGCCTCACAATGTCTTGCCTACCAAAGACGACTCCATCGTTTTCAATGTTCCCACTGCTGCCACCATTTACACTGGAAAAAGGTCTTCTTGAGCCCCCTTCGCTGGAGAAGCTAAGTTCTGGTGAGTGGCCTGCAAGGAAGTGGTACAAAGGGTCGCGCACCCAATTGCAATCATTGACCCAATCTTCACAGGTAGACCGTACAGCAGCCGGAATGGGGTCTGCCGACACGAATTCGTCTGGCAAAAGTGACAACCCTTGAGGATGGCGATCTTGAGGTAGCTCCACCTGAGTGCACACACAAAAAGGCGATTTATGAAGTGTGATTCAAGAAGCGCTGTGCCTCCCATCTGCCAATACTATAAACAAGCGGCCTGGTCAATTTAAACAGAAAAGAGAGAATAGCCTTACCAGGCAAAGGCCGCGATCAAGATCCAGTGCTATTACGGACACGCGCAAAGGCTTCATTCGGTCGTAGAGCTCGGAAGAAGCGTCCTCACCACTAGGAGCACAGTCTTTCTCTGACGGTATTGCGAGGAAGAATGGCAGTTGCGCAGTCGATGGTGGCAATTGATGGACCCCATTGGCGCAAACCTGCTGGAGGGCTGCAGACGCTTGCAGAGCTACCTTCTTGCCCACCTGGATTTGAACGGAAGTAAATTATGCATTCTTGCCGTTACCTTGCGTCAAAACCACCCTCAAGTAAGATTAGATTTCCCGAACGCTATTACTGAGCTTCTCTTACCTGAGTGTTGGGATCGAATCGGTATGTCACGCAAAGTTTTTTCTTGCGTGGACTTCGCTTCCAAGGTTCACATGTACCATCGGGCCCTAAACCTGCCCAAAGGTCTCTGTTGTCATCGTGATTATCATCGCTGTTTAGGTCATCATGATCATTGTTTGGCGATGATGCTCGATCGGCAGCAGGCGCGAAATTGGGATCATTGGCGTCGATAATTTCAAGGCCAGCCTAGTAGAGAGCATTAAACAAGTACGTATGCAAGATATGACGCATTTAGCTTATACCTCTTCAGTAAAGAAATAATGAAGCTTAAAATACAACGCAGAAGACTGTAAACTCATCTTTCTTGGTTGAGAGGATTCACTAATAGATCGAACCAAGGCATCTGGATCATTGAAGAGTTCCTTGTCCGACGCCTCCAACCAAGCAAACCGTCTCCACCACACTGGCCGTCCTTCCCGCTGCTCAAAGCTCAAACTATCGGCTGCGGTGTCGCGTGCTCGTCTACTTGCCACTTGTGTTGGGGCTGACAGAGATAACTCGGACTTTGCTTCCTCGGTGCTTGAACCCGATAAATCATCTATAGTAGGTGGAGGCAACTGCCAACACGGGGCTTGGTCGTTGCGTAAGATTTGAACAAGTTTGTCCAGTCGTTCCTCATCAGCCAAGCGCGCTGCTGCCAGCTCTTCCTCTCGCTCCGCTGCCGCACTTTCAACTTGCACGGCCGTCACCGCCAACGCTGCAGTGCTGCCCTTCTCTATGGGGCCTAAAGCTTGCGAAACTGTACGGCGCAACCAGAGGACTGCGAGGAGGGTGGAATCCGTGTCATCTTGGTTGTATGCTCGCAACGCCTCCAGCTGCTGAGATGGTACTGTTGGCTCCCCTGCTTTCTTCACCTCGGATGGCATCGGTTCTCCTACTATTCCTCTTTGTCGTAAATGAGACTGACCAAGCACAGCGTGTTGCTGAGCAAACGGTGCATCGGGCGCTTCTAGCCATTTCTGGTAAGCTGCCACTGAATCATCACCCTTCGCCACTTCCGCGCCCTCTCTTAAACGCCGCACATTTGTTGGTATGTTGTCAACATTATTGGGATTCCCATCAGCATCCAAAGTATTTCTTCTTCTGTTGTGCTGAGCCTTGCTTTCATTATCGTCGTTGGCAGAAGCCCATTCATTGAGTGAAGCTGGGTCTTCACCCAAATACAACTTCTCGACGTTCTTGATGCTGTACTTGGGTTCACCTATAAGCAAGCATTTCCGCACGCAAGTATACACGTCCACGAATACATGGTCGCGCAAGAGTGCGTCTACTTCTCGTTCGCGCATGCCTGAACGACCAGCTAAGCGCTTCAACGCACTCACCTGAATTTCGAAACATGTTATCACCGAGAAAATTGGCAAAGAAGACGGGAGAAAATCGTAAACAGAAAATTAGACGTTGCATTCTAGGGCTGCAGCAAAAAGTTTAAAATCAATTAATCGCTCTACACAGAGTAACGGCCATAAATCGGTGTATTTAGAAGCCATGCCAGAAGTGCAGTACCTCGTAGGCTCCGTAGTGATAAACTTTGAGATTCGGGTATTCGACGCGACGAGCCATAAGCCAGTCGACAAATCCAACAAAAGCTTCAACTTCAGCATCAGCGTCATGCGCCCACCAGCACACATATCGCACGTTTAGACCACCACCTGCTCCTTCTCCGAGGCTCGACTCGAGCGACTGAAATTCTGATGAACCTGATGGTATGCTATTCGTATTGTCGCTGAAATTAGTGGTGGCACCATTCGATGACCTAGTAATGATGCTAGATTGTCTGGCTAGATCTTGGTCGAAAGCAGTGTTGAAAACGGTGGCACCCCACAAATACTCACGCGAGACCAGACCACCGCCACTGCTGCCGCTGGTGCTGCTACGACCTTCAGTATGAGAACTACTCGTGGATTTGTTCTGTTTTTCGGCATTCTCACTAATTTCGTCAACGGTATTGACGGTACTGCGTTCAATTTGTTCTGTTGCCATTAGTTCCGCTTGAGCGAATGCTTGGATTAGTCTTGACACCAGATCAGCTTTTCTGCCACTGCTTGGAAGGTTCTTGACTTTCAAGAGCTCTTTGAGTTCAGTGACTTTTAGAGCATTCAGGCTACTTTCCGACGGAACGAAGCTTCCGACTCCCACGGGCTCTATATCCGCCGCTTCGGTGGATGAAAACACTTGTGAAGATAGTAAAGGAGCTTCTCTCGCAATCGTAACTGTACTTTCTTTGGCAGAGGGAGCTCGATGGCTCGGTACCAGATCTGCGAAAGGGTGCCCTTCGAGATCGAAGAAGACATCACCTCGAGAAGGTGGCGGTAACATCGCCGCCAGTAAGACTGCCGACTTTTTACCTTCAAGCCAATCCCACGCGGGTGCTGCCTTGCTGGATGGTGCGTCTCCTCCTACGTTGATGTTTCGGCGTTTCGTCTCTTGTTGAAGAATGGCTTGTCGGCGATGACGATCAAGCACTTCAGGATCGAGCCCTGCTGATGCTGCCGTTGAAGGCACTGCTTCTAAAGGAAGTGCTGCCAGAGCTGAAAGCGTGCTCACTGATTGAGCTGAATCTTTGCTGCCTCCAAAGCTGCCCGTGGAAATGACTGTAGACTCGGCAGCATTACTGATACCTGCAGCAGCTAGTAGGCGATCAGCATGCCGTCGTGGCAGCCTCGCGACACGAGTGAGATCGTCGCGCTGCTCTCTTAACGCGGCAGCTGTGTTAGCCCATCGCCCTGACGGGTCGCTGGGTAAAGGCAAAGGCTCTGGTGGGCCCATGGATGGATCAAATGCTGCATGGAAAGCTCTAAACTGCTTCACCTGAATGCATCAGAGAGGTCAAGTGATGGGAAAAGCTGAGTCAAGCATAGGATTTTTTTTACATGGCATGCCTCAGTACTTAGTAGGGATAGTATATTGAGCTCTACAGCAATATCAATTCCCGTATCCAATAGAGGCAAGCATAAGTCAAATGAAAACAAGCCGGACGAAAGGCTTCTCACCGCAGCTCGGTAGTACGCTCCATAGGGAGCTAGGTCAATAGGAGTAGGCATAGACGCTGCATTCAGCACCAAAACTGCACGAGGAGAAACCTCGCTTACCGCTTCAATTTCATTTAAGCTTTCTGCTCTCTCTACGTCTGAATGATTAGTCACTGGTGGCGATGATGATGACGCAGCTCTCGAAGTCTCCGCGAGTTGGGACACCATGTCGGTGTAGCACCAGAGCTGAAGCACGTGACTGGGCGCGGGCCGCTTCGTAAGCTTCGCATCCCACACTTGATAGGTGTACGATGATCCAAAGCCGCCGTGATCTAAGTTATGAGCAGACGTTTGGCCATTTTCCAGGGGCACTTTCACTAAAAAATCAGCCACACCGCGGAACCCTTTGAGACCACCCTTAGGCCCTCCGTCTTCGATCGAGGGGAAATCCAAAGAAAGAGGAGCCTGGAAAATAACGCCAGCACCTGACTGCATAGCGGCCATAGTTGCTGCCACATCACGAGTGTGCGAAAGATCTACGACTTTGCCGTACTTGCCACTTGACACAAATTCTGGAATAGAAGACATGAAGGGGGGGATAGAGTACAGGAAAGATCATAGTGAAGGACGGCGAGAGCACGGAACGCCGTTTCGTCATAAAGCAGAGCGTAGTCTCTATGATAAGTAAAATATCCTGTCTAACAACCCTTGCAAGTGATAAATCAAAGAAGCATTCGATTTTGGATTTGATGTCAGGCCTAGCTTACCCACCCGAGTCCAAGAACTTCAGCTCTGCTTCCTGGCCTTTGGCAGCTAACATTCTCATCATCGCGTCTTGTTCTGGTGGCGCTATTAGTATCATAGGATGGGAGGGCTGCTCACGTGCTAGGCGTTCCATCCATGCTGCAAAGGGTGAGTTCACAAAAAGCATTAGGTCCGATGGGTTGCTATACAATCTGCCTGGCCTCTTGTTGACTGCTGGGCCAGCCGTCTCTTCTGCAGTCGCTGACACAAATGGATCCACGATTTGTTCTGAAGTTGCGGCATTGAGAGCACTGAAGAGCTCAGAAGTTGGTTGAGATGATGGAAAGGGTTCGTTGGTTGAGGTATATGTTCTCGCAAATAGTTTAGGTGCACAACTCCTAGCCTTGACAGGCCGTGCTTGTAATGTCGACAAGCGGATTTTCAAGCTGTGAAAAGTAATTAGTCGCGCCATTGGGATAAAACCTAGAACGAGCAAGTTAGTGCTAGTAGATATTATATCTAGCCTCATGCTACAATGAGCTAGTCTCGACTCTTCTCTGGAGAGCAGGCATATAATATACAGACTTAGAAATCAGGCGACATCCGAGCAGTTACAAAAAATCTTTGAAAAATCTTTGCATGAAAAATGAAAAGACATGATTCTCAGAGCGTCGACGAGCTAGCCACTTTGGACCGCTATCACCACTTCCATGGCCACTCTGGCCTGTGTGCCTGATTAGTCTTTCCCTTTTTGTATAAGTTG
>Ga0307982_1005008_pt1 | contig 10420 bp, 4 predicted proteins | sample OrgLakmetagen989_FD_201847 | JGI IMG/M metagenome (GOLD analysis project Ga0307982, IMG submission 201847) | Saline water microbial communities from Organic Lake, Antarctica - #989 | ecosystem: Environmental > Aquatic > Non-marine Saline and Alkaline > Saline | place: Antarctica: Organic Lake... | reverse complement strand
ATGCCGCGAAATAACCTTCCGATGGGCGCAGGAGGAGCTGCCACCTCCGCTGTTAGTGCTGCGTCACCAGCAACAGCAATGGTAGCAAGTGCACCTGCATTGACAACCAACGCACGGACGCTTCACGGGCCTCTGACAGCAGTCGAAAGACTCGCCGCCGAAAGAGTAGCTTTACTCGGTCCATCGGCGGCAGGCAACACCAATAATGGTGGCAGCAGTGGTAGCACTGGCGGTTACCACCAGGGGAACACTAGCGGCAGTATGAACGGTGCTGGTGGTATCGCCAGTGGTGGCATGATGATGCCCAGTGGTGCTCCTGCGGCTGGTGCTGCTGGCGCTCCTGCTATGCCAGGTAGTGCGTACCCTAGGCCTCTTTTCCCGGGCGGGCCGCCTCCTTTACAACAATTGCCGGTGCCTTTTCCCTGGCCCCTGCCAGCCTGCAACCCAAGTGCTGCTTCAGGAGCTACAATGGCGACGACAGGAGCTCAGCAACAGCAACAGCAGCAAAAGCAGCAGCTGCCTTCTAGCAACAACGCCATGCACTCAGGAAGCGCAGCAGGCGCGGCAGTAGCAACAACTGCAGCACAAGCAGTTGTAGGAATCTTACCTCCCCCTTTAACTAGACTACCGCATCCTTTACCAACAGCATTCGCTGGAGCGGCGGACACGGAGGTAATCGAAATCAACGACGACGACGACGACGATGACAAAGGCGGTGTCAATAGTTGCAATGGTGGCACCAGTAGTGCCCGAGTTGCGATGAACGGCTTCGATGCACGGTGGGACGCGGCGAGTCAAGTGGTCAACAACATGATTGTCGACTTCTACCACGCGAACAAGCGCGAGGCCACTCAGCCAGAATGCGATGCGTTGATGAACGCAGCAAGGCAGTACCTGGGTCTGCCCTTGTTGTCACTCGAGGATTCGTCTTTAACCTCACCTACGAATGAGCAGCAGCGGCTGACGCCTCATCTGTTTCGACTTGCAGTGACCCAAGCAGCTCAAAGAGGGGCGCCGCTTAACTTCAGTATTATATTAGGCAGTAGCTTCCCGCCGCCAGTGCCCCTCCGGCCACCTCCGCAGCAGCCGCAACAGCCGCAGCAACAGCCGCAGCAGCAACCCGTAGGAAATAGTAATGCTCCAAACGATAGCTCGTCAAATGACGCGAAGTTGAAGATGAAGAAGGACGCTGCCGCGTTGGCACTTGTCACGGCTGCAGGGTCAAAATTAGCGACGCTTTCGGCGGTGTCAAGCAATGATGAGAACAAGGGTGCCAGCGGAAGCGATGAGAGCAGCAGCAGTAGCGGTAGCGTCAACAACGGCAGCAGTGGTGGTGCCGACGAGATCTCGACGTTAGAGGAGTCCGAAATTCGTTCGGTGGTGCAGGCTCTGCTCGATCAGGTTTGTGGGTGTGTGGTGGTGCATTATACCATACGCGCAAGCTCAGTTTGTTTTTTGCCTTCATCGCACGCGCATACTACTCATTTTCCTAAAATGCCGGAGCACAATTTTGTCCAATATCCTTAATTTCGAGTTTATGTAGCCTTCTGCCCTGTTTATTTGCGCCTAACAGACCTTTTTGTGTGTTAATGCCCTCTTTGCTGCTACTACAAATACAGTGTACCGAAGCTGTAGCAACAGCTGCTGCCGCTCATAGCAACGATGAACACATCAACAATGGCAACGACATTGACGGCAACGAAGCGACATTACATGCGAACTCGTCAACAACCCATCGTCGGCCTTTTGGCGGCTCTCGGGCTTTTCAGGATTGGGTCAAGAAACACCCCCTGTACGGCCCGGGCAACCCTAATATAGCACCGCTTGGGGCAATACCACTGAACCACGGCGCTGGCGGCGCTGGCGATGCTAGCGTTAGCAAATGTGAGGGGGCATCGACATCGTCTTCAACGTCAACATCGTCAACTTCAACGGTGGCAACTTGCGTGCTGCCATTAACCCCCCGGGGCCTTGGCATGGAAGTGGGGCCTGGCGACGCGCTGTTCAAGGCGACTCGCATTCAGGTCTATCATGGGTGTACACATCCACTTGTGATGATGCGAGTCCTTTGATAGTTACGAATAATATGCGTGTTTTCCATAATCTCTTATTGCATTTTTTTAAAAAAATAATATCTCAGGCTTTCCGCTGCTACGATGAAGAGCCAACCGTTTTGTCTTCATCGTCATCATCGTCGTTATCGCCATCTTCGCTGGCTACGACCAACGACAAGAGCAACATCCATCCAGACAGCGCTTGGCTCGAATTCGTAGGGTTAACAGGACGTCGCGGCGTGTCAGAAGCTTCGCCTGTGCTCGAGCTTGGAGATGAGGTAAGATGAGAGATGGATTGTCTTCAGACCGATGATCTGCCGTAGCCCAGTTTGTTTCAAAATGAGCTCACGCATTCCTTTCTTTACTCGTGCATCTCTCTTCCTCGCTTACCTGCGCCTTACTCGCATCATTCTCAGCTTCTTTTTTTTTCGTCTTCTTGCATTCACGCTGACGCACTTCAATTTCCCCCTTGTGCACAACAGCTAGTAGCCCTGAACGGCTGGCCAGTGTGGTCCTGCGAAGCTCAGGAATTGGCCAAAGTTTTGGGGCAATTACGGTTCACCGGAGCGGTTTTCGTGTACGCTACGGTAAACAGTACTGGACATGTTGCGTGCTCTCTCTCTTTTATTTTTGTGGAAGCCTCCGACACCCTCCCTAAAATCTCTCTGTTATCTCAATATTCTGAACCGTGGTTTCATGTAATCATTTCGTTTACGTTTTGCTTTAAGTCTTCTTTCATGTGTTTATACTTGATTGTGTGGCTTGTGTGGGTTGTGTGACTTACCAATTGAAAAAAACATACCTTTTGTGAAGGTGGTGAAGCAAGCCGGCTGCAAACAGCTCGCTCTGGATTCAGCTGGCACCGTAGCTCGAGCTTCGATGATAAACCAACTCCCGCATGGAGCGGCCACGAATGCTGCCACGTCAGCCATCACCACCGCGGCTGCTGCACATGCAGCTGCTGCAGCTGCTGCAGCTGCCCCTGCCTCTAGTGTTCTAATAACACCAATTGTGGAAACCTACGCAAATGCGTTGGTATCAGGAAGAACAACAAGAGCTGCTGTTGCTAATGCTAGCTCATCTTCAAGGAACGATGATGCCAGTGTTGTTGTTGCGTTTAATCCATGGGTACCTGAGGCTTATTCTGCTGCTGACAGCGCTGTCGTGGCAGATGCTGCAATCGACGAAAAGACATCAGCCGAGACAAAGGAGAAAGAGGCGAATGCGTTGCAAAACGACCAAGTTGAAGAACAAGACCGAGCCAATTACGAAACCTTCCGCCGCCAAGCCCATTTGTTCCCTTATGTGCTCTTGAGATTCTGGCGGCCGAATTCCACTAATATAGTAAAGACAGCAAGAGCGGGCGCTGGCAGTGCAGCGGCAGCAGCAGCAGCGACAGCTGATGAAACAGTACCAGCAGCAGCAGCAGGAGCAGGAGCACCAACAACAACAACAGCTGCTTTGACAAGCTATTCGAAAGAAGCCGCCACCGGCAGATTTTACGAGGTGTATCTGCCGCGGCTGCCGTCGGGCCTGCATTTGGATGTGTTTTCCGACGAAACACCGCAGGCGGTGGCGCGAGCCCAAGTGAGTTGCAAAAAGCACGAAAGAGGAGCAATTTATCTCTCAAGTTACTACGAGTACCTATTTGTTTTTTCTTCAATTCCTTTTCATTTTCTCGCTTTCTGCTTCTGTTGTATCCTTATTCTTTTGACTTTCAAAGTTCTTTCTCACGACTCCGATAATCTCAACTGTTTAGGTGTGGGTGACGCACCCTCGAGCTCAAAGCAGCACCACCACTACTATGGAAGCCCCACTACTACTCCAACAACAGCAGCAGCAGCAGCAGCAGCAGCAGCCGCATGCGCGGTCGATCATGGCCGTGAGTTCCACGCGCGCTATGCCCAACGGCCAAGCGTCGCCCGCGCAGAGTGCCCAGATCCGAGAATACGACGTGATTGTGGGGGTGAGTCGTCGTTCGTAGAGAGGAAAAATTAGAAAGAAGGAAGGAAAAGAAGAGAGATAGGGACAGTGGAGAAATGGCGATATGCGTCTGATAACCAATGCTGATAATGACGACTGTGCATGTACTGTAGCAATGGCTACCTCCATTTCGCATCTTTTGCTCGGTATTTTTTCGATTTGAATCAAGTCTCATTCGTTTTTTTCCCGACTTTTGTGTAAAACTCTTCGTCGTGAATTCAAATATGTACAGGTCAATGGCAAATCGGTCGCTCACCTTCCGGCTGGTGCCGTCTTTCAATTGCTCAAGCAGGAAAACTACACGACGCCGCCGCCGCCTCCGATCATTCCCAACCACCCACCACCGCTTGCGCCTACTTTGCCAACTGTGCCGCCATTAGCAGCGTCTGCGGTATCATTGTTATTATCACAGCCAAAAGCGGCAGCAGCAGCACCAGCAGCAGCACCAGTAGCAGCAGCACCAGCACTTGCAAAGACGAACGCTAAAGCAACGGCACCGCAGCTGCCAGCAGTGGCGCATGCTCTTCTAGGAGCGGAGACCTCATCGTCGTCGTCGTCGTCGTCTTCTTTGTCCTCCTCTCAACCGAAGGCCGCCCCGGCGAATCTCACCACAGCACCGTCCGTCAATTGGACCTGGGACGACACGAGAAACGCCGCTTTTATACCTACGCCACTGCGAAGATTGGAAGCAGGGGTAAGTGACTGAAGGAGTTATGGTTTGAGAAAACATGGAGGAAGTAAGGTTTAAAAATAAAGTTTAAAAAAATGATAAAAGTTGCGGTAAGGATAAAATAGGAACCTAGAAGGAAATAAAACGATTTTTTTTTTTTTTAACAATGCTGCCTCACACTGACTTTTATCCAACCGCAATATATTTTATAATGCATATAGATTGAATTTCGCAACGGCGGTTCTGGTTGTAAAACTCGCACTGGCACCTTTGCCAGCACCCTGAATTTCCTGAAATACTCTACCGCAAACACGGTAATAAAACAATAAGAGCAAAAAATCTGAACTTTAATAAAGGGCACTCTTGCACACAGTAGTTTTGTCTCATTGCCGTTTGCGTAAAGATGCAAAACACTCAGCTCAACCGATGTCTCATTTGTATGGTATGTATTTTTTTAGTTCATGTTTCTACTGCACGATACAACTTTCTTTTCTATTCGCACTCTTTCAGCCCTCTCTCTCCTCTTCTTCCCATTTATATGTCATTTACATGTGCATATTTGTTGGCAGGTCGCGGAGGCTCTGACCATGGGGTTGAACAAAAGTTTCTTGCGAGACGATATGCTTGCTAGCCGAGCGAGGCTTGTAGTTCTGAATTCCAACCCGCCTCGCCCTTATTTCAACCCCAGCACTGAACTTCCTCCTCCTGCAGTCGCAGCACCACCTGCACCTCCTCTTCCGCACCCTTCTCGCCTGCCTGTGACGTGGCCAGCACAAGTAGCAGGTCAAGCTCCGCTCAACAGTGCTCCTCTGACAGCTGATACTGCTCCTCTTCCTGCTGATCCTGCTGCTGCTGTTGCCGATGTTCCTCCTTCTGGTCCTGCTCCTGCTGCACGCCCAGCTGATACAGCCGCTCCTAGCGTCGCACCGCCAGGAGCAATCGTAGATCTCGTTGATGACGATGACGACGACGACGGTATTGACAGCAGCAGCAGCAGCCAAAACAATACAGCTACTGCGCCGCTACCTACAGGAGCCACCGGTGGTGGTGACAATAGCAACAAAAAGAGGAGCGATCATCGAAACGAGACCGAGGAGCTAAGCAACGACAGCGAAGCTTCTGACAAGAGGCGCCGACTCAATCTGAATAACGCATCCTCGAAGTCTTCTTCTTCTTCAGTCTCGCAAGCAACAGCCGCAGCACCTAGTCCATTTCAAGTTGAGGGTGCCCCGTCGAATGCGCCTGTTTTACCTTACGTTGCAGCACTCGCAACCGCAGAGTCTGCGCCTCCCGCAGCAGCACCAAGAGCGCCAATGACAGCTCCACCAGAGATAACACAGGCAGCGGTAGTTGCGGAGGCGGTCGATAGTGCCAGAGATACTACACAGCCAGCGCCCGAGCCTGAGGTCTACCTCGGTGACTCCGATTACGTCGACTCGGACGAGGCATGAAAGCTCCCTGCGAAAGTGCCATTGCGCATTGACTGCACAGGCAGCCGGAGCTAATTTACAGAGCTGCAGCAGCTTCCGACCCCCCCCATATTTTCGTAGTTCTTTGACAGCTCCTGCGATTGAAAATTCTTATTTTTTATGGCATAACGCGATAACGCAACCACTTCTTGTTTATTTTTTATTTACCACGATAGATAATAGAATTATTTCGGTATACCCAACTCATTCAATGAGCCGCCTAATACGGTATGCGCATACGAATACGCACATTGATGAATGGCGGGTATCGGTTCATAAATATTGGCGACATCGAACTCGAATCTTGAATCGCAGCTACCGCACCAGAGAACAAAAAAGCATAGCATAATTCAGCGGACATGCCAGTGCGTCTGTGTATGCACCACCTTACGACTCACAGCCTTCCAGCCCAGCGGATCCGAACACAGAGATCATCGAAGAGGAGTTGGTGTTTAGGTTTTGGGGCCTGTCTGTGGGTGTGACTGAGAATCTCTCATATCACATATTTATCTGTGTACAAGCCTTCGTTGATTGCGGTGCGGCGGACCCGTGCCGCTGCAGAGGACATTTTTCGAGTATTGAGAGGGCCTTCAATACGGCCTTTCTGAGAGAATAATGAGAACTGAGAAGTGAACTATAACCGTGCTCATTAGCAGTCATAAATATACATGAAGTTTACCGCACAAGTAGCGGCACAACATCCAGCTCATGCAGCAACAAAGCAGCATTGTATTTAAACAATTGGCATGCAGTTTTTCTGAGTCTTGGTTAAGAAATTTGTACCTTATAGTAGCTGATGAATATCACATATGCTTGAGGCCTGTGAGTTAGAATGAAGTAGCCACTGTACCCAAATCGGCCATGAACATGACTATCATAATTTGGTACAATCAGTACACGTTCTGTACACTTTACTCTACAGCAACGCCTGGAATCTGTTAATGCACTTCGCCGAACGTCAATGAACACGATCCTTTTGCTCGATTCGGGTGGGTTCGATAGTTGAAAGCCGAACTCTCGTTCGATTCACATTCGCCAATTCAATGGAAAGCAACAATTCGCTCCGCGCCGGGTTCGCTTTTTCTGAAACAAGGCTAACAGGTAGAGATAAAAAGCAAAGGAGCGCGAACTGAGAAGTCCTAAATATTTTTGCTGTTTTCTGGCTCGTTGCGCAAAGGAGCGCGCATAGGCGCATATCCGTTGTTTTGGTGCTATTTTTTATTTGGTACTCTTCGAGCTTATGTTTGTATATTATATGATGCCAGTCACCTTAAGGAAGGTAGGCATGAGCCGGAGTCCGGGTTTGTGGTGGTGTGTGTTTGCCGAACACTAACGGGCGAGCCTGAATTAGCGAACTTTTTTTTTGATCGATTCGAGTGGATTCGTTAATTTCACTACAACCGAACGCCTAGTTCGTTTGGGTTCGTTGATTGAATGGAAAGCGACCTCCTTTTCGAGTCGGGTTCACTGATCCCAAATAACCGAACATTCTTTCCGGTTTGATTCGATAGCTATAAAATAGTTAGCGAATTCCGGACGCTGCTCTGCAGCTGTCACTCCCGGAGTTGGTAACGACATGGGATTGCGAACGAAAGGGAGTGGACAGCTGTGTACTATGCCGTGCAGGTAGTTCCGGGTGTTGGGAGGTTGCCACGTTAAGAGACTTTAAAATCGCTAAGACCGCGAGGGTTGAGGGCAAATTCTGCCCTTCTTATCACCCGCAAGTACCTGTAGCGTTTCAACTCGTGTTTTGATTGGCTTGCTATGTGGCTGCTGAAATGACGACGTGACAACAACGACAACAGAAGATTGAGTCGGTGAGTCGGTGAACCAAACCCGTAAAAATGCCTGTAAATGTCTCACGTGTGTGATCATGGGGCATCATGGTGTAGTCGCCACCAACAGTTTATGTAAAAAGGAAAATCTAAGCTTCTCAGTAATCTCGCTTCAAGTGCGGTTCTGATAGCTGTGGCTGGTTGAAATCCCCAACCTGTCCGCTAGGTAACTAACTAGGTGATAAATGGCATACCTGGCGCCATCTTTCGAAGCAGTGTCTAATGTGTCTGGTATATGCGACAAACATTCCTGAAAAATAGCAAAGATCGCTAAACAATACCGCCACATTCATCAAAGCAACTTAATATGCCATGTGCATGACTCTGATCAATCATATTTCGAAATGTCGTGGGTTCGATAATTGATTAATTAGGCAAGGAAGAAGCGAAAGAGGGAGAAACACAAGGCTTTCGCAGACGAAGCCTCCTGAGCAATCGAATTGGCGACCTCGCTTTGCTTTGAAGTCCATGTTGAGTTTACACGAACACCTACTACTGCCAGTTTCTATAGTTTTCTATGTATCATTCGGTAGTTACAGCGTTGCTGCATGCACAACCCCCGATTGTCCAGCCGGTGAATATTGGCCAGGTACGGGTGGATGCGCGCCGTGCTTGACCGGTAGATACCAGCCTATCCAGTGCAAATACCGAGAAACTTGCTATGGATGCGCTGCTGGAAAGTATGCTCCAGCAGGTTCATCCTCGTGCATTTCTTGTGCGGTCGGAATGTATAGTGCCTCTCCTACGAGTAGTTCTACTGCCGGAGCGGGGACTTGCACTGCTTGCGCTGCTGGGAAGTATGCCTCGTCCCCCGGTTCTGCTGTATGCGATACTTGCCCCGTCGGTTCGTACTCTCCATCGCTGTCATCTGCGTGTATCGCATGCCCTGCTGGCCAGTATGCAATTTCAACGGGCTCCGCTGCGTGTGTTGACTGCGATGCCGGTAAGTACAGTGCGACATCAGGCCGTTCCACTGTGTGCTCCGACGTTTGTGTTCCCGGCAAGTACTCTATTGCGGGCTCAAGCACTTGTACACAGTGCGAAGCAGGAACGTACTCTACCGTAAGTGGCGTCGGCGCCTGTACGCTATGTGATGCAGGCAAGTATTCATCGGACGTAGGTCGTTCTACTGCGTGCTCAGCCACTTGCGTTCCCGGCGAGTACTCTCTTGCGGGCTCAAGCACATGTACACAGTGCGAGGCAGGAACGTACTCTACAGTAAGCGGCGTCGGCGCCTGTACACTATGTGGTGCAGGCAAGTACTCATCGGACGTAGGCCGCTCTACTGCGTGCTCAGCCACGTGTGTTCCTGGCGAGTACTCTGTTGCGGGCGCGAATACATGTACACAGTGCCCAGCAGGCGCGTATTCGGCAATGGGAGCTAGCAGCTGTTCATCTTGCGAGGCAGGATATTACCAAGCGAGCTCTGGACAGATATCTTGCGATCCATGCGCCGTCGGACAATACCAGGCTGCTACCGGGCAAAGTATGTGTTCAGATTGCGCAGCTGGGCAATTTCAAGGTATGTGCACTACGTAGCTCTCTACAAACACATCATGGAACCGCGGTTTTACCATTTTAGTGTTTCAATTTGTTTATAAACTATTCATTCAGATTCGACGGGGTCATCGAGCTGCTCGGCATGTAGTGCAGGCAAAGTGCAGCCCTCGACTAGCCAAAGTGCGTGCGTTGATTGCGAGGATGGAACGGTGCAAGCAAGTTCAGGCCAGGCAACATGTGCTGTGTGCGAGAGCGGCAAGTACTCCGGGGAGGGACTTGAATGTGTTGAGTGCCCCGCGGGGCAGATTGCACCAAACGCAGGAACTAAAACCTGCGACGCATGCGCCGACGGTTACGTGACGACGTCGCCCGGCACAACGTACTGTTACGAGTGCTTTCACGAATACACATGCGCATCCAAGTCGGCTTGCGCCGAAGGGTACACGGGAAACGCGTGTGCTACTTGCGCCGTCGCGTTTTACTTGCTGAACGACCGGTGCATCGCGTGTCCAACCTTTGCAAAGCACTTGTGGGTGTTTGCGATTATTTTCGCCACCTTCGTGTGCTACCTCATTTACATCGCATCTGACAAAAACCTGGACCTAGCGTCGGTCAAAATCATGTTTTCACACTTCCAACTCACAAGCGTGTACTTGTCTTTCAAGTTGCAGTATCCGCCAGTGCTTTTGGCCCTGGCACGCTGGTTCGGCAGTATCCTCAGTTTTGATGTTGTGCAGCTAGCAGGAATCGAATGCTCGACCGGAAATTTGGACTATGGCGCACGTTGGGCTCTCGCTGCCTTTGCGCCACTCGTGGTTATGCTTCCCTTTTATGTGATTGGCAGCAAGCGTGCCTTGCGCACGCTGGCCACGCTGGCATCGATTACGTTCCTGTATGCTTTAGAAACGT
>Ga0307982_1005004_pt1 | contig 10426 bp, 7 predicted proteins | sample OrgLakmetagen989_FD_201847 | JGI IMG/M metagenome (GOLD analysis project Ga0307982, IMG submission 201847) | Saline water microbial communities from Organic Lake, Antarctica - #989 | ecosystem: Environmental > Aquatic > Non-marine Saline and Alkaline > Saline | place: Antarctica: Organic Lake... | reverse complement strand
CTAGCGCGAAAGCAGCGCATGCACTTTTTTTGGTGCCTCTGTGACTACTGTGTGCTTGTTTTTCTTTGTTATTGGGAGAGTATTAACTAGACTAGACTCTCCCAGGTGCGGAATGCGGGTGCGTGGAGTCGACGGCTGCGAAAACGCTTATGGTGATTAAGCATTTAAAAAAGAGTGTGGCTAAATGTGTGCCAAAGCTAAATTCTTGGCGTCTTTGAGTGCCGTAGACCAAGCGCTTTCGTCTTCGGCAGTCAACAGCGGCGGCTACATAAGTGGGCGCTGGGAGGTCTCTCACCTGTTGGTTAGCACCGGGAATCCTATCTACATCCCGCTAGTAAGCAGTGGCTCCTAAAGATTCATCGCCATTGCCCAATTCAAGCCCTGCACACGACAAAAGAAGGAGTTGTGTTAATGACATGTGATCATGTGATGCTTTCGTACAAAGCATATCTTCACAAAAGTTCTTCTAACAGATAAGCCGAGTAATACCTGTTTCAGCTACCACCGATGAGCCGTCAACAACAGAGTGCGATGTTTTCTTCTTCTTAACGGGAGAACCATTGGACCCCTTTGATGAGCTCTTGTTTTCAGGTTTGATATATTCCGGCTTGCCCTGTAAACATTCCATACGGAGAAAGGAAGTGCGCCCAAAGATTTACTCCAAGGACAATCCATAATCACACATATACACCAAGGAAAAATCAAGACAGCATACCTTGCGCTTGCAGATAGCTTTATACAACTTTGCCGCGTCGTCGTACTCCAAAATGCCGTACTGAACGCACCATTCTTGAGCCATGTGACTGTCCGGCCGTTGTTGCAGCAGCGACTCATAGAAAACACGGTCCGCGAAACCCGGAGACGGCTTCATGAACTGGTAAAATAGCCAGTATTATACACGAGGTTGAGCTCAAGCCTTTTACATCAGCAAAGTGTGCTTCTAGAACTACTAGCACTACTGTAGTGTAATAGTGTTGTACAGATAGTCCTCGTGACTACTATCGCAGAGGCCTAGCGAGAAGCATATAGTTTGGAACAACCACCCAGAAAAAGTTCATACCTTTTGGCCAGGCTTCCGGTCCTCTTCTTCGTCGAGTATTTTAACTACTTCTTCCTTCTCGGCTTGCTCATCGTCAGACATGTTCAGCGGGTTATCGGGGCTATAGCAGTAGCAGTGTAGCAGTAGTAGCAAACTTACTTTCTTGCGCTTTCAAAATGAGCGCGGCATCACAATATTTTGACCCCCTGTATAAAAATGTGAACTACTTAGAGTTCTGGAGTTCAGGATTAAGGACTTCAGGAAGGAACGGAAGGAGCCGCCAACTATGGCGCCAGCGCTTGCTATAATTGAGCAATGATTGCAAGCGAAGCACTGCCAAGAGTAAACCTAGTGTAGCTGCATCAAGTTGCACACGTTGCCTCTACTGAAAGGTCAATGGAGTCTACTGAAAAGGATGCTCGAACCAGCTCACCCTTGTCTAGCACAAGTGTTCCAGGTACCGGTTGGGCTCACCTTCGAGTCCACGTTCCTGGTGACACATGTGACTGCTTTCCCCGCGATGATAATAGCAGATCTGAGTCGCAAGCTAACCGAAATAAGCCAGAATCACTGAAATTCTCTGGCGCTGCTGGCCTCATAGAGCAACTTCAGCGGGAATTTGATGCCAGCGACGTCGTAATTGATGAGTATGCTATGGTGCCTCCTGAAGTTATCGATGGTGCTAGCTTTGTTCGGCCCGAGGCAAGCAAACTAGCAATTTCATCGTCGCTAGCGAAGTCTCTATTCAAGGAGGCGAGCCTTCATCTCAAATCCTGGCTCAAGGCTGAGTCAGATGGTGCTGCAAACTCTTATTCCCGTGAGTCGCAAGCTCTCACATTAGCGGCTACGCGAGCTCTGTTACTGGTGTCTGGCGACCACTGCACTGCATGGAATCTTCGCAAGCGTATGGTGGCTTGGAGCAAAACTTCAAACCCTAACCAAACTCCAGCACAGCTGCTAGCTTTACTCGAGCTCGAAGTGCATTTAACGACCCTCGTGTTTAGCGTGCGACCGAAGGCCACGTCTGCATGGGCTCATCGCAAATGGGTCTGCCGACTTGCAGCGGACGCTTTTGCTGCTTGCGCTGCCACTGCTGCTGATAGTGCTGCTGGTACTGATAGTCCTGTCGGGAACAATGCCTCCGCTAAATCTAGCCTTGCATTCAACACCAGAGCTGCGATGCCGCCGTCGCAAGCAGCTGCGTTTTGGGCGCGCGAAGTAGATCTCTGCGAAGCCCTTGCTCGAAAGCACCCAAAGAACTACTTTGCGTGGACGCATCGCTTGGAAGTGTGCTGCAAGCACTACACAACAGCGGAGGCATTGAGTACAGAAGCGTCGCGCGCTGCGGCTTTCCTTGCTCGGAGCCCCTCAGATCGCGCTGCCGGCCATCACAACGAGCAGCTTCTGAGTTTACAGCTTGTCTTCATCTCCACTCCTCCTCCTCCTCCTCTTCTGCGCCAAGATGGCGAAGATGCTAGTACATATTTACCGAAATATACAGCAAGAGCGCTTTTGGCAGTAGCGGTCGCACGCGCCCAAGACCTCTGCACATCACAGCCAGGGCACGAGGCACTGTGGCAGCACTTGCGAGTGGTTGCCAGAATGCGCCTAACGCACACCTCGCCATTTCTCCGTGCGCTGAGAAGCACTTCAAGGGCAGCTTCAGGGCCTGACCCCAACGACAATCGCTTGAAGGAAGCATTAGCGGCACTTATAGTTGAGCCCATTGGCGATGTACCCGTGAAGAACGCCAAAGAAACGAGTGAGAATTTGTGGAGAGACGCTGAAGACGACAACGACGACGATGACGCTATTGGGGTAAGAGCAGCCACGAAGGCACGTTAAATTTAGTCTGGTGACCACTAATTTATTCTTCTTACCGTATTAGATTCTGGCGAAGCTCTTGCAGTTTGCGGCACATGTAATGCATGGACCACCGCCAGCGTGGGCTGCGGTAAGTCCACATCTTATGCATAAATGCCTTCGATTGCTCACCTGGTGAATAAATATCTTTGTTTCTACTGAAAGATTGATAGATGAGACCTAATCGATACATCCCCTGGCCTGTCTGTTCTTCGTAAGGTGGAGCAGCGGCGTTTTGCGGCCTCGTTTGCGTGTTTCTTGTGTGTGCACGCACTCAAAGCTCTTTCACCCCCGCCAAGGCCGACAAACGCTAGTATCGCTGAATCCGAATCCGTCACAACGTCCACAGTAGAGGATCCCAGCTCACCAAGGATTACAACGGCGCTAGGGCACCAATTGGCTACTTCCGCCTTAAAGCTCTGCAACCAAGAAGGAGCAAGCGACGTGTCCGCCTCTTTTGCTGCCACATCCCCACATGCCAGCGAGCAGACCAGCAAGTGCGCAAGCAATTACAGCGGTGCTGGATCACGGCACCAGTGCTTGTGGGCTGCTCTGCGCAGAGACCTAGCGCAGTACTTATAGATCATTGCTCACAGACGTGCCGGATCTCCTCATTTAGATCGAATGGTGATGCCACGGTGCCTTTGTGTTTCTATAATTCCATTGATCATAAACATAAACATGCGGCGCCTGCCATATTAGAATTCTTAGATGCCACCGACGATGCCACCCAGAGGAATATCGAACTTTGCTGCGGTGCGCATACAACACTGGATGTGTGAATTAATTGTATGTTACTACCTGGTTACTACCACTCTTTACTAGTTTTAGAGAACCCGGGATGCAGATATAAGTGGTTATATTTTAAGTATAACGTATAACCCAGATATCCCATTTACTTGTTTCAGATGGCCAGTACCAAGATAGGGATGTTACCTCGGATATTCTTTTTTTGGTTACAGAAATTTATGCTGCAGCTAACTGCCAATCCGATAAACTGGATAAACAATTATGTGCCGAGAGCCACTGCATAGTCCAAACCATTGGAGTCAGCACGAGCAAACGCACCATAATAGACATCCAAAATGCAATTTCGACATGCCAATGCGAAAGAAAGCATTTAGGACGAAAAATTTACGAGCAATCAAGGACCACCATCATCAATAGAACCCAAGGTACTCGAGCTGTTTCTGAAGGCGCTGTCGGAGGTAGTTGGAGTCAGGCGCCAGAATGTAAACTTGTCCGTTGTCCAGACCAACCATGAGGTGGCGCTCGTGTTCGCTCATAGCTAGGGACCGCACCGCCGCAGGGAAGCAAGGCACTTTGTGTTGCTCGCACGATCCGTCAATCACTGCTTCGAAGCCCTTTCGAGCGCCATCGTTGGCTAAGCTCAGGTCGTGGCACCACCGCCACACCACACGCTTACCCGCGCCTCCGGTCAAGAGCACTTTGCCATCTTCCGACAGCAGGAACGCGTGCAAATGCTCCCCTGTAAACTGCCGCTTGAGCAGGAGGCCGTTCACGGAGAAGGAGCAGAGGCAGCGGTCGTCGCGGCTGTAGGTTAAAATGAAACCCTGTTGCGAGATGCCCACCCAATGAATGCGAGGCGCCACCGCAGCAGCTGGCTTCTTCGGCCCATTCTTCCGCTGATGAGGTTGCTTCGGGCTATTGCTGTGCGTGCTGCTAGTACTTTTGCTTCTCTTTGCATCGGGACCGCTGCTGCCACCGCTGGATGGTTCATCGGTAGATTCGTCCGTGGTCGGCGTAGGCTGAGGTTGAAGGATGTCCAGTGTCCGCACGTAAACGCCGTGAAAGAGGGTATGCACCACCACCGAGTCCTTCGGGAAGTCACAAAATGAAATAAAATCAAGGACATAATTAGCAATGTCAGCAAGAATATCTTACCAAAATTGCAATTATCTACCTCACTATATGTAATCGTACACACAAAAACACAACCTTCCCCGGTCCTCTCCCCCATACACAATTCCCTCCCAATCGACCACCTGCGAAGCCGACACCACGAGATCGAGCATCGGCGACGCCGCCACGCACGTGACCACGTCATCGTGGCCCGTCAAAGTGTGCAGCGCCACCACCGGTCGATCGGGGCGACGGACCGCATTCACCTCCCACACCATCACCTGACATTTGGTGGCCGCAAATACACACCAAAAAAGGTATTCAAAAATCGTTTGCTTGTTAATCCCTTTCACATCAATTTAAAAAAATCAATAATCTTAAAGCATACGAGAGTGCGCATTGCGGCCTAGTATATTCATAACGGCAACAATTAAATAGAGGAAAAACGGACCGTGCAGTCGCAGGAAGCTGTGACGAGCCATGCTCTAGGGCCCTCAACGGCGAGAGCAAGGCAGGTGACAATGTCGTGATGCAACGCCACAGACTGGAGAAGCTTGCCCGACTCCAGGTGAGTTACCTGTTGTAGTACAAACAAGAATATGGCATTTTACTTATGCGCAACCATCAAAAGATTTACGGAAAAGTGCCAAAGGGAAAGTCTTCAAGTATCATTCTACTAGTATTCGTACCTTGAAACTGCTGTCCCAATGCTTGCACGAAAACAGCAACTTTCCGTGCACCGCAAACAAGTGAGCGCCCAGCTCATCGTCATCGGCCGCGTAGCGAGTCGTCGATGGCGCAGTGTGGTCGTTACCTGTTGAATCCTCCATACCCCCACCACCACGGAAGGACAAGGAAGAGGCAACGCTCTCTGCGTTGCTGTCCATGGTGTCTCCGCTGCTCGAGCCGTGCCCGCTAACATTCAAAAGACCGTCCGATGAATCACTGCTTCCAAACCGATTGCGGTGCTGGTGCGCTACTTGAGCCGACGAAGGAGAGAGCCTGCTTCGAGAATTGCTTACTGCACTGCTACCTCCGCCACCACCTACAAGCCCGTTACTTCCACTCATCACATGCTCTTGCGGCATTTCGAACGCTGGTTCGCTCCAGTCCTCTGCCACGCTCGTTGCCACTGCCACACCTCCCCCATTGGGCTGTGCATCTCCTCCTCCACGGCCGTCGGCGTCATCGCTGCTGCCCGCGCGCCCTCGCCAACCTCCTCCTCCAGCGCGTCTCAGAGCTCCTCGGTTCACTCCTCCTTCGCCGCCACTGCTGCTGTGATTTCCACTGCCTCCTCCTCCTCCTCCTAGACCACTGCGAAGATGAGAGCCCCCACTCGCGAGCTGTTTCCTCGCTAAAAGCGCAAAGGGCACCCCTAACCGCCGTTCACGCACTGAAGAAGTGCTTCCGACACCCAGACCGGTCATCACTTTTCGAGCTCGAGGAATTGGTGTAGATGAAGCGGCAGCAAATGCGTTGCTAGTGGTTGGAGCACTTCCACTGCTGCTGCTGCTGCTCAAGCTGCTGCTCTCGCCGTTCCCTCGCTGACGAGACGTCGCATTTGAACTGCCTGGCTCCACCGATGGCGTTGCGTTACTGCTGCTCCTGTTGCTGGCGCTCCCGCGCGAGATGGAAAGACTGAGGTTGAGTGCATACGCGTCCGCCTAAACAAGCGATAATTTGGCCAGAAGAGGAAAATGAGGCCAGCCAATTCGGACTCTATAAATGCACACACACTTTTCTCGAACTGTGGATTTTCTATACGCTCATAGTATCAGCATCTTCTAACGTCTACTCTGAGTACTGTACAATACCTTGAGCTCATAGGGCGGTACCACGTCTGGCGGCTTCTTTTTCTTCACGTGGTATCCAATCACGCGTGCTGCATCGATGGACACGAGCCTCTCCGCGCCATCACTCAGCTCAGCCAGCATGATCACCTGCACGATATAAAAAAGTGACAAACACAATTCATGCAGCCCTGTGAGGCCTAACAACTGCGAGTGAAAGTATATCCCAGGTTTGATTTCTATGCACCCTCCACGAGCCACATGTGCATTCCCTAATATAATATTGATAGCACATAAGCTAATACTCACCGCGCACGAGGCCATGAACACGGGTGGGTACGACAGCAAGTACTTGGGCCGCTGTGGCTCGGGCTGAGGCGGCAAGCCGCGGCGGTGCACGCAAGTGCCCGCGCCCGTCACCACTGACGCGATGGGCCAAATGAGGTCGGCCTGGTGGAGTGGGATGCGCTGGGGATGCGGCTCGTGGGGAAAGAGCTGCACCGGCACCTGTCCAAATTCGTTGGCAGTTTGGATCCACGCGCGGTGCATGGTGGGGTCTTCGTCTTCGACTTCGTCCATCGAAAAGGCGTCGGGGTAATGCCACAAACGGTACACGTTGCAGTACTTGAGAGCTTCGCTCGAGCCGTTGGGGAGGGACGGCGGGCGCTGCTTGCACCCAAAGATCAAATCCACCCAATGGTGCAGATTCGCGCTCACGAACTCCGACTCGAGGGCTTCTCGGTGCAACCGCACGAACCGGCTGGCATCGCCTTTCGCCCAAGGGGGCAATTCTACCGGCCCCACTTGAGCTCCTCCCTGTGTGGTGCCCATGGTGAAGTCCTGGCTGTTGGTCAAGAAGTCGCTGTTGTAGAAGAACTCTGGAATCAGCTCCTTGCAGTCCATCGGATTGGTCGTGCACGCTTTGAAGGCTTTTTCAATCGACACGAACAAACGGTCGGCCTTGTCAAAGTGCCCCCCACTCAAATTGATGTGCAAACTCGTGAACGGCTCGAGGCGCAGGAGCCACCAGAGCACGAACGCAGGGTTGCTGTAGCAGGCGCCGTAGTGGTGCGGGCTGGTCATCGGGTCGCCGGGCTCGTGCATCGACTCCAATTCACGGTACCGCTCCTGCACCACTTCCTTCAAACGGCTGTGCTGAATCCCGATCGGATACCGCAAGTCACGAAAAGTGCGCGGGCTGCTGAGATCCAATTCTGCGCTGTGATAGTCGGCCAAGACCCATGGAAAGATGGGGTACTGCGCAAGGTCATTGTAAGTGCGGCCTGCTAGAGTGTTGAGCTGCATAAGGTACTCGAAGTTGCTGATTTCTCGCTGCACCCACGCCTCGGTCAAGCCGATGCCATGGAAGGTGCTGCTGGCCAACACAAGTCGAGGAGTGTCCGGCTGAGGAATCAAGTAAGGAGGTTTGCCCTTGACTTCAATGGCGTGATGAAGCTTGCGGCAATTAGCCATAGTCTTGCAGTTCACCATGATCACTGTGTGGTCGGCGAAGAAGAGTTCCATCGCCACAAACCTTAGACTGTAATGCCGGTAAGCCAACTTCACCACGTCTCGCACCTTCCACGACCTTGCGTCTACATGTTGCACTACCCACACATCAGATCTAGCACTACTTCCGCCACTACTGCTATGAGGAGTGTTACTTGTAGCCCATGCCGAAGCTTTACCATGGTGAGAGCTCTCGAAGTCCTTGTCATCGTCTTCGTCAAGCCGCGTGAAGCGAATTCGATCCCGGGTGACTTCAAGGCTACCAGGAGTCACAGCGAGAGGCGCGCGCAACAACAACTCAATGTGCTCATTGAACCAGACCATAGCTCCGGCATTGCCTGCTCTGTTGCCCTCTCCATCGATGCCATGCTCCTCCTCATCGCTGCCTACGTCATCCTCAGGCGCATTCCGTGAACTTCCGTCAGCCTCCTCATCCCGAAGCTCTTCTTCGTCGTCCTCTTGAGCTGCAGCACTCAAATAAGCAGCGCCACAGTTTTTTCCTGACGCGAATTGTCGCCTCGCAGTAGTGCCTCCACTCGCGCCGTCAAGGATAATTACAGCCCCAGTGCTGCTACCGCCTCCACCTCCATCACCACTATTCTCCAACTTCACGTCATCGTCATCATCATCAGCAACCATGTCGGACTTTTTCTGAAATTTGCTCAGATCTTTCCAGAGGGCGACGGAGGTCGTTCTCAGCCGCAAAGAAGAAGAAGAAGCAGAGAAATTCTCCAATGATGAAGAGGGCATCAGCTTATCAACATTGGTGGTTGGCAGAGGCGATGAAGAAGGCGCCTGCGGCAAATGAGAAGTGATGGCGGTTGCGGTTGAGGAGTGCTGCGCTGCGCCTACGTGGCTCGATCCAAGTGGGTTCCTCATCAGCTTGTGGCGGCACCTCAAATGGTCTTCGCTGCTGTCGAGCATCCAATACACGCGCCGCTGGCTCGCTGAATCACCACCATTGTCACTGCTAGCAGCTGCGCTGTCGCCGCCCACCCCCCAGGGGCCTCGCTCATTGGCGAGTGATTCGAGGATTCGGCCCCATTGCATTTCGCTGTGCCGTCGTTCGCGCTCTGCATCCACCAGTACCTAGGAACAAAACAGCAAAAAAAATGAGGAATTATTACGCAATCACTGCTTGAAAACCTTAACAGAACTCATGAAGAAACAAAAGACGAGTGCTACGTTCGTGCAGTGGAGTGAGCGCATATGCGAATGCATACCTCACAGAGGCGCGCAGCTTCGTCTGCTCGCAGGGTACTGGTACTGAGCACAGCTTGGGCTCTCAAAGTAGCAAGCGCTGCCTGTGTGGATTTTTCATGTGCTGCTTCGTACTGTTTTACAGTGGCAACTTGATTCCGCACGCCACTTGTAACTACCGTCTCCACATAGGTAGCTTCTGCACGGAGCGTTTCTCGCCGTTCACAGTCTGTGAACTCATCCCAATTAGCCCATGCATCGCCTTGGCCTTGATTATTCCCGTCATAGGATCGACCAGACAATGATGGAGTGCTGCAGCCCAGAGCCGACAAAAGGGTGTGCAATGCAGCTTGACTTGCAGACTGGTATTGTTCGTACAGTCCTTGCTCGTTGTTGCCCAAAGCTGAGACCTCTGGCAACGAAGACGAAAAAGAAGAGAGTGCAGCTTCATCATCAGGCGCGTTTGTATCGTCATTGTTACCTAGGAAAGCCACCCTCAAATCGAGCCCAAAGCGAGCGTCACTTGCCACAGTATTTAAAGCCCGAAGAGCCGCCAGGCACCACGGTGAGTGCTGCGGTACCCCCCTATAACGGCGTAAAGCCGCAATAAGCGTGGCCACACAATGTACTGCTTCGTCGACTCCTCCTGGCAGCCGCGCTGACGCCATCAGTTGCAACAAGTTAGGCACAAGCTCACAGGCTCGTATTGAAATACTGCTGTTGTTGCCAAACGCTTCTTTTGATGATGAGCCTGGAGGTGACGTTGCTGAATTCATAGTAGTTTCGGAGCTGCTGCCAGCATGACCTAACCGCAAAGGACCCGCGATGGTGTTACCGTCAATTACGGTGCTCTTGCCGCCGACGGTCTTATCATCAGTGCTACGGTTACTGGTAGCCTCCCTGTGGCTGTTGTTTGCATCAGCACCGAGGGCCGCTGTGTTAAGAATAAGTCGGAAAAGAAGCCAGGGTACATGTGCAACATCATCCAGCTCGTGAGATGAAGGCACCTCCACTGTGCTAGTGTCTTCTTGCCAAGAAGAAGAAGAAGAAGAAGAATGAGGAGTGGGCTGAGACCAAGCACGCGAGCTGCTAGGGGAAGCTGCAGGAGGCGACGGAGGTCCTGTCTCCAGCGACCCAGATACTTTTGGGAGTGCAGGCATAG
>Ga0307982_1005003_pt1 | contig 10426 bp, 5 predicted proteins | sample OrgLakmetagen989_FD_201847 | JGI IMG/M metagenome (GOLD analysis project Ga0307982, IMG submission 201847) | Saline water microbial communities from Organic Lake, Antarctica - #989 | ecosystem: Environmental > Aquatic > Non-marine Saline and Alkaline > Saline | place: Antarctica: Organic Lake... | reverse complement strand
GCGGCTGTTTTCTTCGCAGTATAGCGGGCTTTGAGCCAATTGAATATCGCCGTCTCGCTCATCAGAATCGGTCTCTGGGTGTCAGGGTCCAGTGCAAGCGCGCCGAATTTCTTTCGCATTGCGTCGTGAACGACTTGGGAACGTGGTTCAGAGCGATTCGTTTCGTAAGTACTCGAACTCGAACTAATACAAACCCAAATGACACAGAAGCCAATGCTGCGGGCAGAAGTGGGAATGCGCGTGCGTTGCGCAAACAAAGCAAGTGCGGGGTGTATCAAGAGGGGGAGGGGCATTGGCCAAAATTCTCGCAGAAATTTCGTAAGTGGCACAATACGACCTCAAGAAGTCTTCCTGAATGGCAGACCTTTTGACGTGCGTTGGTTTGCAGAAACGTTTTCTCGCGAATCCGCGCATGGGCATGGTAGCAGCAGGTTTCGCTTGAGGTCTTTCTGAAGGTCCTTCGGCGGCCTGTTATCCATTATGCTTCCTGTAATGCACTCCTTTTCTATTGGATCCTAAGTGTATGCAGCTATCTATCTGTGGGGAAGGCGTGTAAAATTCAATTAATTTCAAATTAAATTTAACAGGCCAACTTGTTCCTTACGACGAAACAGCCTCGCGTAAAGTAGCACGAAACTATACCACCGGGCCCTGCTTCCCAATCTCCTGTGTTGCGCACGCAGCGCGGATGGATGGTACTTCATATGTGTGTTCAGGCAAAAAGTCGCCACAAAGAAGAACGGCACGAGCCAGCCTTCCACGAGCGCTTCGAAGATCAAACAGTCAATATGTGCATAACCGCATCCTTCAGGGATTTTACTCCTGAAAAGGGATGCGTGGTGCTTAACGGGCGCGCTGGCGCATCTTGCGGCGCTTCTTCTGGAGGCGGCGCGTGCGCTTCTTGGACCACTTCCAGCGGAAGCGCGAGGTGGACTTCTTGTAACGGGAGTCGCCCTTGGCACCACCTTCCACTTCGAGGAGGAGCTCGAGCTCGGCGCCGTCCTCGAGGCCGAAGTCCTCGAGAGCGACGTCCTCGTCGGCGAGGAGCTCGTCGCCCAGGGCGAGGCACTGCGCGGCGGCAGGCACGAAGGTCATGTCTTCGATGACCAGCTTGAGCTGGGCGAGGGTGCAGGCCTCGTCAATGGTGACGGCCATCGCCTCCCCCGCGGGAGTTCGCACAGTGAGCTGCAATTGAGAAACAAAAGGGCGTATGTGAGAAATGGCTCGAAAGGGAGGCCGTGACTGATCATGCGGCGACAGCGACAGAATTGTTCACACAGAGATCAAAACCCAAGAAATAACGAGAACAAAATGGGACAAGGGTAGCACTGACGAAACAATTAACATAAGCAGGCTATTTCATATTCGACTATCCATAGGCTACGGCAGCACAGCATAGCATGAGAGTAGCATTGCCGAACCTGCATGTTTGTCCAAGTCTACTCTTGGACTGCACGAATTGTTAGGGCGATTTTCCCAAACCTGGTCTGATCTCATTTTCTCCGATTCACAACTGGATTTGGTTCGCTCGGTATCCACTAAAACAAGGCAATGCATGGCCGTTTGCGAATCCTACGCGAGTGCTCGACTAGGATGGCTCGCGCCAGGCTCTTAGTCGCCTAGCAAGCTTGGATTTATAGTCTGTATCAATTAGGTGTACGGTGCCCTTTGGATATATTCGAGCCGTATATCCAAGCCTATTTTCCTAATCATACCTTATTTTAGTTCTGTACGGGTCAGCGTGTGCTGTGGCGTGCCGTTGTTATGATACCGAGTTCTACGGCTCATCGCGCGGAGACCACCGGTAGCAGTGGTGACGGGTTATCCATGCCATCTGGCGGTGCAGAAAGCGTTTTTCTAGGCTCTCAAACCCCTAAAAGTGGTCCAAGTACTAGCGGTGGTTTGAAAGGCCAGGAAGATACTGTTGCGGCAAAGAACCCAGAGTTACTACCTCCCTCTCAACAGCATCGCGCTCTTGATAGCGCAGGTACGGATGTAAAATGTGGTGACGCTGACGGTAGCGTGGGTGGCGACGATAATGACAGTCCCGAGAGTGTTGGCTCTAGCGGCCGTAGTAGCAGCCAAAGCAAAGAAACTGCCGCTGCGCGCGAAATTCGCAAGGTCATGGGCCATTTGAAACCTGGCAGCAAAGGGCGCAAAACGTTCGGTGGCGGGTCGCCGAGGCCGTGGCAGTGCCAGCGGTGCACGGTGGTCCACGAGGGCCCCGACGCCAATCAAGCTACGTGCCCTGTGTGCGGTGCCTTGCGCCCAAGAGGCGCTTTGCCGTTAACCAAGAGCCCGAAAGGAGCAGGCAGCTCTAGTACCAAGAAAAGTGCCGAAAGTCTCAGTGATGGGCCAGGAGCCGATCTACCAGGTGCGTTGGGTGGTAACGCAGATGACAATGGTGATGGCGAGGGTTCAGAGGGTGATGATGACGACGACGACGACAATGATGATAATGATGACGAACAGGAAAGCGACGAGGAAGCTAAGCCTAACGATGAGCTAGGTGACAACGACGACAATGAATCTAGCACCAAAGAAAGCAACATTCAAGATGCGAGCGGCATGGACGAAAGCGATGCGGTCCAGCTAGAACCACCGCCAACGACGAAGCTCGGGCGCCAGAAGGACTCCTTCAGCTCCTTTGACAGCAGCAGTAGGGCAGACGGCGGCGGCGGCGCCATTGGTGGTGACGAAAAACCTAGCGCTACATCGATTGGTGCGGAGTCCTCAAGCCTTGCTGCTTCTGTGCCGTCGTCGGAACCGGCAGCGACAGGAGGCGCAAAAGCAGCGTCTCTCTCGGAGCGGCAGCAGGTTGCGCTGGCGCTGCGCATGTCACAAAAAGGCCAAGACTCCGATGAGGCGACTGCAGCAGCAGCAGCAGCAGCAGCGGTTGACGACGCCGTCGGTGACGATGAAAGCAGTGCTAGTAGCAGTGGTGGGCACACGTCGGATCGAAAGCGTGCTCGGGAGAATCGCGCGTCTATTGCGGCAGCAGCGGCGACTAGCAAGAGCAGCGCCTTGGAAGGTGACGAGGACGAGGACAGCAGCAGCAGTGGTGGCCCAAGAGCGTCTTTGCTACCGCGGCCAAAAGCTCTGCTCGAGAGCAGCGTGAGCGGCAGCGCGCAGCGCCGTAGCTCGCCTTCTCTTGCCGGCACTGCGGCTGCATCTTCTGGGAGTAGCATAACGGATGGCGGCACCAAGGCTTTTAGCACCTTAGGCTTAGCTAGCGGGGTCAGTAAGTACGCTATGAGCAAGCTAATTGTGGAGGACAGCGCCCTCTCGAGCGACGAGCTTGCGTCGGCAGCGAAACGCAAGCGCCACACGGGCTTGAGCTCAAGCAGTTCTCGCTTAGGTGCTCGCTTTCAGGCCGAGGTGCCACCAACGACAGAGGCGAAGGCTGCTGCGGCAGCACGAGCGGCGGCTACTACTACTACTACTGTTGCTAATTCCGCTGCTGCTGCTTCAATGCTTGAGTCGTCGATCACCGCAGCGGCGGCAACTGCTGCTCTTGCACCAGCTGGAGGCACCCTCCTGTCCACAGCAGCGGTGTCTATCGTGGGTGCATCGTCCGACAAGGCAGAAGTGTCGACGGCTGTGCCAGTGGCGGTTGCTGCAAACGATCAGGTGGATGCTAGAGCAGAAATGGTTCTTGGAGCGGCTGCTGCCAGCATTGGGGCAGAGCCTACGAGCACCACCACGCTGTCTTCAGGAACAGCAGTGACTGTAGTGGAGCCTGCAGCGGCGGCTGCTGCCGTAGTCCCAGGAGGAGCCACGAAAGAGATGGATGACTCAGCAGCGTGGTTCGACCCTTTAACGGCCGAGGAATGCGCCGCGGCTGAAGCTGGCGGATCAGAAAGCTGGTATGGGTGGGCGCGCGACGAGAAGCCACTGGAAGTGTGCGGCGACGAGCCACCGATCGATGCCCTTGTGCTATCCAGCGGTGCAGTCTCGGATGAAAAAGCTGCTGCTGTTGTAGCTGCTAGTGCTGGTGGCGCCATTGAATCTCAGATAGTTGGCGACGCCACGGGTGCTGTTGACACAGCGAGTAAGAGTTCAAGTGAGGCGACAGCTGCCACGACACATCCTGGTGACGCTCCAGTACCAGCTAGCGATTCAATGGAGCTTGACAAAAGCATTGGCAGCAGCAGTAATGCTAGCATCGTGGCGAGTGCTGTGCAAGAGTTGGAGCCTGTACCACTGTTGACTGCTTCTAGAAGCGCTCCTTTGCCGTTGTCTCTAGAGCCGCTGTCGTCAGCTACATCAGCTGCAGCCGCCGAGGATGATGCCAACATCGATTGCTTGGGGTGGACGGACGAAGAGCAGGCGGCGTTTGCGGTGCTGGTCACGGTGCACTTGAAGGATTTCCGAGCAGTCTCCAGGAACATGCCGCCGCGGCCGCCCCATTCTCTGCCGCCGCCTCCTTTTGCGGCGCGCTGCAATTTCATTGATGACGACGATAACTGCAGCGGCTCTTCTTTCAACGATACCGCGGGCATGCGCGCGCGGGGGGGTAGCAGCAGCGGCGGCAGCAGTGGGCGTGCACCGCGGAGCGGCAGCATGGACGTCAGCAGCAGCAGCGAAAAGCGCTCTTCTTCCTCGAAAAGCAAGAGTAGCAGCAACAGCAGCGGTGGCAGCAGCAGCGCCGGTGGTAGCAGTGGCAGCAGTGGCCCGAAGCGCGCGTATGGGTTCAAGCCCATTGAGCGAGTGGAAGAAGCGACCGATGGAGGCGAAGACGTCGTGCTGGAAGAGTACCGCTCGGGCGCCGAGTGCGCTACGAAACTGGGCTTGACGGCCAATGAAGTCAGCGATGCCGTGCGAGGCAAAACGATCCGGGCTCAGGTAGTGCGCTCAGCCTGTCAACTTTCTTTCTTTGCTGTCTAGCTATGTTTCTGTTTGAACGAACAGTTTTGCCGTTTCTTACGATTTCTTTCATTTGTGTACCTTCCTTTTCCCATTCCTTAACTCTTTCTCTTACCCTTTTTTGCCTGTCTCTCCTTGATTTTTACAGGGCCACAAGCTCCGGTTCAAGTTTTCCGAGCACCGGGAAGCGGCACAGAAGCCGACGCCCCGCAACCACCCGAAAAAGACCAGCACTTCCAGCAGCAGCAGCAGCAGTAATAACAGCGGCTCCTCGTCGACCAGCGCTCGCGCTGCTGCTGCTGCTGCTTCGTCTGTCGCGCTCATGGAGCCTCCACCGCCGTTGCAGCCGTCGTCCTCTCACTTGGGCCCTTCCATGGTGTCGGCGCCCCGCAAGCAACCGCCCGCCATTCCCGCCAACCAAGCCTTTGCCGCTGCTGCTGCCGCCGGGGCAGCGGCCGCCGCAGCTGAAGCGGCCGCCCGTGCGAAAGCAACTACGAGCCACTCGTTGCAGTCTTCGTCTTCTGCTAGTGCTGCTGCTGCCACTGCTGCTGTTGCGCAGACAGCAAGTGCTGATGCGGCAGCTGCTACTACTTCGTTGTCCGCTCAGGTGGTTCATGGTGCCAAGTCAGGAAGTTCAGGAGTTGAAGATGACGCTGGCAGCGCTGGTAAGGACGATTCTGAGTCACGGCAGCAAGTGGAAGAGCAGCAGCAGCCGACAGATGGTGAAGGCGACGGTGATGAAAACTCGAGAATGAACGACGACGAAGACGAAGACGAAGACGAAAAGTTTGAGAATGGAAGAGGAGGACGCCAGGAACAATATGGAGAAAATCAGAATGGGGATAAAGAACAATACGACGGCGCTGATGATGTTGAGGGTAGCAGGCGTGACAGAAAGGCCAATGATAACGATGAGATGGATACCAGCAGGGATGCCGGCAACGATGACGACGACGACGACGAAGGAGCTGGCGACGACGACGCTCTGTACGACGAAAACGACAACCTCATCAGCCGAAGCCACGAGCGAGAAGAAGGTGCTGACAACAACCAGGATGCTGACAACGAAGACTCGAGAGATGTGGACGAGCACGACGAGAGCACTGCGGAAGTCAAATATAAAGTCAGCAACCATAACGATGACGGCAGCGGAGAAGCCAGCGAAAACGATCAAGCTCGTCGCGAGTCTCAACACGCAACCAATCGAGGTGGCAAGGAAGCCGCCAATCAGAATGAAGAAAGAAGCAGGGACGGTGGTGATGCCAAGAGCAAAAATGACAATGAAAACGTGGAGTCGGCTGCCCAAGAGGCCTCTCCGAAAAGCGGCGACAGCAGCCTGGTGGCTGCACAACCGCACGAGGCTACAACCAGCACAGCTGACACGAGTATGGACTCCAGCACCACCAGTAGCAGCAACATGGACCACAGTAGCAGTGGGCTTGGCAACAACAAGGACGAGAACAACGACAACGACGAGAGCGCCGCCTCGTCTCTCATAAGCAAACCCAAGCGTGCTGCTGCGGCAGGTGACAAGGTCTACACCCCCGCGGCCGCTGCCGAGAAAGAACAGCTCGCCCTGCAGCTAGCCGGTGGAGACGATGGCCTCGCAGCGTGGAAGAAATTGGACAAGCTGTCGGACTGGGCGTCTCCTGGGACGCGCGTGCGGCACAGCAAGTCGGGCTGCGTGGGGGTGGTAGTGGGGGTCAACGTGGCGTGGACGTCGGTGCTCTTTGACACCGACCCGGGAAAAGCGATGTCGGGCTCGGGCATGCAACGGTCTTGCCGGGTAAGATGTGATTTAGAGGTGGAGAAGATCACGCAGCGATGAGTGAGAGAGGAGTGAAACTATTACTAGGACATTCAATCTTTGCAATTGAAGAATGATGCGACGATATGCATGAACACAGTGGAGCATGTTCGTCTTGGAGTCGACAGCATCGTGAGTGATAATCTACAAACATGATTTTTTTTTTGCGTCTTTTGTCTCTTCGTCTTTTTTTGAAAAAAAAGGTGGGCATGCTGGAGCCGTTAGACCCGTCCGCTCAGCTGGTGCACACGCCCCTGCCAACGCGGCCTGAACTGCCCGTGCGCCGGACCCACGCCCGAGCGGCCGCAGCAGCAGCCGCCGCCATGTCCGACCCGCGTTACGAGCCCCGCTACAGCAGCCGGGACCGCAGTGGGTACGGCGCTGGCCTTAGCCGCAGCAGCAGCGCTGGTCGCTCTACCGGCAGTGGCTACGGCGACGGCATGAGTGGAGGAGGAGGTGGACGCCTGGTGCGCAGCAACAGTGGCAGCAGCACCCGCGGCTACGGGAGTAGCGACTGGAACAGCAGCAGTGGCGACCTTTACAACCGCCGTGCGGGCTACCAAAACGAACCGCCGCAGTTTTTGCTGCCCTCGGGTGAAGTGGTCATGTCCGCGCAACCGCCGCCGTCCGCGACGATGCATGCCGGCGCTGCTCAGATGTCGACAGCGGGTCGCACACGGGCGGAATGCGTGGAGTACTATTACCGAGTGTTCAAACGGGCTGCGAAGAGAGATTTCTTCCGGGCCGAAGCAGCTGCAGCAGCTGCGAAAGTTCGAACACTGGAAGAAGCAGAGAAGCTGAAGAACGCAGGTGACGTTAAGTCGTTATGCGAAGGAACGAAAAGTGGCGAAGAGGAGAATGCACCGATGGTCGATGGAGATGAAAAGGAGGCGACTGCTGCCACTGAGCGGTCGCTTGTTACAACAACAACACCACCCCCTGTGACGTCATCCATGGAAGAGGACATAGAGGCTGCCAAAACGCTTGCTTTGGAAGCAGCAGCCACGGTGGATGCACCTGCCATTGCCGACGCGGCCAATGCTTGCTCGCCGCCACCGCCGCCGCCGTCGATTGCTGGCGCCGCTCTGACCTCCGATGACGCGCCGTCGTGGCGAAAAGCGCCGCCTCTGATGAGCGGGCGCTCCAGCGGGGTTTGCGGGGGTGCGTACGGCGTCTTGAAGCAGCGGGTGGGCTTGAACCGGAACCAGGAAGGTGGGCCGACGGCGCCTCCGTGCGAGTGCAATGGGTGTGGCTTGAGCGGAGATGAGCCTACGAGCAGCCGAACCAACACTAGTAGCAGTGGCAGCGGTGGCCGTGGCGGCGGCGGTAGTAGCAGTGGTCGTGGCGGGCGCGGCAATAGCAGTAGCGGGCGTCGTGGTGGCTCTGTGCCCAGCAGCGCTGCAGTCGGTGGTGGGGTTTTAGGGCGTGGGTTGCTGCTGTGCTGCAATTATTGCCCGCGAGCTTTCCACCCGTCCTGCTGCAGCCCTCCGCTGCCGCCGCCGTTAGCCCTGATGGCGGTGACGGCTGCAGCAACCGGCAGTTTTACCTGCGCGCATTGCATTGAGCTCGACCGCAGCCTTTTCGTCGACCACCGCATGAACCAAAGCAGTGTCCGCACGAGCAGCAACAACACTAGCCATGCAGCGAGCAATGGCTCCAGTGAGGCACCTCAGCAGCCTGCGACATCTCCGTCCGACGCCGCGACACCAACAGCACCTTCAGCCGCAGCGGATGACGCATTGAAGCCCCTGTTTGCCGAGCTTTATCAAGCAGGTGCTTCAGAATCTAGCATGAGCGGTAGCAGCGCTGGTCGACACCCTCGGCCAAATTCCCCGAATACAACAGGAGCAACGGCAGCTGCCTCGTCGCATGAAACCGCTGCCTCTGGCAAGCACGGCCGAAGAAGTCCAGGAGGTAGCTCGCCGCGCCCCAGTAAAGCTTCGAAGCAGTCAGCGGGTGCTTCTGCTGCTGCTGGTAGCCCTGGTAGAGGTAAAGGAGGAGCTCGTAGCACTTCCACTGCAGCCTCTACTGCTGCTGCCTTCGCGGCGAGCGAAGTAGGCGCTGCGCAATACCGTGCTGCGTTAGTTGGAAGCGGGAGTGTAGGGTCCTTAGCTGCGAAGCTTTCGTCCCTTGCAGGGAGGGCTGGGTCACCATCAAGAGGCAGTACGAGCAGCCCCACCAGCCTGCACAACAACAGCATCAATGCGCACGGAGGCACCGCTACCACTGGGCGGGGCGTTGGCGGCCTCCTTGGAGTGAGCTCGGCTCCTCAGGGGGGGTGGCGGGCCGCAGTGGAAGTCACGCTGCCGCCCGGCTACGGCAGTTTGAGCTCTCTGGCGAAAGGGGCAGCAGCAGCAGGAGGAGTCGACGAACCACCCAGCATCGGAAGCAGCAGCCCTAGCAGCGGCGCCGGTGAAGTGCGGGCGCTCGACGGCGGCGTGCATGCAACCGCGGAAGCCGCGGCGGAAGCCCGGGACTTGTTAGCACTGCGCGTCGGCGCGGCGGACCCACTGGACGGGCTCGGGGTGCGCGCTCTCAACTTCCCTGCCCGGCTCGGCGCTTACCTCCAGCGCTTGCCGCCGGACGTGGCCACCCGGGTCGCGGCGGCTGCAGCGGCGCAAACGAATTTTTCGGGCAGTGGCCGCGGTTCGCCGCCGCCTCCGCTTCCCTGGCGGCCCTCGTCAACTTCCCCGCAGCCCTTGCTGCAACACCAGGCCCGCTTGTCGCCGCGGCCACCCGGACAGCAGCCGCAGCAGCCGGGGCGCTCCATGGGGTCCCCCGGCGGGTCGGTGGATCATGCCGGGCCGACGGGAGGTGCGGGGCCGGCGGGACCACCCGGAGCCGGCGGGCCGGTGCCCTTCGGAAGCGGCGGCAACGCCGCAGTGCAGCTGGTGCGGCAGCTCCAGCAGCTGCAGCAGCTGCAGCTCTTGCACCAGCAGCAGAACCAGCTGGTGCGGGATGACGCTGAGACGCACCCAACTTCAGACAAGGCCCAGCTCCAGCAGCAACAGCTCCAGCAACAGCAACTGCAGCAGCACCAACAGCAGCTGCAAATGATGTTTTCGCCTGCGCGCATGTCTCAAGTCTTGGCCGCCATGCAAGCCCAAGCTGCAGGCTCCACCACCGCAAGCCCCAATACATCTGCCACACCCACTGCTGCTGGCCCCACCATCGGTGGCGCGGCTGCGGCGCCACCATTGCCGTGCGATGAATTGTTGGGGCTCTTGCCGGGCGCCACTAGCTACAACGCTGCACGTGCTCAAGGTAATGTTTCGGGTTTTGGTCGAGAGAGCAGCAGCAGCGACGGGCACGAGGGCTCGCAATCTGTTTCTTTGGACGCACTTCCGTTGCATGGCAACACCAACGCAAAAGGCCCGCGTGGGAGTTCCTCAATGGGTTACGCGCATAATGCAGCGAGTTTGCTGGCTGCGCCTCTCGGCGCCGTTCGCGCTGCGTTGCCTTTTGGGGGCAGCAGAAGCAACTCTGACCATCAGGAAGGAGGCCAAGGGGTGGGTCCGTCAAGTAGTGGTGAGGGAAGCACGAGTGCGACAGGCAAGCGAGAAGCAGAGCCTGCAGATGGCCGGGCTCGTGATGGCAGTAGAGAAGATACCGCTGAAGTAAAACGGCCTCGCATTTGAGATGCACAGGCGCAGAACCCCCTCACTTCCCCTACTTCGAGATATGGTCATGAATTTTACTTGCCGTAGAGGGATTGAAATTGAGGGATTGAATTTGCTAGCGCGAAAGCAGCAC
>Ga0307982_1005002_pt1 | contig 10427 bp, 6 predicted proteins | sample OrgLakmetagen989_FD_201847 | JGI IMG/M metagenome (GOLD analysis project Ga0307982, IMG submission 201847) | Saline water microbial communities from Organic Lake, Antarctica - #989 | ecosystem: Environmental > Aquatic > Non-marine Saline and Alkaline > Saline | place: Antarctica: Organic Lake... | reverse complement strand
ACTTCATCGGCCCTTCACCTTCACGTTACCTACTCCCCTTCTTTTCTGTGTCTTTGTGGCTGGTGCTAGAATTTTAAGGACATCTACTTCCGCTCAAAGCCAACAAAAACAGGTGCTCGCCATCATAGATCACGGACACTGCTGATGTCTGCTTGCAATGCAGCTGCTGCACGCCGAGCGCTAGGATTGCTTCGCCGAGCTGACGAGCTGCCCTTGTTGCGGCCTGTTCCTGGCGCAGACTTAACCAGTTGCGTGACCGCTGCGCCACCAGCGCCGCCGCCGTTATTGGGCCGGCTGCTCATGTGCTGCGACACGGGAGGCATTGCACTAGCGGTGTCGTTGTAAGCAACGCCTCTGCTGCTGCCCTGTGGCCAGATGCGTGCGCTTCCGCCCATCATGCCACTGCCGTTCATGGTCTGACCACCACCACCACCACCACGGCTGGCCTTGAGCTCCCGGAGTTCCGACTCGAGCTGAGCAATGGTCGCGTCCTGAGAAGCGGCACGCACGCTCGAGAGAGGGGGCACTGGCGAGGGGCCTGCGCGGCCGCTGTCCAGCCGACCACTCACCATGCGAGCACTCATCGCAGGTCCCGCGTCTCGTGCGGACGCAGGCGCTGACATCCTAGCGTCGCGAATCACTTCCACCTCGGGCCTGGAGCTCTGCGGTTGGCGTTGCGACATCGAGCCAGCAGCGCCGTTGCTCCCCTGGCGTGGTTGGTCTTTCCAGTCGTCCGGCTGGCTCAGGCCAAACTTGGCTGGGTCACCGTTGAGCAAGTTTGGCGTGCATGGAGGTTTGAGCCGGTCGCCATCGAGAGAGTCATAAGTGGCCGAGAGCGGATTCACGACGCGCAAAGTTCGGATAGCGTGCTTCACAGAGTCGGCCTGTGCTCCCGCAATGTCGCCCACAAAATTCGTGTTGCGGAAATGCCGCCGGTCCTCGAGCGGGGGCTGGCACTCGTGCGGCGGGATCCACCCCGGCCACGCGCCTTCGATGTCGTCGGTTTTCAGGCTGTAAAAATCGTGCGTCGCCGCCGCCGGCAGCGGCTTCGGGTTGGTGTACCTGGGGTCGTCCTGAATCACCATCCCGTGAATGCGGTACTCGGGCTTCAACGGGCACACCGTGCGCTTCGACTTGAACCCGAAGTCCGTGATGTCCCGCACGTCGAACTGCGTGTTCAGCGGGGGGCCCTCGATCCGCACCCGCTCGTTCCGCGGCCGCCACCCTACTTGCGCGCCTTCCACGTCGTCACACGTGTGGTTGAAGCGCTGCGCGTGGGCGTAAAGCTTCCGCGGTGCTGTCCCCTCAATGTCACTGACATTGTACGAGTCGCGAATAAATTTGGGCTCGGGATAAGCGGCCATTTGAGTTGACGGCAGCTTGTAAGCTGGCAGCAAAGGGTCGACCACGCGGTTCGTCTTGAACGTGTACGGGTGCGGTTGTGCCCTGACAAAAAAATGTATAAAGTGGAAATGATGAGAAACTGCTATACCACGCGTAAACCAATACTTCTAAATGTAACGCACCCTTCAATATCGTCAAGCTTCAGTGCGTAGTCCACAGCATTCGTATCCCGGATAAGTTGGGTCGACGTGGTACCCTTAATATCACGAGGATCGTAAAAAGAAGGCTTGGAGGTATACTTATACATGCTCTGCGGCTGCGCTCCCTCGATGTCTTGCACCATGTTAGTTGGCCGCCCAGCATCAGGGCCGAGCTTCAGGCTCTTGAAAAACTCCTGCTTTTCGTTGCGAATAGTTGAGCGCCCCTGCGTCGCCAGCGACATGCTCCCGAATCGAGCGGATAGCATTTCTCCAGTGATAGGATTACGCCCCGATTCCATGGATCGAGCACTCATAGCCTTTAAGGTCTTCCGGCCACGGCGATGCTCCTTAACTCCTTAACGCCACGGGCCACGAGCCACGAGCAGAACAACGAACCCTCACTCATGAAGCTGAATGAAATCAATAAGCGATAAAATATAACATTAGAGCGGTCTGTTTTTAAGGACGTTCTCGTTTCTCGTTGCGTTGTTGTCTCTTGTGCTTTTGGCCTGCGCGTTGGGCCAATGGTGCGAACTGCCGGCTTCATTTGATGCTTTGCTATCGCTGCGGCACTTCTCGTTACTCTACTCTTACTCATTCTTAACTAACCGTTAGCGAATTTTGCGATCTCTCCAGGACGCCGACTATTTGAAACGCACGGTTGGACCGGCGCTCACCAATGCTCTCACAGCTATGGTTACGGACCAGCCTAAGGACTCCGTCGAGGTAGTGAATAATACGTCGTGCGTATATACTCTGCCTGCTGTTGCATCAAGTTCTAGTACGTAGACCACCCTGCTTCACGTTCCCGAGTCCCAAGCGCATCCTTATCGGTCATGACTTCGTACCTTGCCTCCCGCTGTAACTCAATGATAGTACTTGGGTCAGTACCTGATACGGTACGTTGAACGTGAGGAAGGTAAGGCTGCAACTGCAGAACTCTTCGCACAGTCTGCTGCGCAGGCAGCTGCTAAGGAAGAGGCCTTAGCAGCGGAGGCTGCAGAAAGTAAAGCAGCTGAATCGGAAGCGGCTGAGTTACTGCCAGGCCAATCCTCGGTGGACTTGGCACTAGCGGACCCTGCGACCGACGTGCCGACCATGTACGAGCCGGTGCTGGAGTTAGTGAAACTGGCTACGGGGGCTACGCACGCTTACTTGGGCGTGAAAGGCACGGCCGAGCCGGAAGCCGAGGGCGACCCCGCGAAGCCCGTGATTTCATGGCTGGCGGGCACTTCGGGCAGCGGCATGGCTGGCGAAGCACTAGTGGGCGCGAACCCCGACGACGAAGAGTCCAAGGCGGAAGGCGTGACGTTCGACTTATTTGTAGGAACTGAGCCACCTGAGCCAGCAGAAGGTGACGAGCCGCTGCCAGAAGGCGCGGACCCTCTCGTCTACCCGACCGAGGTGATGAGAGCGAGTATGGATTACGTCTTGAAAGGAGAAAGAGAGCCAAAGGAACAGGATATTCTTGCAAACCTCGCAAAATTTTAGAGTGCATTTTTGGCACTCTACCTTGAGGGCTAGAACGATTGCGAGTGTCTACTCATATATTGACGAAACTCCTTTTCTTCCTTTCCTGTTTCAGGTGGTCGTGCCTAACGTAGTGCGACACCCTAACATGAAGTTTTTCGGCGTGCCCAAAATGGGCGCTTACGTGGCCGTGCCCGTCAAGTAAGTGGAAGCATCTTGTAATGATACCAAAAAGATGACAGAGCTGACGGAGTTCGAACGGTGGTCTGAACGCATGAGTACACTCACGCGTCGCATCATTGTCTCGAGTTGAAAGGCTGTTTTCATTCTCCTTTTTGTACTTATCTTTCTTCGATTGCGCTTCGTTGTCGCGCTGGTGCTGCGTCTAGATACAAGTCCTGCTTGCACGCGGACGGGATTGGCGAAGCAGAGGCGAGCGAAGAAGGAGGAGAAGGCGGCGGGAAAACGCCGGCCTACCAGCCGGTGGAGATGGTGCTGGGTGTCCACACGATGGGCCAAGCGGGGCGGCAGTTCACCGACGGGCAAGTGGCGGCGGCCAAAGAATGGGCCAAAAAGTTGGCCGCCTCGCTCGAGCAGTCGGAGCTCACCACCTGGGGGGCCGAAGTGGTGAAAGTGGAGGCCGCCGCGGAAGCGGCCCCCGCGGTTGGGGAAGCCGTGGCGGAGACCAGCGCGGCTGCGGAAGCGGCCAGGGATGAAGCAGCGGCGGCTCTGGAAGCCAACGAGTCGCTGAGCCCCGAAGCCAAGGACTTGGAAATAAAAAAGTTGGCGTACAACGCCGCCAAAGAAGTGCTCGCGAGCTTGGGCCAACAGCTCGAGGCCCTGGGCAGCCGCAAGCTGCCTCCCAAGCCGGAGGCGAGCCGCGCGCTCCACGCCTTGCTCTACACCCTGCTCTACGAGAAAACCCTCTTCGTAGACGCCAGCACCCGGAAAGTCAACTGGGAAAAGATGCGGCAGCTGTTTGGCCCCGCGCTGGTGGCCAAGCTGGCCGCGTACGACCCGGCGAGCGAGAAAAACGTGTACCCCCGCTACGCGCGCGTGGAAGACTTGCGCCGCCTCCTCGAGGTGGACCCCGAAGCGCTGGCGGCCGAGGGCCCCTTGTTTGCGGCGGCCCTCGACCTGGCAACCAAAGCGGTCGACGTCCGAGAAGCGGCGGTGGTGGCGCGCGAAGCGGCAGACGCTGCAGCGGCGGAGCTGGCGGCGCAGGAAGCGGAGTTGAATGGCCTCAACGACCCAGAGGAATAATAAAATGATTTATATTCTTTTACTTTCTAGCTGATGTTTTATGTTCCAGAGTCGAATTTATTTTAGTTCAAGGGAGAGATTACTTGCGCGATTACCATATATCATAGGGTACGTGTTATAATTTATCCATACACTATATAAATTACATGGTCTCTTGCTTTTGGCTTTTGGCTGTTGAACTGAGAAAAGAGTAAATACCGAAACCCTTATAACTTATAACTTTCTACTTAATACTTCAGCATCCTAAACACAACCACTCACCACCAACCTACTAACCAGGTAGCCATAGAGATAAATAGACGTCACAGAGATGTCTTAATTAGTTTAGTATTCTGATAGAAATTGAGTCCATAGTAGCTTATTATTCGACCCAAACGACACAGAAGCCAGTGCTGCGGGTAGAAGAAGAAGGTAGGGGTGTATGCGCATGCGTTTCGCGCAGGTCAAAATCGTAAAGCTACCGTAAAGAGAAAAGGGATGTGTTTGAGTTTAAATTCAAGTCCCCATAGGTATTGACAAGTGAGTCGGCAAGCCGAGCGGAGTTAATGATTATAGATAACAGATGAATTCATACTAATAAAAATCTAAGGTTGAAGGTTTTCTCCTTCACGCATATTACTTATTACATAACATGGCACCTGCATATCACTATCAACAACAAAGCTTAACACAAGAAGGTCCACAGTCTTTCACTATGTACCTCGCATCGCTACAAACTTCAAAAAGGAATTTTATTTATCCATCGTCCTCTAACTTCTCTAATTCCGGCTCCTCGGGGCCTCGCCATGCGAAGAACGAGAAAGGCATGCTCAAAGTATACCTCAGTAGACACTTAGTGAACTTCATATCACACAACTCAATTCAATCGAAAGATCCTTCGTTATCACTGCTATCAGATGACTCTCCCGAGGAGTCCGGGCGCGTCATGCTTCTCATGCCACGAGCTTTTTCAATGATTAAAGTGCGTGCGTCACCCTCCAGTTTCGCATCAGATGCCTGCTGAGCGTCCAGCTTCGTTCTTCGCTCCTCTTCGGCACGAAGTCGTCGAACTCTCAATGCCTCCAGGCGTGCAGCCTCGTTCACTTCCTGGATACTTTTTTCAAATGAGGAACCAAACTCGTTCAAGCTCCTAAAGAAGTCTTGGGAGTCCAATTTAGGGTCTTCTCCAAAGTAGTCTAAGACATCCAGGTATTCGCGTTGCATACTATTGAGTTCATTTCGAAGCGCTTCCATTTGAATATGTGCAGCGTGGATAAAAGTTGGGTAAGAAATCACTTCCATTTGAGTATCGCTTGGCACACTGCCCTTGGAAAAATCGAATTCCAAAGATCCGCAATCATCATTGATGATGAGCTGTGCTGCTGCGATGTCACTACTGAGACCTTCTATATCGGTCTGTATTGTTGATATTGAGACTTGGGATGCATCAAGTACATTTGCGAGGTCGTTGCGGAAATCTAATGTGTCTGGCTCTTGATTTTGAACTAAGCGTATCATAAATTGCATTACTGATGTTTTTTTATCGAATGCTTTGGCGTCTTTCAACTTGATCAATGAGTCCAGGGTAAAAGCTTCTACTTGATTTGCACCAACATTCAACTTGTTACCAAGCTTTAGCACTACAGCAAGCAACCTTTTTAGTCGAATTGAGCTCTTTACGTCATTACACGCTCGTTGAATGACCTTGATAGATCTACTCAACTCATTCCGGACTGTGGCGAATCGTTTCTGCGTCGTCAGGCACCGATATCGCTTAGCTGTATCAGATACCCCCATCATTTGGATCATAAATCTATCTGTTTCCCCAAGACGATTGACATCTCCAGCACCGCGAAGATAATTCGATAGAGCGGTAGTTTCTTCGTCAGTGGGAAGAAATTCCGTCAATGTCACTAGCTGGTCGGCCGTGAATGCAGCTCCTCTAAGATTCCTTAACGCTGTAGCAATTTCGCTGAAATCTATACGTACACGTGCCAAGGCAATTGCTCCATTCATCGCGCGTTTGCCTTCTATAATTTGAATTTTGGTCGTCTCTGGCTTTGTCCTTTTCACTTCTTGGTCCTTTGTTGCAACTTTTTCCACCTTTTCTATGAACAAATCTTCAAACTCACCATCATCGATTACTACTTTACACGAAGCATGATCTTCTTGAAGTGTAGACCAAATTGTGTCGGCCTGCAATCGTGACTGATCTATACTTCTCCAGTGTAGTCGCTTGCGTCGAAACTTATCCTTTACTTCTGAAGCAGCCTTAGATTTCTTTCTATGATCATTTGGAGAAGGCAGCTCTGGATCCATATCGAGGACTGCTGGATCTAGTCCTTCTGCTGTCATTTTAGCCACGACAGCTCCCTTCGGCACGTGCATTTTAAGCATTTTGAAGTACTTCGAGAAGCGTGGATCGTCCTTGATGGCAACTGTAGGCTCACTGGTACCTTTATCAGGAGCAGGCAGCTCTGGATCCATATCGAGGACTGCTGGATCAAGTCCTTCTGCAGTCATTTTAGCCACGACGGCCCCCTTCGGCACGTGCATTTTAAGCATTTTGAAGTACTTCGAAAAGCGTGGATCATCCTTAATGGCAACTGTAGGCTCGCTGGTACCTTTATCAGGAGCAGGCAACTCTGGATCCATATCGAGGACTGCTGGATCAAGTCCCTCTGCAGTCATTTTGGCCACGACGGCTCCCTTCGGCACGTGCATTTTAAGCATCTTGAAGTACTTCGAAAAGCGTGGATCATCCTTAATGGCAACTGCAGGCTCGCTGGTACCTTTATCAGGAGCAGACAGCTCTGGCTCCTTATCTGTTGGTACCACGGGGGTTACTTGAGTGTTGGCAGTGTTGTTCTCGTTCTTCGCTAGGTTGCAATCTTCGAAAACTTTTTGCTGTGGTTGCGATTGAAGTAAGCCAGCTCTTTGATCTTCAGGTGGACTGGACTGTGTTAACGCTACGTTCACTAAACTTCCTGGACTTTTTACTGGTGCACCCCGATCTTCAAATCGTCTGAGAGCAGCACAATTGTGATCATCAAGGTTGCCAGTACCATCAATAAATCTACTGTAGCCTCCATTTTCGTCACCTAATTCTCCTTTTTGTGACACTACCCCACCAATATCTTTACATTTTCTTGGCATTGTCTCCCATTCTTGTGCATGCATTGGTGTCTTAATACTACGGCCAGCGCCATTTGCTTGACACTCCACCTTGCTCATGCCCACCTCTCTCCCACTGATTATTGTTCGACTGCTTCTTGACTGCTTGTTATCCTCATTGTTAACTTCGCGGTCAATCTCAACAACGATACCCGCTCTTGAGTTCGTTCTAAATTCAGCGGTTGCAGTAGTACCATCAGTAAGATTGGTCCAAGATGCTGGTGTAATTGGGTTTGTCGCCACAGGGGCGTCAATGCATAATGATTTATTGACTGATATTTCTGAGGAAGTTTCAGAAGAGGAATGCTCTCCATAAAATAGAGTTGACTTTTCAACTTCAAATGAACGCTTTCTATGAATCTGTTGCTCTGCTCGCTTCCCAGGATCTGACGGATCAATCGAGTAAGAAGCTGACGCAAGGTCCACATCATACAATTTTTTCGAGGTATTACGAGGAGTGGAGCCTTCACCACATGATCTTGGCTCTGCAGCTGAATCTACGGAAGATCCATCATGATGTTGCTCAAGGCTATTACATTTTTGAACGACTTTGCCTGCAGCACGGGATTCACTCTTAAAGCTAATACTTGCTGGCGCAATAATCTTAGCGCGTACTCGTTGAGATCCTACGCTTGAAGATTCAATGCCATCTTTTATGTCAGTTGCACCGAAGTTCAATGAGCCATCGCGAGTAGAAAGCGTTTGACTCTCAGATGGAGTTACACCATTGCCTTTCGTATACGATTGAGCTGGGGCTTGCCCCCGAGCTACATTTCCTTCCTGGAGAACAAATGCAACAGCTTGTCCCACCGAAAACATATCTGCGGCACCATCGCAATACTTTATATCGTTAATAATTTTTGAAGACTTCTCATGTGTGAGCTCAATTTTATCTTGGCTTTTGTTCGTAGTATTCTTCGGAATCAAACTGGGATATTGCGCACAATTTAAATCAGTAAATGCCGCTACTTCAGATGACTCGTCAAGCGGTAGTCCATTGCTTACTTCGTTACCACGTACCCTTTGCAGCATCGCATTATTACTCGAAAAAGGCCAATTGAAATTTAAGCTTCCGTTGATTTTATGTATTTCTGAAGTGCTTGAGCCTACATGAGCTTCGCTATACAGCTGCTCGAGTCGAAATTGGCGCAATATCTTTATGGCTTCTGCAGTATTGTTGTTTGCTAAGAGAAGAGCAAAATCAACCCCTTCAAGCGTAGCCATTCTCTCGATTTTTTTTGCTACCATTTCAACGAGCACGCTGTCAGCGCCACTGGTGCGCCAGGAGATAATTTCCGATATACCACGGCGAGTAGCTATCTCTGTTCCGCACTGTACAATTTCAGGCAGTCGAAAATCAATAGACGGCTCACGGTGAAACAATATGCTTAGCTTAAAATCTTCGTCGAAGAATTCTTCATCCTCTGGATGGGCGATGGATATATTTGATCTTTGAACCTCAATCAGCCCAGCTCCAGTGAGACCGGTATTTGTGAGGTATCGAAATACTACCGAATTGCTGTAGCTTGCACCTTTTTTTTCATGTACTTTTCCTCCCTCACCGTCCTTCAATTTGACCACTACTGCAACATCACCTTGAACGATTGTGTTGATATCATAAATAGCTGTCGCATCCTCATAGTCCCAATCGCAGTTTCGTTTCGCGGAATCTTCGCTACTAAATGCACACTTCCCAGCGGACCATACTTCTATTTCCGGCGACTCCTCAACAAATAGTCCTTCAATGAAAATTGTGGAAATTGAATGCGACGTAGGGTATGGGTAGCGCCTCGTATCAACCAAAGTGTCTACACTCTCTAGGAATGCCTTGAGTAGAGGTTTACTTCGAATATCCTCCTCGGTAAGACGGATTGGCGGCCTGACCGACTTATAGAACTGCATTACTCCATTCAAGCAGCAAGGTACACTGCAGGTATACTTGAGAAAAACTGAAGCTACAATACATGTCCGAGTTCGGCCATTAGGACAGGCCAGAAGTGCTTTGTTGGTCGGTGAGAGATTCAACCATGCGTGCACGGCGTAAACGATTCTAAACAAGTGATCAAGGGTGGGATACGGAGACTCTGGTGCTGCGACTTCCCAACCAGAATTTGCAACAATTACTGGATTGAGTTTGCCACTTTCACGCCCATAATTTGCCCTCTTCAATATTCCATTGACAGGGTCGCAGAGGTTGAATATTAGAACCCGGCACCCTATCTTTTCCTGGAGAGCTGAAGCGAAGTCATTCGCAATGACTGCATGGACACACACGAGATTTTGGTGTATGATGACGGCTTTGTCCATGATTAACTTTCGAAGCGAACCAAGTTGATCTTTGTCGAAAATTGTCTCCTAATCGTAGCTTAAATGCTAAAATATAGATTACTTTGGACCAGAAATGATATTCAGATTTGAGCTCATGAGCTTATATGCTTACATAAAGCGTAGGAGTTGGATCAAGCCCTTTTGTACTACAGATCTGTAGAGCATGAACTTTATATCATTAACAAAGTATTCCAAAGTAAGCTTGCTTAGTCGCATGGTAAGCTGTCCTCTTTTTGTTATAAAGTTATATTTTTCATTTTCAAAAATCATGTCATGCCGTGTGTTCGCTGTGGAACTTCTTACTTCTTCATGAGGCAGGCTCTTCGGGTCATAAGGAAATAATTTCCTTCGTCGGTTTTGCCGTCCAACCGTCGGTTCTGTTTTTCTTTTTCTTTTTTCTTGCTGTTTCGCACAGTTGTTTTGTTTGTTCACTTTTTAGTTCGGGCCCCGAGGGGCCGGAATTCACTTTTTGATGGATGCGCCGCGCCGTGTTGTAAACCGTACCGATCGGTGATCGGTGATCTCTACAGAACTTGGAAGTACGGCAACGAAGCTGTGAGTGAACGAGTACACGAGAGCACTCGTTTGTGTACATACTCTCAAATTGCGCGCTTTAGCTTATTTATAAAGTTATGCATCGCCAATCATGCCTCATTATCACAACTATGC
>Ga0307982_1005001_pt1 | contig 10428 bp, 14 predicted proteins | sample OrgLakmetagen989_FD_201847 | JGI IMG/M metagenome (GOLD analysis project Ga0307982, IMG submission 201847) | Saline water microbial communities from Organic Lake, Antarctica - #989 | ecosystem: Environmental > Aquatic > Non-marine Saline and Alkaline > Saline | place: Antarctica: Organic Lake... | reverse complement strand
CTACAGAACAAGTTCACGAGGCTGATATTGAACGCAAGCAGGAAGTCAAAAATGCTCGTGGTGGTGATGACGAAGAAAAAGACGACACAGATAAAGATCGAGTTAACTTATGCATCGCTCTAGTATACGTACCTCGGGGTGTGCTCTGATTGCCTAATGAATCGCCATCGAACGTAGACCCCCCCACAACTCTTCGTTGATCATGGCGCGGCGCTCCCCGCGCCGCTGCAGTACAGGGTGAATATATGTATAACCTTCGCTTGACCTGTCATGTATGTTATGTCGTCGTCAAGAAGTTCTCCATTCTCCATGCAATAACGGACCTGCTTGACTATGGCCGCAAAGCCCTCGTCTATAGACGATATATTTGGCCCGAAGAAGGGTGCCAAAGCAATAGAAGCTCAGAAATTCAAGAAGTCATTTAACAGTACCTCTACTACTCTCACGCGAAGTCACCCCTTCTGCAATAACTCTGAGTCTGTGGTTCCACCGCTTAAGCAGTCGGCAGCAGCAGCTTCTGATACTAACGTCAGTTTGAGTCAGCCTTCTATCCATTATTCGAAACCACCAGCCCCGAGAGTAGTGCAAGGGGAGGCGGCTCCTCGACAGTCCGAGGCTGTCGCTGTGCCCAACTACCTGCAACCTCGGGCCAATGTGCGCACACAAGAAGAAGTAGACGCGGAGACTGTGTTGCGGCGGGCAAGAGGATTAGTACACGCACTCAACGACATGGAGTCGGTAAAAATACTGGAATTCTTTAGAGGGCCGCAATGTTGTCTAACGCTTCAACCACGTCTCTTTTCTAACACCCGCCATCTATTCCCGCTCTTGCGCTCCAGTTGGCGCAGCACCCCGAACTTGACTCGGCTTTCCTCAAGCGCCAGCGAAGAGCCAATGCGGAGCAGCGTGCCCACGAGCTGCGACTGGTGCGCTTAGTTGCTTTGTGTGAATGTTCCTGCCCTCAGTCAGAAACCTCAATGTCTCGTGATAGCTTTCACGGACAACAACCTTGGCTCATAGTGTCTCCTTGGGTGTTAGGCGCGTGCTTTCGAAGTGGAGTCAACGGTCCGTCAGCGCGAGTTGCGCTCCGAGCGCGCCCTCATGGATTTGGAGGTCCATAAGACCACCGAGGCCACAACGAGAGCGCTTCGCACTCAATTCAAAACCGCCAAGGTTGGTGTGCGTTGGACGTGCCACCATGAAATCGACTTCTTTGATAGTAGCTTCGACCGATGCGTATGCGTTCTGGATATTTTCTTGTGATCATTATTGATGTGCTCTCCATACTTCGCTATATCGCACTTCATTAGCACTATTCTGCCTTCTCGTCAGACTTCTCTGTCACGCGCGCTGCACACCGATCCGATTTTGAAGTCCGCCATGGCTGCAGCAGCACTGCGCGCTGAACGAGGCGAGCCCGAGCCCGACTTGACTCGTTTCGGGTTCGCGTCATCCTCGGGCAATGGTGCACCTGGAGGGGATTCGAGCAGTGGCGGTGGGCACTCGAAGGAGGGCAACGAGGCGATTCGAAGAGCACGGCGAACTGCGAACCGCGCTCTCTCCAACTTATAGATAGTGCCATGTATTTGAAGACAGGAATGTTACCGAACTTTATTTCTACCGTAAAACACCGGGGGCCAAGTAATACAACAGAAGAGATCTTAGAATCATGAATCTTGAATTAATATTATGATATAAGCAAAAGAATGTATGTTTGCGCATCTCGCTCTTGAAATATTGAGGTTCAGATTGAGTTCATATGCATATTTTGGTCATTTGGATGACGTATTGTTTTAAAAAATGCAGCGATGCAGCGCAGCCGAACGAATGTCGTCTTCTGAAGTAGAGACCAAATAGTGAAGACTGTAAGGCTCGGCTACCAGCTGTCAAAGTGTAGAGATAGCTACAGTTGGTGTGAAGCTTACATCCAAGAGCCCAACGCCTTCCTAGCTTCGTTAGTACTTGAGTGCAAATAGTTGCTAGATAATCCACCGGTTCCTTCCTAAACACGCAAAAGTATGGGCAAAAAGAAGAAGCAGCAGTCTGGAGTGAAGACTGCGGCCCGTTTAGCTGAAATCACTCGTGGTGTTCTCATTGCTAAAGCAAACCAAATTACTGCTGCCGATCTCGTTGAAGGCCCTTCAGCTATACTGTGCCGGGAAGCTCTCGTCTACCACTGCAAAGGCTATGCTGCCGTGAAGATCGATGTAGTTCGCACCAGCTCGAATCTCAACGCATTCGAGAAGGACCAGATTTTCTCGCTCGTCGAGCAGAACATGAAGAGTCTGTATGATGCCGCGGGTGATGCGATGCCGTGGAATCCTGTGGAAAAGCGACAAGTATGTTTTTTTTTGTACTTCTCACAATCAAAATAAACAATTGAATAGAACGAAAGTGGGTAGTTTGTTATGCTGAATAAAGAAGTTATTGGCTACACTTGGATCCGTAAAACTGCCATGTTTTTGCTATGGAAAATGATAATTATGGGTCTTGCCCTCGTTTTGTTCCGTGATTACTGTTTTTCGCACCTTGCATTGATGCACCCTGCCGCATTGATGCACCCTGCGTCGATCAATCAATTGCTGTGTGCCATCTAGGAACTGTTTAGCGATACATCACGTTATTTGGTTGCACGAGATGGAGATGGTGCTATACAGGCGTATGTCCACTTTAAGTTTGAGGACGACGATGAGGGTAAGTTCCATAGATGAGACCGAGCTTAGGTAATCGCCAAAGAATAGCCGGAAGTAATCCATGCCCCCCTCTCTGACTTCACCCACTTCATGTCTGCTACCTTCAACTTATAACACAGACGAGCCGATGCATGCAGTGCTATACTTGTACGAGATTCAACTAGCAGCCTGTGCGCAGAGGGGCGGTTTGGGGCAGCACCTCATGCGACTCGTCGAGATTGTAGCGCTACACGCGCGCATGCCAAAGGTCTGGTGTTGGAAATTGAAATAGTTGAACCTTGCTTGTGGGTTTCAATCAGGCATGCAGGGTATGACTAATTACTGATCTCCGTATTTGAACACTGTACTTCGAGTTGTTTAGCCTCAACAATAGTAGAATACGTCTGTATAACATTTACATTTGTTCAGGTGATGCTCACAGTCTTCAAGAGCAATGTGTCAGCGATGGCACTGTATCGCCAAAAGTTGAGCTACGAAATCGACGAAACCTCGCCGTCTCAATTCGGCGACACCGAGTGCCCATACGGGATTCTAAGTCTTGACCTCCGGGGCGTTGATATTGCTGCGGCTGTCGCTGAGAAAAGCCACCAGGCTGCTGCTTCTGCTGAGGCCACTGCTGCCGCTGCTGCAGGCGTAACCACTAAAGCTGCTTCGCCGTCTCTAGCTGATTCTGGGATGATTCCTTCCCCAAATGAAGATGGCCTTGCGACTGTGACGGCAGAATTACAAAAAGCTAATGATAAGAACGGGAATTCGTGACAATTTCCTTCTTTCATTTGTGAGTCACGCGCGCTATTCCTTTGTGCTCAGTATTCTTGTGAATCGTTTCTTCGCAATGCGATTGCCACTGACAAATTAATAATTTCCTGGGGCGTTCAATAGTAAATACCAAGTTACGTACAATTCTATGTCATACCTAAACCCAGTAACAAAGAAAACCCAGGAGGCTACTGGGTTTTCCCTAAGCCCACTCTATATTTCGCTGATCTTATGGCAGCCGGAAGTGGGTAAAAAAAACAGAAAACCCGCGGTTTTCTTGGTTACTGCCCTAAACCCTAAGTATTTCTATAGTCAAGCGATAACAATATTAGTACACGGCAATTCCGAATTCGAATTCTAGATGCAGCTGGATCAGAGCTCTATGCGCATTAATATGCATATGAGAACCCCCTAAAATCCCTCCAGAGGAAGCTCCTCTCCTCTATTCGCGTACCATACCCAGCGACCCATCCAGTGATCTTTTCGGTAAAGTACTGTCAGCCGAACGCACGCGGGGCTGCCCCGATGCTTTACCAGTGGACGGCGCGCTCACGAAGTTGCTGTGCGGAGTGCGAGCTGACGCGCGGGCCTTTCCGGCAGGGGTGGTCGGTGGCGCTGCAGGTACATGTGCGCCGTCGTTCGCGCTGGGTGGTGCCATGTCGGGGTGAGTGGGTGTGCCGTACCGCACTTTCGCCTCCTCCACAATGTCCTCGTAGCTCCAGTCTTTGGGGCTGGTGATATTCACCCAATCCGTGAAGTTGGCTTCGAATGCTTCGCCCAGACATCCCGCTAATACTGTGGCGAGATCTGGAAACTGTGCGCTGAGAGTTGCATAATCTAAGCGCTGGAGACCGAAGGCGTGCACGATGGACGATGCTGCGCGCACTTCGACCTTCAATGTGAAGTTCATCCCGTCAGGCAGCAGCATTGGTACCTCACCTACTACGTCGCCTGCTCTGTACCGACGCACCCAACCCTCTTCCGCATCTCTGGCTCCACCTCTATCGCCATCACCACTATTTTTGCTGACATTCTGGCCCTTGTTCTTCTCCTGTTCCTCTAGCGATCGCTCAATGCCGGACTCTCGAACAGGGTCGTTCCGACTCGCGAGCAGCGGTGGCGGCACAGGCGCATCCCACTGTCTCTGCTTACTGGAACTGCTGGGCGCGGCAGCGTGCACGTAAGGTGTGCAGGTGAGAGTGCCTTTGGACACGAAGAAGCATTCGCGTTGAGTACCGAGCATCGGGTGGATGACAGCGTCGCCGTTGGAGAAGCAATAGGGCCGCAGCAGAGGCAAGAGCACAGTGAAGGCGCCGCGGGCGTGAGCTTCCAAGAGACACAATGAAGGGAGGGACAGCAGCTCAGGGCCGTGAATGAACAAATTGGTCTGCTGGCGCAAGTCGGGCGGCATGGCAGCCAGCAGGTCACTCTCGTTGAACACGCTCTCGATTTTCAGGCGAAACAAACTGTGCAGCCGCAGACTGCGTCGAAAACTCAGTGTCGACTGAAAGTCTGTGAGGTACTGGTTCAAGAACTGCATGTTCTGCCGCCGCATTTTCACGCCTGGGTTCAAGTTCACAATAATGCCCACAAGCGACCCAACCACGTAAGCAAAGATAGTGGTGCCCAAAACTTCAACAATCATCATTGTGACCACTTCCTGCGTTGAGTCGGGGTTGGGCGTGATGTCGCCATACCTGTGACATACAAAGTCAAGCGTAATTAGGTCTCCCAAAATCCTCAAAATCTAGGTCAATCAAAATCAACCCATTCATACAAAAGGATGAGATAGGATAAAGGAAACGAATGAGCAGCAAGAAGCCAAAGGGGGGAAGTTCTCACCCGATGGTGGTCATGGTAGTGAAAGCCCAGTAGATCGAGACCAGGTACTTGAGCCCCAGCCCCCGCTCGGACAAGCACTCGCCTACTTGATCGTCGTCGTCGTCGAACCAGTCGCGCCCACCCACACAGTAGTTTTCGATCCAACAGTCGCTCGCACTCCCGTCGTCACACTGAGCGACCGAGTAGAGCAGGCACGCGAAGAGATGCGCAAAGAAGCCCATGATCACAAAAAGGTTGAGCAGCCGGAGCACGGCAGGGTGTAAACTTAAGTTGTCCTCCATCTTGTCGACGTAACCGCTTAGCTTGATGATCCGCACGATCTTGACGAGCCGAACCAACCGAACAGCGCGAATCAATTTCACACTCCGAAGCATGGCACCGCTGTCGCTGCCGGCGAAGTGCGCAATGATGAGGTCGATGGGCAAAGTGCTGATGAAGTCGATAGGGAACCAGCCGGTGAGGTAAAGATGGCTGACTTGCTTGCGCGACGAGATGAGGTTCCCGTTCACATCCACCGCCGCGGTATTGAAGCTCGCTAGAATGTCAGCTGCGAACGAGATGTCTACGGCATAGTCCACTCCTTTCAGCGCACCAGTGAAGTATGACGCGAACCCAATTTGATAGGTGATGGTGATCACAGAATATAAAATCACGTGGCTCATCAAAACATCCCAGACCATTTTCAAGGGCGACTCAGGATGGAATAAGCCCGTCCGCTGCATCAGCTCACGAGGAGTCATGGCACCATCGAGAGTTGTTTGTCTGATAGTCTTGAAGCCAGGTGCACGTTCATCCTCGTCTGACGCGTAGTTGTTGGCAGCTTCCATGCGGTCAGCGATCGCAGCCTGCGCCGCTGCCTCCTTAACTGCCTTCGAACGAGGGCTCGGAGTGCTGCTGCTAGCTGAAGGATTGCGGCCTGAGTTGTCCGTACCGCTGGATTCTGTATTGATCCCGAGCCATGAAGGTAGGTTCGAGGATTGCAGAGGATCTTTGGCACCAAACCGAGCCTCCAGCGATTTTCCAGTGAGCAATGCCTTTTTGTCGACATTCCCCGACCCTTGCCTCGGCATCCTGAAAGAGGCCTTCAAGTGTTTGACCATTCGCGCCCTGCCGCCGATGTTCTCATTGTCCGTTGGATCGCTGACACCTGCCATGGTTGCCACCAGCACATCCGGTCGCAAATACCGCACCGGTGCTTTCTTGTGCTTCTCAAAAATATTTCCAGCGCCGTTACCACTTGCGTCGCCTGAGACAACGTCCTCAAGAATGTCATCGAGTTGAGCATGCGGCGCCATCTCTTGAATCGACTCGGGACAATTGGCGTGGTTGTGTTCCATGTACAAGTCCAACACGTCATTCAAAAAGTCGCAAGCTTTGGTCACTAGAGATGCCTTCACCTCAGGCCACTGGTCAAGCAACACGAAGAGTTCATCTTTGGGAACAAACCAAAGTTCACACACGTTGGTGGCTGCCACGGAGGTGACGAATTGCTTGGAGTGAAGCACCAGCGGCGCCTCACCAAACACTGAATCCCTGGTCAAAGTATCGAAATGCAAGTACTTGGAACCACCACTGCGCAAGACCAGGTTGCAGGTTGCCTCGCCTCGTGAGCTGCGCTTCGAGAGTTCCTTCTCGAATTGCTCCACTGAAGCCATCGGCAAGCCCCCTGCAAACTGCAGCCACATGCCAACTCGCACGCCGAGGACCAACGCAAACTGCTCTTCTGCTTCCACTGCCACTACCATTAGCGCCCCTTTGGAGCCAGGAATGTGCACCCATTCTACGCTGAAGCCCAAGGGCAGCGCTAGGGACAACGCAAGCTCGAGTGGAGTGCCGAGTTGAGCCTCAACATCAGTGCTGGAGCTGCGGCTAAACGGGGGCTTCTTCACATCGGAAGGGGTGACCTGAGAGGCTCTTTCGATGAGGCTGGTCATCGTAGGGCAAACTTCTAAGTAACGCTTCACGGTACCGGTTTCCAGGAGAAACAGGCAGAGGCCCATGTCCTGATCGCGGTTGATGTAGTCGCCAGCGTTGCAAGTGAACGACTTCATGCACTGAAGAACATCCTTCACGAACATGGGAGGGTGAACTCGCAAGAAGGTAATGCGCTTCAGGGTGGAGCGAAACTCGGAGAAGGCCACCGCGCAGGCGGCAGGGGGAGGAAGCTGCGCCACGAGTTCAGCTGAGGTCGCGTCGAAGACCGTGGTGCGGTGCAACTGGTGCTTGAAGTGGTACTTGATGCGCCTCGCTAAGATGGGGGGGAAGCCGCGGTCCATGATGAACGACTTGACTCGGCCCATCTTCTCCTTGTACCTGCAAATCATTTGAAGAGTGAAAAGACATGAGGCGAAATGTATGGTGAAGGATTGAACGACGAAATGGCAACAGCATTAAAAGAGAGTGGGAACTGCCTCAACTAGATGATTCTTTTTTGGTACACTCACATGGCTCCGTGCGGGTCGAAGGTTTCCATGATGGCGGTCACGTTGCCAATCACGTAGCCGAACACCGAGGCCCCCACCAGCATGCCGAACAGCACCACCATGTACTCCGTAGAAGTGGTGCCTACGATGTCGCCGAAGCCCACGGTGGTCATGGTGGTGAAGGCCCAGTACAGGGAGATGGCATACTTGTCCCACAACCCGGTGCTCTCGTGCGCTTCCGTGCGGCCTTTGAACCGATTCAGCCAGTTGATGGTGGAGTCTTCGTCCAAGATCATGAACCTAGAGGCAAGGTATAGGCAAAATGCACGAAACTTCGCATAAGGAGCTGGAATATACAAGTTCGTTTTGGGGAACACATGGCAACCAATGAGCACCAAAGCAGTGCTATGGTTTCGATCATGCATCTCTCCTTACCAGAGGCAGCCGAGCAGGTGTCCAATGAAAAAGAGCATCATCATCATTTGCACCAGAGCTCCGAGAGTGGGGTTGACCTTGGGGTCTTCTTCTGGCCGACTCTTGGCTTTGCCCCCAAGCTTCACCAGACGCATGAGCTTCAGTAGGCGAGCCAAGCGAAGGATCTTGAGGAGCCGGGTCGAGGACATCAAGGTGCCTACAGGACCTTCACTGGGGACAGCGCTGCCCAACAACTAATAGGAACAGGAAAAGAAAGGAGCATCGACAACGTGGGCGCATTTCGATCGAAATAAGATCAGGACAGGTGCGACTTTAATCAATGTACCACGCTGAGGTTGTCGAAGGGAATGGTCGACAAGAGGTCAATCAAGAAGAAGTCGCCGAGGTAACGGGCTGCGATCTTCCACGGATTCGTCTCGAACCCAGCCTGTGTGTATTCACGCACCACCGTTAGTGGGGCACCGAATGAGCACGGCACAGAGCATTAGAGGGCTAGAGCAAAAGAGCGCTGCAATTCGAAGAGCGCCCTTGAATATAAAGTTTAAACACAAAGCCTGTGCAAAACAAGTGTGTGGTTCTAGCGCCTCGAGCCTACCCTCCAATTAGAACAAAGAATAGCTTCAATTTTAAGTGTTCATAATTTACCAAATTGTCGTCGTAAAAAGCGGTGCAAAAGGTTGCGACAATGTCGATTCCGAAGAGGAGGTCGATGAAGGCATCGGACCAAAAGAGGACAGGCGTGTCGATCACGCGAAAGCCCAAACGAAAAGGCACCGCCATCACGCTGTACAAGATGAGCGCTGCCGCAGAAAGAACAACATAGAAACGAGTGCGAAAGCGTAATAAGCAAAATGCAAGTGGGCGTGAGAATAGATAGGACAGTTGACTAGAAGGGGTGTCGTAAAAGCATTCATCGGCGCGCGATGGGAAGAGGTGATGAGAGCCCCACCCCCCATTTTCTTCCCCGCTCGAAAGTGACATGCTAGCTTGTTGATATGATGACATGCTAGCTTGTTGCAACGATAATGAAAGGCGTACGAGAAAGCAGACAGGAAAAAAGCACTACGTTTAATTTCGAAAATAGAATACCTCCAATGAGCAAGTCCCACTTGATCTTCAAAGGAGTGGTCGGGTGAATGAGGCATTTCGGGGTTGGGTAGCCCGTCACACTCTCGGGAGGCAAGGTAAAGTTCACGCGCTCCTCCATTCCCTCCTCGCCCTCCTCATCCTCATCAAGCTCCGCAGAATTGAAACTGTCGTGCCCCCCCGTGTCGCATTTTTCGTCGTCGCCGCCGTCAGAGGTCTGCCGGTGCGATTGCCCTCGCTTGCGCGGACGGGTGGAACCAGATTGCTTCGCTAGAATGGTCGACCACAACACAGTGGACTCTAATTTGGCCTGCTCTAGATTGGCTGTAAGCGCTGCGTCTGCAATTGAGCGCTCATCCATGCGAAAGCCGTCACCGTTGCCCTTACCTGTCTTCTCTCCAGTGCTCCTCGTTGAGTGCTGTCGACTCCGGCGTCGCTCCTCGTCTGCAGAACGGGGCGTTTCAGCACCTCCTAGAGAGTTGCGCTTGGCCACCTTCACAGACTGCTGCTTGCGCATCTGTTGTCGGGGCGTGCTGGCTGAGTTTGAATTTTGCATCGAATTGCTCCGAGCTTTCTGCAAAATGGCGCTCATGGTCGACAACAAGGGTTCTGCTCGGCTTTTTCAGAATTACTTTCCCTTAAGGACTGAGGGCTTTGGAGTCCCACCCGAACAAATATAAACTGCGAAGGAAGAGTCTTCAATGGGAATCGAATGAGGTCGGAGCCACTCGGGAGACTTTCGTATACAACGTAATAAGGGTGCTGCTCCTATGCTGTGCTTCTGGCAAGCTTCAGCATTCAGCACCACAGCCAGCAGCACAGCAAGCAGAAGCTGGAAAACAAACACCGAAAAGGGAAGTCGCATTACCAACGGATTTTTATCCCCCACGATATAGTCGACAGATTCTCCTCTCCGGGGGTCTTGTGAAAGCAAGAAGAAAATGCGCTAGCGCTAGCTAGCTACAGATAATAGGGCAAGGACAAGCTCAAATATGCACCACCCTCGGCGCGCCCGCCCAACCTCGTTAGATCCAGTGCAAACACAAGGCGAGTCCCAGTCACACAGGAGCAGCAACGGAAGTAACTCAAAAGGCCACCACAAGAAGAAGCATCGCAATAAACAGCCTTGGACTCACGATGCAGCAGCTGCTCATAGCCTCGGCATTGCAGCAGGCCGCCCTTTCGTAGCG
>Ga0307982_1004999_pt1 | contig 10429 bp, 6 predicted proteins | sample OrgLakmetagen989_FD_201847 | JGI IMG/M metagenome (GOLD analysis project Ga0307982, IMG submission 201847) | Saline water microbial communities from Organic Lake, Antarctica - #989 | ecosystem: Environmental > Aquatic > Non-marine Saline and Alkaline > Saline | place: Antarctica: Organic Lake... | reverse complement strand
CTTACGAGGACAGACCTTGAAAGTGAAAGATTTGAAGGGTGATGTGGAAGGAATGAGCACTGAACTAACTTTTTAGGGTGATGTCAGATGTCAGATTCATTTGTGGGGAAGGGTTGTTTTTGAGGATGCGCCAGTAGGGTGAGAGGTTGCACGGTAATAATTGCACCAATCGTTGTAGAGGAGAAGTCGTGAAGCAGACACAAAGATAAAATGAGACTATTCATTACCCACGCACTGCTCGCTGGGCTTGCGCATGGCAGAATTGTCAAGCTTCACGAAGCGAACGCATTGGATGAGCTAGCATCAGGCACCCGCGAGCTCTCCGAGTCAGGCACGGACGACGCTCCGCCCCTTTGCGATGCCCCTTTGACAAAGGTACGAGCGTCCTCTGTAATCCTAGCGCTACACTTGAAGCTTGATGCAAATCACCCTCTCAATTCAGGGGTATGGACATAAAATATAGCTTGCAACTACTGTATCGCGCGATACTACTGCTGGCTTGCCTATTTCATCTCCAACGCCGAATCCTTTTGAAACTTTCAGGGGAAAGTCGTGTTTCCTAGCTCTCTCGCTGGTCGAACGACGCAAAATTATGACATGTACTCAGGCTACGTGAATATTACGCAAGAGGACTGGCTGTTCTACTGGTGAGTGAATGTGTGTTTGGTGTCTATTTCAAGTATCGGCGTAGGACTTTGTTGGCGTGGGCGTGGGTTGGTATTCCGCACGGACCGTATGGGTGAACGAACTAAGATACAAGGGTGATGTGGATTAATGACAGCACGCTCTAAAATCCCTATCGCAGGTTTTTCGAGATGGACGCTACTGCAGCGGCTTCTTTTGCTTCTCCCGAAGACATCCCTTTGATTGTGTGGACCAATGGAGGGCCCGGCTGCACAGCCATGGAAGGAGCCACCACAGAGAACGGGCCCTTGGTGCTGTACCGGATCAAGGAAAGCTATGAGCTGGCAACGGGGCAGCTCTCCGACAATGCTTACGCGTGGAACAAGCAAGGCCACGTGCTTTACGTGGACCAGCCCATGGGCGTTGGGAACAGCTTCGGTGTGAACAAGTGCACCAGCAGCGTTCAGGCGGGGGAAGACATCGTGACCTTTCTCAATGGATGGTTGCAGCTCTTTCCGCAGTACGCCACCAACAAAATGGTCATCAGCGGCGAGTCGTACGGTGGGCACTACGTCCCCGCGTGGTCGAACGCCATTTTGGACTACAATGAGGACCACTCGCCGGGCCTCAACCTCCGGGGCATCGCCATTGGCAACGGGTGCATCAACAACACGGTGCAAGACACCGCCAAGTTCGTGGAGTTTTTGCACGCCAACAATTTGATTCCTTCCGACGCGGCGCCGGTGACCCAAGTGGGGGCCAACGCACAAATGGAAGAGTACTTGGGCTACAGCCCGAACTTCTACGACTTCCGGGTGAAGGACGTGAAGTGCTCGGGCTGCTACTCCTACAACTACACCGAGTGGTCGTACTGGTTCTTGAAGGACGAAGTCATTGACGCCCTCAACATTTGCGGTGGCGCGGGCTATGATGCCTTTGCAGGCTCGGCGGGCGGGTGAGAGAGATATTTGCATGCGCTTCCTTTGCATTACGAAAAATGATGCACCAGTAGGAGAGGCTCATGGCGTCTTCCCCATGTTCGGGCTGACGTTTCACCTGTGTCTTCGTTGGTTCAATGTGGCGCCACAGGTGCATCTCGATGGGCGCCTTCGACAGCGGCGACACTTTCGACTACTCCGCTGCGCTTGGGCGAGCTCTCGACGCCAACGTCTCCGTGCTGCTGTTCTACGGCAAGAATGACCTGGCCTGCAACTACGTCGGGGCCTACGCGGTCGCCACCTCCCTGCCGTGGTCCGGCGCCACTGCTTTCGCGAGCAGCCCCCTGCTGCCTCTGGCCAGCGGCAACGCCCTCGGCGCCAGTGGAGAGCAACAGCGCTACCGGCCTGCGAACATGACTGCGGGGGGCCTGTCCTGGGTGCAAATCGCGGCGTCTGGCCACATGGCGCCTCTGGACGAACCCCCTGCCACGGCCGCTGCGCTCGCCACCTTGCTTGCCGAAATTTGAGGTACTTTGGTCGAAGCAAAGAAGTAAACAGTCCTATTTAAATCGCGCAGTTAGGGCCCCATTGTACCTATTCGGCGTTCATGTGATCACCGGGGACATAACTCGTCCTGGCTTCGTGTCTGATAGGCCATATTTCCTCTCAGTTCTGCTTTATCTCATTTTTTATTTTTCGAGAATTCGAAGTACGGTAAGTACGAAGCAAATCGGCCCGTTCAGTAAAAGTTTTTACGGCCCGGCACTTATTCAGCGCATATGGCCCTGGTTGTACATATAAAGGCATGTCCCCTCGATTTAAGAATTGGAATTAAAGTCGTACCTTTGTTTTTGTTTTTATTAGTCCTTGCGAATAGACACAACAGGGGTAAGATCGTTGGTGTGGGTTGTGGGCATTAATCGTTAATAGGCAATATCGGACATACAGCAAGGCTCTCTTGATGCCACGGTAAGTCAAGACGCACCAATCGCCCTAAACACCACCAGTAGCACTGCTACCAGTGAGCGACTCCAGTGAGCGACTTCGGAAATATGAGAAGAGAAGAGCCGCCAGGAAGTTACATCGATTTGGCGAGAGCAAAGCCAACAAGGGCGCCGAGGGTCGCCACCACCAGGAGAGTGGCCGGGGAATCACCGGTAGGGCCACCTTCCAGGAAGCCCCAGGCCTTGGGCGCTGGGCTGGTGGCCACCACGGTGGAGTAGTCTTTGCCGCACTTGCCGGTGGTGTTCAGGCGATCCATGGCCTGCACGACTCGCGCGCACATCGACTCTTCGGCCGCGCGAATGAACTTCCGAGGGTCGTAAAAGCTCTTGTTAGGCTTGTCGTCGCCCTTGGGGTTGCCGATTTGCCCCTGCAAATAGTCGCGGTTCTTGAGCTCGAACCCACGGAGGCCGTCCCAGTAGGCCCACTGGGTGTCGGTGTCGATGTTCATCTTCACCACGCCGTTCTTGACCGCTTCCGAGATCTCAGCGTCAGTGGAGCCGCTGCCACCGTGCATCACCAGGTAAATGGGCTTAGGTTCGCTGGAGCCCAGCTGCTTAGCCACGAATGCCTGGTGCTGGCCCAGCTTTTCCGGGGACAGCTTCACGTTGCCGGGCTTGTAAACGCCGTGCACGTTGCCGAACGCTGCGGCAATGGAGAAAGCAGGCGAGATGGGCGCTAGGGCCTTGTAGACCTCGTACACCTGCTCTGGGGTGGTGTACAACTTGCTTTGGTCTACGCCGCTGTTGTCCACGCCGTCTTCTTCGCCCCCCGTGATGCCAATCTCCATCTCGAGGAACAAGTTCATGGGCGCCATGCGCTTCAAGTATTGCGCGCAAATTTCAATGTTTTCCTTGTCGGGCTCCTCGCTGAGGTCGAGCATGTGGCTGGAGAACAGCGGCTCGCCGAACTTCTTGAAGTAGGCCTCGTCGGCTTCCAGCATTTTGTCGAACCATGGCAGGAGCTTCTTCGCGCAGTGGTCGCTGTGAAGCACCACAGGAACGTTGTAGTAAGCCGCTACAGCGCGCACGTGGAGGGCGAGGGCTACGGAGCCAGCAGCGGAGATAGGCAAGGTCTTGCCGTCGTCCTTGAGGGACTTGCCGCCCAAGAAGGCACCGCCACCCTGTGAGACTTGCAGGATGACCGGAGAGTTGGTCTTCATGGCCGCTTCCATGCACGAGTTCGCGGTCGACGACGACGAAACGTTCACGGCTGGGATGGCGTAGCCATTGGCGCGGGCATGGTCGAATAGCTTCAAGAGATTCTTGCCAGTGACAACGCCAGGAGGAATGTCGAGAGTGGACTACATTGGGCAGAGAAAATGCTCGTTTGTTAGATGCATGTTAGAGATACAAATCGCTATACGATAATAATCTTTTAAACATTTTAACACAGATTCTTTAGGTTGACCTCAAGCCAACTAGACTCAAAGGACAACTGGATGCACTTCTTCAGAAAGGTAATTTTTGTGCGATCGAATCGCCGAGCACGACCTTATCGTGTGTGGACAATGTTCGCCCCTTGAATGCCCTCAGCTTACCATGGTTGCAAGATGCAGTGCAGATACAAGAAGTGCTTGGAACGGCCCCCCAATGCACCGAAATAGTGTAGAAAAAGAGAAAAAAGCTTGAAAAGTGCAACGAAATTGTTGACGTAGTGGTGTGCTTGTCATAGCTTTGCCGACAGCCGTCGGTTCTGTTTACAGCTGTCATCTGCTGTTCCTACGGCTGTGCAAAAAAATGTCACAAGATTCACTTCTTCACGGCAACGAATTCGAGTAGTATATTGCACTTCGTTCTAGTTGACCTCAAGCACTAGCAGAGTCTAGCCAGAGCTTTAATTCAATAGGAGGCATCGTTCGCGATTAAGGCAGAAGAAGAAATTGAGTTCTTTGTATTTAGTGCGAGGAAGCTCAATGAATTATCAAGAGTCTAGATTAGACTCAAGAATTTTGTTGGCTGGTGCTGCTGCGGCGCTTACCGCAGGAGTTATTCTTCAAAGGCGGCGAAGTAGTCCTCTTGCTAGACATTCTTCTATTGAGAGCTGGGCTGTTCCCGAGAGAAGATTGGTGCTAATAGTCGATGCTGCAGCGGTACGATCACTTCTTCCACTTCCTTGATGTGTAATGTGTAGTATCGTATAAATAATACTATGAACACATGTGTGTGCCCCATGAATCATTTCCGACTAAATCTTCAGCACATGTCCTAAAGCTTTGCTTACTTTCAGGGACGTGCTCGGAGAACACTCAATGCAGCCCTTTCAGCGGTCAGCGTGGGTTGCGTTGATGCAGGTGTTGCACTTGAGTCTTTAGGTCGTCGCAACACTTCATCATCCGAGCCCCTAGAAGGCGATGACAACGTCTTGCTACGAGAGCTCGCAGCTGCGTGTGCCGTCGCTGATGAGTTGTCTCCAAAAAAAGTAGAGGGCACAATAGCTGTGTTTTTGTCGGCAGTCGCGTTCCGTGGCTTAGGTCGGGCGATTGTGAAGCAACTACCTCTGGTAACCTTCCCTTCTCTTGACCTCGCTTAGACCTCATAAACCTACCTTGAATATGCACCAATGCTCAAGAAAAACGTTTAGCTTGTTTGAACTACCTTATTTGATCTAACTTGTTTGGATGTTTAAAACCATGCACGCCTTATAGGTGCGGCTAGTGTTTGCCTACGGGACAGCCTTCGAAGTGGCCGGTGCATGTTCTTGCGTGAGTGGCAGCAGCGGTTGGCAAACTTTTGGGCCTGATGAAGCCATGCCGCACCACCTCTCGCTTGCATACGACAACCGCAGCCCCTTCGTGGCCCGAGGGCTCGCCCCACTGCTCTCTGCGCTGCCTCGAAAGCACGCAGTGCGATTAGATGCGTGGATGGGTGCAGTCGACTTGCTCTTTGAAATCAAGGACAACGAAGACGAAGCTGGCGAATCAACGACAGCAAGTCGAGAAACGGAGAATGATGCCGATGAGGAGACAAGCGCAAATATTCCACAAGGTGAAGGAAGTGAGGCTGCTGCGTCAGCAACAGCGCAGGTGAAAGCACGGGCCGAGCGCGTGCTCTCCGAGTGGTTTAAGAGTGGCAACGACGCTTCATCAGCTCTGGGGGCAGAAGCGGTGTCAGCTGCGCGCGGCGGTCACGGTTTTGCTCCCTTTATCCTACGGCTCGCTTTTGTGAGTGATCCTGCCACTCGTGAGGCAACCTTGTCCCAGCTCCTCCAATTCGTGTTCGTAGGGTCGCCTGCAGCTGCCGTTGCTCTCAACCCCAACTCCTCATCTTCCCTAGCCACGCCACCTGATGCGCTCGCCACTGCCATGGCTGCTGTGGAAGCTATGGAAGCTATATCCGCAACTGATAAGTCAGGATGGTGGCATCGATTGATTTGTCGAGCGTCAGTGTCGGAGAAGGAGCGATCCGCGCTAGCTGCCCTGTGCTTTGTACACAAACGCCTCCTGCTCGCCGATAAGGTGCTGTTGGATACGGTGCTCCCCGAAAGCGGAGCGCGCTGGAAATTGCGCACCAAACCCAAGGGCGGCTGTGGGTGTTGTGCACCGGAGGACGATGGAACTTCGGATGCAACAACAGCGCCTCCAAAGGAGGTGGCAATGGCGGTACCAGGTGCCTTCGGTCAACCTCGAATCCGTCGTCGACCAGCCGCGAAAGCGTAGTTGTTGCTTGCCGCTGCTTACGTCGTTCCAGCCCTTTAGTCCTTTAGTTCTCTGGCCTTCTCTCTCTCTCTCTCTTATTCTCTCTTCATGATGCCCTACTCCAGTAGCAAGTAGCACGCACGATTTATCCGTTTGACATTTAACATTTAACCTCGCGGAGGAGTGGCGGAGGGGGAGGGCGAGGTAATTTGTGTCGAAGTTTTGATATGGGATTCTTGACGTGCAGCTCTAGTGCTTGTAAGAACTGTTAGGGTATAGGGCACCCCCTGTAGTGTGCAGAGGGGGTTGCCCGCTGGTATGCAGCTGTGTGTCTGTGTACTATTCCCTTATCTCTTAATCCCTTATCCACGCATGAGCACCAAAACTTCACAGGTTATGGGCCTTACGCATCGGCCCCCGCATGGCGGTGGGGGCCACTCTGCGTGGTGCACGTGGTTGACCAAGTATCTGGATCGCCCTATTCATCATGCTTGCGAATTTTCAGCGCGCTTGATGGGTGGGAGGATGCTGGAGATCCAGAGCTTCTTGTTGACACGTCAGAATAATTTTGACGTCAGAAGCATTTTGACTTGGAGACGCCATGATAAGATTTGGCGCTGCCCGCTCTGCGAATAAAATGATGCTGTTCATTCTAGAACCTAACGGCATGCGTGCATTGTAGCGACGCGAATCTTTAGCGCTTGTCAAACACCTTGGTCGTTCCCCGGAAACCATCGGAATACGGAACTGGTGAAAGTGTTACACACTTAGACGGGAAGAACCTTTGGGCGCCTTGTAGCTGCCATTGGTTGAAGGACTTTAAGAGTCCGCCCCTTCAGTGCTGATAGAGCTGTTAGGGCGAATCCTGCCATAGCAGGATAGGTGGCGAGGGTGCCGACTCACTGTCGCCGAATTGGTCGGTTTTGTTTTAGCGGCAGACGCATGCCCCTTTGGTCTTTGGTGCCGGGATTGCCAAAGGAAGTTCGCTCTGATTTACTTGCGGATTTATCTGGGGCCAGGATTTTTATTTACCGGGGTTCAGCCCGTAAACCTTCCATTGAAGTTTAATTTTGGGTGACTACTCCTCGTCCGCGAAGGGCGCCTACCACATCAGCATAGAAGACTCAATCTTTGGGCAGCCTACACCAAGAGCAGTTGGAGGAATTACATCGCGGCATCAGTCTGTTGAAATCAGCAGCCGAATTAAAAGACCTCGCGACAGTAAGCCTGAATACTACCAGCCGGAGAAATGGAATTCTCGGCGGCGACGACGGTGTGACACTACCAGCCGGAGACAAAGAATATCTCAACGGCAACGACGGTGCGTATCAGCAATCGGAGGCACTACATCGCTGTGTAGACGGTGGAATTTGAGGGCCCAAGTGCAGAAGAAGACACATGAATTGATCTTCTCCCATAATCCCTGAACAAGGGGCGCCTTCCAGGAATGCCACAACGAATTACTCGTGAGCCGCTACAGCATAAAAATGTTCAATCTTTGTGGAAGTCGACTGGGAAATGTTAACTGCGAAGCAGCAAGAAGCGAAGCAGGAATATGTCGTGAATTATGCATCGTGCGCACCGTGCGAGCACGGAAGGGGGTATGGATGGGTGGGAGTGTTGGAGTATAGGGTATCCCCTGTAGTATCCAGAGGGGGTATGTAGACCAAAACTTCACAAGAACCACAGGCGCTGCTTCTTAAATATGTGTCATGCGGTGCATGGCAGAAGGTTTACTATTTAGAATATATTAGGTCGTAGGTCTAGGCGGCTTTTGTGTCATTTTGGTTTGTATTCGTTCGAGTTCGAGTTCTACTTAGGATTAGGAATTAGGAAGGTAAATCGTAAATGGGTACTGTACATGAGTAAACCGTAATCGTAAATCGTAAACCCGTCCTCGAAATGCCGTTGAGCTTTCAAGAAAAGCTACAGAAGTGCAGAGATGTGCAGATACAGTAGCCCCGAACGTAGCTAACTAGCCGCTAACTTCACTCTATCTGCAGAGCCATAGTAGCTCCTAGAAGTTTCAACGCCATGCAGTCTAAAAGATAAATCCGAGGCTCAATCTTATGTAGTCTAAACGATACTTTCATAAGCTACGCTCGAGAGGACTTCGCTGCAAGTTTTGGTAGAGCTCACGGCACGACTAGCTTTTGGCTGTAATGCCACCGCGCAAGAAGAAAGTTGGAGGCGGCAAAGATGGCGGCGGAGGCGGAGGCGGCGGCGGCGTGCTCTCTGCACTAGGCGGCCTCGGGAAAAAGAAAGTAGTTAAAGAAAAGAAGCCTCCGAAGCCGCACGGTGGATTGGTTCAAACACTAGGCTGGTTATGGCGAATGGGGAAGCCTCTCCCGAGGCCATTGCCTCAGACGGAACCTGCTCCAAAAGAAGACGACGATGACGATGACGAGGAGCCTGCTGCCCCTCTACCGCTGCGGCCGCTGCCGTCGTTCTTAGTGCTAACCCTGGTATTGCCGGGCGGTGCCGACGAATTCAAAGTGCTGGGTTTGAAAAAGAACCATGCGTTGCTTGAAGTGTCACCAAGCCTCCGAGTGGGGGAGGTGCGCGTTCGCGTGCGGGACTTTTTGTCGGAGTGGCAAGAGCTTCAGGACGAGAAGAAAGTTGAGAAGAAAGACGGCGAAGCTGCAATAGAACCTGGAACTCCCGGTACTCCTGCCACTCCATCCACGCCTGCCAAAGGTGCGAAAGGAGCTGAAACGAAAACGAAAACGAGCAAAAAAGAAAAGGGCACCAAGAAGGGCAAGAAAGGTAAAAAAGGCAGAGGCGGCGACAAAGGTGCTGGTGATGGCGCAGAGCCTGAAAAGCTGGTAGCGCCAGAGCCCATGCTCCTCATGAGCGGGCGCCGTGCGTGGGCGGACACCGTGCGTTTGGGCGCGGCAGTCACTCAAATTGGAGCCAGCAGCGACTGTGGCGCCGCAGGGGACGGCGACTCGTGGTTTGGGCGCCTGCCGTGGGCTGATTTCGGGCCAGAAGTGATGCGCTATGGACCCGTGGTGATTGTGCTGGATACGATGAGTCTAGAAAAGTCGGAAGCTGAGGGGGAAGCTGCTGTCGCGGGCGTGCCACCTCTCAAAGGCGACGCGGCTGCCACTGCTGAACCGCCCGCTAAAATCAAAGGCACCTCGACCTTGTCGGGCTGGCTAGACGCGAGCGGGAGAACGCACCTCGCAGCTGAGGTGATTGCTTTATCTCTGGATTCGAATTGACTTTACTTCGTAGATAAATCCTACAACCTGCTCCTGTTTTTTTTTTTCTTTTTTTTTCAAGAGAAGTGGTCTTCGTTTGTGTGCATGCAATCTCGTTGCGAATGCTATCGTTACTTACGCAATCGCATTGTACTCTTCATGCTGCGTTACGTGCTTGTCAATGAGCAGCGCCCGCCGCACTTGGTGGCCAAGCGCATCGACGAGCGCAAACGGCCCGATTTGAGTGGGGCTCACCGGGCCGCAGCGCTGGGGGTCGCTGGGGGTTGGCCGGGCTTCGACCCTCGGTTGGCCTACGACCCCATGGCCCCGTTTCACCCGGAAAGGGGGGCGGAGTCCAAGGAGCACCCCAAGCTCGCGGTGTGGCCGGCGCTGACCGCCAAAGAACACGCGGAAGACGAAGACATCGAAGACTTCGACGCCAGCATGCCGTGGGGCCACCAACTTCCACCGGGCGCTACAACGGCTGCGTCGACTCGTCAAGTGCCTGCAAAGAACAGCAGCCATTCCCGTGGCGGTGTCGCTAAGCCTCCCCCACAACCATCGGACCTGGCAAACAAAATGCGCAAACCTCTGGGTTTCGGGGGCAGCGCAAGGATAAAGCCGCAGACGGCCCAAAACCTTCTTGACGGTCGAGATGCACCGATGCAGTGACTGGCTTTATGGTTTTTCTTTCAGTTCATGCGCCCCTGTGCGTCGTCTTTATTCTTTATTTGTACATGGTCCAAGAGGGCAAAATGAGACTTCCCTTCTAGTAGAAATTGGTTTGAAGTCTCTATCTGCCTGTTGGTCTTCAAATTATGGTATCTTAAGGCCTGTGTCAGGACTTACAACAGGAAAATCCGAAATCGTACGCAGGCACCAGTTCTTGTTTTCTGATCCCCGCCCCCGAGGGTGGACTGGATTTAGTAACTAGCAGAAAGGATGCCATCTAATCGGCGTCTACAGAGTCCCCCGGGCCGGACTGGAGGCCTGGCTCGGGGTTCATATAACTTTCGTAAGCGGCC
>Ga0307982_1004997_pt1 | contig 10432 bp, 12 predicted proteins | sample OrgLakmetagen989_FD_201847 | JGI IMG/M metagenome (GOLD analysis project Ga0307982, IMG submission 201847) | Saline water microbial communities from Organic Lake, Antarctica - #989 | ecosystem: Environmental > Aquatic > Non-marine Saline and Alkaline > Saline | place: Antarctica: Organic Lake... | reverse complement strand
TGCCTGTCTAGTCTAGTCTAGTTCGAACTCGAACTCGAACTCGGACTAATACAAACCCAGATGACACAGAAGCAAATGCTGCGGGCAGAAGTGTACGCGCATGCGATGCGCGCAAGTCAAAATCGTAAATAGGAAATGCGTGAGAGAAGGAAATATAGCACCTTCATACTCCCCAAATGCAAAGAAACATGCCCCTCCCCCTCATGATTCACTCCGCAATTGTTTTGTTTGCGCAACGCACGCGCATTCCCACTTCTGCCCGCAGCATTGGCTTCAGTGCCATTTGGGTTTGTATAAATTCGAGTTCGAGTTCGACACCCTGTACAATGCAGTAGCAGGTAAAGTGTAACCTTCAGAACAGGTCTGACTGGGCTGAGTGTCCTTTTGCATAAAGCAATTGTGACCATATACTCTCAAGTTGTCCATCAGCTATCAGGCATCAAGAGGTTTTGGATTGGAGTGAGTCTGCTGTCTCCACTTCGGCCTATCCTTCGCAATGCCAATCCACTCCTCAAATTCCTTGGAAATGCCTTTACTGGTGAGCGCATTCTCCAGCGTCCTACCCCACGTCATCTGTGGGCAATAGACCGGCCGAGAATGCGCTACCCAACATGTCAACAACTGCCGTGGTGCCCGGCTCATGGGCATACGAGCAACTTGGCCTGTGTGAAGAGAGAGCTGACTCATTAGAGCTAACAGGCAAACAGAGCATTCAAAGCAGCCAATACAAGGTAGCTATTGGGCCCGCTGTTCTCTAGAATTGACTAAGCGAAAGCGAAAGCGTGAGTGAAGTTTTCCTTTTGTATCATTAGCTACGTACAGCTGTATACGTCGAATTGCTTCTCACTCTGCCTGCTCGCCCTTGTATTCTGGCACCCGGGGTACATCAGACACACAAATTGGGTCTTATAGGGATCCTGCAGACCCACAAACCCCCATTGCCCCTTCGAACTCGAACTCCGAATTATACAACCCCAAATGACACAGAAGCTAGTGCAGCAGGCATGTGTGTGCGGTGCGCGATATCTCCTGCCCACTCTAAAGCGGAGACTGCTCATTGTGATATCTCTAGCCCTGGAAAATTGTCCATGGGACCGGACCTTAGAACCCGAAGAACTACGTGTTGCTCCATGTGTTCCTCACTCAGGCCCCGAGGGGCCGGAATTAGAAGGCCAACTCCATGTGTTCCTGACCCCCTGAGGGGGACTAACTAACTGGCAGGGCTCCATCTAGCTAGATGGCGTCCACACGGTCCCCCGGGCCGGGCTGGGTTCAAGTTTCCCTAATTGAACTTAGTTCCGTGATACTTCTTTCTAGAAATAGTCCTAAAGATTTTCTTTGGATTAGGCATAATGTAAAGTTTATCAAGTAGAATGATGCCCCGGGAGCTAACCCCTGGCAGAATTCTGCTTTGCCCTTGACTTTCATCATACTGGGGTCTGGGGAGTGTAAATTGGATTTGATTAGCATTGATAGCTCAATGCCTTTCCTGGAATGGGCGATTGGAACTCGGAGATAAAAAGCCGATTTTGACTTACACGCACCACACGCGCGTGCACTTCCGACTAGATGGCACCTTTCTCAGTCAGTTACCTAATATAAACTTCCCCCGGGAGGGCTCAGAGAATAAAAATAAGCCAGTATATTGAAGGCCGTGTATGTTTACAAGCCAGTTCACCAACTGAGGCAAATGCGGTGGGTCGTTTTTGGTATAACTTACTTTACATTGAGATAGCGGATATGGTAAATGATACCATTTACAATACCTTATTCTAGTACACCCTGAGAAATGCCTCGTGGACCTGGGACGTGATACACGAACGAGCACTCAGTCCCGCCGATTCGTTCAGAGGAAAGACGCCAGCTGGAGCCTGAATTGGCCTTCTGGAGCAACTTTGCTAGCGCGAAAGCAGCACATGTACTTTTTTTGGTGCCTCTGTGACTACTGTGTGCTTGTTTTTCTTTGTTATTGGGAGAGTATTAACTAGACTAGACTACCATGGGTGTAATGGGGTTTTAATGGGATATAAGTGTTGGTGTGGTAGTTGGTATGGGTTGATAGTATTCATCAGTACCGCCAACTCATACATTTACTTTCTTCCGTTCAACTGCCCGTGTCAAAGGTCATTTTAACACAGGCCCCGAGGGGCCGGAATTAGAAGGCTAAACGGCCATTTTTATAAGCTGCGATATCGCGGTGGTTTTTTATTGCTCCCGCCGATTTCCGGTGGCTCTTCCGGCCTTTCTCTTCCATTTCAGTTGGGATTTGGGAGTGATAAGGCCTAACGCTGACTGCCGTTCTATGTCTTTTATCGTCTTTTGCGCAATACCTCATCTTGACCCGGCGCCAAAGTCCAACTCGGTTCCCGGCGCCCGCTAGCACCAGCTATCTTAATAAGCAGCTCACACCGCCTCTCAAGCATGCCGCTCCGCACCTTACTGCTACTGCTTGCTAGGGCGTTTTACATTGCGCTCCATAGCGCAATCAGTTACATAAGGCACCATCTCGGTCAGTTCAGAGGCGATTGCGTTATTGCAACCAAATGAAAGGACTTTTGACTCAGAGGACGAGGACAGAGAATGACTATAATTTAATGTACTCGCATATACTCGCCACATCCCAAAACTTCAATTTCGAAAAAAAAATCACTCAATAACCCATGTGTGCATTGGGTTTATAGGCTAATTTACTTCCCATGTGGCCTCACGTCCCATCCCCCCATCTAGCTCCTTAACAACGAAATTGCCCGGTGAACTCGAAATGAATTGGTCAGCAATCCAAACAAGAAATCAGGTCAGGTTTTCCCAAGTTGGCTCTACAGCATAGCCCTATAGCTAGTCAAGAATACGGCTTGAATATTAAGTCCTTTCGATATCATTTAGTCCTCATCGTCCGAGTCAGCCGTGAAGTAGGCATCTACAGCAGCGAGCAGCACGTCAGCACGTTCTTCGACATCGTTTCGCTGCGCAAAACTTCCTGACCCACTAGCATTGGCACCACAAGAGGCAAGCTCGAAAATTGCTGTATAAAACCTGCATGTGCATCCATAATTGCTCTCGCGTGAATACACTGCAGGCAAAAGGAGTCACGCATGTTCCCCAAAAGCTCAATACAAGACCAAGGAAATCATTGAAATATTAATTACGATGGGTCATACGTAGGTTTATCAAGAACAATGTTTCCAAGCATTCCCATCTCCCTCAGGTAATCTAAGTAACTACGAGCAACCTATCGAGCGTGAGGTGGTCCACCCTAGCTCCAATTTCGCTGCAGGCTTTCACAAACACCAAATCCGTGGAGGCCGATGGGACCTAGAAACAGTGAGAGCGTTGATATAAAGACACAAGAGAAAGCGCACAAAGCCTGTGCGCTTGCCGAGCAATAAACTCTTTCAAGACTATGGGAATCACTGCGCTGTAAAAGCTAAGGTTGAGAAGAATAGAAAAAAGGTGCGCATCGTCTCCATAAGCGCCACTACCTTCAGTTTTCGGCCAATGCGTTGGAAAGACGAGGAGTCAATGGTGCGCCCGTCAAACTTCAGCCCCGCTGCGGAGACAAACACGTGACGAAGTCGCTCGAGTACCATAAATCGCTCAAACCTACGGGGAATATCAAGAGAAAGAAGAAGATGTGCGAAAGGAGAAGTAAGAGTTACTGTAACGACGGACTTGCAATGGAGTGGCAACGTGCAACTTGGTTCAAACACCAAAATGGAAAGAAAATTGCGAAAATGAAAATTTGTAGTACAGTGAATAGAAACAAAAACAGCCTATCAGAAACGGCCATTTCTCACTTGGATTCATTTCTTCTAGACACGACGGGCATCCAGCCGCCCAAGCTTGCCACATCCTCGTCTTGTGGCAAGGTGCCATCGTGGCGAGTCAACATGCCGAGAGTTCCCTTCATCACTGCCATTTTGATGACTTCGTCCACCGGTGACACCTCAGAGCGCATCACTCTTTGAATGAAAGAAGAAAAATGCGTTGCAGTAAGACCAAGGATTCGAAATCGAAATTAGGCGTACATGTTTCAAAGCACAGGTTTAGGTAGGCGCAAAAGAAAGCGTGATACTCAAAAGATGTTGGATATGCTCAACGATGGGCTGCAAGAGAGAGAATTTTGACAAAATTTTCGTTGTACAATTTGCCACGCACGCTCACCCGTGCTCGTCCCTAGCGTCATGATTGATGTTCAAGCTTGGGTTGCTGTTGATTTCGAGGAAGTGCGGATTGCAATCGGCGTCAAGCAAAACGTCAATGCCCAAAATCTAAAAACCCATCACACACATATCAAGAGCAAACATGCATCCGGACGAAGGAATCACGATATTTGGTCTGATCTGCAATTGAAAACAACTCGAGCACTTGAGTCATGTTGAAAGACGACGATGACGAATGGATGGTCACAACATTTCTGCCACCCACATGAAAGCAACGAAAAGAGTCCTCGCCGTCTTCGCCACTGCATGGTGGCTCGTCCAATAGCTTGGGCCTCAAAGGGTCGTGTAATGCAGCCGCTCTTTTCGCCGCTAGTTTCGAAGCTCCTTTCGCGGCCTTGGCTCGACGCGACATCTTTCCCATAGAGACGACGCAGAACGAAAGAAATGATTCATGTAAATCTTGTCAGTATTACAGCATGAGTTGGAATAATCTGAAGGCTATTTAGGTTGATGGCAGCAGCAATTGGTATTTATATTTATATCTCGCGTTCTAGCTTTCATTTTATTGCTAAGTTATTATGAGTCACCGCTCGTGCAGCCATCGCAGCTCTATCTTCGTCGCTATCCTCGTCGTCGTCGTCTTCTGATTCGTCATCTTCCTCTTCTGACGAGGCGACCTATCAAGGTTCCCATACATAATTTAAAGCGGGTTCATGGCGTTGATTATTATGCTGATTGATGAGCTTGCATGTAGCAAGGGAAGATGCACGAAGTTTTCGGCGAATATGAATTTTTTAAATTAAGATCCTTCAGAACAAAGGTGTACCTGGCCAGCACGCCTACGCTTGCGCGGGAAGTGGCAGCGGTATTGCATAGCAAGCGAGGGTTGAATGGCTATCATGATCTTGGCTGCTAAATCTTTGCACTGGTCCCAAAAGTCCGCCTCCTTGAGCCCCACCTCTCTGTGTGAATGAGCGTGGAGAGTGCACAGCGTTGTACATATGTGAAACAAGTAGCTGACGTCTCGTCGGGGTGTACATATGCAACAAACGAAAGATATGTGCATGAAGATAAATTATAAGCGAAAGGTGGCGCTTTTGAATGTCATCGAGGAGCATGCACACACACACGACGTCAATTCTACTAGAAGGCGGTATTTTACTTGTGCAGTTGCTTCAAGACGTCTTTCAGCCGCCGTTTCGAACTCGGATCGCCATCCCCATCTTCCACCCCAGTATCTTCCGGCTCTTCCTCATCTACTTCTCCGTCACCTTTCTTCTCGGCCTTCTTACTGGTACTACTAATGCTACTTCTTCTCTCTGTTGATTGACCTGATAGCAGTTCTCTATCAGACCCTTCACTGTCACTTCGCATCTTGCTCCTCCGCATGGTTTCTGATGATCGCCGGATGGCCACGGCAGCGGCAACGCCTCCACCTGCTGGGCTCCCGACACTTCCTGCAGTACTTTTAGAAGCATCGTTGCCAAGACCAAGAGCTGAGTCCAAATCCTTGACCAAACTTTCGCGCCTTCTATTGTTCTTGAATTTGTTTGCTGCTACGGCAACAGAGATGCCAGACCGAAGAGGCGATCGCGGAGGCGAGACTAATGGTGTGGCTGCAGCAGCATCAGCGGCGCTAGCAGCGGCAGCAGCAGCAATCTCAGCCATTTCATCGGAGGATGGCGCAAACTACGACGAGGGATGTTTTGTGTTCGAGATTTGAAGTCAAAAAGACGATTGCACTTAGAAACTGAAATTAGAACATGAGAAGACAAGAGCGGGTCATGCGCATGATACACTACGAGTTCTGCCTGCACAAATTGTAAGTACGTCAAGCGACAACTTTCGCACACGAGTTCATCTATTCCCTAGGCCTCATAAACCTGCGGGTCAGCTAAAGAAACGCGGTGTTCGTGCTTCTTCCATCGCGCGCACTCTCCAGGATCAAGGCCATCGTATAGTTCTTTCTTGGTCTGGAGGAAAGCAAGAGATGCGTTGATAAAGAAAAGAAAAGAAAGAACATACACACAGGCACTTCTGCAATAAGAATATGTGAGACGCTCACAGTGAAATAAGCATGGTTATGTCTCAACATCACCGCACAGCATTCTGAGACTATGTCACCTGTTTCGATACCTTGAATGGCCTTCGCTCCACAATCTTCACTGCAATAGTCGGGTACAGCCCCGGAAATGGCGCGTAATCCTTGGGGTCTGCGAAATAATTCACGTAGATTAAAGGGGCACCGCCGCACGCTTCACACTGAGCTCGTTGAGCAGCTCTTAGCTGCTCCTGGTGCTCCGGAGGCTGATATGGGTTCGCCTCTGTTCCAGTACCTGTTGGGTAAAGCTCCTCTGCACTTCCGTTGGGTGCAACCTTGCCCTGTTTGCTACAGCTAGAAGCAGCACCTTTCGTTTCTGTTGGTGCTCCCTCTGTTCTGATGCTAGTGCTAGTGTTGCTAGTGTTGCTACTGCTCGTCTTGTTGTTCCTGCTGCTTGTCATTGAGGTTCGCACATTAGTGCCCGCTAGCCGAGCTGCTCTTCTCGCTGCTGCGCTTCCGCTGACGGGAGGTGCTTGCTGACGTGGTCTCGGTAAATTGTCAATGGCCGGCAGCGTTACTGCAGTTTTCATGGATGTGGATGCATCTGCTTGTGTCGCAGACGCAGCAGCTGTTGATGTACTGGGAGAAGATGCAGCCACATGAGCAACAGCAGCAGTATTGGCTACATCTAAAGAGGTAGCTGACACACCAATTGACGGTGAACTCGAAATGATAGGCGGAGGCAATAATGACGGGCTAGCAGTGGCGGACTTAGAGGGACTTGGAGCAGCAGTCGTGGCAGCAGCAGCAGCATGCGTCGCTTTTGAGTCTGCGAGATTTGAAGCACGGAATCCTTCGTGTAGAGCAGCAGTATTCTCACTGCCACTATCCAGTAAGAACGGTGGTGGAGACATCGAAGGAGCGTCGTCAAGGAGATCTGAACCGCCACGACCATTAGAAGCCTCCTGTACGTCGCCGCCACTAAGAGTCGTCTCTTGGCCACCTGGCGCTTGCGGTAATATGGGCGGTTCTGTGAGGGAATTGCTGCTATTAATGTTCGAGTCGCTGTCACCACTGTCGTTATGGTTGGTGCTCTCGCTGTTGGCAGCATCCTTGCTACCGTGGTGGTTGTTGTTGCTGCCGTTAGAGCGGGTGAACGCGTAGTTTTCGTTCTTTTTGTTGAGTGAGTAATTGGTTAAATGACTGTACACGTCTTTCATATTTTCGTTGGTCTAGAGAGGAAGGGGGCGCAAATTCAGGACAGAGGTTCTGCATTTAAGCTGGCAGTTTACACACGGCAAATTGATGAGATGCTGATGCACAGGCGCGACTATAACGAAAGAATCGAATAAGCGAAATCTTGCGCTTTTTTCTATAAATAGTGCTGGGACTATGTCTATTTTCTGCGTGACGCACGTACCGGTGGTTGGTAAGGTTCGGAGCAGAGGCGCGCCATGCCTTCCTTGTGCAAGTAGCACCGGAGGGGGTCCACGGAGACCACAAGCACGTACAAGCGGAGGTCGAACTTGAACCCGTCCAACAGCAGCGGGGGGTCCACGTAATCCTGCCACACGCATGTCAAATGGCATGGTTCATTAAACACATCATTCAAAGTGGAAAAAAGGTGAGTGTGTGGGATTCACATTGCTATTATACGGGTCTCCGGCAACACTACAGAGTGGTATTATACAGGTCTCAATCTGGAGTGATATCGAAAGCTAGTGCTGCGTTCCCGTAAAAGGTCAAGTTCAAAAGGCTTAGGACAAAATAAACTGTAAGGTATGCACCTTAAGGAGTTGCTGCTGTTGTCGAAAACATAGCTATTACAAATACAATCACAGGTAATCGAACCTGAGCTACAAAGCTGGCGCCGCGCCGTCCGTCGGGACCGAATCCTGCAGGGAGCTGCTCCGGGGTTTGGCACAAGAATATCCCAGTTCCCTGGCTCGCTTCGGAGGGCTTCACAATGAAGGTAGGGCATTTGCTCCTGGTCGGCTTCTTTGCGGACGCTTTGAGCTGCGCGTAAAACTCTTTCCCCTGCTCGGGAATCACCCACGCCCTCGGCACGAAAGGCAGGTCCTTGGGGAAGAGGCTCCGCAAAACTTCGAGCTGAGAGCAGTGGCCCGTGCACACATGCACGCGCATAATAGGAAAGCAATAGTGACTTTCAATGGAAAAGCAGGGTGAGCTCTAGTTGTGGGATGCTGCCTGCGGCAATGTAGCAAAATTTGCTGATACGTAGTGCAAGTGCATTACCTGTTGCTGGCATTCGACTTTGTATGCGGCAACACGCATTCCGTCGAAGCGGCTACTGCGCATGTGCCTTGATCGCACTAGTGAACCCATATCACCTGACTTCGTGTAGTGATTCACGTGGTTGCCAAACCTACGGAGTGATAAAACAACAAAAAATGCGTACATCGGGATCGAATCAGAGTTGGATTCCTCGTGAATCCAATGATCAAATGAGCAAGCGTGAAGGTATAGGAATCAGACGAGGTTGAGAGAGTCCTCATCTTTCTTTCTTTTTGGGTGATTAGATTCCGCCTCAACGATTTTGTATCGAAATAGGTAAATGCCATGAAGGAAGTCGTTTCGGCACAAAAGATACACTAGAGGCAACATAGGCTTTAAAGAGACCGAAAGACAACATTCGCGTACCACATGTAAACACTTCGTCCCGACGCCTCCTCAGTTTCCTCAAGCCATCCATTGTCCCGAATACACCGCTGCAGGCACACTTTGTTGCCCTTGAAGAAGTGAGTGCATACGCGGATAGTAGTTTTGCTATTTGCAACGGCTGCAGGAGGTGCCACTGCAACTTCCATCGAAGAGAATGGATTACTTGACAAGGAACCTACTGGACTGGCAGCATTACTGTCAGATATGCTTATGAGCACTTTCTCAACTCTACGTGTCTTAGCATGAAGCTCTAAGTTGTGGCCCGAGCTCCAACGCGCCGGGAATGCAACGTTCCAACGTGTGTTCGCTTTTCGGCACAACTTGCTTCACGACTCACGACTCTAATATCATGTTAGGAAATATCGTGCCCCTACGGGTTCGCTCGATTTATATTAATTACTGTATACTATTACCTGTACTTACTTTACAGTTACAGTAATAATTATCTACAAGTATCTGAGAGGAAAGATGGCTTGAGCTTCGCTGCTCAGGGATGGGCGACTCCTTCTTTGAATCCCTTGTGGGACTTAGCTTCGGCCCCCTTCTCTGTGGATGGGAACTCCCCTTCTTTGTAATGTTCCCAGGGCGTGGACAAGCGGGCCTTACGCTTACGCTTACGCTTAGTTATATCCAGAGAACAGCGAGCACATATAATGAGTTGGCTGTCTCTTCTTGAGTATCCCTGGTATAATCAAGCTCTGCGATTTGCCCTTTAGCTTCCTCTCGTTCTACTTCCCTCTCTTGCTATATTTGGGCCCGAGGGGGGGAATCCCTTCGGACGAACGAAACGTAGGAGCTGGCGTAACAGCTTTGTTCCCTTGTTCCGAACAGTGCGGTGTATCCACTAAGCTTAGTCTTTCCACTAAACCCCCCCCCGGTTTGGGTGCCATTTAAATTTTTGGCGCCCTGTTTGGTCCATGATGGCCCAGTGCTTGATCAGCCGAAATGCCTTTGTGGCTGCGGTGACGAGGGTCCGCTTGCGCTGGAGGTGTGTGCCTGCCACATGGGTCGGGTGGCCGTTGGTTGTCGGGCTGTCCGCCGGGCACAGGTCTTGGGGCGGAGACTTGGACATTTCGATCGGTAAGTGGGCAGTGTGAAGAGGCGAGGCGTACCTCAGCCGTCCTGCCACTACCCCTACGTCATGTGTTGTCCAGATTCTTCTTATATCGCTTTCGTGCGCAGCCTGAAAGCCTGCGTTGTTGTCCACCTCTCTTCTTCCCTCGGGCTCTCCTCCTCGTGCCACTCGTGTCATTGGTAGCCGCTGTTGCCGCTGCTGCTGCCGCTGCTTCTCCGGACGCCACCTCCTCCGTCACTTCTGCTCCTATTCCAGGGGTTGCAAGGCCTGCATGTGTTGTGGCAGCCTCATCGCGTCTTGTCGAGCTATCTTCTGGGGAGTGGCCCATCGTGCCTGTGCCAGGGGCGCTTCCTCGGCTGCTTGCACCCGCGCCATGGTCCTTGTCTTCACTGGCTCTGGTTACTTGGTCGCCACTGGCGTCTGCAACTCCGCTGTCGCTACCCCTGTGGGAACTTTCGACTCCGCCTACGCCAT
>Ga0307982_1004995_pt1 | contig 10435 bp, 5 predicted proteins | sample OrgLakmetagen989_FD_201847 | JGI IMG/M metagenome (GOLD analysis project Ga0307982, IMG submission 201847) | Saline water microbial communities from Organic Lake, Antarctica - #989 | ecosystem: Environmental > Aquatic > Non-marine Saline and Alkaline > Saline | place: Antarctica: Organic Lake... | reverse complement strand
AAATCAACGGACTTTTTGGGTTGTGTGGCCTTAACGAGGCGCGACCTCCTCGATCCGCGGCATCTTGGCGCTGGTCCTTGCACTTTTCCACTCACAGCAGCGCTCGCCGGTCAGCCTGGTAGTAGCAACAGCAACAACAGCAGCGGCGGTAATAGTGGAGGTGGAGGGGATGGCGCCCCTGATATTGTGGGCGTGCTGGAGTTGACGTGGAATGCCTTGGCAGCTGTACGCGTGGAGTTGCTGGGAGCAGATGGTCTGGTGGAAGTGCGTCGTAAAGATTTGTTCGGAAGCTATGGGTCACCCGCGGCGCCTCAGGCGAGCCTCACTCTGCGCTGCGAAGGCTGTGACGTCATGAAGCCTCCTGCTCATAGTAGTCGCGCCAAGGCAGCTGGTGCAGTGGAGTCGAATACTAGTGGCGGAGGCGGTGGCGGTAAAGCTGGTGCGGGTGTTTATGAAACGGAAAAAGCTCCAGCTGGGTCTTCTCCTCGCTGGGCTTCGAGCTATGCGAGGGTAGTGGTTCCGCTGGGATCTCAGGGATGGCGTGGAGGCGTTGTAGAAGCCAAAGACGCGCTGTCAGGGCAAAGTTTAGGGCAATGCACGCTCAAACCGCAAGACCTGCTTCAGAGCACACCGTTAGAAGGCAAAGTGCATGCGCTGAAATCTGCTCCTTCCGTTCACGACGACGAGAATGAGGGTGGTCACAGCAGCAGCAGCAGCAGCAGCAGCGGCGGCAGCGGTGATCCTGATGCTTTGAGGATATCAGGAAGCAGTGTGTTGGTTCGCATAGTGGCCCCTGTAGGCGTTGCCAGCTTCCACGATATTTGCTCGAAGCGCGCTACGGATGCCGCCGCTGCTCCAGCCCCCTGGCTCGCGTGCATGGAAGTGGAGCTGCAAGTGCTGCGCTGTGAAGGCCTTGCGAAACCTGTGGAGCCCTTCGTGGTGGTCCTCTTGGATGGAATCGCAGTAGGGCCTACGCCTCCTAGCAGCGGGCACGGAAGTAGCAGCAGTGGCAGTGGCAGCGGTGGTGGTGCTAGACGAAGCAAAGCGAGGCCTACCACTCGAGCGCCCGAATGGGGACCGGAGGACGACGCCACTTTTGTGGTGTCCGTACCTTTTCCTCGTGCCCTCGCAGCGCTCGCGGCCCTGTCAGACAACGGTCACGGAAATGAGAAGGTGCTAGCAGCAGCCGCGGCAACCGAGCCTCCCTCGACACTGGTCACGATCCAAGTGTGGGATGCGAATAAGCTGACGAAACATGAACTCCTGGGGGCCGTTACGCTACCGTGGTCTACCTTGATTCACCGCTCTCTTGGCACTTATCCCCTCACGGACTACACTCCAGCGATTTCCACCAATAGCTCCTCATTGCGGCTTCTCAGCAAGGGCGTTAAAAGCACGTCGGTCTCGTTTGACCTGGCTTCACCGAACAGCAAAAGCAGCAGTGACATCAACGGCAATAATAACACCAAGAAGAAGGCTTACGCAGCTGCGCAGGGCTATGTCACTGTCAAGATACAGCCGATGCAAATGTTCGACGTGTTGTTGGTCGGATGCCGCGGTGTAGCCGTTGCCGACGGGTGCGGGACCTCCGACCCGTATGCGCAAGTGGCGCTGTTACAGGGCGGATTAGCGGGAGACGCCACTACCCTGGCGGCCTTTGAACATTTGTCGGCACAAAGCATGCGAACTGCGGTTCAGAAGCGCACTCTGAGACCTCAATTCGGGCATCATTTCGTCTTTTCACGAGCTCTGTCAGCGCCCAGTCAAGCCTCCGACAAGGGAGAGCGGCTTCGGCGCAAGAATTTGTTGCTCACTGTCGACGAACCGACTTCTTCGTCTTTGCCTCCTGGTGGTGACAGGCACGATGTGAATACCTACCGCTTAAGTCAACGGTATCCGGGAGTGTGGGCGGAGACCACAGGGGGCGGCGCCAACCGACACTGCAATGCTGCGCACACAACGCTGGCACCTTTTGCGATACGCAGCGATCGTCTGGGTGGCAGTGCAGGCACTGTTAACAACAGTAGTAACCGTCATCATGTGAGTGGAAAGAGTGCGTGGCGACGAGAGGTGCTTGGAGGGTTGAGCCTGCAAATCAGCTTGTGGGACCGAGATGAGCTGAGCAGCAATGATTTCTTGGGTGCCTGCGTGTTGAGCGAAGAGCAACTTCGCGAACCTCGCGCTGGCGTATTGTCTTTGCCGCTGCATGCCGCTGACTCCGCCAACAACAAGACGACTCACCACCATCTCAGCAGCAGTCAATCATCGCTATCCGGATGGGTCGAAGTCCTAGTGCGTGCGTCAGTTCCCCCAGAAGTGGTGGAATGCCCTCGTTTCCTACGGCGCTTCCCACCACCCACTCCAGCACGCCTACCCTTGGTGTGTGTGCGGCTGTCGAACTTGCGCTGTGAGCATTTGAATTCTGCCGATTCTAACGGCAAAAGTGACCCGTACGCTACGTTCACGGCTCGTGGTGCTTTAGCAGGCTCCAACTGTAGCACCACCGGCAGCAGTGGCAGGAGCAGCGCTAGCCATCATCATCACAGTGTTGTGAGTGCAGTGCGGGGATCTGTCTCCACCAGTGCCGTGCGAGAGGTGATAGCTCTCGGCACGACCGAGACATTAAGTCGGAACTTATCGCCGCAATGGACTTCGGCTTTCGAAGTGATGCTGCCTTTGGATCACAATGAAGAAGGCGCGAATCTGGTTGAAGAGGTTAATGACAGCAGCAGCAGCAGTAGAGAGAGGAGTGCCAGCGATGAAGGCGGCGGCAGCGGTAGTGCTGGTGATAAAGGCCACGCATGGAACAATGCTGCCAATTCACATGTAGAAGTCACCATATTCGACAAGGACACGTTCAGTGGAGACGACTATTTGGGGTCTTGCGTGTTGAATTTTGACGACCTCGTTTGCAGCTCGAGCCGTCACCAGCAACAACAACAACAATTGGCGACCTCGAGCCATCAGGATAATGCAAGTCGAGAGCTCTCTAAAGAATTGGGCTCTGGAGCTGGAACATCAGTTGGAGCGCAGAAAGCCCGACAGCCTCCTTCTTCTTCTGGCAGCGCATTCGACTGTTTCTCTTGCAAGAGCAGCGACGTGCTGCTCCCACCTCCAGAAGCCGGGCATTTCTTCGTGACGAGCTCCCCCGCAGCCTACCTTGAGTTCACGATTTTAGGGGCCTCGGGCTTAGCAGCGGCGAACCTTGACGGCCAATCAGACCCCTACGCCAAGGTTGGTACTTTTACATATGGATGCTCTAATGCTCAATTTATAAATACGCGAAATAAAGCAATCGAATCGGTAGTGCTTGTTTTCTTCTGGTATATTTTAATTCTTATTGACTCCATGCCATTTCAAAACCATGATCTGTAATATTTTAAAGGTGAAATGCAGTGCAGCTTTGCTGGGGGCTGCTGCTTCGACTAGCCTCACAAAAGACGGTTACTTGAAGGAGCCAGCGGGGTGGTCTGGGCACAATAGTGGGAAAGCGTTCAAGACTGCGGTGCGCTCCTCGACTTTAGCACCGCTGTGGGGAGATGCCCTCAGCGTCTGCGTTGACCTCGCTGCTATATTGGGGGACTCTCCGCCTTCGTCATCATCACACCATGATCTTAGCAGCAGCAATGGCAGCGGAGGCGCTCAGCTCGCTGTCGCATCGTCACAACAGGGCATGGGCAAGGCTTTCTGCGGCATTACTATCGATGTTTGGGACGCGCCAGCAGTGGCAGGCCACACCTTTCTGGGACAGGTGCAGCTCGATCGCCAGCAACTGCTCCGATTCTTGACGCAGCCAACAGCGGCGCCACACGTGTTTCCCTTGGTGGATGATTCTTCGCGAGCGGCAAGCTCTTCTTACTTCAAGAAGCCGGCGAAAGGGGTGATGGAGGTACATGTAATGGCGAGCGCTCTTCCACCTGGTTGGAGCAAATGCTTCACAAGTGGCAGCAGCGGGTCACTGGTGGAGACGCCTCCTACGAGGAGGCTCTCAGCGGCGCCATTCGTTAACACCCAACCGCAGCAGCAGTACCCGATTGCAAACGAAGACGAGCCACCAACGGTCCCCTTTTTGGTCGAAGAAGCAGCTCGCGTGGAAATGTTGATCCGAGAAACGGCCCGCCAGAACATCGAAGCCCGGCAACACGCCACAGGTACTAGTTCTCAATCTAGTGCTGAAGCCCCTGCCAATTGAGCCGCATGGCGCTCCTTCAGCTTTATTGTTACAGATAGCATCAGCAGATAACAGCACAGCATGCAGATGAATTTTGGAGTAGGCACTGCCGGTGCTCTGTTCTGTTCTTTCCCATGCTTTTGCTCTGTTCTGTTTTCGTATTAATTCTTGCGTAGCCCGACTTAAATGATATTGGAGTAAGAAACATTCAAATCAGGAGGGCTAAAACCGCATGTCTTAGTTTTTATATCTGATAATTTTAATATCAATATCCCAACACCCAATATCCAATATCAAAATCATTTTACCGGGTATCCACCTTTTTAATTATTTCCGTAATCTGTTATATAATATCCAAATGGAAATGAACAACTGACAAAGGAAGAGAAGGGAGTTTAGAAGAAGGATTTGTTTAATCTTGCCTTCAAATATACAGGAATTTCACTACTTTAACTAAGTGCTGCTCCCAAACGAAAAGAAGCTCTTTTTGGGCGGCGGAGCTTTCTTAACTCCGGTGGCTACTGCTGCCTTGTTTGCTGCTGTCGCTGCTCCCGCCTGAAGCAGAAATAACGACAAAGGATGATTTGAAAGGAAGAAAGATAAAATATTTAGCCCAAGGAAATATTGCAGCTGGCTCAGCCGTGCTCCTCGCAAAATCCAGGATGACATCGCGCAGACAAGAGGATGAGCAAGACTTAAATTCAACAGTGCGTTCTTAGGGCCACAATCAAGCCACCTTTCCCATGATTCAAGCAAATTCAATGGAACACGAGGCTCTTATGATCACCACCCACCTTGGCATCTGCGGCAGCTTTGCTGGCAACCCCACACGCTTTCATGCATTGCGGGCAGTAGGAATGGCAGGTGCCTCGAATGCAGGCTTGCACCATTCGTTTCAAGAAGTACACGCTGCAAATGATGAACCACACCATGCACACGTACTGCACGACAATGAGCATGACGATCAGGCCCAGCCGCTCGTCTTCGTCTTTGATCGCCGTGGTGTAGGCCACGAAAAAAGTGAGACCCATCGCCGTTAAGTACGCCCCAGTGGCGCATCGCATTTCGGGTCCCACCATTTTCCTTGCCTGGTTGTAAGGCCCGTTAAGGAAGAAAGAACCGAGAACCGACACGATGTTGCCCAGGGTGAAGAGCAGCACAAAAGGCGTAGGGTTCCCCTGCGCAAGCTGGATCAAGCGCGTCCACGATCCTGTGGTATGTGGAGTGGCAGTAACATGTAGTCGGAAGATGTACCACGAAGAAAGTTTAATATTAGGCAGTGTTCTAGTGAACGAAATATGATTGAAAACAGTGGTACAATCGGCAGTGAAGCGGCTATCAGACCAATTTGAGAAGCACTCAAGGAAGAGACGAAACTTGAAAACGAATGCGCATTCTTTGAAATGCTTCGTAGGGTTGTGGAAAGAAACTTTACCAAGGTTCATGATGAAGCCCACACAAATACAGAATGCATAGCCCATGAGCCGCTGCTCTAAAGTAAGCTTGGGACTGCCAAAATAAAAATATGATAATTTGAAGAAGATGAAAAGCACGCGCACAGCGAGACATGTTAAGATAACGAGACGGGGGGCGTGGGAAACAGAAGGAAGATGGAACTGAAGACTAGGCACTACAGTACTCGTGTTGGTGCACAGGTAATCGTGTGGCACAAAAGTAAATATTGGTTTACCATAATTCGAAGAAGAACGCATCGACTGGGTGCCGGTCAACTTCTAGGCCCATTTGCTCCTTCACGGACTAGGGAAGTGGCAGCAAATCAGCACAATGAGTTTTGTCATCCGAATGATCATCGAAAATGAGCACAAGTAAAAAAACAAAGCTACAATAATTTTCGCGCTTACATTCGAAAGGAAGCTAGGCATAGTTTACGGCGGTGAAGTAATGCTGGTGGCTGCCTTCCTTTTATGAAAGCTGTTTATTGCTACTGCCGCGCCGTGCTGCCGTACATATTTGTTTAGTGCTACTGTACTACTGTACAGAAAGTAGTCTAGTAGCTAGCTACTGTAGTACAGTACAGTGTATGCTGTATGCAAGAACAGTCGACGAACAGTTGAGGATTTTGCGTTTCTGGCTTTCTGGCACACGAGGCACGAGAGCACGAGGCGAGCGCAGTTACAGACGCAAATGGCTACGCTGAGGCTAATATAGATACTCTTTTATTCCATTAGTTGCTGCGCCGTTATCGCCCTCAATGTATCGGCATCTTATTTCGCGTTACGATAACATATAGTAGTTATTTTAGAGAATTATAATGTCAGTGCGCGACATCCGAAAAGCGGCAGCAGCGGCAACGGGTTTACGTGGAGCGGTGTCAGGAAAGGCTAGCAAAACAGACGATGAAATAGACGGAGAGGCTAGGTTAGACGCAGAGCGTGTACTAGCTAAGGAAGCAGCAAGAGAGGAAGCCATTCTTCGATTTGCGGTGGCTACTGCGCGCACCGCTGCTCATAAAAATGACGAAGATGGTAGGGAGGAGGCTGGCAGCGGAACCGACTTGATTCGTGCATCTGTAAAGTCTGGCCGGGGCGGTATGGGCCGAGGAGGAGGCCGAGGGGGGCGGGGCGGCAGAGGTGGCTTGAGCCCTAAGAGTGGGGGAGTGTTTGTTCCGCGCACGCATGACGCCATTTCAGATGCGCGTTCGAGATCGCCAGTTCGTGATCGGGCCGCATCCACACCCGTCCACTATAAACCCTCCTCGCCGCCGAAACTATCGAATGCAACATTGGATCTATCGGGAAGTGTGGCTGCGGTGCCAATCGAAGAATCGTCCACTGAGACTTCTGCTTCCGACGCTAACACCACTACTCCTCGAGTCGTATCTCCAGCACCCCCTCCGAAACCTCCGCGGCCGCGAGGATCGTCGCCGGTGCCGCCCCCAAAGCCCACTCGACCATTCGTGTACTCTGCACCCGATGCTGCCTCATTATCGAGTGCTGCAAAGGTCGCTGAAAACTCGGCAGCTCCATTGAATGCGGACAAATATGAAGAGGCTTCAACGACTGTAGACAATGCGGACACCAGCACCAAACTACCAAGCGTGGTGCCACTCGAGGTCTCTTCCGATGGTACTACTGAAAGCGAAGGCGGTGGTACGATTCCCGATACAGATACAGCTCTGATCGCAGATCCTGGAGGCCCGTCTCGAAGTGGAAATCTAGTCTAGTCTAGTTAATACTCTCCCAAAAACAAAGAAAGACAAGTACACAGCAGTCACAGAGGCACATAAAGAATGCACTTGAGCTGCAAATGCGCTAGCGAATTCGCTCCAGAAGGCCAATTAAGGCTCCAACTGGCGCCTTTCCTCCGAACAAGTCGGCGGGACTGAGTGCTCGTTCGTGTGTCACGTCCCAGGTCCACGAGGCAATTCTCTGGGCTATTTTTTTGCCCCAATCCCTGATTGGGATGCTTCTTCACTTATCACTTATCACTATTGGAGACATAAGGCGCTCGGTTTTCCGATATCCGCCATTGAAGGGTTTTGTATTATTTTTTTCTCATTTGTATTGACACCTGACGCCTTTCGATGTCCTTTCGTTGCTTATGTGAATGAAAGTTCCCTGTGTATAATTCTCCCGTTATGCCAATGCCTTAACTTAACCTATGGCCTATAGCTGTAACCTTAGAAGCTTAAAATGCCCACTGATTACCGAAACGCCTTTAGCATTAGCACTGGCACTAATAATGAGCAACAGGTTTTAGGGGCATTAGCATTAACAATTAGCAATGGGCGTTAGGGATTTGGCTCAAAAGTAATTCGAGTAGGGTTTGTTGCGCCTGTGTATATATATTGGATAACCAGTCAAAAGTGAATAGCTAGTACGTACAAGCCAACCTTACATTTACCAATAGTTGATAGCTGATAGGAGGTTTGAGATAAATCTTTATAGCAAGAAAAATATCCACATGCACAAACAGACACACAATACATTAGAGCAGCCACTTGAAGCATGGTCTTCCCAATCCCAATAGCCTTCTTTTCTTCAGTCCTCAGTGTTCTGCAACCAGGTTACCAAGGCCACTGCCCACGAGGTAAGCAGCTGCGCCCGCGAGCAATAAGTTCAAAGTGACAAGCCCGCCTGACTCGAAAGTGGGAGTTTGGTCGGTGTAATTGCTCTTTGCCACGCCTAGCGCAAATGCCGCCAGCCCAGTGCACAAGCCACACCTAGGGCAACAGCAAAGAGGGAAAATAGACCATTAATGGAGTGAGCAGGAAGTAATGGAACGAGGCACGCGTCGCTCTTCGGTATAATCTGATGCCCTTGCTGGACTGAAGATCTTGAAGGAGGAAGAAACGTGAAGGAGAGGTAGTACACGAAAAAAAAGTTCTCAGATAGACTTACAACGCAAGCACAGTCAGCTGTGACAGATTTCCGTTGGGAAACGACGAGTCCAATGCGGTGTACGCCACGAGTGGCACCGAGCCAAAGGCCACGAAGGACGCAAAAGTAACGGCTCCTTTCGACCACGGACTGTTCCGAGCGTTCTCCAACGGAGCCTGGCAAAGTATTGTGAATGGCATGAAGAGAGTGAGAAAACGAGGAATTGGAATTGAATGTTATACTTGTGAGAAGAGATTGGCTCAATTATTCAGTTGGCAAACTAGCATATCTCCATGTACGGCTTTAGAAGTTAGATCAGCGATAGCACCCCCCCCCCACACCTGAATGCCAAGTTCCACCACCATCATATGCCGTACGAAAAAGTCTTGGTACTTGGCCATGGTATTTAATATGGTCTGCCGAGAAGAGCAGAAGAAATGGAGTCACGTAGCTTAGATGTGTGAATGTGAAGGAGCGCACAGAACAACCCATAACGCGACGAAGAAAGAATACAGAAGCTTTGTTGTGCTATGTACTAGTTGACATGAGAGCATCAGTTTGATTCTATGACAGGTCTCCTTTTTACCTGAGCGTCCCTTTCGCTGACGCCAGACGACATGTACAATTCCACCATTTCCTTGATTTCCCCCTCGGGATTTGAATCCATTTCCCATGACTCCCGCTGGAACTCGCGCTATTTTCACGATACACAAAGAAAAGGAGGGGTGCGTGGTTAGCGTAGGCTAAAATGGACAAGAAGACTCGCAGTTGTAGGATAGCAGAGAATCAAAAGCGAGCACAGTACCTGAACATAGTCGAGCTCCGCTTTTTCAGAGAGCGCGTCTCCGAGTCCCATACTAATGGCTGCTGCCAGCAGCATGCCAAACCCCATCACAATCACCACTTTGGGCACAAAGTCCGCGCCCACGCCAATGCACACCACGGAAAGACTCGTTGTGATTCCATCGAGCCCGCCGTACACTAAGCTCTTCACCACATCGCGTGTCTCATTCGCCAAATGGTGGTTTTCCACGTAGGCGGTGCCCTGGTAAGCGTCATGAGCAACAATTGAAGCCGCCAAGTCGCGTGTCTTGTACGCAGATCGCGCGGACTCCAAATCGCGGGATGCCATTCAAGGAGAAAAAATATTTCTAATACACCAAATAAGTATGAACAAGCAGCCTCCTTAAAGATGCTCTAGACCTGAGAAAAACCAAATCATCGATGGCAGCGCGAGAAAGTGAATAGCTTTACACACACAGAAGATCCGAACTACTCTCGTATAACTAGGGGAGGTATTGTCTGATATTGGTATTAAACGCCGTTGCAATGTTGAAATGCATATTGTCAAGCTTTTATGAGGGGTCTATACCTTTAGGTTGACTTCGTAAGCACTTCGCGCGCCCCCTTTGTCCTGCAATTCCCTGCAATCTTGGCTATACGCGCAGTCCGCACAGTCCGCGCAGTCATAAGTACAGTCGTCACCAGTTATCAGTACAGTACACAGTAGTACACACTACACAGTACACCTAAAATCTCTACAGGGGGAGTAATTACAAAAAAATAAAGATTTTATCACGCATCACGCATCACGTTCGCATATCACATTGGGATGGCGCATGCGAACTGCGGAGTGAGGGTTAAGCGCTTTCGAGCTCATGCCTCCACGCCACACGCCAAGGAGCACATATATAACTCGTATACGTATACATCGACCTCCATATGGCCACCACTCACCACTGCGTGTGAATGATCTAGATTAGCAGATTAGGGACTTAAGACTAAGACAGGCAAAACACTCGGATACATGTGAGTCTGAGCCTGAGCACAATCGAATTTTTGTTCGACCTCGCTAAGTACCGCTTCTGGAGCGGAGAAGCTACTCCTGGTGTTCGTAGGCCTGTGTTCATTCGTGTTCGCACAG
>Ga0307982_1004994_pt1 | contig 10436 bp, 14 predicted proteins | sample OrgLakmetagen989_FD_201847 | JGI IMG/M metagenome (GOLD analysis project Ga0307982, IMG submission 201847) | Saline water microbial communities from Organic Lake, Antarctica - #989 | ecosystem: Environmental > Aquatic > Non-marine Saline and Alkaline > Saline | place: Antarctica: Organic Lake... | reverse complement strand
TTCGTCAGGTATTCCACCGTAGAGCAAATGGTGACAAAGATTTCAGCTGTAGCGGCTTCAACAGAAGCCACCTCGGCTGCTAAAAGAATCGCGCGTGCACTGAGTGGTGGAAATCTTTGCCCACCTTGATTCTCGAGGCCTTCCTCCTTCGTCAACAGTGGATGCTCTTGTTTCGGAGTCCTTTGCGTTAGCATTTGGCGGGCATGCAACCATCGAGGTGTGGCACGGTCAAGGGCTTCGGCTGTGGCACATTTCATATTCTTCGGGTGTAAAGGACTTCCGAAAATCTCCGTTGAATTCAAATACTCGGTGGCGCGATTGCCCTCACTAACACTCGCGCTTGCTGCATTCGGAGCGCTGGCGCTAGCGCAGTCTGCGAGCGTAAGCACTAAGGCTACAACACCCTCCACGGTTCCAGTAATCTCAGAAGAAGCCAGCGATAACTCAGATGTACTTGTGCTTTGCTCAGCTTCTATAGACATCACATCATCCTCCACCGTGCCCTCATCAGCAGCAGTGCTTGCAGTCGTTGGCTGATGGGCTTGACCAGCGCGCCAAGCTATTTGGATGCGTTTTACTAGTAATTTTGCGGTTCGCACATGGTTGGCCATCTCCGCACACGCATCCTTTTCCTCATGTGACGCCAACGAATCCGACGACAGTGGATCGAGTGCAACAGAGGCAACTGGCAGGGAACTAACCGCTCTCGAGCCTGCCCCCAAACCTTCATTCAGCGGTAGAACTTGGCTCTGGGCGTCGTTACTTAAGCGGGAGATAGCATCGCTGCCGTCGTCTGCATTAAAAGGCAAGGCCACTTCATTTTTTCTGCAGGTCGATGCAAAGCAGCCATCCGCTGAGAGACTACTACCACCACCACCACTGCCACTTTTACGTGGTGGAAATCTTTGCTCCTCAAGACGTCTTTGAGCGTTAGGCATAGGAGCAGACGCAAGCAGTGGCGGTGTGCTACCAGCGATGGGAGTTCCCACAGGACCTCCACTGGCGTGCGGCAAAATCCCCCAATCATCCTCCAGTGTGGTAGTAGGACCATGTGGTGAATCCGATAAGACCGCCATAGCGGCAGCAACTGCTGCGGCAGCAGCGGCTGCACTTGACTCTACAACTTCCGTAGTTACCGCATTTGAAGCATCACTGCCATTATTCCTATTTGAGACAGTGGCGGTAGCGTTGTTTTCGTTACAGAAGGAATTGAATGGCATAGAATGAGAGAACGAAGGAGATGGAGGAATCGGCTGCTGTTGCGCTTTTGTAGATGGTGGGCTATGCAGGAGCGGCGGTGCGCCATGCACGCACAAATCGCTGTCTTGGACAATAGCATGGCCAGCGCGACCGAGCTCCGGCCTAAAGGAAAGAAATAGTACGAGTGTGAGACAAAGAAAACTGAGTCTGTTCGAAAGATAAGCCAAGGTAAAAATCTCAAGACTGATGCAACCTACGTAGAAAAGGTAAGGCGCGCAATTGCAAGCGTGCTCTTCCCCTCAACTCTTTCTGAAACCTCTTTATTCTTAATGAATTACCGGTCAAATTGAATGCAGTACTCGCCGGCTGCGACATCACATGCTAACACAGTGCCGCGGCACAATAAACCTCGGCTGCCCTCGCCATGCAGCTTCAGGTGCTGCTGGTGCTGGTGCGACGTAGAAGAGCAAGGTGGGCAAGAAGAGGAAGGAGCTGAAGAAGACAACGATGGAGATGATGATGACGACGACGACGACGAAGAAGAAGAAGAAGAAGAAGCTGTGACCTGAGCTTGCGCCTTTGCCGTGTGCTCAGTGCGCAGTTGTACTGACACGACTTCACCGACGCACGGTGCTGCAGGAATGGGAAACGGCCATTGAGAGCCAAGAGAAGATGCGCCAGATGTGGCCTGATGCTGACGAACCTAAGTAATGAAATGAAGAGAAGGATGATAAGTAAGAAAGAAAATAGACTACCACGACGAATTTGAACTGCTGAAGTTCGCATGTCATATAGAGGAACAAATGAAGAAGAAGAAGAAGAAGAAGAAGAAGAAAACTAAACATCCTGCGAATCTCCCTAGAGCGAGTGAGAGATATGTTATAGTTTCCTCTGCGAAATCGACATGTTTATCACTCTATAATACAGAACAATTACCATAGTGCGATATTGAGCCAAAGTTCGCCTTTCTCCTCGCAGAAACTTGGCGCTCAGTCTCCGAGGTTTTCCAAGCGCTGCTCTGATTTCTCCCCACTCGGTGCGCGTTGCGGTGGTCAGGTGGCTCCAACCGCGTTCCTGAAGGGCCTCTTCAAAATCACAATGGTTGAAATACGCTTGATCCACCTGTGGATATGAGTCATAGAGAAAGAATCACGAGATGGGCAGAGGCGTGAGTGGGAAGCGAATACTTTCACCTACTAGCCAGTACAACACGTGTATTTTTAAACTCACTCCAGAGTAAAACCATTCGTGCGTGGCCCATAAGCGGCAGCGAGAGTTGAGTGCGTTCAATGTTTTCCGCGCCGTAGCTTCATTGCATGCTTGGAAGGAAGCCACCGCTGTGCTCTCATCAGCTGAGCTCACGATAAAATCTCGCGTCCTTGGCGTGGAAGCGAAGGACGACCGTGTAGTGGACGAAGAGGAGGTATTAACCGAATGCGAAGAACGAATCGAAGAGCCAAACTTTTTCCCAGCTAGGAGCCGTTTGGGTGGTCTCTCTTCGCTTGCTTTTGGTGCTTGCCTCTTCTTGCCGGTTGCCCTATCTACCATTTTGAAAGATGGGGCGTAGGTTATTATTATACACAAGAGAAAATAAATCTTCAACTTAGAACATGCACGAACTGAGCCCACAGCCACATTGTTTCAAATGAGATAATATCAACTTACTTTGCTGGATGCTCTGGAATCCGAGCGATGCCAGCAGACAGCAAAACAAGAACGCGTAGCGTGAAGGAGAAAAACTGAGGGTCAAGCTAGGGTATGTATCCGAACAAGGTGCAAGGAGCACACGACTTTGAAAGATATAAGGCACTCATTGAAACCCCTATGACCTCGTACCAGTAGACTTGAGTCATTGGAAGATATGAAGGATGCTGCCCTGGCAAGGCACTTGATGGCCTCGTAAGACATGCTGGCGCTTGTGTCCTTCTCTTCGTTTTTGAATGTAGCGGTGTCAAAAATCAAGAAGCTGCAAAATGCAAAAAGCTGCAAAGCTTCTTCTGTGGTGATGTGCCTGCTGGGTTTCGTCAGTGTTCCGTTTTTTTTCTCGTAGGTTTATGATCACCAGCTTGGGCCATTTTGGACTGGAGCCAGAAAAAAAGATGCAAACAAATTGAAGGGCTTCAGTTTCAGTGTTTATTATTAGCGTCTCCTTCTGTGTGTGGTAGCCGAGCTTTGCAAAAAGCGCCATGGCAGCTGTCGATGAAGCAGCGGAGAAAATGGCGGAGATGAAAGTCGGTGAAGGCAAGGTAATATTCCCGGGTTGGTACACGATGGGGCTTGAGTGGACTGACAGTGTGCTGGCAGGCTCTCAGTTCTGTTCACGCAATATATGACTTTTTCCCAATTCAGGATGGCGAGCCAGCTGCACCAACGTTCGACTGGATGCCAGCTGGGATGAAGCCAATGGCGGATGGCGAGTATGATGTAGTCGTCATGGGCACGGGTTTCACTGAGGTGAGGTGCAGGAGCGATTCATTATTATATTGGAGGAGAGTCGTCGGCTGTGTTTGAGGAGGCATGCGTTGTCTGATTGGGCTAAACGTGAAGGCTGTTGTTTCTATAGCTTACGTTGTCTCCTTGACAGACTCCTAGCGAAAAAGTATTTGTAGAATCAATATTCTTGAGGACGGTTTGCCTGCTCGTGCGATTTATTAAAGCACTTTCTTTGGGCGTGTCTATTGAAATAATTCGCTGCCAACGCGTACTGTTCGTATTGCCTCACGTGACCTTCAACTCTTCGCGGGCGTTTCGTTCGTGCAGTGCCTCCTTTCCGGCCTCCTTTGTACGCTGGGCATGAAAGTGCTGGTGGTAGACCGCAACAACTACTACGGCGGCGAGTCAGCCAGTTTGAACCTGACGAACTTGCACGAAAAGTTCCGTGGCACGAAGCCTTCTCCTGCGGTACGCACGCACTCTCTATCGCCCACCACTTTGTCATTCCTTGCCTTCCCGGCCCTGTTTTGGTAGAGTGGCAAGAAGTTTGAAAACCTGCTACGTGGCGGGCATTTGCAACTGTTTGTGTATTTTGTTTTTGCCCTTCGTCAAACTCGCAGTCTTAATCTTGAGTGGGGACAGCACCTGCTGCCACATGCGTGTCACTGGCTTTTTTCAATTGCTTACTCTCCATTCCCGCCGCCACTTCTTCCAGCCGCCTTTAATCCCTGCGCATTGAATTCCTTCGAATGGTTTTTCTGTATTGTTGTTTAATGTGTTTTGCTGTTTGCTTTTTCTTCCTTTTCATTTATAACTCAGTTCATGGAGCAGCTGGGCAACGCCAAGGACCGCGACTTCAACATTGACCTCATCCCCAAGTTCATCATGGCCCACGGCAACTTGGTCAAAATCCTCCTGCACACCAAGGTACATTTCCCGCTGGTCTTCAGGAATGGAAGTAAAGATTAGGACGATACTGCGCACCTGCTTTTGTTCTCTGGACTGAGAAAAGGAAGAGAACGTGCCAATGATGCATTCATTCCTTCATGAGTATATTAGTTCACAAGTCCTCCTTCCTACTTGTGCTCAACCTCTATCTTTCCCGCGCGTGTGTGCATGCGCGCCCCCGGGTAGGTCACGCGCTACTTGGACTTCAAGTCGATCGACGGGTCGTTCGTGGTGAAAGGCGGCAAGGTGCACAAGGTGCCCGCCACCCCAAAAGAAGCGCTGGCCTCCAACCTCATGGGCATGTTCGAGAAGCGCCGGTTCCGCAACTTCCTCATTTACATGAACGACTACGAGGCGGGCAACCCAGCCACCCACAAGGGCTACGACCTCAAGACCATGACCGCGCAGGTGCGCTACTGCGTCATGCTACTCCCTATGTTCACTCGTATTGGGGACGTAGGTTGCTTTCCCTCCATCCCATCCTTTTTTTGTTTTGCATCTTACTTCTACTCGCTATCGACGATGCACTCCTTGTATGCTTGTAAAAGCCTTGACTGCTGGTCCCTCTTCATCTTTACTTTGTTTTTAAAAAACAGGCGCTGTACGCGGCCTTCGGCCTCGACGCGTACACCCAGGAGTTCATCGGCCACACCATGGCCATGTTCACCACCGAGGCCTACCTGCAAGAGCCTGCCGCTCAACTCATCGAAGCCCTCCAGCTGTACTCCATCTCGCTCCAGGTAAGGAGGGGTCACACGAGTTTGAACGTGGTGTGTGGTAGGATGTGCGAGAATCTGTCGCAGGTAATTATTGTGAATGCAAGTGGGCATGGCGCATAATCCGAGCTTTCCCTTAAATTGCTTTGAAACATCTCGTTTGCGCGTGTGCTCTGACATGCGTGCTCTTTGCCGTGCTTCCATGCAACAGTCCTACGGCTCGTCGCCGTACATTTACCCGTGCTACGGCTTGGGCGGCTTGCCCGAGTCCTTTTCGCGCTTGGCGGCGATCCACGGCGGCACCTTCATGCTGAACCGCGGCGTGGACGAAGTGCTCTTCGACGAGGACGGCTGCGCCTGGGGGGTGCGCGGTGGGGATGAGGTGGCGAAAGGCACCATGTTCGTGGGCGACCCGTCGTACTTCCCCAAGGTTCATGCATTTAAACTTGATCCTGTGCAAACATACTTAAGCTCAAGAATGAGAAGCGAAGTTTGGTTGGTCTTGTTCAGTATGTGTTCCACTGCAGTTGCGAAACTTCCCGGATTGTCTTGTCGATACCTCTCAATGCATGTGCCTTCTTTGAAGCATATGCGGGCATCGTCTCATTCATGCTCACTTTATGTGCATCATTTTATTTCAATACCCTTGTCTCTTTCTAACAGGAGAAATGCCGCAAGACGGGCCAAGTGGCGCGGAGCATTTGCATCTTGGACCACCTGCCTGCGGGCCTGGGGGACGCCATGTCGGCCCAAATCATCATTCCCGGCCCCCAGGCCAACAAGCGCTCCGACGTGTACGTGATGGTGCTCACTAAGCAGCTGGAAGTGTGCCCCGGCCACTTGATTTTGGCGATCGTCAGCACCCGCATCGACAACCCGGGCAGCGCCGACCCGTTCGCCGAGTGTGCACCTGGCTACGCCCTCCTCGGCGACATCAAGGTGAGAATGATGGATGACGAGAATCTTACTGAAATTTTTGTATCCTTTAATTTTTGCCTGCTTGCTTCACGGGGTGCTGGTGTTGTTGTATTCCTTGAATAGTCAACCACTAACGACTTTAGGATCACTCCCTTCTCCTCCTTCTCACGTCTTTCGTTCTCTCTCTTTCTCTCTCGTTCTCTCTGTTCCTTTTCATCTATTTTGTCGTGTGCTATAGGAGCGATTTGACACGGTGGCGGATTCGTTCGAACCGATTGGTGGAGGCCTCGAAGACCGCTGCTTCATTTCCAAGACCTACGACGAGTCCTCGCACTTCAAGTCGGCCGCTGAGGACGTCCTGGATCTCTACGAGCGCATCACGGGCACCCCGCTGGACCTCAGCATCGACCCGAAGATTCCTCAACAGGGCGACTACTAGACAAAAGGGTGGTGGCTAGTCGCCGGTTGCTTCTAGTAGGAGAGATGGTGACATGAAGGCGACCTGCGCCATGCTTCCGCGTGCAATTGGAAATGAGCAACAAAAATGTAACAAAAATGAAGCCTCTCTGTTGGATTCCACCCGCGCACTTCGGGTGGATGACATAAATGTTCTTGCCTCTCTTATGGGTTTGGAAGCGGGGTTTATATGTAGCGCGCGCATAGTGCATATCCCATCGAGTGGTGGTCTAGTTAAGTTAATACCCCCCCCAAATACAAAGAAAGACACGTGCACTGCAGTCACAGAGGCACAAAAATATACTTGGGTTTGCGCCGCATATGCACTAGAAATTTCGCTCCAGAAGGCCTAGCCCCGAAGGCCAATTCGGGCTCCAACCGGCGTCTTTCCTCCGAGCAAGTCGGCGGGACCCGGGACTGAGTTCTCGTTCGTGTGTCACGTCCCCAGGTCCACGAGGCGTGTCTCCGGGCCGTTTTTGCCCCAGAAAGGCATCGTCTCAATGTTTTTCTCAGGCGCCGGGCGCCAGTCGATCTCAGCATCGCCTGTCCTCTTTCTTGCTAACGAAGTATGGATCACGTGGCTGCAATGCTGTAGGCTGTGACAAGAGCATTCCACAATAAGTCGTCGTAGATGATAATAATGCACTACCTCCTCTCATCCAAGATAGAAACTGAACCCCGACTGGGCACGCTGCTGAAGAACGAGGTAAACAAAGATATGGCGGTAACATGGGTAATAGAGTGCGAACAATGGTGGCCGGATGGTATTTCTATAACCATGGCCAGTAACAAAGAGACGCGCCAAACAAGCGGGCCGTATATTCTTTGTTATTTTCCAACTGCCTATTGGATCTTCGCGAGAAGGATAGCCGCACACATATCCATGAGCACAAGCGGTATTTTGGGCTTGGGTTGGTCAACTGCTATAAATTGAAACACGCCCCTCACTATGACCATGGCACTATAGTTTACCTGGTACCTGGCGCCTACCAGGGCTTCGAATCAATACAATATACGAATGTACAAATTCCCAAACCAAAACCAAAGCAAAACCCGGAGTGATGCCTAACCTTATGATCAAAACAGAGGCCCAATGGTTGAAAATTTAGGTTTAGGGAACTGCACAGAGGGATCAAAGATCCTGAAAGAAATTTTGCGCCGGAGTTTTAAACTGCGCCGCTCCTCTAGATCCGCCGCCGCCGCCGCCACCGTTGCTGCTGCCCTGGTCACTGTCGTCATCGCTGTCTGACATGCTGCCGTTCCCGCTGCCGTCGCCGTCTTCGTCCTCCCACCCGTCTTCGTCGCTGTCATCGTCGCCGCCCACTGCGGTGGCGGCTGCTCGTGCCCGCATCGCGGCGAGGAGCTCGGGGTTGGTGTGATCCTCGCCTTCGACTTCCTCCGCTCCACCGCCTCCAGCACCGACGTCTTCGTCGTCGTCGTCATATTCGTGCAAGTACGCGGTGTCCCAGAACCGCAGCCGGTGGTCGTGGCTCACGGTGCCAACCAAGCACCGGTCGCGGGACCACGCCATGCGCTCGATCGGAAAGCCGTTGTGGTCGCCCACGAGCCCATAGAGCTTGGACGGCTGCACCCCCACTACTCGAATGAGCCCGTCGGAAGACCCACTGAGCACCGTCGACTCGTCGAGCTTCAGCAATGACCCCACTGATTCCGGGTGGCCCGGCAAAGAATCCGAGGGGCCGTCCCAGTTGCCCCAGCTGAAAATGAGCAGCGTGCCTTCGGAAGTCCCACACACCACCTTCCGCCCACCTTTGACAACCTCCATGGAGAGCAAATCTTCCTCGAGGTCATTGGATTTCCCCAGCACTTTCCCAGGCATCCGTAGGTCGAAGCATGCCATGGAACCGTCACCAGAACATGCCAACAAGCACTCTGGGTGGAGGTCTATGTCGGATGTGATTTCAGCCACGTAATCCTGAAACACGTCGAATTCTACCGTAGGTTTGGCAGGCGGTGAGCGCAAGTCCCAAACCTTCACGGCACCTGAGTCATCGCCACTCGCCAGGTAACTATTGCCACCACTGCTACCATCACCGCTGCTGCTCCCGCTTACGTGTAAGCAAGACACCGGATCCCGGTGCGCTTCAGGGAGTTGCCAAGCCACAGCACCCGTAGGAGTAAACGCTGCAACAGAGTGGTCAGCGGACCCGGCAAAGAGCAGGCTGCCGTCAGGAGAGAAGCGCACTGCACGACAGCCGCCAGCGCCAGCGCGAAAGGGGGACAAGTTCAAAAAGGGAGTTTCGTGGCCAGAAGTGGCGAAACGGCTCACCCGCAAGGAACCATCCACTAAGCCAGCTGCTATCACGTCGGCGGTAGGGTGGAAGTCTAAAGTAAGCGGCACCGCTGGTAGCTCAAGCTCCGGTGGTGCTTTAGTGTCAGAGACGAGGAAACCTGCAGATGCTGATGCAGCCATGGTTCACTCCTAGCTAGCGTTTTCGGTTTCAAAACGAAGTAGAGGACGAACAACTGTAGCTCCTGCAAACATAACCCAAACAACAGATTGTGGCGAATGTTAGGATTGAACGGAGAATAATGGAGGATCCTAGCATAATACCACGCCTAGTATTGAGCCTAGCCTAGCCTTGTTACTAGGCGCCTTTTAGGTGCTCACATTGTTGGCTTCCAATTATCAACTATTTCAATTTGATAATTTTCTACCTCTTCTCCTCAGCGTATGAGCTATTCTCGGTACTTGACTAAACTTAAAGGTCATAAGAGTATAGGTTATTAAAAAGGGCGATCGCCAACATCGGTTGCGCAGCTTCATTAATACTGGTACCTTGTAGGTGCGCCGACCAGGCGAGCAACAAGCTTGCAATAGCGAACTTGTACTTGTGCCTTTAATGTACAGACGGAGCGTAATAAGTAGCGTAGACACCGCATGATTTTATCACACGCATTCGCCGAAAAAATATTGACTCATATGATGCCGCCTAAATGGCACCCTTCCCTGTATAGTCACTAATACCAGTCCTCCCCCCGGGGAGGCGCGAAAAATATTGACCGTAAACTAACTGCAGCGGCGCGGGGAGCGCCGCGCCACGATCAACGAAGTTTGTCTGGGTGCCGTAGAGTTCTTGGTGTGTGTGTGCAGCATGTAGAGCACGAGTGCGTGCAGTCTGAAAGGCGGTGCGTGGAGTCAAGAGAGTGGAGACGATGACAACGAAAGAGTGGAGACGATGAAAACGTCAGAGGCAAACATGCGAGAAGAATTGTCAGAAGAAGCACGCAAGGACGCAAAAGGGGAGTGTCAGAACAAGCACGTGACACCAAGAAGATCCGCGCGGGAGTAAGTAAATCATTTACACGCTTGTAGAGTTCGGTGCGCAAGGTCGTGCATGGACTTCAGACGTAGTGTTTAGAATGTAGAGCTTCGTTGAGGACGCGTAGACCATGACGAAGCGCTCGAGGCGCTACAGACACTTGACAACCCTGTACTTGTCACGTGCGACGTCGCGCGAGACTAAGTACACCATTTACACGCTTGCAGAGTTCGCTGCGTAAGGTCTTGCAAGGACATGTAGTTAGAATACATGAGTCACTACGTAGTTGCAATGTGAACGTTAGTGACAGGAAGTGTCAGAAGAAGCACGCAAGGGGAGTGTCAGAATAAGCACGTGACATCAAGAAGATCCACACATGGCACTGCATTTGAGAGCATGGCAAACTCGGCGCGCGGGATTAAGTACTTCAATTACACGCTTGAAGAGTTCGCTGCATCAGTTACACGCTTGCAGAGTTCGC
>Ga0307982_1004993_pt1 | contig 10436 bp, 11 predicted proteins | sample OrgLakmetagen989_FD_201847 | JGI IMG/M metagenome (GOLD analysis project Ga0307982, IMG submission 201847) | Saline water microbial communities from Organic Lake, Antarctica - #989 | ecosystem: Environmental > Aquatic > Non-marine Saline and Alkaline > Saline | place: Antarctica: Organic Lake... | reverse complement strand
TTACTGCTCCTAGACCTACTACTACTACTACTACGACTACTACTGCTACTACTACTACTACTACTACTACTACGACTGTGTGTAGTGACTCCATTGTCACTGCTAATAGTGTCGATGCTGTGTGTGGTAGTAGGTCTAGGAGCAGTAACAGCCCGAGCAGTAGCAGCCCGGGAAAGTTCATGAAGTTCCACACTCTTCAGCATTTCGTAGGGTTCTATATCAAATACACGCGTATGTACAGAAAAGCGCACGTCCATTTGATTCAGGCGTTAGGGTTTATATCCGAAGAAGCGCCCATATCAATAGGAATAGAAACATAAACCACCTGCTTGCCAAGTTAAAGTGCTTCGACGAAAAGAAAAGAGCAAACGCCCATATAGCATGTAGCGCGTACAAAAAAAAGTTACTAGCAACTAGTATGGCTGAATGGCCCCTAGGTCAGATAAACCGTGGACTGAGTCCGGCAATTTCTGAACTTCACCAACATTACGAGTTGTATTGTATCTAGTTTCTTTTTTCTTGTGGTTTTACCACTAACGCCCTTCTCTCTTCTCTCTTCGCTAGCTCTCTCGCCTCGTGAGCTATAAGTTTGTGCTTTGAGGTCGCGAGGGTAAATAAGAACACACGCCCTGATGACAGAGGGTTGGATTAGATAGCCAGCAAAAAGAAAATTCACAAAGTAAGCCACTCGCGCTCCTCACAAAGAAAAAGCAGAAATATACAGTAGGGGCAAAGCATTACCGCAATTCAAATTTAATTCTTGACGGCCACGCGCGAAAAATCAGACCGGGGCTTTTTTATTTTGGTTTTGGGTAGTTGCTTCAGAAATCCTTGTTTGGCTATGGATTTCGCCATGTCGGGTTCACACATCTACGGATTGGCCTCTGTTGAAGTGAGCTTCGCATGGCGTCCAGAAGGGCAGAGGGGGCTGGTTTCTGACTGCCCCCCTTTTATTCCTTGAATTGTTGAACTAAATCATCCTTTCAGCCCACTTAGTCACCTGGTGTGCGTGCCACGGAGGCAATATGGACACAAATTCGAGTACACCACTTTTACTTAGCAATACACAAGCAGCACCACACAGGTGAAAGACAGACCAAAGACCACATCAGCAAATGTTCAAAGAATGCCAACATCACAGTTCTTTCGCGTTCGCAGGTGGAAAATATCGGAGCCAGTGTCTTTCATTTAGGCATTCAACTCGAGTTCACCGTGGCTAATACTTCCATCTTCTGCCTCCCGCCCTTCTGGGCTGGGTTTGGTCGTATTTTCCGCATATTCTGAAGAGGGTGTGCGGCGCTCATCAGTCGTTGTAGCTGCTGCTTCCGTTACTGCTGCCGGTGCAGCTGCCGGTGCTGCCTTGGCGCTGCTTGCCGAATGAATGGCGTGCCACTTGCCCCGCCACAGCTTGCGGCCACAGGTGTGGCGGCGCTTGCGGCCTCGGCAGGCCAGGCACCACTTGACGAGCTCGGGGTCGGGTTCGTCGCTGGACTGAGGCCGGTCCTGGAACAACAACAATACATGAAATACAGTGACATGAACAAACGCTTTCAATTGAAATTGACGCAGGTATGATACGGTGTCAGAGATAATGCAAAGGCAAAAAGCGCTGGTAGAGAGTGAGTGTGTGAACATGAGGCAGTAGACGGGAAATTGCAATTTACACTCATCTGTTTTGCAGACACATAAAGCACCTGTTCTTAAGTTTCTTGCAGCGAGGCTTTCGCTGCTGCCGCTGCCATAAGGGAAGCTTTCAGTGACGGCATCTCTTTGAGGGCCTCGAGCTTCTCGGCGCTGAAAACAGCAGCGCTCTTCGCCATCTCACCCAGCTTGACGTTGCCGTTGCTGCCAGCCCCGCTTGCACTGTTGACGTCCTGCATGCTGTGTGCGTCGTTGCTCATGAGCGTGCCCTGGGCAGGCACCGTGCACCGCTGGGACCGTCGAGAACCAGCGGCCTGCCATGTGTAAAGGCAGAAAAGGGAGAAAATACGGGGAGAAGTAAAGCGAGAAGTCATCAATACAAAGTAATGTTAATCACGAGGAGATCTCGTGTCCCCAGATAAAGAAACCCAAAAACAAAAATCCGTTGGCTGAACACATTCTCGCTGCTACGCCTGACCTTGTAGGGAGGCTTAAGCGGAGGCACCCCGCTGCTTCCTTCCGCTTCTTGTTGCCGCAGTGCCGCTGCCGCCCAAGTAGCTTGAATCGCAGTCAATTCATTCATTGCCCACGCACCGTCGTCGAGTTGTCCAGAAAAGTCTTTCGGGGCACCGCTGCTTTTACTTTCACGAAAGTCTCTGAGACCTGTGCGATGCTCGTTTGCTGTAGCAGCATATTTGTCAGTGCCTGCAGCTGCACCAGCACCAAGAGAAGACGCAAAAGGCACACTTTGACGAGGGCCTCGTGCATGATGAACTTCATCCATGAAGCGAGCCGTTGGATCCTGAGAAGCTTCTCGCACCCAATCCAGGGCTGATCCAGGATCATTATAGCGCTTGCTCTGGTTGGCAGTCCCACTTGCAGATGCATCGCGCACAGGTGGACTCAAATCCGCCATTGCGGCAGCTGCTGCAAGCATCGCCACAGCGCTTGATGGTAAGGCTGGGGGTGACCTTTGTGTCAGCTTTGTAGGCTCGTAGCTACTACTGCTGCCTCCGACACTGCCAAGATTGTTGCTATTGCTGTTGCTGTTGCCGTTGCTGTTGCCGTTGCCGTTAGTGGTGTACCCATTGTTGCCGTTGCTCTTGTCACAGGAGCTCATGGTTGGAGTGCTGCTCCTCTTGCTGCTGCTGCTGCTCATGCATGGGGCATGCGCTGCAGAAGCCATGGCGGCTAGAGCCGACAAGGCCATAGCCGGCTTATCGGTGCCATCATGCGGTGTTGGGAGGGGCGGGGATTGGCGTTGATTACCAGTTGGCGACGGCAAATTGGTTGACACTTGGGGAGCCACGGATGCACCTGCTTGAGCCAGATCTGCTGAAGGCTCGGCGTTGCCATTGCGTGTAACTTCGCTTGCGGCATTGCTGCTATCAATAGCCGGTGGCTGCTTTTGTGTGCTCAATTTCATGCGCTTCTGTGGTTTGCCACTCATAGTCACAGACAGGTGCTGAACACAGGCAATGGAAGCAAAGTCAGACAGCAACAGGCATGTTACGGAGCACTGAGTAGTTTAAAAAACTAGACTCCACAAGCTTACCCGGTAATACTCGAGTTTGAGGCATGCGTCCTCTTCCTCGGCCGTCCTACATGTAAAGAAAGGCAAGCACCAGATCGTGAGATGAAAGACTTCTGTTACACATCTATCTATGGCCATTTCTGACCTGGCTTGAGTCCACCAAGCTTCACGGGTTGGCTGCTCGGCCTTGGCCTTCTTGAGGCGGGGCTTGATCTTCTTTTCTGCATCTTGTACCTTCGCCGCTGCTGGCGCTGGAGCTAGCACATTGTTCGCAAATGCCCCAGGCGCAACGCTTGTTTTTGCAGCAAGATTAGCTTCATGCTTTTTGCTTCCAGTGCGATCAGAAGCATCGAACAGTCGAGGTCGAATCACAACATTAGTAGGTCGTGCTGCTTGAGCGGTCGGCGATTTACGGACGGCTTTCGCAAGAGGTTTAGGAACCTGAGCACTTGAAGGCGAACTCCCAAAGCGCGATGATTGCGATTGACTAGGCGGTTGATCAGATGCCGCTCCATTGTTACCAGCAGAAGCTTCAGAGGCAGCAGTGGTAGTGCCAGTTGATGTTGCAGCTGCAGGTCCCTTTACGGGCATCCACATGCACAAAGAAGGGTTCCATCGGACTTCAATCTGTCGGCCATTAGTATCAACAGCAGGCACCGTCAAAGTGTTGCCTTGCATGTTCATGCCGAGTCCAGTGTTGCCAGTACGCGCATGTGGAAGGCCACCATTGTTGAAAAATGTGAGCGGAGCTCCCGGTGCAGGAGTATAAGTTGACTGCGCCATTGATTGAGGAAGGAGCGCTCTAGGAAAAGGGTGGAATTGGGAATCGGCGATCGCGGTGGCATCTGCTGCGGAATGTTCCGCTGAGCCCAAGGTTGATTCCTTTGCCGATTGCACTGGCGGTCCGTGCAGATCCACACTTTTAGGATAGTAAATAGTCTTCACTTGAGGAGAATTCTTCAAGGAATCTACAACTCCCGCGCTCTCCAAAGTTGATGCCGAATAAGCGGGGATTCTCAGCGGCTGCGCATGGAATTCATGAAGAAACGTTCGATCGTCGATTGCCTTCGGGGAATTTGCACCACCTGTGCTGCCTTCATTAGTGCTACTGCAACTTGAGCCAGCGCCGGTACTGGTTCTACTACTACTACTGGATGCATTTTGGCGGCACCAGTCAATATAACGTGCTTGCATCTTTTACCTAAGACATTATAGTTTGATTTCAATATACTTGAGAAGAAAGAATGACGTGACACAGAAAGAGGTGCGAACTTTATTGGTTTGACTATCGAACAGAACGAGTGTAAGCAAAGCTTAGATTATGTACGGGAAAAGTATATTCATCCATCTCACAAGACCTGTGCATTTAAAGCTCTCAAAGTAATTCTTTATCCCATCTGGTGACTTAAAAAAAAAAGAGTTTTCGCGGCATGCGACTTTATTGAAGTACGAGTGAGTAAACCTTGATTTCAACGAAGAGAAAAATCTTGCCGCGCGTGCAATGAAGAGAGCACTGCCTGTCAAAGATCGGCTCTACTTGACTCAATGACGGTCAATGACGCTTCTTGAGTCTCGCGTTTTGATGAAAAGCAGAGAACCTGAAAGATGCTCGAATGCCGACGGCAGCACATGAGTTGTTGTGAAAGAAGCAACTGCAATTCGGCATGATCTGTCGATAGTTTTCTTTTCTGCAGAAATTGGACGGCTGATTCATGAGCTCGACATTCCCAGCCAGTGCCGGTCTTCCGTTAGTGAATAGGAATTGAACGGAACCGAAAGGAAAGGTCGATTTTGCTAACGAACCAAACTGAAAGAGAAGTTCGTTTTCCGCCGAAGTAACGAACACACAGCGTTAGAAAATTCGGTTCCAAAGAATTAACGAACTAGAAACGAACCCGGAATGGAACCGAGCTGCTTTCTTGAAATCCGCGGATTTCACTTATAAGACTAAGGAAATCGATTTGGAGCCGAATTGTGCTTATCGTTTTAGTAGTTACAGGGATCTCACAGAAGAAAATTTCTAGTAAAGCAAGTGGATTTGTACTTTAATACCGGATTCAACTCGAAGTGGGAGTGCTACCCTTAACGAACGGAACCGAACGAAAAGTTCGGCTACTCTTTTCTTAACGAACGGAACGGAACTAAGTAAAAGTTCCGCAACAAAAAGTTAGTGGACCAAATGCGGAACCGAAGGGAAAGTTCGTTAGTTCTTCGGTTCCCTAGAAGTTCCCGGAACTGCACTAACGTAAGACCGGTACTGTTCCCAGCAAGTTCCCACATAGAGTAAGGTACGCATGTGGCGTACCGACGCTTCTGCTAGAGGGCAGCAATACACCGAGACATCATAGAAAACATTACAGGGATAGACCAGCTGGTGTCAGCTGGTGTTCTGTGTTCGGTTGTTGAACCAGCAACGTTCACACGCAGCGAATATAAGGATGAAGAATGACGAGGGCAACGAAGAGAGGAAGTATGCACCTGCATAGGTTTAGCGCCGATGGCCAGGCTCAATGCATTGCCCGTATTATTTGAAATGCCCAATGCAGACAAGGCAGTTAATAATTTCAGCAGACTTTCCAGCTTCGCCAGCCAAGGAAAGCGCAACCCGAAGAGCAGGTAGAACGAATGCCAAATGCAATAGCGAATTCTGATGTGGCTCCTGGCTGGAATCGGCTCAGTTAGTTCTTTGGCGTTGAATTGAACGCACTTCCCTAGAGCAACGAAACCGGGCAATTGCAGCTCGCTGCCCGCTAAGAAAACCTACTTTGGAATATAACGCCCCCTGGCCACATAAAACCCACAATAAGCCGGTTCACACGAACAGGAAAAACGCCTCTTCTTGCCTAAGGCACCTGCAGTATCTGATAATCACTTAGCCCCCAGCCCTGCAGGGCCTCGAGCACGCAGTACGCTTAGGCCTCTGCTGTCGAAATCCGGTTGTTCCCAAACCCCGGTTGTGCGGAGGGCGGAGGGTGGAGAATTTTTCCCGTGACCCGTGATGGTTCATGATGAGAGGCTTTCACGGATTTGGAAATTCTTTGGAAATTCTCTTGGAAATACTATTTCCTATTTCCAGTGGAAATTCTCTTGGTTCATGGATTCTTGGAAAAGACGTCGGCTGGAAATTCGTGCTCTGAGCTCTGAGTGCTGGCCTGATGAGGGAGTCGTCTGAGCAAGCCAGCATGAGTTTGCATTCTCTTGCATCGGGAGGGTGCCGCCGACCTCAAAAATAATCGCAGAATCATCTACAGACTCAGAGTCTCTGGAGGTGACGGGACGATGCTCTCATTCTGCGCAATTAACCGTGAGAGTCTGAGCCTTCGAAGTCTTTTTTTTTAGTCTACGGGACCTTACATGTGCAAAAAAATCAACGAGGAAGTCCCCTGCCAACACACTCTGAGTGTAGAATACGAGGCATATTTTGATTGTACCATCTCGACCCTCTTCAGTATAAGGCGAAAGGGCGCACAAAATGGTGTCCTTCGTGGCACCCAGACGGATGCTCATCAGTTTTAGTGTAACATTGTTCTAGCTGCCCTTTGCTTACCACGCTCGCTGCAAAAATGGGCTGGAAAAATCAAACCATCACGTTTTCGATCGAGCATTGAGGTTGCAGGGTTCGCTTGGCGGTACCAGGGTGCGTGGAGCACGATGACGAGCTCGCACTCTCTCGAGTCTCGAAGTCTCGAACGCCTTTCTCATCATCTCGAGATCTCCAGGCATCGTAGAATTTTTCCGTGAATCGATTCTTGTGTTCTATTCCAAAGAATTTCCAAGGCAAAAAAATCCGTGAAAGCCTCTATATATGTACGTACTGCTGTACACACAGACTTGTAGTTCGATACTCTTGAGGTCCCGTTTGTTGAGGCCGGGATAGATTTCTTAAGGGCTTTGGTAGAGTTTTGGCAACTGGGTATCGGGCTCGCCCCCGGCTATAATTGCTACATCTTTCGAATAATGATCAATGTGCCGCAATCCCCCTAAAAGCCCGGAGAAAGAACGAAAGTAGACCTGCCAAGGGAGGCGCTTCGCTAGTCCTGCTCGGTCGAAACGGAGTTTGAACCGACTGGTATAATTGTACTAACCACCTTACCTCGAAGCTTTTGAATCGTGCAACGAACGACCTTCGCTTCCTTAGTGGCTATTACTCTTCACACACCCTGATTTCCATTCTTTTTTTCATTCGTGATTGCTGGCCTTTATGAATACATCCAACAGCTTGTGCGGAATAATGAAAGGTCGCTACGTTGATTGGTGCCGACACCAGGCCAGCGGCAGTGGCGTGGCTATCGAGCTGAACTCCCCCGAGGCAGTGAGCGATACAAGTGAGGATTTTCAGCGCCAGCCTCAATTTCTCGGGAACTCTGCGCCTTCAACTGAAAGTACTCTCGCAAAGGGCAACACGGGGATGGCTCCACAAGAGAAGGCTAATAGTCATTCGGGAAAGAGTGACCTACAGGCCTCGCCAGAGCATTCAGGGAACGAGCCCTCCAATGGTGCTTCTGATTCTCAGCGTTTGCTCGCAACAGCAGCAACAGTTGCAGGCTTTCCTGCGGCAGGTGCTGCCACAATCGCCAACGGTCAATACCAGCTTAATCTTTCTGGAGCGCCCCTGCCTCGAACACTGCCGTGGCCAGATTATAAGCCCGCACTCGGGCCACCGCTCAACCTTCTCAATGGCAGCCTACCTTTTCCAGGTGCAGCAGCCGCTGGTGTCGGCATGAACATGCAGGGCAAACCTTTCACGATGCCTGCTGTCGACTCTGACGGCCGAATGATTGAAATCCGGTGGAACCCTTCTTTGTGCATGTGGGTGCCTGTGAAACCTCCTGCTGCCCAAGCAATACCAGGTACTGCCACTGCTGCCGCTGCGACTTCCACGGCAACTTGTGCAGCGGCATCGAACCAATCCTCCGGTATTCCGAAGCCTGCAAAGTTGGCGGTCCGCGTGAACTCCGACGCTTCGCGATCCAGTGCTTCAGGCCTTGCACGTCAGGGCGGCTCTCCGTGCGAGTCGCCGGCCGTCCCATCCACTGTAGCTGGCATTGCTGCAGGTTCGTGCGATGGCTCTGGTCGAGCTGGCGGCAAGCACATGAGGGGCAATCTCGCCCCGAAAACGCACTCTCCTTTGCCAGCAGCGTCAGCTGAGCCTCCGCAAGCTTCGTCGTCATCGTCGCGCGCGAAAGTACCCGGAGTACGGAAGCCCCGCAAGTCCCGTGCCAAGCCCAAACCTGTGCTGCCGGCCAGCGAGGCGTGGTGGGCTCAAGCCAGGTGAGCTTTCTCGGCATTATGTAAGAGCTCTCGCCTTTATGTTACATTACTAAGTGAACTCACTCTCAGCCGTTGCCAGTTTGGCAAATTTCATCAAGATCTCATGCTTGTATCTCTGTACACTCAGGACGGCCGAGGAAGAGGACGCATGCCTCAAACTCGAATACTACCGGGTAAGAATTGACTGGAGATGTGTTGTAACTTTTTTGGTGAGGTAAATAGAGCGAACGATACTTTTCAGTAGACTTCTGGAAATGCAATAGCATTTTTATGGGATGATCAAGATCCACTGTGGCCTCCGTGCTTCAAATGTATATTCCTACTCTGACGTGCACTTCATGTGTGCGTATTATTCAGCACCTGTCCGTGACCAAGGGTGGCAAATCTGCGAACAAGCGTATGAAGTTGAGCGCCATGCAAAAAACGCCATCTACTGAGGGCAGCGACTCTTCTAACGAGGTCAAAGATGTGCGCCAACAAGCATCGGCTGCATACCAATCTTTGGTAGACAACAACGGTTCATCAGCTGCGCTAAAGCCAAACTCTTCAAATTTGAGTTCAGTGCCGCATGGCAACAGTAACTCTGCGATGGCTCTTTCGGCTCTCGCCGCCATGGCAAGTGCAGAAAATGTTCAAGGCACCACTGCCGCCGCCACCAACAGCAGCGTTGGTTACGAACATTCGAGGGTGAATCAGACGCACAACCGCAAAGTATCTGGAGCAATGGCCGTGCCTCCACCTCGCCTTTTGCGCCCACTCTTGCCAATGGGTTACGATTCTGGCGCCGATCCTCAGCCATCCAACCCTGCTGCGATGTCGTCCGGTACAGCAGCGATGCTGGCAGCTGCGGCGGCGATGGCGGATTTGACCCCTAATGCACCTGAAGCGACCTCGGTCAATTCTACCAATTCAAGTAAAATTGATGTCTCCTCGGCTCGCAAATGTGCCGAACAAGCTCCACAAAGTCAGTATGCAAGTGAATACACGGGTCCAGCAGGCTTGTATGAAGATGGAAACAACGCACTCTCGAAGGAGTCCTCTGGTCAACTCGATGTCGGTGCGTGGGCAATGAATGAATTTACTGCGCTGCGAGCTACTTGGGCGGCAGCGGCACTGCGCCAACAAGAAGCGGTAGCAGCTGCTGGCAACTCTGACAATGGCGCCGAGGCTGGAGCTGTCAATTCTGTACCTGGCGCTGTGCCCGATAAGTCACGCGCCGACGGCAACACCAATGGTGGGAATGTGGGGCCTCAGCGGTGCGAAGCGGCCGGTGTGGAACAAACCATATCCAATATTGGCGACCTATGTAAGGATGGGCAGTCCTTGGCTGCAGGCTGCCGGCGGTGGTGCTTACGCTGACGTGGACATTGGCGCAAATGGGTGTGCAACTGCACGTGCACAGAAGCCCAATATGGCTGAGGTGAAGTGCAACCCTTAATGGGCGCCTGGACAATGGAAATGGCAGAAATGTGTCATACGGTGAAGCCTAACACAGGTGCTGATGGCGAGGCATGCGAGAAGAAGTTCTTAAGGCTGATATTGTTGTACCAGCTTAGAGCAACTGACTGGATGGAAATGGCTGATGTATGTGTTGATCGGAGCGGGCGTGTGGAGTGGCATTATAAGATTCCCCGCAGGTACAACGGCAGTTACAACAAGCGAAAATAGCTGCCTTGCCGCAAAATTGTGTGTCTCATCGAGGAAAGGAAATCAATGTGGTGGTGGCGAAAATGTCGAAATGAAATGGCTTGGTGAGCGGAGGAACTGGGCCTCTTCGACAGTGTGACGTGTGTGTGCGTTTATTGTTTGTTTTGTGTTTTTTTGTTTTGTGCTGTGACTTGATGTGTGATGTTATGCAAGCGAAAGTTATGTTCTGTTGATCTGATTTAGTTTACGTTGGCTATGGATGCATGGGTGATCGAAATCCCACATCCAAATGTTACGCTTTTTTCATATGGATCGCCTTTTATTTAGTTCTTGACGGTCAAGA
>Ga0307982_1004992_pt1 | contig 10438 bp, 8 predicted proteins | sample OrgLakmetagen989_FD_201847 | JGI IMG/M metagenome (GOLD analysis project Ga0307982, IMG submission 201847) | Saline water microbial communities from Organic Lake, Antarctica - #989 | ecosystem: Environmental > Aquatic > Non-marine Saline and Alkaline > Saline | place: Antarctica: Organic Lake... | reverse complement strand
TTGGTGCTGCGGTAAACCTCTCACAAGTTTTGATATCCTGCATACCCCCCTCTGAGCGGGGTCAAGGGATTGCGTGCCTCGAGCTCGGTCGAGTTGATTTCGCTAGAAAATACATTACATACACAAAGTCAAACTCTTGACATTAGTTTCTGGGTGATCCTATACAAATCATATTTGTCTGTTTATTTGGTGTTTGTGATTTGAAGCAAGGCGGCGCAAGGAACTCTGACGTGAGGTGCCATCAACAGCAGTCGAGAGTAACGCAGGTGAAACTTTACACAACATGGCTGCAGTGCGATCGGTGACATTCCTTTGCGACTCTCCAGCATCCCAAACGCTTTTTGCAAACATTCTTCTTTCGCTCGGCTTTCGCACGCTTTGGGAGGCCCAGCCACTCTCTGCGTTGAAGCGATCTGACGTCACCTCGCTGGGTGTGCAGTGCCCAGGAGTCGGACTCTCGCAATCTGCAGATGGTGCCTGCGCCATAGAGCTGCTCTCCCTAAACAGTGCAGATGCTTATAGATTCAATAAAAAAGTGCGGGAATTGAAGCTTTTATCATTGAACGTTGCGGCCCTGGATGCAGTGCCGGAGGCCTTGGCAGGCGCCAGCGTGGACCGGTTGCCGGACTTCACGAACGGACAGGCAGGGGGGCTGTTTGGCAGCGCCGTTGCACACGCCACTGGATTATTCAAGCGCATAGGCGCATCCACTGGCATCGGCATCCTGCCAGAAGTCGTCTTTGCAGAGCAGACAGGCACCCTTCACAGCCCCGTCGACACAGTGGGCGCCAATTCCATAGCACACCCCACCGAGACAGCCAGTGCCGTGGGCAGCCTACTGGAGATTGTAGTGGGCTTGCCACATGCCAGGCAGGCTGCCATGGAGCAGGCTCTGCGAGCAAGAGGCTTCAACCGCAACCGGCGTGCACTTAGTGTTTGGGGGGGGGCCACTGCACCTGAGGGGGGGCCCTCCGTGCGGATCCTGCCTGCAGCCTACACAAAGCCCTTTTCGGCGCTAGTCATGCAAGGCGACGCAGCAGCAGTGGTTGAGGCCAAGTCAGACATCCCGCTGCCTGGGAGGGCATGCAGTGAGGGGGTCGTGGGGGGGGGTAGCGTGCACACGCCCCTTGCCCCACTCGTCAGCGCTGGGATGTATGGAATGAAGGGGGGGTTGCCCAGTGCGTCCCAGGGGCAGGTCACCAGTGCCTTGCTGCCTGGGCTGGACATCCGGGTGCAGGGGGGTGCCGCCCCCGCCCCCTACTTCAACGAGAGCCAGGATGTGTACGGGGAGGATGTGGATCTGAGCTTGAACCCGGGACACGGGGACGTGCCGCCCCTGGCCTGCCGCTCCATTGTGGGCATGGAGCTCACGGCCAGCTGGAAGCGGCGTATGAGATTTCTGCAGAATCTGTAATGCGACTGAGGCCCGAAGCTGCCCACAGGGCATGGGTGGTTGGGTGCTTGTGTTCGTCCTCTGCACTTCCGCTCTTAAGTGCACTCACGCTCACGAGCGGAAGTGCACATCGAAAATGCACGCGACCCCGTCACAGCCCTCCGCCACCCACTGCTGCAGCTCATCCATGGTAGCGTCCTTCAGCGTGCCCTCCAAGTCCACCTCTTGCCCATTGCAGCGCAGGAACACCTTTGCAGCCTGCCGAGCATTCATGCGTCGTCCCGGCATTCGTTTCAGCAGTCGAGACAGCTGTTTTCCCAGACTCAAATCGGCGCTCAGGCGGCAGTCAATGTTGGGGAACTCACTATCGTCGCCCACCCCACTGCGGAATTTGACAAGAACTGCTGTGGGGATGTCCGCGGGATGAGCGCCCAGAGAGGGGCTTGCGGGGCGGGCAGCCCCTTGCGGTTCGGGGGGGGGGGAGGCCTTTGCAGCTGGTGAAGGGGCTGCAGCCGGGGCTGGGGCTGGGGCTGAGACTGAGCCTGGGGCTGAGACTGGGGCTGGGGCTGGGGCTGAGGCTGGAACAGGTGCATCCGCCGATGCATCGTCAGCACAAGAGTCGTCGCTGGAGCTGGCTACAGCTTGTACTACAACGTCCAGGATGCAAGCCGGGTCTCCTTGGCCGTCCGCATCTGCCAGCCAATCGGCAATGGCATCGCGGTCCAGAGCGAGCAGGCCACGTTCCGTATTCACCGCAGCTCCATCATACCGCAAACCATAGTCGCTGACTTCGGCACTTTCAGGAAGGCTGCCATTCTTCCGCAGTGATTTGATAAGCCTCTTGAGTAATTTCCGCAAAGCTGTGCCAACTGGCATACGCACACAGGTAGCGGGGAAAATCCCCTCATCCCCACCCACATGCCGTAATTGTACCAGGACGGTACTCGTGCCGTCAATAGCAGATGCACCCCGGGGGCTGGCGACTGGGGCCGGCAAGGCAGCTGCCGTTGATGAAGCTGCCGCAGCAGCAGCCGCAGCAGCAGCCGCATTCTCTGCTGCTGCTGCTTCTTGGGCCACTGTGGCCCGCGCCAGCATAATTTTGTTGCGGGTATTTGCATTGCTTTCTTGTGCTGCAGCTGCCATAGCCTTCATGGCAGCCAGCCTCTCGGCAAAGCTCTTGGTGCTTGGAGAAGCTTTTAACTTGACATCTGGCTTTGTCTCCTCAACTGCCTCACCGTACAGAAGTGCTCGCCGAGCTTTGCGTATTTTATCTTCTTTTTGTAGTTCGCGTTCTTCTTTGGACTGGATTCCATCGTCCTCCTCTTCGCCCTCCCGAGGTCTCTTTCGGGCAGACTGCTGCAGCGCAGTGCGTGACACGATCTCGATGATGTCGTCGTCACTGCTTTCATCACCGCCATCAGCAGCTTTGGGTGGACGATCAGCTCTGGATGCAGCCAGCTGGGGCTTATACACGGTGCGGAAGGCTGCAAGGACCGGCACTGACTGACTGTCGAGCAAATGCGGGGCTTCAGCTCAGCGCCAGACAGAAGTTTATTACGCACCATCCTTCATCAGACCCTCCATGACGTCACCCTCGTCATCATCGAAGCGCGCCATTACGGGCTGTGGTAAAATATCCCAACAAACTAACGCGCTGAAGATGATTTAGGCGCAACGTCGTTTGAGGCGCAATGTCGTTTGAGAATGCGTTTGCTAGGACTAGGACTAGGACTCTGAACTCCACGAGCAGCTTTGCAAATTTAGCACAATGCCGTGCAAACAACATAATCTGAACGAATCCAATCAGAGGGCGGTTCGGATTTTGGATTTCTGGCAACACGAAGACCCTGAAGACCCCACACGCTCACGCCCAACGGATGATGAAGCCCCCCTGCACTGCCAACGACCTACACCTACATGCGAAGGCAAGAGCACTAAGTCGACCAGGACCAGTACCTTGCGTGCACAAAGTGTAGCCCTTCATGACCCGTCGGTGGGGTGACGCTGCCTGCTGCGCTGCTTTGTTGCGGTTTCAATTGCGAAAGCTCCAACGCAGCGCACTACTCTCATGGGCAGCAATTCATTCCGTTCATACATTCAGCTTACTTGTGGTCCTCCCGATCGGCCTTTAGCATTGCAATGGCGTCCTCAAGTGTGGTCATCTCCACACGCCCCTTGGCGCCGGCAGCTGTGTCGCGCTGGCGAATGTTCACACCCCGACCCTCCACCTCTGAAGCGCCCACTGTGAAGATGTAGTTCCACCCGGCCACTTGTGCGCTGCGGAGCTTCTTCTTCTGAGTCTCGGAGGTCTCGTCCACCTCCACCTCAAAGCCCTCTGCAAACAGCAACTGCTGCACCTCGAAGCAGTACTCCAGCAGAGCCTCGTCGCCCATGGTGATGGGCACGATTTTCACCTGGCGAGGAGACAGCCACAGGGGCCACTTGCCGGCAAAGTGCTCTGCCAGCACAGCGGAGCAGCGCTCAAGACTCCCCAGCACGGCGCGGTGAATAATGACGGGGCGGGCGTAGCCTGCAGGCAGCCCCTCGGCCAGGGCAGCGCGGGCAGCAAGTGCCTCCTCGTCGCCTGCGGTGCCGGCGCCGGCGCCAGCAGCGGCACCCTCTGCCACCGTCAGGGCACTCTCACGCTCCTTGTAACGCAGGTCGAAGCGAATGGGCAGCTGAAAGTCCAGCTGGATGGTGGCACACTGGTGGGCACGCCCCATGGCGTCAGTCACACGGATGTCGATCTTGGGGCCGTAGAAGGCGCCATCGCCCGGGTTCAGCTTCCACGGCTCCCCAAAGGCGTCCAGAGCATGTCGCAGTGCGAGCTCTGCTTGGTTCCACAGCACCAGCTCGCCCAGGGCCTTCTTGGGTCGGGTGGACAAGTTCAGCTCAAAGCCCATGCCGAAGGTGCCATACACCTTTTTCACGAAATCCAGGGCCCCTGCGACCTCGTCCTCGATCTGCGACATGGCGGCGAAGATGTGCGCGTCATCCTGACAGAAGCGGCGCACGCGGGTGAGACCCGACAGTGCCCCGGAGAACTCGTTGCGGTGCAACACGCCAAAGTCCGCAATGCGGATGGGTAGCTCGCGGTAGGAGCGGTGCTTGTGGCCGAACATCAAGCAGTGCCCGGGGCAGTTCATGGGCTTCATGCCGAAGTCCTGGCCCTCAACCTTGAAGGTGAACATGTTCTCCAGGTAGTGCTTGGCGTGGCCAGAGGTGTGCCACAGGTCCAGGTTGAACACGTTGGGCGTGATGACCTCACGGAATCCTCGGGCGCGGTATTCGTCCCGAATCATCGTCATCAGCGTGGTGTAAATGCGTGTTCCGGCTGGCGTCCAGAACGCACTTCCAGGGGAAAGCTCATGGAAGAAGAACAGCTCTTGTTCTGTTCCGATGTGCCTGTGGTCGTTCTTCTTCGCTGCCTCCAGGTTGGCAAGGTGCTTCTTCAGCAGCTTGGCCTCAGGGAAGGACACAGCATACAGTCGCTGCAGGGAGTCATTAGCGGTGTTGCCCAGCCAGTTGGTGGCTGCGGAGCGGAGAACTTGAAACGCCTTAATCTTGCCGGTGCCGGGGATGTGTGGGCCTGTGCACAGGTCAATGAGCGAGCCGCACCGGTACGCTGTGGTGAGTTTATCGTCGGGAATCTTGTTGCTGATCAGCTGCACCTTGAAGGGGTTGTCTGCAAACAGCTCCAAGGCCTGTGCTTTGGTCAGCACCACGCGCTCAAAGGCCTGGTCCTCCTTGACGATCTTGGAAGTGGCGGCCTCTACCTTTGCAAAGTCCTCGGGGCGGTACGTGTCGCTGCCCATGTAGCAGTCGTAGTAGAAGCCCTCCGAGGTGGGGGGGCCGATGGTCAGCTTGGTGCCAAATGTGCTCTCAAGGGCCTGACCTAGAACATGCGCCGACGAGTGCCAGAATGTCTCCCGGCCCTCGGGCTGGTCAAAGGTGAAGAAGAACAGCTTGCAGTCGCCCTCCAGGGGGCGCAGCATGTCCCACTGCTGCCCCGCATCAGACACAGTGTGCAGCTTGTCCTGCAAGTGGTGGCACACCTCCACGGCGTCATCGTCGTCCTCCTCCGGATGCACGAAACGGTCCTCATCACTGGCAATGTGGCGGGTGTACTCAACCTGGGTAAAATAAAAATGTGCAAAAGCTAGAGGAGCAGTCAGCAAAGCTTGGAAATATGTTGAAAGATGTACTGGGTGAGCTGGACGTGATGCTGAAACACTTTCACACGCTGGCACGAACCTTCGCAACAACGGCCTTCTTGGCTAGGCTCTTGGAAATGCCAGCTGCAATGTCCATAGGGGTGGTTTCCCAGGACACACCCTCCTTCGTGGCACCATCGGGCATTGTAATGGTGATGGGTTCGTGAGGCTTTGCTGCAAGACAACACGAATGAAAATGAATTTCCGCATGCCACACACAGCGGCAGCAACGTACCTGCAAGGCGCTCTTTCTCGGAAGCAAGGATAGAATCGAACAACTCTTTGCGTTTTTGCAGGAATTCGGGGTTGGTCTGCACCTTGAATTCCCCGCCAATCTTCCCGGTCTCCTCAATGCGACCGCCAGTGCTGGCTTTCGTGCGAGTCTTGTCGCGCCCGACAACATCAGTCGCTGAGTGTGCGTGGTCATGGGCAATACGACTGGTTGCTTCGATAACACCAGCACCAGAGTGGGAGGTCAGCACTCTGAAATCCGCGGCCAGCGGCTTGGTTGGCATGATGGCGCTCATGGCTGAAATGCGAAACTCCGATGAGAAACGCAGGCTCCAACAGCACAATCACACAAAAGCACGGCAATGGGCGCGCAGAATCAGGAAGGGCAGTTAGTCTTATTTGGAGCTCAAGCCGATTTCGACCGCTGCACTACAGGCACTGCCAATTCATGATCAATTTTCCTGAGTGGCCCCTCCACAACGCTGCCCAAGCCACACATTGTTGCCTGCTGGTCCTGCGGCGATCATCCAAAAACACCCCAGGTCTAACAACATCGTGCCTAGTCATAATCACTCGATTTACTGCAGTACCTTGTCTGCCACCTGCTGCACCACAGCCCATGCCTCAGCAATGTTCTCCTTGGTGTGGCGTGGGTTCCCGATGGCCAGGCGAATCATGAACTGCCCGTTCACCTTTGTGTGCACCGCAAATACACGACCAGTTGCATTCACAGCCTCTAACAGGGCTGCTCCCTTGCTGCCAGCATCGTCGTCGCCGCTGCGGAAACAAACAGAGGTGAGCAGTGCACGGGTATCGGCAGTCAGACAAGCCCAATCAGCAGAGGGCAGAACTTACGCAACCTTGAAGCACACCAGCGACAGTGCAGTGGGAGCAGCCAACTGAAACCGGCTGTCTGCTTGCACAAGCGCCGTCAGTTGTTCCGCTAAGGTGCAGTGTTCTCGAATGTAAGCCCGCAGCGCATCGGCCCCAAACATGCGCAGAACAAAGAACAACTTCAGCGAGCGGAACCTGCGACCGAGCGGAATTTGCCAATCACGGTAGTCCTGCACATTGCCAGCCTCATACTCCTTAGACCTCAGGTACTCCGGCGTCAGAGACAGCGCTTGCAGCAGGTGCTTCTTGTCAGCGACCCACATGGCAGAGCAGTCGAAATTCGTCAAGAGCCACTTGTGAGGGTTGAAGTCGAAGGAGTCTGCCAGCTCCAAACCATCCCCCAGCGGGCGCAGCTCCGGTACCACCAGGGCACTACCAGCCCAAGCGGCATCTACATGCATCCACATGTCAAACTGCGAACACAAGGTCAAGTTGAAGATGGAACAGCGATGCACACGCACGCACCAACCCATGAACATACCTCTTTGCACACTGTGCCCAGTCCTCTCAAATCATCAAACGCGCCGGTTGAAGTTGACCCCAGCGTGCCACATGCAAACACGGGCACCAGGCCAGCAGCCACATCACGCTGCACAGCTGTGCGCAGCGTGGACCCCAGCAGGCTAAAATTGCTGTCGGTAAAGCCGCTGTCCGCAAGGCAGGCAGGCGGGGGGGCGCTTGTTGCCGGAAGCGCGCGGAATTGGCTCAGGGGCACTCCTGCCACCATAGCGGCTTTTTTCACACTGGAGTGCGCCTGGTTGGAAGTGTACACCACAAACTTGGCTGCCCACTGCTCCTGGGACATGCCAGGGGGGCGGTGGGCATGGGCGCGGGACAGTGCCGCCAGCAGCGCCACTGCCGTCGCCTCGGAGGCGGTCCCCTGGATGACCCCGCCCCCCGCCCCAGAGGAGTGGAACTGCGCCGGAAGGCCAAGAAGATCGTGCAGCCAGTCCATAACAACGCCCTCCAGCTCGGTGCAGGCAGGAGAGGCCACCCAAGAGAACCCGATCACGTTGAACATTCCAGACAGCATGTCACCCAGGAGGCCAGGCACAGATGTGTTGGCTGGGAAGTACGCCAGGAAGCCAGGGTGCTGCCAGTGAGTCACCCCCGGCATGATGTGTTCCGTGACGTCTTGCATCACAGCGTCAAAGCTCTCGGGCTTGTCTGGTGCGGCACTGGGAAGGCGTTTTTGAAGGTACCCTGGCTCCACTTGCGCCTTGACTGGCAGCGTGTGCACACTTTTGTAGTAATCAGCAATGAAATCCACCATTTTGTGGCCGTGCTCTCGGAAACTCTCCCAGTCTTGCACACGATCCAAGTCTAGCTTTGCTGCTGCGTGCAGCTCAGGGCGCACTCCCACAGCTGAGCGTGACGACATATCTTGAGGCGCTGCTGCTTCAGCTGTCTTCTTGGCTGCTGCACTTGTATCGGGGAGCGCAGACGACGCTGAGCACATTGATGCAGACAAAGTCGGGACTATTATCGAACTGCAGGCTGCAGCAGCAATAGCACGCTTTGCTGCGTGTTGCCAAGCAGTATGTGCCATCATGCGGATTGACAATCGCCGCGCTGAAGAACTTCTCCTCTCTCGCTGATGACAAGAGACACCCAAAGAACTGAAACGACCCGGGTCTAGAGCAGCGCAAGAAGTGCTTACATTGAGTTTGTGTGAAGCTGGTCTACACTTGCGAAGCTTTGTTCTGCACACGTATATATGGGGGGCTGTTTCCGTTTGTGGGCAGCTTGCTGCAGTGTGAAAAGCGTTAGTGCACATGGCGCCTTAAGGCCCCTGCACGAGCTTGTCCTGCCATTCTATCCCAGCATATATTCTAGTCCTGTAATCAGCATATGAACCTTCTGCGCACAACTCAATATCATTGTGCCTGAATGTGTGGGGGTTGAGCTGCGTCAACAGAATTCACAACCAAGAAGAAATCTCGCCGGGCTCCTTTCAAACACATTGAGTTTGCTGTGCCTGCCAGGTTGAATCCATTTATGCCCTCATGAATAATTTTACAGCTGTTTTGCAGTGGGCGTGCTCTCATGGTGCAATTGTTCAAGATGCTCACGTGGCGTCAGTTCCAGGCGCTGGTCGAGGGCTGGTGCTTGAGCGGGCAGTAGCACCAGGGCGGTTACTTTTGCGCATCCCACGGCACCTGATGATTGCAGAGCAACGATTGCACTCAGAACTAGCTCCTTTGATTGCTGCATGTCCGGATTTGGCTGAGGATGATTCCCTGCTGATGGCGGCTTACTTGCTGGTTGCGGCGCAGCAGAGTGGCGTGCACCCCGCCCCCACCGAGCAGCAGCATCAAGCAGCCACGCACGAATCTTGGGCAGTGTATCTAAAATCCCTTCCTGTCCTGGACGAGCTTTTAGGCTTGCCTTATCTTTGGGCTGATGCCCAGATCGACTCAGTGGGCCTGCCCTCCTGGGCAGCAGATGTCAAGCAGAGCAAGGAGCAGGTGTTCGGGGCTGATTTTGACACCTTGAAGCTGGCATTCAAGGACGCGCATAAGCACGCAGAGCTGTTTTCCTGTCCTTTTCCCGTTGGGCCCCGTTTGTTGGGGGGGGCAGCACTGGGCGAGTTGCGCCCCCCTGCACCCCCTGAGTATGCCTGGGCCCGTGCCTGTGTCAGCTCTAGATCGTTCCTGGACGGGGGGTTCATGGATGAGGACTTCATGTTCGCAGAGGCTGCACACATGCTCCCCACCGCAATGATTCCTGCCGCAGACATGTTAAACCACAGTTGCGATGGGGTGACCTGCACAGCGCAGTGGCGGCAGGGCAGTGCCCAGGCAGCGCACAGCACTGCAACAGCTGCTAATGGAGCCCAGCTTGACAAGAGGGCTGAAGCCAAGTCGCTTGTGGATTATGTGCTGCGGTCGCCGTGCGACATGCCGGCAGGCACCGAGGTGCTCATCTCGTACGGCGAGAAGGGGGGAGAAGATATGTTGGAATCGCACGGCTTCGTTCCCAGGGCACCGCCCACTGCACCCTGCGGGGAATTGAATCCCTACCAAAGCTTGTACGTGCCGCTGCTCCCCGCTGCAAAGTGTGAGGAGCTGGCTGACTGCCCCGGCTTAGCTCCTGCTGCAAAGCGGCAGTCCACTTTGGAGTATTTCACAAGCCTGGAGAGTCCTGTGGAGATCACAGGCACAATGCCAAGTATCATGAGTGCGCTTGGCCTGTTCCGGTTGGCGCTGTGCCCCCCCTCCGCGTTGCAGGGGGGGGCTCACCCAGATGCGATTCTTCAGGAGGTATCATCTGCACAGCACGAAGCAGCTGTCTTACTGTTCCTTGTTGAACAAATAATGCAGCACTGCGGCGCGCCTTATGGGGAATGGAGCACCACAATCCAGGACACAGCCACGGCACAGGGGGTGTCTCTTCCGGCGACATCGGAACACGGGCATGGTGCCAGTGCTGGCAATGACGACAAGGGCGGTGTGCATTCACCTCCCCCGGCCTCTGTTGCATCAGATGTTCTGCAGCACCTGCCCAGTGCAGGTGACGCCGCTGGGGTGCTTGTGGCTGAGCTGAAGCGTCAACGCCAAGCAATTGCTGAGCATGTGCTGGGGTTCCTACTGACGCTGCGCACAGCCTGCTGCCATCTTGCCGCTGGTGCCAGCACAGGTGACGCACTGGTGAATCTGAAGCTGTGGCTGCTGGCGGCTCAGCAGGGGGTAGCAGAGGGGGGGGT
>Ga0307982_1004991_pt1 | contig 10440 bp, 12 predicted proteins | sample OrgLakmetagen989_FD_201847 | JGI IMG/M metagenome (GOLD analysis project Ga0307982, IMG submission 201847) | Saline water microbial communities from Organic Lake, Antarctica - #989 | ecosystem: Environmental > Aquatic > Non-marine Saline and Alkaline > Saline | place: Antarctica: Organic Lake... | reverse complement strand
CTCTTCAAATATCGCGACAGCGCCAGGAGGAGCTAACGAAGACGCTAACGTTGCTTCATCCTCAGACACTTTCGAGGTTGCACTCCGCACGTGCAGTGGTACTGATGGCCGCAAGTTACTGCTGCTCCTTTCGCTCTCAAGTGACGAGGTTGAGAACCCACCGCCCACACCAACACGACCAGCTGCATCGATTAGAACGCCGCTTTGGCTCCCGTCTCCAGCACCTAGGGCTAACACGGCACTGTGTGCTGCCGACAAATCGGGCGAAGAAGAAACTCGGAGATAACCCTGCGTCTGGCTTGGCCTCGGCCGTTGCATGCCCGCCGGGTAATGCTGGGCTTGAGTCTGGAGCCATAAAGTAGCATTGGCGCCACCAGCCAGTAATGCCATCGCCGCAGGCCCAGGAGCTTGAAAAGCAGCCACTGTGTGCTTTGGGGGAGCTAGAGGTAAGCCAGCAAGGTTGGCTGCTTGTTCAGCCTCTCCTGGAGAATTCCAATTCACACTTTCCTCACTCAAATCACCAATAGTACTACTGCTGTCGCTGCTACCGCTGGTTGCACTAGCTGCAGCAGCAACTACATGTAAGAGCGCGCGCGGTGCTAGAGTGGTGGCGACAAAAGCGGGGCCAATGCCTACCCCACTGCCACCGCCGGGGGCGAGGGCTATCGCACTCTGCGCCAGCGCGCGTGGACTATTGTCCGCCGATAGATCTGATGGTGACGGTGGCGGCGGTGGTGAATTATGGTGTCCCAACAAGGACGACACGAGAGACGGGTGCTGGCTGAGGCGATGCATCCTGCGTGCGTAGTTTACAGGGACCGTAGAAAAGGTGCCGCGCTGAGCGGACGACAGGAATAGAGGACCTCGCGTAGCTATCAAGGAGACACCACCTGGACCGTAAGCAATTGCTTCGATGGCGTTTGCTCCTGCCATTGTCACGTTCCCGATACCTGCTGTGCCATCCACAATGCTACGGCCGCTGTTGGCAACGCGATGCCCAAGGAACACTGCGCCAGTCTCTGAACTCAAGTCCAGTTCAAGAGTGACATCAGTAGCTGATGATGATGATGATGCAGCATCAGGAGTGGTGATAGTAGCAGCAGTGCGTAATCGAGCACCGAAGTGATCGAGCCGCAAAGCAACGCTTTGGGAGATTGAAGTGCTACTGCTGCTGCTTCCTGCTGTGGTCGACAAGTCGAGTAAGGGTGAAGTAACGGTAAAAGTGTGATCAGATGCCTCTAGCCGACGAGACCCATCAGCTGACAGCATGCGGACGGCACCGCCTGCAAACACGAAGAAAGAGAAAGGAAAGCAGAGCTTATGTAACCAACGGGAATTTTTCATTGATCAAAGCATGCTCTTACATGTGTACACTCAGTCCTCTATTCTAATTCAAGCACACACTCAGACCATCAAATTTATTCCCTCCCATGCATAAAGTTACCGCTGTCAGACCCCGCGCCGATCCCTCCCTGCAACTCGACGTCGCCTCCACGGGTCAGACCGCCTCGCGGCCCCTTCGCTAAACCCCCTCGCAACCGCAGATGCCCCCCACCGAAATACCCGTCGCCGCCCCCCACGGTCGAGTTCCCTCCTACCCCGCCGCTCGTTGCGCTGCCCGCCACGAGCACTGCACCACCCCCACGGGGGAGTCTGCCCAATTGGCCTGGCGAGAGGGTGTCCTCGAAAGAGCCGAATGGACCGAGCTTGACCTTCGCGTTACGGTTGTTGAAGACGCGACACAAAAGATCAACAGAGAGAAACCAAAACTGAAAATCGAATGCAGTCTGACTTGGAACTTGAAATAATCGAATGCGACGTTAGAATCTACATCTGCTAAAGAGAAAACTATTTCGCCCAATTTATCTTTCAAGACAGTTCCAATGGTTTTAAGATGTAACATGTACCGCATCACGCTGGTCGGCTGCCACCGCGGCCGCTGCCACATACGCCTTTTCCGCGGCTACGCACGACGCTTCGGCCTGCGCCTGCACCGGTGGCAACAAGGTCCCAAAGGCGTCTCCTCCTCGTATTTTTACGGTCCCCGCACTTCCCTTGGCCAAGCTGGCTACTTCACTTTCTTCTTCTTCATTGCTACCATTAGAACTACTCTCGCTATTGCTATCGCCACCGTTGCTATTTCCATCGTTGTCCTCATTGTGTTTCGAGCGCCAAGCGGCAAGAGCGTCAGCGGCATCAGCATCAGCGAGTGCACTAGCAGAGTAACCATTGGGATACTCTCGGAAGGACATACCGAAAGGCACACCGGCAGCCCCACCGCTCACCTGCGAGCAACCAGTCAACAGGACAGTTGTCATGAATGGCAGACGGCCCCACAAACAAACAGAGCAACGACAACCAACAACTTCTATAGTACTTCTATTCTAATCGTAAGATTGTAGTACTTGCACGCTGCCGCCGCCGCTCATGCCGCCGCCGCCCGCCACCGCCACACTCCCGCCAAACCCCCCTCCGCTAGGGCCTCCTGCTAGGCTCGCTCTCCCGCCGCGCGCGCTACTCCCCGACACCGTGGGGAGTCGGTCTTTGGGCAGAGGCCGTGCCCCCGGCGCCGGTGCGCTCTTCTCGCTTGCCCACCAGTGGTCACCTGGCTGCTCCTGCCAGGCGTCTGCGCGCATCCCCTGGTCTAACGCCCCCGCCATCCCCGCCACAATGGCCACGTCACCGCTGCGCCCCGCGGCGGGGCCAGAAGCCATTACTACGGAACCGGACGTAGCGCGGCGGTGCAATCGAGTGACGTCATCACCATCAGCGTTGGCCCCTTTTTCTCCTTTTGGGGTGGAAATGGCACTGCCCGAAACTAAGGTGACCGCGCCAGTGCCCAGACCCGAATGTTCGGGGGCTGAAGCTGACATGACCCGCATAGCGCCTGACGTGCCTGCCTCTGATGCGCCCGATCGCATGACCATCTTTTTAAAAGATATGAACACAAGAAAAGGGTAGTGGTGGTAAGACGCAGAAAAGGCATTAAAACGCAATTGAATAGGAAGAAAAGGGAAGGGAAGAAAAACAAACGTGCATAGTTCTATAGTACGATCAATGCAATAGATCCATTAAACCTATCCGCGGGGCTTCTCATCACTACATGTTTCTCACCTCTCCTCCGTGCGTCAGTGGGTAATTGAAGCTCGAATCGGGCGGTGGCGCCGCTCGTTTGCCCGCTTGAATGAGCACAGCGCCGTCGCCGTTGGAGGTGCTTCGAATCACGGGAGGTCGGCTCGATAGAACTGTTGACTCAATTACCTTTCCAACCAAAAGAAGGCCGTAAAGAAAACGAATAGTAGGAGTTCAACAGGTAAAATGATTCTCGGCGAGGAGTTCACTACGTAGGTTGAGAGAAAATGCAAGAAATGCAGTGGTATCAACCAAGCATACTCGCAGTCAAAGCAAAAGGAAAATAGATTCCATGCATACAATACATCACCTGACTCGACCCCGCGGAAATCGTCACTCTTCCCGCCGCTCCTTGTGGTGCATCGCCTGTCTTCAGATCCACACTCCCGCTGCGCCCATTTTTGCTCCAGGCCGGCCCGGATGCTAGTGTTAAAATGCCGCTGTGCCCGTGCTTTGCTTGTCCGGAAGATATGGATACAGGGCCGCTGGAGCCCTCGTATGGAGGGACCTGTCAAGCGCGAGGTTCAAAGGCGGCGGTCGCTCGAAAAGGGCACAAGGAGAACAAGAAGGAGTACGACGAAAAGGAAAGAAGGGAAACAGGAAGGAAGCACGTTTTCTTCCTTCATGCATACCTTTTCTGCTTCGGCTTGATCCACCACAGGTCCTCGAGTCGTTTCGCCGGACTCCAGCACCAAGCCTCCACCGTTGATCCCCACCGCGGCTCCAGCCGTCAAGTTAATCCACCCACCGCTGAGAACGTGAGGATGGCCGTTGTTGGGGCCGCCGCTACCGGTAGCCGTATTCGCAACTACGGTGGGGTCCACAGCCAATAAAAGGCCGCCAGCGACGCGATGGCCGCTTTCTTCTGACCCACTGCCGCTGCTGGTACTGCTGCTACTGCTGCTACTTACAGGGCTGTTGCTCGCGCGTGACCTTAAAGTTACGGTTGAAGTTCCTGTGCTCGCGACTTCGGCAGTCCCGTCGGTGGAAAGCTGTATGAAAGCTCGGCCACTGCCGCTGACGAGTGAGGTGTTGCCAGCGCTGTTTAGCAAAAGGCCGAGCATCCCACTGCGCACGTCGACCTTTAAGAGGAAGCATAAGATGAAAGGCATATGCTCTCAGATAAGTAATATCACAATTGAAACATGTGCTGCATTTGTTGGAGAACCAAAGTAAAAGTATAATGAAACGAGTAACACGGCCAGCGTTCATTGGAAGATGAAGGTCAAGAACGAAAAAGCGAAAAACAGAAAGTCACTCATACGTGCTGATACTACCTGAGGCGCTGTCAAGTTCACTACACTACTCGAGCACAGCAAGCGTGTAGCATCTCCACCGCGCACGCGCACTCGCACGCTGCCGTCACCATCGTTCCCATAGCCAGCTACTTCCCCTGCCACCGTGGCTAGAGCTCTCTGCTCGGCGATGGCTGCCGCACGACTCCTGCGGCGCGCTGCTTTGCTCTCCGCCTCTTCATCGCTTAAACCACCACTACCACGAGCTCCACTCGCACCACCGCTGCCTCCAGCCTCCTCCTCGTCTCCATTGTTATCGTCCTCATCGTCGTCCTCGATGCTTTCAGCATGCGGATTGACGGGAGGAGGAGGACCGAGGCCGCCTCGACCAGCGTCAATGCATACGTCACCGCCTAGCGCCGCGTTAGCATCTCCAGCTGCTAAATGCACCTGTTGTGCCAAAAAGAGAGGACATTAATTACCCACATATCCAACGAGAGTATATGTTGTGAGGGCTCATGCGAAAAACAAAGAGAATGAATAAGAAGTACGGTAAAACTGATTTAGTTGGAAAAAGCCAAGCGTGGCGCAATTACTTGTGAAATAAGCAGAGAGAAGCAGAGACAAAGTTATCCGACTTACTCCGCCGGCTTGCGCAGAGTCCATATAAGCTTGCCGCACAGCCGCGCTCGCCACATCCGCGACCTGACCCGCTTTCGTGGCCTGCGCACCCGCCAACTCCCCCGCCAAATTGGCCCGATGGTAGAGATGGCTCTGCAACGCTTTGCTCTTGCCGGCTCTGATCACCACCGAACCGGTCAAATCCTGCTTGGAATCTCCGCTGCGGAGCTCGACGTTGCCCGAGATGCCAGCCCACGTGTGGCCACTGCGAAGCAACAAAGGGCCGGAGGGCGCGCCCTCGAGCACGCCGCCGTTGCTGTGGTTGGTCGCGCTGCTTTTCAAGCTCACCATCCCACTCCCGTAGCTGCCCCCACCCGAAGACAACCGCAAAGACCCGCCAACGGCTTCTTCGCCTTGCGCGTAGCCTCCACTCGCAACCACTGCGCTACCGCGGCGGGCTCCGTGCACTTGCGTTCTGTCTTTTGGCGGGGGTCGAGGCCAAGCAGACTCACCGGGTGTTAAAGTCACGTCTCCAGCTCGACCGTAAGCAGAAGCACCCGTCGCAATGTCGACGTTGCCACTCCCCAGCCACGGCTGCTCTTCGTCAGCACTCTGGTAGGCCGCTGCGCCCACACCCGTCGCACCCGTGATTATACGGACTCCACCACTGGCGTTGGCGGCGGAGAAGGGCGTGTTGAGTTGGACTGCGCCCGTGCGCCAGCTCGCCGCTTCCCCTCCCCGTATATATACGGTCCCGCCTTCGCCACTCCCCGGCCCCCCACCGGGCGTGTAAGGCCCTAGCCCACGCCGCCCTTTCCCCTGGGGCGGATCGAAGAGCAAACCCCGGCCCCCGCGCCCGCCCCGCACCGCTACATGTGCGCCGGCCCCAAACCCCGAAATCCCGGCGGCGAGTTCTACGGGCCCTGCGCGCCCGTGGGCCGCATTGCCGGTGCTCAGCTGGAGGGCGCCAGTGCTACCAGTGGGAGCTAGGGCTGCGAGCTGAGCCGCGGCGCCACGGTCTAAGACTTGAGTGTCTTCAGCATTGGCCCCCACCTGATCAACATGAATACATGTATTGCAGTGTGTGTGTACATCGTTATTTTCATGCGAATTGTTTGTGATGTGAGATGATTGCATGGAACGAGTTGTTGCACAATGATGGAATGCGTGGTGCTGCACACATAGTCAATCCAATCGTTTGAAGTTGCTCTCTTTTCTTTACAAAAAGTCTGTCCCCAATCAAGTTGCGTTCATTTAATAAAAGTGCATCCCTTAATAGGTTGCATCCATTCAAAAGTGTGTTTCTTCACTGACCAAAGCGTGCGCTGACGCCGCCAAGCGGTGCACTCTACCATCGTCGTCGCTGTTGCCGGCCGGCCCGGTCGCAATAGTGACATCCCCACTGGCCCCGTCGTCGCTGTGCACAAAGCCCGACTTCAGGCTGACGTCACCCGATTTGCTGCGGTTCGCGCCACCCGACGCGAGGATTAAGGCCCCGCCTTGACCGCGACCACCGCCATCGCCACTCAAAATGGCTACGCTACCTCCTTCCAAGTCCCATCTAATTAAGTAGCAGGAATACAACCGCACCGAGAACGTCAGCACATGGGTGCAGAAGGGTTAGAGGTAAAGAGAAGTGTCTATCTGCATCCTTTTGATTGCAACTTCTGTTGAATCTTCGATGCTCGGACGCAGTTGCACCATAAGCCGCACATCTACCTCCCATGCAAAAAACACAACAAACCCCCGTTTTACTCGTAGCGGCGCCATTACCCGCCTCCGTCGCCTTCAACTGGCGCGTTGGCTCCGCCGCCCAAAATGTCAACTTTTCCTCCGCGGGCGTGGCGCGTCTCTCGTCGCTGGCCGCTTGCGTACGCTTCTCGCTCGATCATGTTAGGACAACCGGCAGCGAGGCGCAAAGCGCCCGCAGACAGGAGTTCCGAAGTTCCCTGAGGAAACACAAGTAAACGTGAAGGGTAGACGACGAAAAAAAAAAGAAACGAGAAAAAACATAATACAAAACAATATCACGGTACATGTACTATTTTATCAGTGTTATAACTAGCAGAAGAGCGTTTCGACACAGTACCAGTCTCGCTAGCCTCTCCTGATCTCTTTCCTTCCTCCTACCTCCTCGTTCCCGCTCCCGTCTGGCCGCCATCCGGAATGCGCTTTCACGTTCAGCTGAGCCAGGCCCACAGAGACTTGCAGCGACCGCGGGCTAAAGAGCTTCAGGTCATGCTGCTGTGCTGTGAAACTCAGGGCAGGAGCTGACAGCGCCACACTTGAAGTGTTGATGTTTATCCTAGGCTTGCCTGTGGCGGCTTTCAATTCGATCTTGAGGAGGTGTTAGAATCACCCATGACAAGATTCACGCATCATGCACAGCAATGACAACGGCAGAGGACATAAAGAAGAGGATAGTGGGATTCAGATTAGCATATTTTGAAAAATCAAGACTGCTTCAATTTTAATGAGCGTTTATCGATGGTCTTGCACGTGCAACAGCTTTCCCTCATGGTAAAACCGACAGATTTTGTCTCTGTCAACTGCAAACATGAGAAAAGAGAAACAGCGACATCTCCTAATCCTCCTTCACCATTATCTAAAGAAGTCGCACACGAGGTCCAACTAGCACCTGGCCGTCGAGGGGGCCGGGATCTCGATCGTGCGTGGGTTGGTTGCGGCGCCTTGCCACGGCCATCGACTGCTCGAACTGCTGCGCGGCATGAGCGCGCTCGTCGGGTTGCTGGATGCCGCCTAGACCCGGAGTCAGCACCACGCTCCCGCCTAGACCGCTCCTCGAGGGCGTTAAACTCGCGCCAGCGCTCAAGCGCACGGACCCACCGCTGCGCTTGCCCTCGTTGACTTCGGGGCCAATTTCCCCTTCAAGGGCACCTGAGTCGCCGCCGATCAACTCGATGTGGCCTGCGCCACCAGCAGCATTCCCAGTGCGCAACGTCATATTTCCAGAGGTGCCCAGTGCACTGTCGCCAGTCGCTAATGTAACACGACCAGAATACGCGTGACCGCTGACACCGGGGGCGGTGACTAGAGTAGCATCCCCGCTTCCAAAGTCGTCATCGACGTCCGAACCAGCTCCTTCTCCGGTAATGAAATGCAAAGACCCGCCGCGACCATGGTCCGATGAGCCACCTACGAGGTTGACTCCTCCTCCGCTGCCCATTGTGCTTTTGCCCACCAGGAGCGAGATGGCACCCGTAGGACCTGTCGTTGAAAAGGCGAAAACATTCTTAAAGGTTCGCCGTAGACGAGAAGGGCAGAAATCCGGTAGAGACAATACTGCAAGTATTTCTCGGTAAATTCCGAGTTCCTTTTACTCGTATCTGCAGTATGCACCGGCAACTTGAGAAATCACGGTACACACACCTTTCTCGGCGTCGCCGGTACTTAAACCAATCGCGCCCGAGGCCCCCGTTGCGGCATAACCCGTAGAGGCACTCAAAACACCGGAGCCACATGCATGCACGGGACCGGGACTCCCACCGGGTAGATTGGCGTTATGGCAGGTCTGGTGCGTGGAGTTCCCCGTTAAGAGCACCACACTACCTCCAATGCCCCCGAAACTGCTCCCTGCTTCAATGTGCACTCTGCCACCGTGGGCACCCAGTTTGCCATGGCCCGATTCCAAGTGCAAATTGCCGCCAGAAGCCAAAGCTTCGTGAAGCGCGTTGGCGTCCTAGTAGTTGATGGTGATGGTGATGATAATAATGTTGATGATAGTTAAGCAGTATTTCAAGGTAGAGGGGAGGGGGCAAGTTTACGACACCAAGACGTATGTGTTGAAGCAGGGAAGCATCATAATATCATAATATCGTAGTACTCCTTGCTGAAATGGATATCGTGAACGAGAGCCTTGCACTCATCACGCACCCCGCCTTTCAGTGTGATTGGCCCAGCGCTGTAGCCGTGGTGCACGTTGCCAGTCCGCAACAACAGCTGCCCTGATGTACCGCCTTCTCGGCACTCGCCTGTTTCCACAAAGACCGGGCCAGTGCTCACGTTTCCTCGAATGCTTGACCCGGTCAAAATCTCAACGGCACCGGTGCGCCCGAAATCCTATTTTTGGGCGAATAGAAAGGAATGAAAGAGAAAGACAGAGTGAAGGTGACGTAAAGACTGAGCCAAAACTTCTTCATTTAGCTTTGGCTACAAACCGTACGGTGTTGATGATTCATCACAGCGTCAAGGCTACACTATTTATGGTAAACAATTCCTACGGTACATTTTCTCTTACCGTGTCCAAATCGCCAGTTTGCATTTTCAAGTTGCCGCCGACGGAGTCCTCAGGCGCTGGATCCACCCGCAAGCCTAGCCCCCCGCTTAGACCTCGCGCAGCCAACAAGAGACGAGGCGTGCGCGCTCCGGTGTCGAGCAGCAAGAGTGCGCGTCGAGGTGACTTTGTGCCACCGCCTTCTCCACCGCCCACTGATAACATCAGCTGTGAACGAGGAGGATTCGCGATAGGGAGCAAGGAATGACACATACAAGAGAGTAAGGAAAAAGGAAACAAGGCGCCAGATGACGTTGATGCATAAGCTGTTATGATGGCTACGTGGCACATGCTGATGAATGCGCACCCCGCGTTTTTTTGACACATGCCCACGCTAACACGCTCTCCTGTCAACACACGCACACGCTCCTAATACATCCCTCTTACTTTTTCGCCAACGCGTGCATCGAAGCCCATCGGCGCAGTCGTGGTCACATGCGAACCGTTGGCAATGAAGCGGGGCTGGTCGCTAACGGATAACTTGAGAACGCCGCCACTTTTCAGGTATTGGCTGTTGCCGAAAGCTGTGCGCCCGAAACCCGTCGCCAACTGGTGTATGTGATGACGAGCATCAGCAAGACTAAAGCATTGGCTTAAGAATGACCTCTTAGGAACCTTCGTACAGTCTGCTAATCAGTATCACTTTGTCTATGAGAACGATCTTGATGCAATACACAAAGATCCCTAAAACCCACCTCGATATCGCCTCCGAGGCCAAAGTCGCTGCTCCCTGCTTGCACCACCACCGCACCGCCCTTGGAATGGCCCGCGGTTTGCCCAATTGACAGAGAAATCGAGTTTGTACTGGGCTCGTCCGCGCTCGCACCGCCGCCTCCGGCCCCCGTGCGCAACTGAATCGCGCCAGCTTGGCCGTTCGACAGGCCGGTGGCAATTTCCACGCTGCCGCTCCCAGTCCTTCCTTCGATGGCTCCTTGGTGGGCGTCCCCGCTGCCGATCACGATTCGCCCGGAGCCCCAAGGCCCGCTCCCCGTGCGCAACTGCAACTTTCCACCGATTCCGCCGCCGCCGTCGAAGTTGCCCTCGGGAACATTCGCTCCGCCGGTGGGTGACTCGTCGCCACTGCCGCCGGTCTGTACGGTGATGCTCCCACCTTGGCCACCAGCGCTGTCGCCAGCTATGACGCTCACGCTGCCGCTG
>Ga0307982_1004988_pt1 | contig 10441 bp, 16 predicted proteins | sample OrgLakmetagen989_FD_201847 | JGI IMG/M metagenome (GOLD analysis project Ga0307982, IMG submission 201847) | Saline water microbial communities from Organic Lake, Antarctica - #989 | ecosystem: Environmental > Aquatic > Non-marine Saline and Alkaline > Saline | place: Antarctica: Organic Lake... | reverse complement strand
ACACATATATTATATTTGATCTCTCGGTTCTGAGTTCCTCAATTCCACTCTACTATACGTTAGATATCTCAAGTTAGTACCTCTCCCTGCGCCGGGCTAGCCGCCGTCGTAGGGTCATAGGCTTTCCCATCGCGTTTTGCTTCTCGTCGCTTGCGGTCAACCAGAGCGTCTAATGCTGCATTCTCAGAGAAAAACAAAGGCTTTTGGACTGCCCCTACGTCCATGCCCGTGCCCTAATTGTATTTGAAATTTCAGCCCATCAAATAGAGGAAAGCAAGAAGAGCAGACAATTGAATCATCCGTGAGTGACGAGTTATTCATTCTTCTATGCATGAAGAACATGAAAAGAAATAATCCATCACACGAGCTAGCTATGCCAACATCAGCGTGCATTATTACTTGGTACGCGAGGCGAGGGGCGAAGAATAAAGGCACGCCTGCGCCTGCGGATCTGCCTCCTCCTCCTTCATTGCTCGCGCCACTAGTAGCAGTGCTACTACTATCCGATGAAGTTATAGGTGAATAGCCCCACTTCTGAGCAGCATTCACCTGGAAAAAGAGGCGGGAGAGTAGGCTCATCTCGAGTGAGAAACGAGTTTTGAAAAGAAATAGCACGACAAAGGTGACTTAGTACTACCGAAGTAGAAATGTTGTACGTTTGTCCATAAGTCAAGGAATTGAGGCACCCTCAAGTATATTTATCATACCACTACTCTATCCACTCACTTCCTTGGAGCTCGGCACTAGAACGAAGGTAGCCTCTCCGTGCCCTGCGGATACGGTGCGACCCACTAATGTAGCAGGAGGAAATAGCTCGAGCTGTGATGAGCACAGAAAAGGAACAAGAGAAATAAATAGAGAGGAAAGACAAGGAAAGAAGAGGAATGTAACTCGTGGGTAAAGTGTGAGAACACAGCGGCTGTTGCAGTACAAGAAGTGGCTTAGGGGCCAAACACTGTAAACACACATTACACACGAACCTTCGCGCTCTTTCTCAGCAGAGAGAGGTACACATCGCCCAAAAAAGAAACCCCTACAAACGCGGACAGGTCCCCTAGTTTGGAAGCAGCTGCATCAGCATCGCTCTGTTCCAGGAAAAACTCGCCCACGCCTATGTATGCGTGGAGAGAGGGTAACCATATATTGGATTATCAAGATGAAATGTTTGTATAAGGTCGTGCTGGTAATACTGCGGGCAATTGCAGTGGGCTATACACGAGAACTTTGTTTGAAATCACCTTGGCTGTTGAGCTCTACACCGCCACCGCCGCCACCTCGCTGTACGTAAAACACGGGCACTCTCGCTAGCTTTTTCGTCAATTCAGCACGAGAGAGTCGCAGAAGAGGTGGAGGCCCGCCACTAGAACTACCAGCCGCTACTGCCGCTTGTGATGGTAGCCCGAGAAAGGATGCCATGGAGAGTAGGAACTGAGCCCTGCTAGCTTCACCGGCTCTTAATGGCTGTGGCCTAGTTGTTTTGAGCCGAGGCAGCGCGGGGAGCTGCTTCAACGCATAGACTGGCGCCACTAGTATGCTCAGGGCGAAAATAGCAGCGTGGCATGGTAACTTCATGCTGATTTCAGGTTTACTTTTCGCTAGAGACAGTGGATTCCTAGTCCTCCTAGACCTACGAGGGCTTGCAGCTTGCTCGCATGCTTTTATCATTAGCATTTGGTATTACGACGACAACGAGACAACGACGACACGACGGGACGACACGACGAACCCTGTAAATTTGACGTAAACTTATGGTTGAATATCTACGGTGTGTTCGAATGGAGTCCCGCAGAATTCGTAGACTTTGATTTTGCTAAAATGGCGGACGCGAAGGAGCCACCTAAGGAGTCGGTATGTGCAGCCTTAGACGCTGCACTAATAAGCAGCAACGACCTAGACATGCTAGTTGTAAATCGCGTGGCGCATCGGCTTCCCATTTGTTACTTTGAAGTATTATTTCGATAGAAGCTCTGCTGTAACAAAAACCACCTCCCTATTCACCTTTCCCTCTCTTATCCAATGTTCACTTCTTGTCTAGGCTGGCGATGCCATGAAAGCAATGATGGCGGAGGGCGGTATGAAGCCTGAGAAAGTGAGCGCCATTGTGGGCATTGAGAAGAAGGAAGACTTCACCGCTGCCACGGCAGCTCTACTCGCGGAGAGCAAAGTGCTAGCAAACGCGGGGCAGTTGAACAAGGCTATCGAACAGTTGTTTGCGCTCGAAAAGAAGTGCCGTTTGGGAAACGACATCAAGAGCTTAAAGACGGTGGTCACGGGCATGTGCCAGTTGTGCAAGGACCAGAACGACTGGGAAAAGCTGTGCGCGACGGTAGCTACCATTGCCAAACGCCACCAGCAGCACCGCAACGCCATCACGGCGATGCTTGAACTGGTAAGAAAGAGACTTATCATTCATGAGTAGTGCGATTTCACGTTTTAATTGCCTATCACTGTGAGGTCTAGGTGCGAGAGTCAACCTAGTGTCTCGGGCGTCTGTAAGAAGGCAGTGTTAGGATGCTTGATCTCTCTATTTTTGCTATTCCTTCTTTCCAAACCTACACATCATCCCTTCCTTTAGCCACCATCCTGAAGTAGCTTTCCTCCAAGCATTAGATTTACACCTGCCCTTGCTCAGTATGGTTGCATGCACCCTAGCAGCTTGATTCTTGGCATTAACTTCTTGAATGCGCGTGTTCGGTTTTCGGTGTTATTTGTGCTTACTTTTTTGGTTACTTTCTGCATTGCCTATGTGATTCGATGGATGCCCTATTATTATTATTCGCCACACACAGTGCATGCCGTGGATTTCGGAAGCCCCGGACTCGGCCATGAAGGTGACTTACTTGACGGCGCTGCGCGATGTCACGGACGGGAAGCTTTTCGCCGAAGGAGAGCGCGCAAAGCTGACAAGGTAAAGAGGAGGTTTATACGAGGGACGGGCTTGAAGCAGTTGTAGAAGGTAGAAGGAGAGTGAGCGTGCACAAGAAAAAAAAAAAAAGAGCTAACAAGGACTCTCATGTGAAGCGCATCTCTCTAGTTCTTCAAATGCTCCACAGGAATTTGTAGACTGAGCGCATAGGATAGGGTATCAGAAGGCTTCAAAAGAGAGAGGAAGGGCAGTTATAGGGAGCATTGTAAATCTTAAAAATCGTCGTATTGTTTGCGCACTGCTGTGCTAACTTTCTCTCTTTGTTTTTCTCGTGCCGTTTCAACTGATCCAAGGGATTTGGCGATGATCAAAGAAGCCGAAGGTGACGTGAACGCAGCGTGCGACATCATGCTGGAGGTCTACGTGGAGACCTTCGGGGCTCTGAGCAAGCGCGAGAAAATTGACTTCATCCTCGAACAAATTCGACTGTGCATCGCCAAGGTAACCAGAAATTCAATTTGAAGTATAGCTATTTCGCGAGTTAAATAGTTTGCTGTGCGGACTTTCTTTTGTTTCGGGATGACAATTCGTGTATTCTCGTGCTATGATTTCGTGAACTTAAAAGAGGCCTTTTGATGAGTTTTACTCTGACGCAAATGCTTCCTGCTTGCTCTTTCCCTTGTTCCTGTACCCTCTTAAACATCCACACACATATACATCACTTAATCAGGGGGACTGGGTGCGGGTGATGATCGTGCAGAAGAAAGTGCAGCGCAAGTTTTTAGAGGAGTTGGACATGCAGGACTTGAAGCTGCGGTTTTACGGCCTCCTGGTGGAAGTGTTCTTGCGGGAAAAAGACGCGTTTGAACTGGCGCAGGTATCATATGGGTGGTTTTGGGGGGAGGGTATCTATCATTCCATCGACGTTTAGTAAATTTCCGATATGAGAATGAGATGAGCTGTCTCGTTGTTTCTGCTTTTTTACATGTTTCATTTGCGTGTCTCATTCGCGTTCCCTTTCAGGCTTCTTCTGCGCCTTTTCTTTGACCAATCTTGTTTGATTGCCCACTTTTGCCCCTCCCTCCTCTCACCATAACTCTCCACACTTGCACACTCCACCACCACCACTTACACCGATTAGGCCTACCACGCGATGGCGTCGACGCCTTGCAAGGCCGAGGACCAGGACCCTAATACAGGGTGGCGGAAATACCTCGCGGGCGCCTGCCTCTTCCTGGTGCTCGCACCCCGCTCCCCTGCACAGGTACAATTTACAGCGTTTAAAACACATATCTGCTGAATATACGTGGGGAAATACTCCACGAGCAGTGTTGTGCTTTTTTTTTTTCCTTTTTTTTTCTCTGGTGGACTTTATCCTTTCCTCTTTCTTGAATTTTTTGCACTCTCATCCCCTCTTGTTGCCCCTCTCCCCTTTTTATTCTTTCAACAACGCGTTTTCTTTTCTGTTTTCTTACAACTGTTCTATTTCACACATGCTTGTCTGTTGCCACCTCTATTTTACCAAGGCCGATATGCTGGAGCGCTTGGCATTGGACGAACGGTTGGAGAAGTTGCCGGAATGGCAAGCTACGGTGAAGCAGTTCACCACTTCCGAAATCATCGCCTTTCCCCTCGCCAACCAGGTGTGAGGTGGACAAAGGATAAGAGGAGGGAAACAGGAAAACACATGAAGGAAGGAGAGGTTTCTACAAAACGTTTTGAGCGCACTCTTCTTTTTCTCTCATTCGAAGGGTTTTTATTTCGTAGCTCTTTCCCTCTACTTCTCTTTTCTTCTGACCTCGTTCTCATCCGTAATGAATGAACCCGTTCGTAACAATTCCATTCCTCTCACACGCCCACCTCTTTTTTTCTACAGGCGGTGGTGGAGGCCCAATTGAGCGCCGTCTTGGCCGAGTACAAGCTGCCATTGGAGGAGTCCTTCAAGCATTGGCAGCTGTGCACCCATGAGCGTTCCACCCAGCACAACTTGCGGGTCTGTGCCAAGTACTACCAGCGGATCCGCGTTGACCGCCTCGCGCAGCTCCTGGGTTTAAACAAGGACGAGGCTGAGCAATCGCTGGCGGCGCTGGTGTCGGAAGGACAGGTGTGATGCATACCTAGATGTATCGATCATATATTTTGATGTATAAAGAAGCAAGAAAGACGTTAAGAAAAAGTTGGATCTTCACAGCTCGGCTTCGTATACTGCATGATACCTTTTTGATGGGCTGGCTTCTTGTTGTTTATGGATTTCAAAATGTTTGAATTGGTCTTCACTCCCGTGTACATGTGTTTTTTGAAGGTGGTGGCCAAGATTGACCGGCCTGCTGGGCTCGTGACCTTTGCGCCGAAAGTGAGCCCCGAAGAAACCCTGTCGGCGTGGTCGTCGGACTTGGGCAGCCTTCTGAGCCTGGTGGAGCGCACTTGCCACCTCATCAATAAGGAAAATATGCTCCACAAGGTGGTGTGAGGTTGAAATTGCGTTGCTTTTCCTCGGTGAATACTGAACGGACGAGAGAGAGAGAGAGTAAAAGGCGCTCGTTTGGTTGATTGGCGGTGCTCGCAATTGCTCCGGCGGAAGGTGGCAACGCTTTCGATTTGACCTTTTCATGCCTTTCGCACGCCACGACCATGGCCCAGGGCGCCATTCTTTTCTTTGCCTGTAAAACACTTCTTCGTGCTGGTTCCAATCGAGTTCGCCGAAAATGAAGACCTCATTTAAAATCATAAATTTTAAATCTCGAAACAGCGGACGGGCAATCAAAAACCAGAATGCTTTGAATTTGAATGCAGAATTATGTAATTCGGTAACTTGATATTGAATAGGAATGCATCTACCAGAAATATTGATACTTTTATCTGTCTATCTAACCTGCTTATCTATTAGACTATGTCTTGTGTTTAAAAACCGATTTCTGATTTGATCTTTGATTTGCATTAGAATGGGTAGGAGCCCCCGGGACCCAGAAATACACGTAGTAAATAAGGAAGATTGGGCTGGGACGTCAAGGGGGCTCAAAAGGGGCGCGCAGCACAGATATAAGTGCGATCAATGGAGTGGTGCGTAGTTGCGGTCACAGAATAACAGCTGCAGAAGAGCGAGCAAGCAGCAGCGATTTATGTGAAAGTCTTCTTGGTCATGATGGCGTAGAACTCATCGGGGGAGATTTCGCCGTCGCCGTCGGTGTCGGCGCGCTCGATCATTTCCATGAGCTCGGCGTCGGACATGGTCTCGCCGAGCTCCTTGGCCACCCGCTTGAGGTTGCGCAGGGAAATGTGGCCGGTTTGGTCATCGTCGAACAGGTTGAACACTTTTTGGATGTCTTCCCGGGTGTCCTTGTCCGACTGGAAAGGTGATCGCATACACAGGGGAGAAGAGAGGAGGGGTAAGCAAAGCAATTCTCGCAAGGTTCAACGAAATGAGAAGCCTTCGCTCCTATGGGCACGCCTCTAAGGAGACACAGCGCATGCCCGACCATGCTCAGTATCTTCTTACCATCTTGGCGGTCATCATGTCAAGGAACTCTTCGAAGTCAATCGAGCCGCTGCCGTCTTTGTCAATGTCGCCAATCATCTATAGTGAAAATGCACAGATAGACATGCAGATTCACGAGAGGATTTAGGGCACGATCTTCGATCCTCTCTTTCTCAGTATTCGGAAAGGAAGCACAATCAAGACAATAGGAGGTGGGCAAAAAGTAATACACGAGCGAGCGCATGGGGTGCACAAAAGGAAAGGCAAAAATACGTCGCTCAATAAGAATTTCCACGGCGTACCTGGTAGATGGTTTGGTTCTTGGCTTCGAAGCCCAACGACTGCATGGCAGCCTTGAGCTCCTTGGGGTCAATGGTGCCGCTGCCATCGGTGTCGAACAAGTTGAACGCCTCGCGAATCTCCTCGATCTCTTCCTCCGAGAGGCCGGGGCGCTCGTAGGTCTTGGTGGCGCGCTTACGGGTCGACTGTATAAATGAGGGTACAACAAGCGGAGAAACGAAGGGTGGAGGGGCATAGAGTGACAGTTGAGAGAAGCATTAGCAGGATATGAAAAATAATGGAGATGAAATCAATGGTCAGCGTGATAGCAACGCTTCGTCAAAGCTAACAATGCAATAAGAATCAGGAGAGGAATGCGCGCACAATGAACTATGCGCGAGGCAACGGTGTGTGGAGGCATGATGAGTACACGCCTCCACGCTTGTCAGGGGGACCAACGGAGTTTTGAAAAAGGAGTGCTGAACACGCAGAAAGAGTGGCGCATGGCACCAAGCACAGTAATAGCGGTTGCCGAGAAATATGAAACAGGATCTCAATGCAATCATGCGCAAAAACAAATGGAGCATCGTCACGAGTGCATCGCTCACTACACTGCTGCACGATGCCCAAACAGGTGTCGTTTACAATGATCTTTTCGCGGCAACAACGAGGGTAGGAAATACTTCGCAGCGCCTCAAAGGCACCATACGCGCATCACAGATATGGTGTGAGCATGTTCTACGTGCAAAAAGCACAGCCAAGGAGAGAAGGAGTGCACGGGGAGTACCATTGTGAGGTGTGGGCGGCAAAACCAGTTTCACAGGCGCTGCACCCTAAAACCTTTCCCCCGACAATATTTTCAAATGATGACTTCCCTGATTGGTCCAAAATGAGTTTTTCGTCTACTGTACTCTAATGTAACAGCATCCATCGACTCATCGAAATCAAAACAGAAGAAGCAAAAATATTTGGGCGTCGAAAAGACTGTAAACTGTTGGGCTAACAATGGTGCGTTCGTCGATAAGATGCTCGACTTATTCGCTTAAGTATCATGGTCATTCTATTTTGACTTTACTAGAGCTCGTCAAAGTGTTCAAAGTCTCTAGAATGCTAGCCTAGCTTTGAAAGGACTGCACTGAAGAGGGGATGAAACTGCCGACATATGAAGAATTTTCAGCACAGCTCACAATCGACCTTTGCTGCGATACTCGTGCATGCATGTTCTTCTTTTCAAATAATGCTTGTTTACGTTTCAACGTGGCACAGGCGGCCCAATTGCAAGCGCAGTATGCGAACATGGGCGCCGAAATGTTAGGCGAAGTCAAGGCGTACGTGACGAGGGGCGATGACAAACAGTGGTCGCAACTCAGTTCGGATCTGGTACGTGTGAGCTCGTTGCTAGCTAGCTAGGAAGCATGCACAGGTAGGGCGTCAAGCTATGCAATGAAAAAATGGCGTGGAGATGTTGCGGACGAAGCACTGCCATGTCGAAACATCATATAAGCTGGAATTCGCGCACAGTGCTCAATAGCAATGATCCGACAACCTCCTTATTCCTCCGTCTTCCCCCTTCATCTCGCGACATGGCAGGTGTGCTTGCACGTGTCGCACTCGAACTTGAACCGGCGGATGATTGAGATTAGGTTCGACAAGCACATGACCATTGAGGACGTGAAGTTCAAATTGCACAAGCACACGGGCACCCCATCGCACAGCCAAAAGCTGGTTCTCAAGGACGGGGGGCAGGTACAAAATTACACTCTTGTTTTTATTTGTAGCAAATCTGCAACTTAGATTGCAACTTAGATTGCGTAGTGAGGCTCACTATTTCATCTCGTCTTATTTCCTTCTTCATCTCGCTCGCCCCTGTCAACATACTAGCCGATTGCGAACATGGACGACGATCGCAAAATGCTGGGCTATTACTCCCCAGACAACGGGATGGAAATTCACATCGTGGACACCGATCCGTTCAGCATGTCGCGAGGGGGCGGGCTGGAAGACGAATCCCAGGTGGAGAAGTTCCGGATGACCGACGAGGCGTACGAGGCGCGCAAGGGCACCGTGCGGGAATACATCCGCAACGAAAAGCTGAAAGACCCGAACTGGAAGCCGCCGAAGCCCAACATGATGTCGGGCAACCCCTGGATGAAAGCGCCCCCCGAGGCCGAGCAAATCGGGCACGGGCCAGAGTCAGTGGCGGGGAAAGAGGTGAGTGTGTACAGAGGGAGGGGTGGGGATGTTGAGAGAGAGGAAAGAGGAGGCAATCGGAACGGAAAAAGTGAGAGTAGGAAAGTAAAATGTGAGGAGGGAAATTCGGACAAAGGGGAGGGTAGAAGAGGGGCATGATAGATATTTCATGACATCGTTTTGTTCGATAACAGCAACTTTCAGGTCTTCTGCGCCATTTACTCTCCTAACGTTCCTCTTTTGTTCTTACTCTGTCCTTTCTCCCGTCTTATCCTTTCTTTCATTTACAAGGTGGGGATGCGCTGCGAAGTGTCGCCTGGCGGTCGGCGCGGCGTGGTCATGTTCAAGGGGGAGCAACCCGCCGAAGGGGGGAAGTTTCCGGGCGAGGGGTGGTGGCTCGGGATCAAATTCGACGAACCCGTAGGCAAAGGCGACGGCACGGCGCAGGTGGTGCTAGCGTCTGCGTGTGCCGTGTTGGGTGTATTGGGTGTATTGGGTGTGTTGGTCTTGAGTGTACGGGTGTTTGGTGTGATCGTTGGTGTTGGGCTTGGCTTTTTATTTTTTTTATTTGACTTGATCTTTTTTTCAAACGAATTCGCGTAGCTTTCTGTTTCACAAGTCCGTGCACAGAATAGTTCACCGCCTTAACAACTGTCGACCCTAATTATTACACCTGACCTTGACTCTCAAACCCCCGCACTCCCCCTTCCCTTTCCCACCCCCTTCATAAACAGGGCGAGCGTTTTTTCGAGTGCCAGCCGCGGTTTGGGGGTTGGTGCCGGGGCTGGAAAGTGGAAGTCGGGGACTTTCCCGAAGATTTGGGCCTCGACGACGACAGTGACGACGAAGACGAAATTTAAGATTCCTACTAAGTGGCAGCGAGCAAAGAAGAGGGAAATGAAAAGCTTTTACAGTTCGAGAGCAGGGGCGCTGTTCTGAGATCCAAGAGGGTAATGGCTTTGTTTTTACTCCGAGCGCCGAGCCCTCGGTGGATTTAGAGGAAGAGATAATCCGTTTCTTTTCCAATCTTCGTTAGATCTATTTTCGTTTGGAGTCCACACGACCAGCACTAGCAACTAGTTCAGGGTTGCGTTTCCCGTTTCCGCAGAATTCACGCGCGAGGGTTAAATTTTTCGCTCCATGCGGGAATTCCGCGGTTTTCCGCGGAATTCACGTGCCCGTATATATGCGGTATATGCCCGTATATATACGGCATAATACTCAAATATACGGCAAATACAGGGGATTTGGTGTACTTTTGGGGCTTTTGGGTGGTGTTGTGCCGTTGTGTTCGTTGTGCCCCTTGCGTGTCGCCTTTTGTGTGGTGCGCGCGTCTTTCTCAATGAAGTCCTACTGCGACTGCAATCTCGATATCGTGGTGGCCTGGCATAAGCTCGCACACCAAAACCCAGCCTTTCTTGTTGCCGTGGGCCGTAGGCCCTCTTGCTGGTCCATTCGAGATCAACCACGACGCGCCACTCGTCCACTTCGGCATCGAACATGACCATCCCCATGTATTTGGTGGCAAGTCTGAAGCGAGCCGTGGAATTATCAGCCTCGCTGGTAGTCAGCAGCGCCTCCTCCCAGTCTTCAAGGTATGCGTGGAAGGCATTCTCCTGGATATCATTCAC